>Ga0207702_10000154_pt1 | contig 80923 bp, 76 predicted proteins | sample KBSCornC62_FD_184302 | JGI IMG/M metagenome (GOLD analysis project Ga0207702, IMG submission 184302) | Corn rhizosphere microbial communities from Kellogg Biological Station, Michigan, USA - KBS Corn C6-2 (SPAdes) (version 2) | ecosystem: Host-associated > Plants > Roots > Rhizosphere > Soil ...
CCGGTTCCAAATCCACCCGGGCGGACCTCGCCTGGTTGCGCGAGCAAGACTGGGATCGCGTCATCGAGCGGCATCTGCGCTACGGCGGAAAAGTGCTGGGCATTTGTGGCGGTTTGCAGATGCTTGGACGCGCCGTACACGATCCGCAAGGTATCGAAGGCGCACCGGGCTCCAGCGAGGGACTCGGTTGGCTGGATATCGAAACCACTTTGGAGCCACACAAACAACTTCATCGCGTGAAAGGCCGGCTGGCGTTCGCGGACGCCAGCGTGCAGGGTTACGAAATCCATTGCGGCGTCAGCCGGGGTGCTGCGCTGGCCAAGGTATTCGCGCATCTCGACGATGGACGCAACGATGGCGCCATGTCGAAGGATGGCCAAGTCATGGGCAGTTATTTGCATGGCTTGTTCGACGATCCACAGGCGCTCGTCGCTTTGCTGCGGTGGGCCGGGCTTGCGGACGCCACCGAACTGGACGTGCGCGCCTTGCGCGAAAGCAGCATCGAGCGCCTGGCTGATAGCGTGGAGCAACATCTGGATACGGCGCGGCTGAGTCAATGGCTATCCGCAGAGGAGGAAAGCCGATGCGCACCTTGATCCTCGGCGGCGCCCGTTCCGGCAAAAGCGCGCTGGCCGAACGGCTTGCCATCGACAGCGGACGGGAAGTGGTCTACATCGCCACCGCGCAAGCGGGTGACGCGGAAATGGCGGCGCGCATCGCACACCATCGCGCGCGGCGGCCGCAGCAATGGTTGTGCGTGGAAGAGCCATTGCGTCTCGCCGACGTGCTGCGCGACCACGCACGTGACGATCGCTGCATCCTGGTCGATTGCCTTACGCTATGGCTCAGCAATCTGCTTGGCGATGCCGACATGCATGGTTTCGAGCGTGAGCGCGATCGACTGTTGAATGTGTTGCCGGATCTTCCCGGCGATGTGCTGCTGGTCAGCAACGAAGTCGGCCTTGGCATCGTGCCGATGGGCGAACTGACGCGCCGTTTCGTGGATGAAGCCGGGCGGTTGCATCAAGCTGTCGCGGCACTCAGCGAGCGCGTCCTGTTTGTCGCCGCTGGCTTACCTCTTGCCATCAAAGGAACACTCCCATGAGTCTGGACTGGCTTTGTGCGCCGTGTGCGCAGCCGGATGCCGAACGCGCCGAAGCGGCGCGCGCACATCAATTGCAGTTGACCAAGCCGCCGGGTTCGCTCGGCACGTTGGAGGCGGTGGCGATCCAACTGGCTGCTTTGCAGCGCTCGCCGAAGCCTGCGGTGGATCGCGTATGGATCAGCGTGTTTGCCGCCGATCACGGTGTCGCAGAAGAGGGCGTGTCGGCATTCCCGCAAGTCGTTACTGGCGAAATGGTGCGCAACTTTGCCACCGGTGGCGCAGCGATCAGCGTGCTGGCGCGCAGCCTGGATGCGAAGCTGGATGTGGTGAACCTGGGCACGGTAAACGATCCGGGCGATATCGCGGGCGTGCGGCGCGCGATCATTGCGCCTTCCACGGCCAACTTCTGCAAGGGGCCGGCCATGACGGAGGCGCAACTCGACGCCGCGCTCACGATCGGTGCGCAGAGCGTGCACGATGCGTTGGAATCCGGAGCACAGTTGTTCATCGGCGGCGAAATGGGCATTGCCAACACCACCGCTGCCGCGGCGCTGGCGAGCGCCTTGCTCGACGAGCCGCCATCGAGCCTCGCCGGCTCCGGTACCGGGCTCAACGCCGCGGGCATCCAGCACAAGGTGAGTGTGCTGGAACGTGCGTTGGCGCAGCATGTCACGGCAACAACAGCGCTCGAGCAGTTGCGCTGCCTGGGCGGCTTCGAACTCGCTGCGTTGGTGGGTGCCTACATCACGGCGGCGCAAGCAGGTTTGCCGGTATTGGTCGATGGCTTCATTTCGACCGCAGCGGCGCTGGCGGCGGTGTCGATCCAGCCGGACGTGCGTCCATGGTTGCTGTTCTCTCACCGTTCGAAGGAACACGGCCACGCACGCCTGCTGATGGCATTGAATGCGGAGCCGCTGGTCGATCTGGGCTTGCGCCTGGGCGAAGCCAGCGGCGCCGCGACCGTGGTGCCCTTGCTGCGTCTGGCCTGCGCCTTGCACAGCGGTATGGCGACGTTCGAACAAGCCGGCGTCTCGACCGCATGAGCATCGAGCTATTGCGCCATGGCGACACCGGGCAACGCAGCTACCGCGGGCAGCTCGACGATGCGCTGAGCGAACTGGGCTGGTCGCAACTGCGTACCGCGGTGGAAGGACGAACGTGGGATGCCATCGTGTCGTCCTCGCTGCAGCGCTGTGCTGAGTTTGCGCGCGAGTTGTCGCAAGCGCGCGGCGTGCCGCTGCGCATCGACGCACGGCTGGCCGAATACCACTTCGGTGCATGGCAAGGCGTGCCGATCGAACGCATCGCCGAAGAGCAGGGCGATGCGCTGGCGCGCTTCTGGGCCGATCCGGTGAAGCATCCGCCGCCGGGCGCCGAAACATTCGACACCTTCCGCGAGCGCTTGTGCGCAGCGCTTGATGACATCGCCGTGCAGGCGGCAGGGCAGCGTGTACTGGTGGTCACGCACGGCGGCGCGATTCGCCTGCTGCGCTGCCGTGCGGAGCAGCGCAGCTATGGCGACATGGCCGGTATCGAGGTGCCGCATGCATCGCTGCATCCGTTGCCATGGCCGCTGGCCGTGAGTGCGTGATGCGCGCGCTGCTGGTGGCCATCGGTTTTCTTACGCGTCTGCCGGTGCCGGGCTACGCGTACGACGATGCGCACGCCAAGGCGGCGTCACTGGCCTGGTATCCGCTGGTCGGCGCGCTGGTCGGCCTGCTGCTTGGCGTGCTGGCGTGGTTGCTGCGCGACGCTTCGGCGATGCTGTCCGCCGCCCTGCTGGTGACGGCGTGGGTGGCTCTGACCGGCGCGCTGCACCTGGATGGATTGGCCGACAGCGCCGATGCGTGGATCGGCGGCATGGGCGATCGCGAGAAAACGCTGGCGATCATGAAGGATCCACGCAGCGGACCTGCCGGCGTGGTGGCGTTGGTGCTGGGGCTGCTGTTGAAGTTCGCCGCGCTGGCGAGCCTTGGGCCTGCTCCGTGGGCGGCGCTGTTGCTGGCGCCCTTGTTGTCGCGAGCCAGCCTCACGGCGTTGTTTCTCACCACGCCCTATGTGCGCACTGCCGGATTGGGCACGGCCTTGGTGGATGCGCCCCGCCAGGCGTGCGTGATCGCCTTGCTCGCCAGCGCGGCGATGTGCGTCCCGTTCGGCGGACGAGGATTGCTGGCGCTGGTGATGGCGGCGGCGGTGTTCGGCCTGTGGCGGCGAGCCTGCATGATCCGGCTGGGCGGTTGTACCGGCGACACCGCCGGCGCGCTGGCCGAAATGGTGGAAGTGGCGGTGCTGGTGGGTTTGGCTTTACGCTGAGCCGTTGAAATCAGCCCTTCCGTCCCGATAATCACCCGCGGCCATCGGCCCCGATGGAGTCTGCGGAGCCCTTTTCCTATGCCTATTTACGAATTCCAATGCAACGCCTGCGGTCACCGCTTCGACCGCCTGCAGAAAATCTCCGATCCCGATCCTTCCGCCTGCCCGGACTGCGGCGCCCCACAGGTGCAGCGGCAGATCAGCGCGCCGCAGTTCCGCCTGGCGGGCGGCGGCTGGTATGAAACCGACTTCAAGAAGGATGGCGACAAGAAGCGCAACATTGCCGGAGATGGCGCTTCCAGCGCGCCGGCGGAAAAGAGTGCCAGCTCGGCTCCCGCGCCAGCGCCTGCGTCGTCGGCTGAATAAAATCGCGTAACCGCCGTGACCGTCATTCCCGTTTTCGCGGGAATGACGGTCACGGTTGGGATCCGCCGGTAGGGCGTGGTGACGTAGGGAATGCTAAGATTCCCGGCCTTTTCCACGCTGATTCGCCGCCCAGGCGGCCCGGAGCATCAAGCGCATGCGCACGCATTACTGCGGCCTCATCAATGAGTCGCTGATCGGCCAGACCGTCACGCTGTGTGGCTGGGTCAACACCCTCCGCCTGCAGAGCCATGTCGCCTTCGTCGATCTGCGCGACCATGAGGGCATCGCCCAGGTGGTGATCGAGCGCGAGAATGCCGATGCCTTCGCGGTGGCCGGCGAGCTGGGCTACGAGTACTGCGTGCGCGTCACCGGCAGCATCCGCAAGCGCCTGTCGGCCAACGACAAGCTCAAGACCGGCACGGTGGAGCTGCTGGCGGAAAACGTGGAAATTCTCAATGCCGCGAAGGATCTGCCCTTCGCGCTGCACGAGAACCCCAACGAGGACATGCGGATGACCTACCGCTACCTCGACCTGCGCCGCCCCGAGATGCAGACGATGATGCGCACGCGCATCAAGCTGGTGCAGGCGCTGCGCCGCTATCTGGATGCGCGCGGTTTCCAGGACATCGAAACGCCGATCCTGACCAAGGCCACGCCCGAAGGCGCGCGCGACTACCTGGTGCCCAGCCGCGTGCATGCCGGCCAGTTCTATGCGCTGCCGCAGTCGCCGCAGCTGTTCAAGCAGATCCTGATGATGGCCGGTTTCGATCGCTACTATCAGATCGCCCGCTGCTTCCGCGACGAAGACCTGCGCGCCGACCGCCAGCCGGAATTCACCCAGCTCGACATGGAGTTCGCCTTCGTCGAAGAGCAGGACGTGCAGGATTTCGTCGAAGCGATGATCCGCCACATCTTCAAGGAAGTGGTCGATGTGGAACTGGCTGCATCGTTCCCGCGCATGACGTGGGCTGAGGCGATGCGACGCTACGGTTCGGACAAGCCGGACCTGCGCATCGCGCTGGAACTGGTCGATGTGGCCGACCAGCTCAAACATGTCGAATTCAAGGTGTTCGCCGAACCGGCCAACGATCCGGCTGGCCGCGTGGCCGCGCTGCGCCTGCCGGGCGGCGCCACGCTCAGCCGCAAGGAAATCGACCAGCTCACCGAGTACGTCGCCAAGTACGGTGCGAAGGGACTGGCGTGGATCAAGGTGGAAGACCTTGCCAAGGGACGCGAAGGCATCAACTCGCCGGTGGCGAAGTTCCTCGATGATGCCGCCCTGGACGCCGTGCTCAAGGCGACCGGCGCGCAGTCGGGTGACATGGTGTTTCTCGGCGCCGGCAAGTGGAAAACCGTTACCGACTTCATGGGCGCGTTGCGCCTGAAGGCGGCCAAGGATCGCGGCCTGGTGGAAAACAGCTGGAAACCGCTGTGGGTCACCGACTTCCCGATGTTCGAATACGACGAGGAGGAAAAGCGCTTCGTCGCCCTGCATCACCCGTTCACCGCGCCCAAGGTCGACGACATCGCCGAACTGCGCGCCAACGCGGCCAACGCGGTGAGCCGCGGCTACGACATGGTGCTCAACGGCAACGAGATCGGTGGCGGTTCGATCCGTATCCATCGCCCGGACATGCAGAGCGCGGTATTCGACATGCTCGGCATCGGCGCCGAAGAAGCCCAGATGAAGTTCGGCTTCCTGCTCAAGGCGCTGAAGTTCGGCGCGCCGCCGCATGGCGGCATCGCCTTCGGCATCGATCGCGTGGCGGCGCTGATGGCGGGCACCGAATCGATCCGTGACGTGATCGCGTTCCCCAAGACCACCAGCGCGCAGGATCTGATGACGGATGCGCCGTCGATCGTGAGCGAGGCGCAGTTGAAGGAATTGCATGTGGACGTGCGTAAATCGTAAATCGGGAGTCGGGAATCGTTAGAGCGGATACCGCCAGCTCGCGGATGATGGCTCTTCACCATTTCCGATTTACGATTCCCGATTGACGGCATACCGCTCATGACCGAACACATCATCCTCCTGCACGGCCTATGGATGCGCGGCTTCGCGCTGGGCATGCTGCATCGCCGCCTGATGGAAGAAGGCTTTCGCGTCCATCGCTTCGACTACATGAGCGTCGCGGCGACGCAGGAGCACATCCTGGCCCGGCTGCAGGCGAACATGGTCGATTACGCGCCCGGACCGGTGCATCTGGTCGGCCACAGCCTGGGCGGTCTGCTCGCCCTGCGCGCCTGCCTGACGGTGGACGATCTGCCGCCGGGGCGCATCGTGTGCCTCGGTTCGCCGCTGAAGGGTAGCGCCGCGGCGCGCGCTTTTTCCCGCCTCGGGCGCGGTGGCGAAGTCTTGCTGGGCCACAACCGCGAGCTGCTGGAACTGGGGCTGGAAACCTGGAAGGGCCCGCGCGAAGTCGGCGTCATCGCCGGCCGCATGCCGATCGGCCTGGGCGCGATGCTCAGCCCCATCAGCGGCGAGCACGATGGCACGGTCGCGGTGGAAGAAACCATCGTGCCCGGCCTGGCCGGCCATTGCGTGGTGGAAACCAGCCATACCGGGCTGCTGTTTTCGGCCGAAGTGGCGCGATTGACGGCATCGTTTCTGCGTGAGGGCAGCTTTGGCTCCCCCTCCCCTCCAGGGAAAGGGCTGGGGTGAGAGTCACTCTTGCGTGATGTCGCAGCAAGAAACCCCAGCAAAATCAGTCCTACGCAAGATCGCCCCCTCATCCGACCCTTCGGGCCACCTTCTCCTCTAAGGGAAGAAGGAGAGCGGCATGGCGCAATGCAGTAAAATCCCCCGCTTTCCACTTTCAGACCCAAGCCAGGTATCCCCATGGGTAGAGGCCCGTCCATCGAAGGTCGCAAGAATGCCGAAGACGCCAAGCGCGCCAAGGTGTTCACCAAGCTGATCCGCGAAATCACCGTTGCCACGCGCGCCGGCGTGCCCGACCCGGCGCTCAACCCGCGCCTGCGCACGGCCGTGGACAAGGCGCTGACGGCCAACATGTCCAAAGACACCATCGAGCGCGCGATCAAGCGTGGCTCCGGCGCCGACGGTGGCGCCAAGATGGAAGAGCTGCGCTACGAAGGCTATGGCCCGGGCGGCATCGCGCTGATCATCGAATGCTTCACCGACAACACCGTCCGCACCGTGGCCGACGTGCGTCACGCGCTGACCAAGCATGGCGGCAACCTGGGCACCAGCGGTTCGGTGGCGTTCCAGTTCACGCGCTGCGGCGAGCTGGTGTTCTCCACTGGCGGCGATGAAGCGAAGGAAGAAAAAATCCTCGAAGCCGCGCTCGACGCCGGCGCCGACGACGTGGTCAACGAGCATGGCGAGAGCACGGTGATCTGTGCGCCGGAAAACTTCGAAGCGGTGCAGCAGAAGCTGCTCGAAGCCGGGCTGGATGCGCAGCACGCCGGCGTGGTGATGCGGCCGAACAATCGCACGGCGGTGTCCGGCGAAGTACTGGAGACGCTGACTGACCTGCTCGAAAAGCTCGATGGCCTGGACGACGTCAGCGAGGTCTATCACAACGCGCTGCTGCCCGCCGAGTAACCGGCATCTCAATGATCCGCATCATCGGCATTGACCCAGGCAGCCAGCGCACCGGCATCGGCATCGTGGATGTCGATGCGGCGGGCAAGCTGTCGCATGTGTTCCATGCCGCCCTGGTGGTGGCCGGCGAAGAGGATTTCACGCGCCGGCTCAAGCGCATCTTCGAAGGCGTGGATGAAATCATCACCGCCCATCGCCCGGTCGAATGCGGCATCGAGCGCGTGTTCATGGCGCGCAATCCCGATTCGGCGCTCAAGCTGGGGCAAGCACGCGGCGCCGCGATCTGCGCGGTGGTGAACCGCGGCATCGCGGTGCACGAATATGCGGCCACCGAAGTGAAGAAGGCAGTGGTCGGCGGCGGGCGCAGCGACAAGACCCAGGTGCAGCACATGATCGGTGTATTGCTCGGGCTCAAAGGCCCGATCCAGGCGGACGCGGCCGACGCGCTGGCGATCGCCGTCGCGCACGCGCATACCCGTTCCAGTCTCGAACGCGTGGGCATCCCGCGCATGGCATGGAGGCGTCGCCGATGATCGGCCGACTCAGAGGCATTCTTGTTTCCAAGCAGCCGCCGTGGCTGCTGGTGGAAGTCGGCGGCGTGGGCTACGAACTGGAAGCTCCCATGTCCACCATCTACGACCTGCCGCAGACCGGCAAGGAAGTGACGCTGCTCACCCATTACGCGGTGAAGGAAGACAGCGTGGCGCTGTACGGTTTTCTGCACGAATCGGAGCGCACCTCGTTCCGCAACCTGCTGAAGGTCAGCGGCATTGGTGCGAAGACGGCGCTAGCGGTGCTGTCGGGCGTGTCCACCCAGGATTTCGCACGTCTGGTGCAGGCGGGCGATGTGGTGGCGCTCACCAAGATTCCCGGCATAGGCAAGAAGACGGCCGAACGCATCGTGGTGGAGTTGCGCGATCGCGTGGATGGTCTGGGCGTCAGCATGCCTGGCCTGTCCGCCGCGCCAGGCACGCCGGCCGATCCGGCGGCCGAAGCGACCGTGGCGCTGCAGCAGCTCGGCTACAAACCGGTCGAAGTGAGCCGACTGGTGCAGAAGGTGGCCGAAGCCGGCGACAACGCCGAAACCATTATTCGCAAGGCGCTGCGCGCCGCATTAGGGAGTTGAACCGTGGGTCACGACACTCATCATGGCTTGGGTGAAGCCGAGACCAAGAAACGGCTGGCCGCGCTGTCGCTGGGCGCCATCGGCGTGGTCTATGGCGACATCGGAACCAGCCCGCTGTACACCTTGCAGACCGCGCTCAGCCACGACGGCATGCATCCCTCGTCGGAAAGCATCTACGGCGTGTTGTCGCTGATCTTCTGGGCACTGATCATCGTGGTGTCGCTGAAATACGTACTGTTCATCATGCGCGCCGACAACAAAGGCGAGGGCGGCATCATGGCGCTGATGGCGCTGGCGTTGCGCGGCGTGGGCGGTCAGCCAAAGCTACGCTGGCTGCTGGCGATCGTCGGCATCTTCGGCGCCGCGCTGTTCTACGGCGACGGTGTGATCACGCCGGCCATTTCCGTGCTGTCCGCGGTGGAAGGCGTGAAGGTGGCCGCGCCCGGATTGGCGCATTGGGTGGTGCCGGTCACGGCGGTGATCCTGTTTTTCCTGTTCGCGTTGCAGCGGCACGGTACGGAACGTGTAGGCAGGTTGTTCGGCCCGGTGATGGTGATCTGGTTCATCGTCATCGGATTGCTGGGCGCGCGCATGATCCTGACCGAGCCGCATGTGCTGTACGCGCTCAACCCCTATTACGGTGTGCGCTTCTTCATCACCCATGGCGTGCAGGCTTACATCGCACTGGGCAGCGTCGTGCTGGCGGTGACCGGCACCGAAGCGCTGTATGCGGACATGGGGCATTTCGGCAAGCGGCCGATCCGCATGGCCTGGTTCAACTTTGTGTTGCCCGCGCTGGTGCTCAATTATTTCGGCCAGGGGGCGTTGCTGCTCAGCCATCCGGAAGCGATCGACAATCCGTTTTTCAAGATGGTGCCGTCGATGCTGCTGTATCCGATGATCGCCCTGGCTACCGTAGCCACCGTGATCGCTTCGCAAGCGGTGATCTCCGGTGCGTTCTCGATGACGCGCGAGGCGATGTCGCTGGGTTACTCCATGCGCATGCCGGTGGTGCACACTTCGCGCGAGATGTCCGGCCAGATCTTCGTGCCGTGGATCAATGCCTTCCTGCTGGTGATGGTGCTGCTGGCGGTGTTCGGCTTCCGCAGTTCGGAGAACCTGAGCGCGGCCTACGGCATCGCGGTGACCGGCACCATGGCCATCACCACCGTGCTGGCGTTGTTCGTGGCGCGCCACCAGTGGGGCTGGCGCGTGCCGACCTTGCTGGTGGTCGGTACGGTGCTGCTGACCATCGATCTTTCCTTCTTCACTGCCAACCTGATCAAGGTTGAATACGGCGGCTGGTTCCCGCTGGTGCTGGGCCTGGCCGTGTTCATCGTGATGACTACCTGGCGCCGCGGACGCGAGCTGGTGGTGCGCGAGATCAAGCAGGGCGGCCTGGCGCTGTCGCCCTTCATCGAGAACATCACCGAGCACCCGCCGCTGCGCGTGCCTGGCACTGCCGTGTTCCTCACCGCCAACCAGAACGCGGTGCCGCATGCGCTGCTGCACAACCTCAAGCACAACAAAGTGCTGCACGACCGCAACGTGATGTTGACGGTAGACGTGCTGGAAACGCCTTTCGCCGATCGCGAGGAACGCATCCACCTCACGTCGCTGGGCAGCGACTTCTACGGCCTGGAAGTGCGTTTCGGCTTTGCCGAAGATCCGAACATTCCGCTGGCGTTGTCCAAGTGCGCCAAGGCCGGCCTGCCGTTCGACCTGATGGACACCACCTTCTTCCTGTCGCGCGAGAACATCGTCGCCGACAAGCGCCGCCCCGGCATGGCGCTGTGGCGCGATCGCCTGTTCGCCTTCATGTCGCGCAATGCGTTACCGGCTACGGCGTTTTTCCAGATTCCGGGCAATCGCCTGATCGAACTGGGGACGCAGGTGGAGATTTGATGGGAGGGCCATGCGGCCGCGCAATCCCGCATGGCCGTCCCAGCCGACTCGCTCCTCTTCACACGCTTCTGGTCCCATAATCCCCGCATGTCCGATCACCGCATCATCACCGCTGCCGCCCAGCTCGACGACGAAGCACTCGAGGCGTCGATCCGTCCGAAGCGGCTCAGCGAATATCTCGGTCAGCAGGCGGTGCGCGAGCAGCTGTCGATCTATATCGAAGCGGCGAAGAGACGCAGCGGTGCGCTCGATCATGTGCTGATCTTCGGTCCGCCCGGCCTGGGCAAGACCACGCTGAGTCATGTGATTGCCAACGAGCTGGGCGTGAACATCCGCTCCACTTCCGGTCCGGTGCTGGAACGCGCGGGCGATCTCGCGGCGCTGCTCACCAATCTCGAAAAGAACGACGTGCTGTTCGTCGACGAGATCCATCGCCTTTCGCCGGTGGTGGAGGAAGTGCTCTATCCGGCAATGGAAGATTTCCAGATCGACATCATGATCGGCGAAGGCCCCGCCGCGCGTTCGATCAAGCTGGATCTGCCGCCGTTTACGTTGATCGGCGCGACCACGCGCGCGGGTCTTTTGACGGCGCCTTTGCGCGATCGCTTCGGCATCGTGCAGCGACTGGAGTTCTATTCGCCGGACGAGCTCACCGCGATCGTGCGTCGTTCGGCGCGCATCCTGGGCATCGGTTGCGAACTCGATGGCGCGCAGGAAATCGCACGCCGTTCGCGTGGCACGCCGCGCATCGCCAACCGCCTGCTGCGCCGCGTGCGCGATTACGCCGAGGTGCGTGCAGACGGCCATATCACGCTGGCGGCAGCGCAGGCGGCAATGACCATGCTCAAAGTCGATGCCGAAGGTTTCGACGAGCTGGATCGCCGCCTGATCACCATCATCATCGAGAACTTCGATGGCGGTCCGGTCGGCGTCGAATCACTGGCCGCCGCGCTCAGCGAAGACCGCGGCACGCTGGAAGACGTGGTCGAGCCCTATCTGATCCAGCAAGGCTTCCTTATCCGCACTGCCCGCGGTCGCATGGCCAGCGCGAAAGCCTGGCGCCACCTTGGCCTCACGCCGCCTCCGCGGCAACCGCAGCCGAGCGATCTGTTTGGTGGCAGCGATGGCTGACCGACTTGCCATGAACCGCTCCCTCTCCTGCGGGCAGGGGAGGGAGCCAACATATCGCATCACTGAGATCGGACGCTGATGGTTGCAACCCCTTTCATCTGGCCCGTGCGCGTCTATTGGGAAGACACCGACGCCGGCGGCGTGGTGTATCACGCCAGCTACCTGCGCTTCCTCGAGCGCGCCCGCACCGAATGGCTGCGTGCCCTGGGCGTGGACCAGATGGCGTTCAAGCAGGCGACCGGCTTGGCCTTCATGGTGCACCGGATGGAGATCGACTTCCTCAAGCCCGCCCTGCTGGACGATGAACTGACGGTCACGGTGGAAGTCAAAGATCGGCGTTCAGCCAGTATTCTTTTCGCGCAAACGATCAGCCGTGCGGATGGCGCCTTGCTCGTGCAGGCGCAGGTTCGTGCGGCGTGCGTGGACCTGAAACGGATGCAGCCCGCGCGGATTCCGGATGACATTATCGGCCGGATCGACCGCGTTCCGGCCTGATTCCCAGTAATTACGTACCCATGTGGTGGAGAACCCCCAAGCCATGAACGGTGGATTGAACGTTTTTGAGATCGTTTCGAACGCAAGCTGGCCAGTGACGCTGGTGATGCTGGCGTTGCTGGTGTTCTCCTTCCTGTCCTGGGTGATCATCATCCGCAAGTACGCGCAGCTCAAGGCCGCGATGACGAACGCCGAATCCTTCGAGGAGCGCTTCTGGTCCGGTGCGGACCTGGCGCAGTTGTTCCGCGAAGTGAGCAACAACGGCGGCAACAACGGCGGCATGGAGAACATCTTCGAATCCGGCTTTCGCGAATTCGTGCGTCAGCGCCAGCGTCGCAGCACCGACGTGCGCACGGTGATCGAAGGCTCCGAGCGCGCGATGCGCGTGGCCGGCACCAAGGAAATCGGTTTGCTGGAACGCAACCTGGAATTCCTCGCCAACGTCGGCTCCATCAGCCCGTACGTGGGCCTGTTCGGCACGGTGTGGGGCATCATGGGCGCGTTCCAGGGCCTGGGCGAAATGAAGGACGTCACCATCGCCGTGGTCGCGCCGCACATTTCCGAAGCGCTGATCGCCACCGCCATGGGCTTGTTCGCCGCAATTCCCGCGGTGTGGGCCTACAACCGCTACGCCAACAAGGTCGAACGCGTCGCTTCGCGCTACGAAGTGTTCCAGGAAGAGTTCTCCTCCGTACTGCAGCGCCAGATCCAGATCGACGAAAATCACTGAGAGGGCCGCGACCATGCACAGTTCCGCGCGCCACAAGCGTCTGAAGCTCAAATCCGAAATCAACGTCGTGCCCTATATCGACGTGATGCTGGTGCTGTTGATCATCTTCATGGTCACCACGCCCATGCTCAATGCGAACGTCGACGTCAACCTGCCGCAGGCCAATGCCAAGTCGCTGCAGGACAAGAAGGAGCCGGTGATCGTCTCGGTGGATACCCAGGGCCAGATGTATCTCACCCTCGGCACCAGCAAGAAAGAACCCATCGACGCCGATGCGTTGAAGGTGAAGGTCGGCGCGTTCGTCAAGCAGAATCCGGACGTGAGCGTGCTAGTTGCGGGCGATCGCGACGGCAAGTACGACGGCGTGTACAAAGTGCTGGCCCTGCTGCAGCAAGCAGGGGTGGCCAAGGTCGGTTTGATGAGTGCGCCGGAGTCGGGCAAGCCGAATGGACGATCGTAACAAGAGTCCTCTTTCATGTGCCAAGCGCCCCGCGTTGCGCTTGAGCGGTTGCCAGGCGGTAGTGCGTGGCGCAGCGCTTGACTGGCTGTCAAGTCAAGCCGCGCGCTGCCGCATGGCGACCGCTCAAGCGCAACGCGAAGGGCCGGGTCTGTTTGCCCGCAATCCTGCGTCCTCGCTTGGTTACGTATCGACACACGCGCCCGCGCTCCTCCTTGTCTTGCGTGCAAACAGCTCCCGGCGCGGGGTGCTTGGCACATGAAAGAGGACTCAAAGGGAACACCTCTGGCGGTCGTGCTGTCCGCCATTCTCCACCTGGGTATCGTCGCCTTCCTGTTCCTGGCGATGCTGCCCTGCACGTCGTACGAAAAATTCCTCACCGAGCTGCACCTGCCAAACCCCATTACCTGCACGCCGCCGCCGCTGCAGCTCAGTGGTCCGGTCATCGAGGCCACGTTGCTGGGCAATACTGCTGCGCCGCCGCCGAAGTCGGAGAAGGTGAAACCGGTGCCTAATACCGTGCCGCCGCCGCCCTCGGTGCCGCCGCCTCCGCCCCCGCCAATCGAGCAGCCCAAGGTCAGCCAGTTGCCGCCGCCGCCGGAGCACCCGGACGTAGTCGATCAGGAGCGCGTGGTGCAAGAGGGCCTGCAGAAGGCCGAGAACGCTAAGAAGGAACAGGAAGAAAAGCAGCGTCAGCGCCAGGCCGAACTGGACGCCCAGGCGGCCAAAAAGAAGGCCGAGCAGGAGAAAGTGGATCAGCTGTTCAAGCAGCTCGACGCCGCTTCGGCACAGACGCAGAAGGCAGATTCCAAGGCCAAGCAGGCCAAGCAGCAGCTCGCGGACATGAAGAACGCGCAGGCCAATGGGCTGGAAAACCTGCCCAACGCGGACCAGCGCCAGACCGGCAACAATTCCAACAGCACGCTGCTTTCGCAATATCTGGCGGCAGTTCAGAACGCCGTCACGCAGAATTGGATCAGGCCGGATAACATGCCCAACGCTCCATGCGTGGTCCACATCGTGCAGATTCCCGGTGGCAATGTGCTGAGCGCCAAGGCATCGCCCAATTGCCCTTACGACGCAGCCGGCAAGAAGTCCGTCGAGGATGCCGTGCTGCGCGCGCAGCCGCTGCCCTACAAGGGCTTCGAAAGCGTGTTCCATCGTGACATCGACTTCACTTTCATTCCGCAGTGAGCAAGCCCATGCGCAGATCATCCCGATCGCTATTTACCCTCATCCTGCTGCTCGTAGCAGGCTTGGTCGCGGGTCCCGCCGCGGCGCAGCAGTCGTTGAACGTGCAGATCGTCGGCGGCGTGAAATCGGCCACGCCGGTCGCGGTGGTGCCGTTCGCCCAGCAAGGTGCGCCGCTGCCCACTGATGTGGCCGACGTGATCCGCAACGACCTCAACCGCTGCGGCAAATTCCGCTCGCTGGCGGTGAGCGAGATCGTCGAGCAGCCCAGCCAGGGCTCGGACATCAAGTTCGCCACCTGGCGCCTGCTCAAGCAGGACTACATCGTGATCGGCCGCATCAAGGACGCCGGCAACGGCATGGTGACGGTGGAGTACGAGCTGTGGGACGTGAATCGCCAGCAGCGGCTGCTGGGCGAAGCCATGTCGCCGGCATCCACCAGCGATCTGCGCAGCGTGGCGCATCAGATCGCCGACAAGATCTACGAGAAGATCACCGGCGTGCGTGGCGCGTTCTGGACGCGCATCGCCTATATCACCATGGTCGGCAGCGGCAACAACGCCAACTATTCGCTGATCGTGGCCGATTCCGATGGCTACAACCCGCAGGTCGTGGCGCGCTCGCATGAGGCGCTGCTGTCGCCCAAGTGGTCGCCCGATGGCACGCGCATTGCCTACGTGTCGTTCGAAAGCGGCAACTCGGCCGTGTATGTCCAGAACATCACCACCGGCTCCCGCCAGCTGATTTCCGGCCGCGCCAAGGGCATCAACAGCGCGCCCGCCTGGTCGCCGGACGGCACCAAGCTGGCGCTGTCGCTCTCCTATACCGGCAACCCGGAAATCTATGTCATGGACATGGGCAGCCGCCAGGAGACCCGCCTTACCCGCAGCCTGGCGATCAATACCGAGCCGGTGTGGTCGCCGGATGGCCAGAGCATCTACTTCACTTCCGACCGCTCCGGCCGCCCGCAGATCTACCGCATCGCGGCCAGCGGCGGCACACCTGAGCGCATCAGCTTCCAGGGCCAGCAGAACCTGGATGCGGCGATCAGCTACGACAGCAAGCAGATTGCCATGGTGCAGGCCAACGGGAACGTGTATCGTATCGCCATCGTGGACCAGAGCCTCGGCGGGCAGGTGCGCTTCATCTCGCCCGGTCCGATCGACGAATCGCCTAGCTTCGCGCCGAACGCCAGCATGCTGATTTACGCCGCCGCCGATGGAGCCCGTGACGTGCTTTACGCCGTTTCGAACGATGGCCTGGTAAGGCAGCGCCTGGCGCTTGCCGATGGCAACGTTCGCGAGCCGGCCTGGGGACCCTATCGCAAGCAGTAATTCCATCCGTTCGCCAAGCTTACGGCGCGAGCGGATGACCCGAGGAGGGGCCCGGAGCATGAGAGTGTTCCGGCCACAACGGGCATGGCATTTTGCCATGCCTGTTTTACTGGCCTCTGCAGTACAATGCGTGGCCGTAGTTTGTAGCTGTAAGAAAAAACAAAACAACAGCCGGCCCACCGGCGACGCTGTCCCGTAACCGCAATCGTCATTGACTGTCGGAAACCAAACCCGTTTGAAGGAACGTCACCATGAATAAGACCGTTCGTATTGCCCTGGTCGCCCTGCTCTGTGTCGGTGCGGCCGCTTGCTCGAAGAAGCAGGAAGTCAAGCCCCAGCCGCAGCAGCCGGAAACCACCCAGCAGGCTCCGGCCCAGACCGGCGCCGGCAAGTACACCGCTGCCGACCTCGACACCGACGCCTGCCTGAAGCAGCGCGTTGTCTACTTCGACTTCGACAAGGACGAAGTGAAGCCGGAGTTCCAGCAGATCATGCAGTGCCACGCCAAGTTCCTGCAGGACGTGCCGACCTCGCGCATGCGCCTGGAAGGCAACGCCGACGAGCGCGGTACGCGTGAATACAACCTGGGCCTCGGCGAGCGTCGTGCCAACGCCGTGTCCAGCGCGCTGCAGGCCAACGGCGGTTCCGCCAGCCAGATCAGCGTGATCAGCTACGGCAAGGAAAAGCCCGTGTGCCGCGAGCACAACGAGGATTGCTGGAGCAAGAACCGTCGCGTTGAGATCGTCTACACGGCGACATAATGGTGTTTCGATTGGCTCATCGTTTCACGGCCAATCTCAGCATGGCGGGCGCCTTGGCGTCCGCCATGCTGTTTGTGGCGCCCGTGCATGCGCAGAATTCGCCGATGAGCTTGGCGGATCGCGTGGCGCGTCTGGAGCAGCAACAGCAGAGCCAGAGCGAGAACAAGCTCGACCAACTCAATCAGCTGCAGCAGATGCAATCGACGATGCGCCAGATGCAGGGCCAGATCGAAGAGCTGCAGCATCAAGTGCAGCAATTGCAGGACCAGAACAAGGCACAATACGCCGACCTGGACAGCCGCGTCGGTCGTCTCGAAAAGCAGGGCAGCGCCGCACCGGCGCCTTCGTCGAGCACAGCGCAGCCTCAGGCACCGGCCGCCAGCGCATCCGCGCCGGCCAATGCAGCCCCGGCCGCTTCCGCGCCTTCGTCCGCACCGGCCGAATCGGCCGCGCAGAAAAGTGCCGCGCTCAGCGCCTACAACGCCGCATTCAAATCCTTGCGCGGCGGCGACTACGTATCTTCGTCGCGCGGCTTTCGCGAATTCATCCAGAAATACCCCAACGATGCGCTCACGCCGAATGCGTTCTACTGGCTGGGCGAGTCGTACTACGCCACCACCAACTATCAAGTTGCCGTGGAAGCCTTCAAGCATCTGTTGAGCCAGTACCCGCAGAGCGATAAGGCGGCGGACGCCACGCTCAAGCTCGGCTACAGCCAGTTGGAAATGAAGCAGACCGACGCAGGTGTCGCCACGCTGAAGTCGGTCGTGAGCAAATACCCCAATTCCAATGCGGCCAAACTGGCCCAGGAACGCCTGCGCCGGCTCTCGCAATCGGCGCGTTAAGGGCACAGCGGTGAACGGCACTTCGGCAAACGTGGAAACGGCCACGGCGACGTCATCGACGGCCGAGCGCCTGCGCATCACCGAGATCTTCCATTCCATCCAGGGCGAAGCCGATGCGATCGGTTGGCGCACCGTGTTCGTGCGCCTTACCGGCTGTCCGCTGCGCTGTGTGTGGTGCGATACCGAATATTCGTTTTACGGCGGCAACTGGCGCGATATCGACGACATCCTTGCCGAAGTCGCCACGCACGGCACGAAGCATGTGTGCGTCACCGGCGGCGAGCCGCTGGCGCAAAAACGCTGCCTGATCCTGCTGCGCAAACTATGCGACGCCGGCTACGACGTGTCGCTGGAAACATCTGGCGCGCTGGATGTGGCCGAGGTCGACCCGCGCGTGCGCAAGGTGATGGACCTGAAAGCGCCCGATTCCGGCGAAAGTGCGCGCAATCTCTGGTCCAACCTCGATCATCTATTGCCGCACGACCAGGTAAAGATCGTGATCGCCAGCCGTGCCGATTACGAATGGGCACGTGATGTGGTGGCGGAGCATCGCATCGATGAACGTTGCATGGTGTTGTTCTCGCCCGTGCATGGCGCAGTCGAGCCGCGCGCCTTGGCGGAGTGGATCATCGAAGACAAGCTGCCGGTACGCTTTCAACTGCAGTTGCACAAGCTGCTGTGGAATGATGCGCCCGGACATTGAGCACGCGTTCTCCGCAAAATGCGGGGTACCTGCGCTTGCCTCATCGTCATTCCGGCGGAAGCCGGAATCCAGTCAAATACGTTTTGCGAAGCACGCAAACTTTCTATGTCGTGTGCTGCGCACGTCATTCTTCACTGGATTCCGGCTTTCGCCGGAATGACGATAATGAGTGTTCTCCGCTCGCTGGAGAAATAAAAAGCCATGCCCCGGCCTGTGTTGGCGGCAAGCGTTCCCGGCCGGTGACCGGCCGTATATCTGCAGGAAATGCACCTATGTCATCCACATCCCGCAAGGCCGTCATCCTCGTCTCCGGAGGCATGGATTCGGCCGTCACCATCGCCATCGCTCGCGAACAAGGCTACGAAGTGCATGCGCTGAGCGTGGCCTATGGCCAGCGCCATAGCTCCGAACTGGATGCCGCGGCACGGGTTGCGCAAACGCTCGGCGCCGTCGAACACAAGACCGTGCACGTGGACCTGCGCAGCATCGGCGGCTCCGCGCTCACTGCGGACATCGACGTACCGGAGCAGGGCGGCGATGGCATTCCCGTTACCTATGTGCCGGCGCGCAACACCATCATGCTGTCTGTCGCGCTGGGCTGGGCCGAGGTGCTCGGCTCCACCGACATCTGGTGTGGCGTCAACGCGGTGGATTACTCCGGTTATCCAGACTGCCGTCCGGCCTTCATCGAAGCCTTCGAACGGCTTGCCAACGTGGCCACTAAGGCCGGGGTGGAAGGTGCGGGCATCCGCATCCACGCGCCCTTGATGGCGATGAGCAAGGCCGACATCGCCCGCGAAGGCCATCGTCTGGGCGTGGATTTCTCCGCCACGGTGAGCTGCTACCAGGCCGATGCCGAAGGCCGCGCCTGCGGCCGCTGTGATGCCTGCCGGCTGCGCGCGCAAGGGTTTCGCGAAGCTGGCCTGCCGGACCCCACTCGCTACGCCTGAGCACGCATGGTGCGGGCATCAGCTTGTGCCGCAGGCGTTCAGACCCTAAAATTGGCAGCTTACTTTTCGGGCCGTTAGCTCAGTCGGTAGAGCAGTAGACTTTTAATCTATTGGTCGACAGTTCGAATCTGTCACGGCCCACCAATTGGAAAACCCGCACGATGCCGAGTCGTGCGGGTTTTTTTCTTGTGTGCAGCCGGTACCGATATCACCAGCGCAGCATCATGCCGAGCGTGCCGCCGACATTGCGCAGACCGCTGTTGCCGCCGGCGTCGTAATACACCGATGCATACATGCTCAGATTGCGCCAGATGTTGCCTTGCGCACCGAGTTTGAACTCCCACCAGTTCCCCTTCAGATCGGAGCGGAACGAGACGTCACCATCATCGGTGGGATACGTGGTGCGAGGTCTGGCCAGGAATTCGTGCCACGCGTTGATGGCGATCCATAGGCTAAGAGGATGGTTTGCATTCGGCGTAGTGGCAATGCGCGCGCCGATGCGCGCGGCCAGTGAGTTGACCGCGCCGAACTGCACCGTTTCGAAATCATTGCCCGCACTGTCGACACGCATATGCTGATAAATCACCTGCGCCTGCGGCTGCCAGGAGAAAGTGGGCGACAGGACATAGTTGCGCCATCCGCCTTCCCAGGAGGCCGCGACGGCGGACGCGCGCGTGGAAAGGCGTTCTTCGTTGTCGCTGGGCGTCGCTCTCGCCGCTGTGTACCACGTACCTTGCAGCACCGCGTCCGCGTATGCGCCATCTGCGCCGTAGTAGGTCCAATAACCCGCGAACGAGCCGGTGTTGAAGCGGTTGGTCCCGGCGTGAATCGCTCCCGTGAGCACGCCCACGTGCGTGACACCCGACGTCAGTTGCGCGAACGAAGCGAAGATGCCGGCATCGTTGTGCGACATGTTGGCTGCGCCATCGCTATAAAGATGCGCACCGACCTGCACACCGGCGAGATGGTAGTCGTACGCCGGACCGCTGCCGCTGAGGCCGGTGCCTGATTGCTTGCCGCTCTCTCCGAGCATGCGCGCCCACACCGCTGGATCCGGACCGCCAACGGCTGCCGAAGACACATCACTTGCGGACTGATCGCCGACGCGATCATGCAGCGAACCGATCAGTGCATGGCCAGCCAGCAGCATGGCGGACGGTAATGCGGTATTGAGCGATACCTCGCGGTTGTAGATCGGTTCGGTTGGTGTGGGTGTCGGCGGGGGCGCAGGAGTCGGCGTTGGAGTGGGAGTCGGCGTTGGAGTAGGAGTCGGCGTGGGAGTAGGAGTCGGCGTGGGAGTAGGGGTTGGTGTTGGCGTAGGAGTCGGAGTGGGCGTGGGAGTTGGTGTCGGAGTCGGGGTTGGTGTCGGCGTAGGAGTCGGAGCAGGTGTAGGCGTCGGAGTTGGCGTAGGTGCCGGAGTCGACCAGTATGCCGTTGCCCACGGTGAGGTCAGCGGATCCGCTGGCGTTGATGAGCAGGTTATGCGTTCCGATGATGGCCTTCGCAGTGGGGCCATCGAGCAGAATCTTGTCCGACGTATCTTCTACGTCGCTCAAGGTTGTATTGAGCGTGATGCTGCTGTTGCCGACGTCCTCGAGCGAGCCGGTGACTTCCAGTGTCTTGAAGCTTCCGCCCGGCTGAACCACGATCTTCCCGTCATTGATCAGATCGCCGTTGATGCGCGAGTTGTCCGTCATCAGCCATTGGCTGATCGGGTCGATGGTTAGCCGATTGACGTTCCGCACCCACCCGTTCAATACGGAGCCGCGGTTCAGTGCGACGCTCACAAAGCTCAAGCCGCCCGCCGGTACCAGATTGTTCTGCACGTTGATGTTGCCGAGCAGGCGGGAGTTATTGGCAGTGAGGATGGCGCGACCCGGCGATCCGGCTACGTCCTCCACGTCCATCACCGTGCCGGTGGCGCCGATCACGTCGGTGTTGTTCAACACGATGTTGGTCGTGCCGCCAAAAATGTCGATCGCATTGCCGGCTTGCTTCGATTCCAACGTACCGTTGCTGATCGTTGCATCGTTGATGAGAGAGGTACCCTGCGAGCGGGAAGTAAGCGCCGTGGAATAAAGGCCAGTTCCGGTCGCCGTCAGGCCGGATGCGTTGATGGTGCCGCCATCGAGCAAGGTCATGGCGTTGCCGGTAACGCCATTGGCGGTGATATCTCCGCCACTGATGGTGGCCAACGTGCCGACGCCATCGACATGGATACCGGAGCCAGCATTGACCGCGATAGTCGAATCGTTGACGCTGATCTGCGCGCCATTCAAGGCATCGAAGCCGCGCGCACTCAAGCTCGACGTGGCGAATGAAATGTTTGTAGCGGTGACATACGAGCCGAAACCATCTGCAAGGATGCCTGAGGCATTGTTGCCGCTCGTGCGTATCACTACTGGACCGGTCAACCTGTTGCCGATCAGAGCGATGTGCGCGCCGTTTGCGGCATACGCGCCATAGGCACCGTCGCCCATGGTGAACAGGTTGGTTGATGTGGCCGAGATCATGCTCGGCGCGCCGGTGGAAGAGTCTTTGCCCTCGGCGTAAAACACCGTGCCCGCCAGGCCCGTCGCCGTCGTGCTGAAAGACGATAACGTCGGCACCACCACATTCTGACCGTTGATGGCCGTCACTTCCTGAGCACGTGCGCACTGCAGGGCATCCATAATCATGAGTACCAGCACGCACCGCATGAGCGGTCGAGCTATCGGCTTCGTACACGCTGTTTTGGTGCGCCGTGCAGCGGGATATGACGCGCTGCTCGCTGAAAAGCTCCCGCTAAGGATTTGCCAGCTCAACCGCTGCCCGGTAACCATGGTTTCCCTCCCGTTACGGACGCATCGCGTGCGGCGGATGCTTTCAGGGCATTTGTGTAGGGCGCGTCAAAAACGCCTTGGAGCCGGCGTTCACCCCGGGAACCATGACTCGATACAGATCATGCAGTTAGGTGCGACCGCGCGTGCCTGAGCAGACGCGCGAGCGGCTGTCAGGCGCGCGGACGCCGCTGCCGCACGCGTTCCACCACCAGCGGCACCAGCGACAGCAGGGCCAGCACGCATAAAGGCGTCACAACGCTGGGATCGAAGATCAGCCCAGGCCCAAGCTGCCGGCCATGGCTGAGCGCTACACCCAGGCCCGCGCCGACCGAGGTTTCGAAAACCAACATGACCGTGCCGCCAAAAAACGTAGCGCCGAGGAACAGCCACAACGGGCAGCGGAACCAGGCTAGCGCCACGGTGACCAGGCCGAACGGCGCCACCGGCACCAGTCGTAGAAAAAACGTATAGACGACCGGATGGCGTTCGAAACCATGGTGCAGCTTGGCCGAAATGGCGGGCGGATGTTTGCTGCCGATGCCGAATGCGTAGCGGCTGGCGAGAAACAGGATGAGCGAGCCCAGTGTGAGGCCAATCGACGAATAGATGGTCCCTTCCACCACACCGAAGGCGAAGCCCGCCGCGAGGATCAGCAGGATGGTGACTGGAACGCCGGTGCAGGTCGCCAGCACCAGTAGGCCGATGTAACCCAGACGAATGAGCCAGGGATGTTCGGCGATGTGCTCACGCAACTGATGCTGGTGCGCCACCAGTTGCTCGGGATGGATGCGATCGAACACGCCCGAGGCCAGCAGCACGATGCCCGCCACGATCAGCAGCAGCAGCGGCAGCGCGGCACGCAGGCGGTTCAATAGCTTTCTCCACGCGCGCCGTAAGCGGCGAGCACGGCGCGCGCTTCGTCGCGCAGGATGTCGCGCCGTACGGCGATGCCGCGGCGTTCCAACTCGCCGACCCAATCGGCGGGCAGAGGACCTTCGTCGAATTCGGTCAGCGTTTCCACATCTTCGCCGCGCGCGCCGATCAAGAGCGTATCGATGCCGGCCCAGAACGTGGCGCCATAGCACTGGCAGCAGGGCTGCGCGCTGGTGGCGAGCGTGTAGTGGCCACCGTGTTCGTTGAGGCGATAGCTGGCCAGACGCTGCTGCGCGGCCATGTAGGCCAGCATTTCGGCGTGCGCCACCGAGCAGGTTTGCGGAATCACCCGGTTGGCGGCGGCAGCGATCAGGCGGCCCTGTTCGTCGAACACCGCGGCGCCAAACGGGCCACCCTGGCCCTCGATATTGCGCCGCGACAGCTCGATCGCCAGCCCTACACGTTCCTCATCCGTGAGGTAGCGCCGACGGGCGTCGGCGACTTCTTCGATCCAGGGCGGCAAGGTGAGGTGGATTTGCAGCGGCAGCATCATGCTGGAGAGGCTCTCAGGCCGTTGCCTGCTTGGCCCAGGTATCGCGCAGCGTCACAGCGCGATTGAACACGGGCGCCTCCGGCCGATGATCCATGCGATCAGCCACGAAGTAGCCCAGGCGCTCGAACTGATAGTGCTGCTCCGGCGTGGCGTGGGCGGCGGAGGGCTCCAGCCAGCCGCGAACGATGCGCTTGGCTTCCGGATTGATGTGCTCGATCCAGGTTTTGCCGTCGCTTTCATCGTCCGGCGTGGGCACGTTGAACAGGCGGTCGTACAGGCGGATTTCCGCTGGCACGCCATGCTTGGCGCTGACCCAATGGATGGTGCCTTTCACCTTGCGATCGGCGCCGGGCAGGCCCGAGCGCGATTCGGGATCGAGCGTGCAATGCACTTCGCTGAGGCTGCCATCGGCGGCCTTGATCACGTCGACGCATTTGACAATGCCGACACCGCGCAGGCGCACTTCGCCATCAGGCTTCAGGCGATGGAAGCCCTTCGGCGGCACCTCGGCGAAATCCTCGCGCTCGATCCACAGCTCGCGCGCGAATGGCACCTTGCGCGTGCCGAAGCTTTCGTCCTTGGGATGATTGACGAAGCTCAGCGATTCCTCGTGGTTTTCCGGCAGGTTGGTGATCACCAGCTTGAGCGGATCGATCACCGCCATGCGGCGCGCGGCAGTGGCGTCGAGGTCCTCGCGCACGCAGTTTTCGAGAATCGCGTAGTCGATCACGCTGTTCTGCTTGCTCACGCCCAGGCGCTCGATCAGCAGGCGGATACCGCCAGCGGTGAAGCCACGGCGGCGCAGGCCGCGCAAGGTATTCATGCGCGGATCGTCCCAGCCGTCGACCAGGCCTTCATTCACCAACTGGGCGAGCTTGCGCTTGCTGGTGATCATGTAGCTGAGGTTGAGGCGGGAGAACTCGATCTGGCGCGGCTTAGCCGGTTCCGTGCGGAAGCCGGCGTCGCGCATGTGCTGCCACAGCTCAGGGTGATTGGGCAGGTCGACGTTGTCGACAAACCAGTCGTAGAGCGGGCGGTGATCTTCGAATTCCAGCGTGCACAGCGAATGGGTGATGCCTTCCAGCGCATCCGACAGGCAGTGCGCGTAGTCGTACATCGGGTAGATCGGCCACGCGTCGCCGGTGTTCTGGTGAGTGACCTTGCGGATGCGGTAGATGGCCGGATCGCGCAGGTTCATGTTGCCGGAGGCCATGTCGATCTTTGCGCGCAGCGTCTTGCTGCCGTCCGCGAACTCACCCGCGCGCATGCCGCGGAACAGGTCAAGGTTCTCTTCCACGCTGCGGTCGCGGAACGGCGAATTGCGACCCGGTTCGGTGAGCGTGCCGCGGTATTCGCGCATCTCATCGGCCGTGAGGTCATCTACGTAGGCATGGCCGTCCTGGATCAGCTTGAGAGCGGCGCGGTACAGCACCTCGAAGTAATCGGAGGCGTGGCGCAGGTCGTGCCAGTCGTAGCCCAGCCAGCGCACATCGTCCTTGATGCCCTCGACGAACTCGGGGTCTTCCTTGCCGGGGTTGGTGTCGTCCAGGCGCAGGTTGCACCAGCCGGCGAACTCGCGGGCGATGCCGAAATCCAGGCAAATCGCCTTGGCGTGGCCGATATGCAGGTAGCCGTTGGGTTCCGGCGGAAAGCGCGTGCGGATGGCGGTGTGCTTGCCGCTGCCCAGATCCTCACGAACGATCTGCCGGATGAAATCGCGCGGCGCGTCGGTTTCAGGGGTGGCGGGCTTGGCGGCAGCGGACGAGGTGGACATCGGATCGGAGCTTCACGGCGGGAGCGGGAATTTCCAAGTTTAACCGGTTGAAGAAATTACGGAACTGCGCGCCGCGGACCGCTTTTAATGGATGCGAGGTATTCAATGGATTGCGGTAATTGCTCCCTACATGGAGTGGGGGCTGGAGTGAGGTGAGGCAACCTCGCGCTGAATTCGGGTATGCGGCAAGCCCGAATCTTCCCGCAAACAGGGGAGGGAACTTATATACAGCTCACCATCAATCCCGCGCGGCAGACATTGCCAGGTAGCGCTGATGCAGGGCAGCCACCTGAGGCTCGAGCGCGGCTTCCGGCCCGCCGTTGTCGATCACGTCGTCGGCCAGCGCCAGGCGGGCGGTGCGGGAAGTCTGCGTAGCGAGAATGCGAACCGCCAGGTCCTCATCCATGCCGTCTCGCCGCATCAGCCGCTGTAGCTGGATCGACTCGGGCGCATCGACCACCAGGATCCGATCCACCCAACGGTAATGGCCGATGTTTTCAGCGAGCAAGGGAATGGCCAACATCACATACGGACTTTCATCAGCCTGCACGTGCTCCAGCATCCACTGCCGTATGCGCGGATGCACGATGGCTTCCAGGGTCTTGCGCGCGGTAGGGTCGCTGAATACGCGCTCGCGCATGCGTGGACGATCGAGGCGGCCATGGGCATCGAGCACCTCGCTGCCAAACGCCTCGACGATCGCCGCCAGGCCATCGCTACCCAGTTCCACTACGAAGCGGGACGCCTGATCGGCATCGTAAACATGCACACCGAGCGCGCGGAAACGCTGTTCCACCGCGCTTTTGCCGGATGCTATGCCGCCGGTGAGGGCTACCGTAAACGGCATGACCCGCTCACCGCAGCCCGGTGAAACTCATGTAGGCATGCGCGAGCTGATCACCCGCGACAAACCACACCCAGCCCGCCATGGCGAGGAACGGCCCGAACGGCATCGGCACCTCACGCCCGTGCTTGCGCAAGGCGATCAACGCACCGCCCACCAGCGCGCCGATCAGCGAGGACAGAAGCACCACCGGCAGCAGCGACATCGGCCCCATCCATGCGCCCAGCGCGGCAAGCAACTTGAAATCGCCGAAGCCCATGCCTTCCTTCCCGGTAAGCAGCTTGAATAGCCAGTACACGCTCCATAGGCTGAGGTAGCCGATGGCGGCAGCGAGGATTGATGCCGATGGCTGGACGAAAAGATGCGCCAGGCTGAGCAGCAAACCCGCCCATAGCAGCGGTAACGTGAGCTGGTCCGGCAGCAATTGCGTGCGGAAGTCGATGCCCGAGGCCGCCACCAATACCCAGGTAAAAAACAGGCCTGCGAGACCGGCGGGGGTAGGGCCGAATTTCCAGATGACGGCGGCGCTGAGGATGCCCGTCAGCAACTCGATCAGCGGGTATTGGATGGAGATGGACGTTTGGCAGTAGCGGCAACGCCCGCGCAGCAGTAGCCACCCGAATACGGGAATGTTGTCGCGAGCGGCCAGGGGATGTTTGCACTGCGGGCAATGCGAGCCTTCGTGCACGATGCCCGGCGGCAAGGGCTCTTCCGGCTGTTCCAGGCCAAGGATGTCACGCGCCTCGCGCTGCCAGAACGCTTCCAGCCGCACCGGCATGCGCAGAATTACGACATTGAGAAAACTGCCGACGACCAGGCCGAGCACGCCTGCGATAACGATCCAGACTGTAAGCGGCAAATCGGGCATGGGTGAACCGTAGGCATGAAAACGCGCCACATTATCGCCGCTTGGCGGCAACCATGTGGCGCGTTGGATGGGGCAGGATCAGAACGTGCCGGCGAGTTTGAAGATGGGCAGATACAGCGCGACAACGATGCCACCCACCACCGTACCCAGGATCACCATCATCAGCGGCTCGAGCAAGGAGGCTAGCGAATCGACCGCGTTGCTGACTTCCTCTTCGTAGAACTCGGCACATTTGAAGAGCATGGAATCCAGTGCGCCCGATTCCTCACCAATGGCGACCATCTGCACGACCATGTTCGGGAATAAGCCAGTCTGCCGCATGGCGAGCTGCAACTGGTGGCCCACTGCGATGTCATCACGCATCTGATGCACGGCATCGGAATAGACGACGCTGCCGGTGGCGCCTGCCACGGCATCCATTGCTTCCACCAGCGGCACGCCGGCGCGGAACGTCACGCCTAAGGTACGGGAGAATCGTGCGATAGCTGACTGGCGAAGAATGTTTCCCATGACCGGAAGCTTGAGCGACAAGCGATCGAGGAAGTGGGCGAATTTCACCGAGCGCTTCTTGGCCATGATGAGCGCCACGATGCCACCGATGAGGCCGCCGAGCACGATGTACCAGTACTCCTGCATGAACCCGGACATCGACACCAATAGCTGAGTGGGGGCCGGCAACTCCGCACCCGCGTCCTTGAAGGTCTTTGCGAAAACCGGCACCACGAACAGCAGCATGATCATGATCACGGCCACCGCCACCACCATCACCATGATGGGGTAGAACAGCGCCTTCTTGATCTTGCCCTTGATGGCTTCGGTTTTTTCCTTGTAAGTGGCGACCGTATCCAGAATCGTGTCGAGCACACCGGCCGATTCGCCAGCGCGCACCAGGTTGCGGTAAAGCTCGTCGAACTGGACCGGGTACTGGCCGAGCGCCTCGTGCAGCGTGGAGCCGCCCTCGATGCTCTGCTTCACACTGACCAGCATGTTCTTGAAGCGAGGATTTTTCTGGCCATCCGCAATGATGTCGAAGGACTGCACCATCGGCACGCCGGAGGCCATCATGGTGGCGATCTGGCGGCTGAAGATCGCGACGTCACGCGGCTTGACCGTGCTGCCGGAGCTGCCGAACAGAGGCTTTGCGCGCTCCTTCACGGTTTGCGGGTTCATGCCCTGCCGGCGCAACTCGGCCTTCACCAGCGCGGCATTCTTTGCAGGCATGGAGCCAGACATGCGCTTGCCCCGTTTATCCAGCGCCACCCACTCATAGGTGGGCATCTGGGAAATCTGGGAGCGCTGGACAGCTTGCTGTCGGGTGTTTTTGGTGGCGGCGGTAACCGTAGCCATGTCTCTAATCCCCCAATAATCGGACCCGGCGCCGGGATGCCAGCGCTACGGGCAAGACAATCACCAGCTTACGGTACTTTGGCGACCCATTTCGTGGCCGTCCGCGCAAGTCTGGTATGAAAACGGTCGCGAAATGATGTCAGTCCTTGGTAACGCGATCGATTTCCGCAAGGCTGGTCACCCCCGCCTTGACCTTCAATAGAGCCGAGGCACGCAAATCGTTGACACCGATCTTGCGGGCCACCTCGGCAATCTGCAGGGCGTTGCCGCCTTCCAGCACGATCTTCTGGATCTCCTCCACCATCGGCATCACCTGATAGATGCCTAGACGCCCCTTGTAGCCCTCGTTGCAATCCGGACAACCCACGGCGTCGTAGATCGTCATGCCTTCGTCGATCTCCTGCTGGGTAAAGCCCGCGGCCAGCAAGGCCTGCGGTGGCAAGGTGATCGGCTTCTTACAGCTATGCAGGCGTCGTGCCAAACGCTGGGCAATCACCAACGTGACGGACGAGGTGATGCTATAGGGCGGAATGCCCATGTTCATCAGGCGGGAAATGGTCTGCGGTGCGTCGTTCGTATGCAGGGTCGAGAGCACCATGTGGCCGGTCTGGGCGGCCTTGATGGCGATTTCCGCCGTCTCCAGGTCGCGGATTTCGCCGACCATGATCACGTCCGGATCCTGGCGCAGGAAGGAGCGTAACGCCGCGGCGAAGGTCATGCCGCGCTTCACGTTCTGCTGCACCTGGTTGATGCCTTCCACGCGAATTTCCACCGGATCTTCCACGGTGGAGATGTTGCGTTCGGCCGTGTTGAGAATGTTCAGCGCGGTGTACAGCGAAACCGTCTTACCCGAACCGGTGGGGCCGGTGACCAGCACCATGCCGTAGGGCTTGTGGATGGCGTCCAGGTAGAGCTTCTTCTGCGCTTCCTCGTAACCCAGCTTGTCGATGCCCAGCTTGGCCGAAGAGCTGTCCAGGATACGCAGCACAATCTTCTCGCCGAACAACGTCGGCAGCGTGCTCACGCGAAAGTCCATCGCATGGCTCTTGGACAGGTTGAGCTTGATGCGGCCGTCCTGTGGCACGCGGCGTTCGGCAATGTCCAGGCCGGCCATCACCTTCAGGCGCGAGGAAATGCGGTTGGCAAGTTTTTGAGGAGGACTCGCCACGGCGCGCAACATGCCATCCATGCGCAGACGTACGCGATATTGGGTTTCAAAGGGCTCGAAGTGGATGTCCGAGGCACCGCGACGGATGGCATCCACCAGGATCTTGTTGACGAACTTCACCACGGGGGCGTCGTCACCGCCGGTGGCGTCGATACCGCCGCCCGAAGTTTCCCCGTCGTCGTCCGCGGATTCCAGCACCAGGTCTTCGAGGTCGCCGCCACCCAGGTCGGGTGTCACATTGTTAAGCGTGCTAACGGCCGAATCGATGGCGCGGCTGAGCTGCGCCCGCTCAACCAGGACGGGTTCCACCATGCAATTGGAGTGGAACTTGATCTCGTCCAGCGCATGCAACTGCATGGGATCGGCAATACCCACGAAAAGCCGCTTGCCGCGCTTCATCAGCGGCAAGGCCTGATGCTTGGTCATCAGCTCCTGGCTAATCAGGCTGGTAGGCATGCTGGCCGGGGCCAGCGCCGAGACGTCGAAGATCGGCATGCCGAATTCGGCGGAGGCAATCTGCGTCAGGCGGCTGTTGTCGACCAGGTTCTGGTCCAACAACCACCCAGTTAACGTCTTCTTCTGCTGGCTCGACTCGGTAACGGCCTTGCGGACGTCGGCTTCCGGCAGCAAACCCTCGGAAACCAGCCGGCGGGCCAGTCCGGACAGGCCAAGTGCGCTGGGCTGCGGCTGCGATGACATGATGAAACCTACCTAAGTCCCCTGATTGGGCTCGAATTTAGCGCACATTGGGACAACAGGCTATCGAGGAAATTCCGTTATGTGATACGGCAGCTTTGGCGGCCGCCGAGTTGGTTAATTTTTTCTCGTCGGTGATGGGACACACACTTTCCAGAGCAAGTGATCAAGCCATGTCGCGCAGCCATACGAGAAACGTTCTTTACGCGTTATGATCGAACTTCATCCGGGGAAGCCAAGCGCTTGAATAACCTAAGTATCATCCTGCCTGCCAAGAACGAGGCGCCGGCGTTGACCGAGTTGCTGCCGCGTCTGCGCACCATTCATCCAGATGCCGAAATTATTGTGGTGGATGATGGCTCCACCGACGATACCCCGATCATCTGCGCGCGTCATGGCGTGGAGTGCCTGTCGTCACCTTATTCGATGGGGAACGGCGCGGCCATCAAAAGAGGTGCGCGAGTGGCTCGTGGAGACACCCTGGTATTCATGGATGGGGACGGTCAGCATGATCCCACCGACATCGCTCGGCTGCTCGAAAAATTAGAGCAAGGTTACGACATGGTTGTGGGGGCCAGAGGCTGGGGAAGTCAAGCAGGGGTGGGGCGGGGGCTCGCCAATACGTTCTATAACTGGCTTGCTACTCATATGACAGGGCACGAAGTAGCTGATCTCACATCGGGTTTCCGTGCCGTCCGGGCTGACCGGTTTCGCGAATTTCTCTATCTGTTGCCGAACGGTTTTTCTTATCCGACGACCAGCACGATGGCTTTCTTTCGTAGCGCTTATCCGGTTGCCTATGTGCCGATCAAAGCCGCTCAGCGGATCGGCAAAAGCCACATCAGGCCTCTGCGTGATGGCGTCCGCTTTTTGCTGATCATCTTCAAGATTGCCACGCTGTATTCACCTCTTAAGTTGTTCGTGCCTGCGAGCGCCGCTTTTTTTATGCTGGGCTGCCTTAATTACGCTTGGACGTACGTTCGTGAGGGTAGGTTGACTAACATGAGCACATTGATGTGGAGCGCATCCGTCATAGTGTTTCTGATCGGGCTTGTTTCCGAACAGATCACTAATTTGTCGTACCGGAAATAAGTGAAGTGGTCATCGTAGTACTGTCGTTGCGTGTGATTTTCAGGGGATATGCATGCGAGTGTTGATTGATATCGGGCATCCTGCGCATGTGCATTTTTTTAGGCGACCGATCGAGCTACTTCGCGATCGAGGCCATCAAATTCTCATTACCAGCCGCCAGAAGGAGATTGCGGCGGAATTGCTCGATGCCTTTGGTATGGAACATGTTTCTCTATCTCGCGAAGGAGGGAAGGGCGGTTTGTTGGGCGAGCTTGTTGTAAGGGATTTTCGCCTGTGGCGTGTGGTGCGTCGGTGGCGACCAGACGTCATGGCGGCGATCGGCGGCATCTTTATTGCGCATGCGGGAGCGTTGGCGCGCGTTCCGTCGCTGGTGTTCTACGATACCGAAAATGCAAAGCTGCAGAACCTGCTCACTTATCCGCTGGCGACACGCGTCATTGTTCCGCGTTGCTATACCGCGTGGACGCCTAAAGGACGGGAACTCCGCTACCCGGGTTATCACGAGCTTTCCTACTTGCGACCGCCGTACTTTGTCGCTCAGCGAGATGTGGCGATAGCCAATGGCGTCGCGACAGACGGTCCCACTTACCTGGTGCGGCTGGTTGCGTGGAAGGCCAACCACGATATCGGTGAGCGGGGACTTTCCCACCATGCTGTGCGAAAAGTAGTCCAGCAGCTAGGTAACCGTGGGAAAGTGCTCATCTCTGCCGAGTCCGCTTTGCCGAATGACCTGGAGGCTTATAGATACAAGGGTGATCCAGCGCTTATCCATCATGTCATGGCACATTGTGCTGGCTTCTTTGGCGAAAGCGCCACCATGGCCTCAGAATGTGCAGTGATGGGTGTGCCATCGGTGTATGCCGCCAATACCGGGCGAGGTTACACCGACGAACAAGAGGCGCGCTATGGCCTCGTGCACAACGCACGTAGTCTAGACCAGACGACTTTGGATACGGCGTTGGACTGGTTGCTTTCGTTCCCTGAAAATAGCGGCCAAACGCTACGGGCCAAATTGCTCGGCGATACCTGCGACGTATCCGTTTTTGCAGCTTCCGTCATCGAGGCTCAGGGGCGGTTGCAAAGTCCGCTAGCGGCAGCTGTCTGATGTGCGGCATCGCAGGCTGGTTTTCATCGAGTCCCAGGATCGAGCAGAGTGGCTCGATCCTGCGAAGGCTTGCCGATGTACTAAAACATCGTGGTCCAGATGGCATCAGCACGATCGAGATCGATCATGTCGGCATGATGCATGCCCGTCTCGCGATGGTGGATCTGGCCACGGGCGACCAGCCTATGTGGAGCGCCGATGCGCGTGCGCTCATTGTCTTCAATGGCGAAATTTACAACTATCGCGAGCTTAGGAAGCACTACGAATCACGCGGGGCGGTATTTGTCTCGCAATCGGACACAGAGGTTATTCTCACCGCCTATTTGATGGATGGCGAAGCTGGCTTTGGCCGTTTGCGTGGCATGTACGCATTCGCATTGTGGGATGCAGTAGCGCGGCGCGCACTGCTGGTACGCGATCCTCTGGGCATCAAGCCTCTCTTTATTCGTAAAGATGTGAATGGAACGCTGCGTTTTTCGTCAGAGGCAAAGGGCATCGTTGTGCAAAGTGGCGTTCGGCCTGAATTGGACGCCAACGCGCTGCATTTGTTGCTGAATTTCCGCTACGTCCCTGGCGAAACATCGCTGATCAGCGGAGTGCGCCAGCTCGCGCCCGGTGAATGCTTCGAGTGGCGCACGGACGGCACCTCGTGCAGCCGTCGGTTGGCGTTAAACACAGATGCAATCGATGGGTCTCTTGCTGAAGTCCTTCTTGACTCGGTTCGCGCACACCTCATAGCGGATGTACCTGTGGGTTGCTATCTGTCAGGTGGCATCGACTCAGGGCTTGTGGCTGCCATGGCGCGTAAGGCTGTACCCGGGCTTGTGAGCTTCACGTTGGCCGTGGGGGATGATCCTGCGGAAGCTCACAACGCTGCTGAAACAGCCCATATTCTTGGTTTGGAGAATGTGCAGGCACAACTTGGCGATGATGAAGTACGCCGTCTTCCGCAAATGCTCTGGCACCTGGAAACACCTAAAGTCAACGCCATGCAGCTGTTTCGATTAGCTGAGTTGGCGCGTACCAGAGTCAAGGCAGCCCTTTCGGGTCTAGGTGGCGATGAACTCTTTGCCGGCTACAACGTTCACCGTATTTTTCAACACTATGCGCATCTGCCAGTCTCGGCATCGCGAAGCATCGCCAAAGTATTGAAATGCTTTCTGCCAACGTTCCCCGTTCCTTACGGCGAACACGAGCGTGCATTGGACATGGGATGTGCGTTAGGTGATTGGCCGCTCGTCTATGCCTTGCTTCGCAACGTATGGGATCGCCCCGATCTGCGTAGCTGGCTGTATGGTCCAAGAATGCTGGACGCTTCTTTGCTCAATGCGGTTGATGTTGTTCGAGAGCGCTGGCCTAACAGAGAAAAGCCTCTGCTCGCCATGGCGGAATACGAATGGCGAAACAAAATGGTCAATGACCTGCTCTGGCAGGAAGATCGGGCCAGCATGGCTGCGGGGCTCGAAGTGCGGGTGCCGTTCGTCGACTTGTCCGTACACGGTGCCGTAATGAGAGCCGGCCCACCTCGTTTGGGTAAAGCTGGTCTGCGGGAAGTTGCTGCGCATTATCTTCCACGTCACGTGCTGAGCCGCCCAAAGAGTGGTTTTCAGGTCGATGCGCCAACATTCTTCGATACGCATTTGCGTGGGCTCGCAACCATATGGCTATCGCCAGAGCGGGTGCGTGGCTATGGGTTATTCAACCCTGGCACCGTTACTGCGCTACTGCGCCTGCCGGTCGAGCGGCGCTATCGTTGGCACTTCTTTATGCTCTATTTGATGATTCAATCGCACATGTGGGTCGATATCTTTGAGCGTGGCGAATCTATCAGCGGAGTTGGCGCCAATGCTTGAGTCCAAAATGTCGACGACGACTCATGACGAAAGCGCTGGAGACATGTCTCGCGTCAGTGCTGTGCTGGATGCCGTAATCGACTATTCAGACGCACAAAATTGGCAGGGTTTCGACAAACACGACGCACTCAATAGCCCGGTGCTTGAGGCGCTTTGTGGTTGGAATCGCGTAACGCGCTTGCTTGCAGTGCAGGCCGTCATGCGCTTCCCAATCAACTTGCGTCCTATCCTGCTTACGCCTCGTACTTTCAATCCAAAGGGGCTGGCGCTTTTCATACGTGGCTTGCTTGATCGCCATGCGGTAGATAAAGGTGAGCACCACCTTGTCCGCATGCGTACCTTGATTAGCCAGTTGGATGCCATGGCAGTGACAACACCATCCGGTGGACGGGCCTGGGGTTACCAATACCCGTGGCAAGATCTCGGTTTTTTTGCGCCGCGGGGAACGCCCAACGCGGTTGTAACCGCATTCGTATGCGAAGCATTTCTGGCAGCGCATCGGCAGTTGCGCGAACCAGAGCTGCTTTCACGAGTGGAAGCGGCCATACCGTTTTTCCTGGGCGACTTGAAGCGGCTGAAGGATGAGCCAGAAGAGCTGTGTCTAAGCTATATGCCTTTGCCGATGCATATGAGGGTGTTAGACGTCAGCATCCTGGTGGCTTCCGTTCTGGCGCAGTTCGCCAAGCAGGCCGATCAGCCGCAATGGTTCGAGCCGGCGCGTCGGTTAACACGTTATGTCGTCCGCCGACAAACGGATTACCACGCGTGGTTTTATACTGATCCACCCGGTGATTCACCCATTCGGCACGACAACTACCATACCGGGTTTATCCTTGATGCGTTGGCAAGCTATATGGACGTCACCGGGGAGCGGGAGTGGCAGCCGTACTACGATGCAGGGCTGGAGTTCTACGCGAAGCACCTGTTTGAACCCAATGGTGCCCCCCGGTGGATGAGCGATCAGGGATATCCCTATGACATTCATGGCGCTGCGCAGGGCATTCTGACGTTCTCCCGTCACCTGCAAACGCATGGAGCTCTGGCGCGTCGTATTGTCGATTGGGCGTTCGAAAACATGTATGACCCAGAGGGTCGTTTCTATCATCAGAAGACGCGCTGGTATACCAAGAGATTTACGCAATTGCGCTGGTGCAACGCCTGGATGGTTCGTGCGCTGGCTGCCTATGCGAAGGAGATAGCTCATGAAGTCCATTGAACCAGCGAAGCTCCAGCCAGCCCCCGGACTTGTGCGTAAGGTCTCCGATTTCTGGACGCGTAATGTCAATGCTGAACGAATCATGGGGCGCTCGGTAAGCGAGCACGAGCGTGGTTCTGAATTGTACTTCGCTGAGCTTGAGGCGCAGCGTTATCGCTCTCACCGCCATTTGCCCGAGTGGATCGCATCGATGCAGCCCGGGTCGGAAGTCTTGGAAGTGGGTTGCGGCATTGGCATGGACAGTGCACGAATGGCTCAGCATGGGCTGCGCGTAACGGCGGTGGATTTGACCGTTGTAGGCCCCGCTACCGCCAGTAGGCGCGCGCAGGTGCGGCAGTTTGATACGAGCTATCTGTGCTCAGACGCAGAGCACCTTCCGTTTCAGGACAATACCTTTGATTACGTTTATTCCTTCGGAGTGATGCATCACGCCCCAGATACACAACGGTGTGTCGACGAAGCTTATCGGGTACTGCGGCCTGGTGGTCAGGCACTGATCATGCTCTATCATCGTCATTCTTTGAATGAGTTCGTGCATCGTTTGTTACGCGTGCCATTCGAAGAGCGAGACGAACTGTGTCCTGTAGTGCGCCGCTATACCACCAAGGAGATTCACGACGTGTTTTCGCGCTTTGCGAAGGTCGAGGTTCGACCCGACTTCGTATTCGGCGAGGGATACGGTTCGTTATTTCGATGGACACCATTACCGATATATCGATTACTGTCCCGCTACCTCGGGTGGCACCTCATGATCCGTGCAACGCGCTGAGTATCTGCCATGCCCGATCCCATCCTGCCCGGTCGACTTGGTCTGTATGCGTCAATGCTCCACTACGGACTGACCGGTTATCGAGACTTTGCCAGAGAGCATGCTGGCTTCTATAAGCGCTTGCGCCAGGAAGAAGGGCCGTTGACCGACCTGCAGGTACTCGATATCGGGTGTGGGAAGTCGTATTGGCTTTCGCTGTTGCTGGCTGGCGATGGTGCGCATGCTATCGGTGTTGATACCGAACAGGTCGAGAGCCGACGTGGTCTGGCAAAATATCTTCATATATTAAAAGCAAACGGTATTGAGCGTTCGATTCGAACCGCAGTATGGGATTTGCTTTTTGCACGAGGATATTATCGTGAGTTGGAACGCTCGATTGGGTACCATCTACCGCATGAAGCAGTGAAACTTCATGTCTATGACGGCGTTCATATGCCGCTAGCCAATGGCAGTGTTGATTTGGCCGTTTCGCATGAGGTGTTCGAACATATTGCCGACGTTCCGGCTGTTCTTAATGAGCTCGTTCGGGTTCTTCGTCCTGGTGGTCGGATCTATATCTATATTCACAGCTTCACAAGTTTATCGGGTGGGCATCACATAGCGTGGAAGCATCCGGATACTCATCCTTCTCGTGTGGTCGCGCCCTGGGATCATTTGCGTGCCCGTAAGCACGTGGATATACCATCTTGGCTGAACGCATTGCGCGAGCATGAATATCGCGCAATGTTCGAAAAAGTATTTGAAATCGAAGAATGGCGAGTTACCGCCGAAGAAGGCAGGGCTTTGTTAACGGACGATATCCGCAAAGAACTCAGTGAGTTCAGCGAGCGGGAGCTTTTGAGCAAAGGATTTCTGGTACGCGGGCGTGTGAGGCCGGCGACGAACATCAAAGATTTGCATAGGTCAGTTGCATGAAGCAGGTTCTGGAAGATTTGCGTGATGGCGCCATTGGGGTAGAGGAAGTACCGCCTCCGCAGTTGCGTGATGAGTTCGTGCTGGTGCGCAATCGTCACTCACTCATAAGTAGTGGCACCGAAGGCGGAACCGTCAAGCTCGGTCGCATGGGGCTACTGGCCAAAGCTCGGGCCCGACCGGAACAGGCTATGAAGGTTATCCAGCTTGCGCGTGCGCAGGGGCCACTAACGGCATATGCAATTGCAAAGCGTGCTTTGGAGACACCTATCGTCCTGGGTTATAGCTGCGCGGGTGAAGTGATTGCAGTGGGCAAGGGCGTAGATCATGTGCGCGTAGGTGACATGGTTGCTTGTGCGGGGCAAGGATATGCCAGTCATGCGGAAGTGGTTTGTGTGCCAAAGCGCTTGTGCGTTCTCATGCCTGCTGGTGTCGATACCGAGCAGGCGGCCTTTGCAACGGTGGGTGCTATTGCACTGCAAAGCCTTCGCGTGGCGGATGTCCGTCTGGGCGACAACGTCGTTGTGCTCGGTTTGGGATTGGTGGGGTTGCTTGTTGCCCAACTGTTGCGCGCGGCAGGGTGCCGAGTGTTTGGCTTGGATATCGATACAGCCCGATTGGAACTCGCCAAGCAGAATGACTGGGCTGAAACATGCCCGGTCGATGCTCCTAACGTAAAGGAGAGTGTTCTGGCATGGTCGAACGGAGGCGGTGCAGACACAGTCATCATTACTGCAGCGACGGACGATGCCCGTCCCGTTACCTTGGCGGGAGAGTTGTGCCGAACCAAGGGGCGCGTCGTAGTGGTGGGGCGTACCGGCATGCACCTGCCGCGTGAGCAATATCTGTTCAAGGAACTGGAGCTTCGCACGTCGATGGCCTATGGGCCCGGTACGGGTGATCTCAGTTATGAACAAGAGGGTCACGATTATCCATTGCCCTATGTGCGTTGGACCGAAGAGCGCAATATGGGCGCGTTTCTCGACCAAGTAGCACGAGGTCGTGTGGATTTGGCGGAGATGGTTACTCACCGGTTTCCGCTGGAGCACGCGTCGAATGCGTTCGCTCTGATCTCGGGCGAGGTGAAAGAACCTTCACTAGGTATTCTGCTGAACTATCCAAACGAATCTGCGGTAAAAAATAGGGTGGAATTGAAATCCGCCTCAGTGAGCACTGACAGAGGTCAAGGGAAATTACGCGTAGCGGTGCTGGGGGCGGGCAGCCACGCCACCAATGAATTCTTGCCCGCTCTTGCACAGAGGGACGTGCAGTTTCGCGGTATCGCTTCCGCGACCGGTGTGCGCGCGACGGCATTAGGGAAAAAATATCAATTCGCGTTCGCCTCGGCGGATGTGGCCGAAGTGCTTTCGGACGCTCAAACGGATGCTGTGTTCATCCTGACACGCCATGATTCGCACGCAGAGCTCGCGTCTGCGGCATTGGCTGCCGGAAAGCACGTCTTCGTTGAGAAACCACTAGCGATCAATCGAACACAGCTCGAAGCGGTATCATCGGCATTTGTGGATGAAAGCCAGGTCCTTATGGTGGGCTTCAACCGGCGCTACGCGCCGCTGGCGCTCTCGCTTCGAGAGAAATTCGCTTCCCGTTCGCAGCCAATGTCCATCGTCTATCGGGCTAATGTTGGTTACCGTCCGCCGAATCATTGGTTGCATCATCCGCGCGAAGGGGGCGGTGTCATTGTTGGTGAAGCTTGCCATCACGTCGACTTCTGCTGCTGGCTCGTCGGCGCCAGGGTCGTGTCGGTGGATGTTCGTTGTCTTGGTGGTGCAGGTGCAAGCTATCTCCGTGAGGACAATGTACACGTTACACTTGGTTTTGCCGACGGCTCTCTCGCCACTGTCCTGTATTTATCCAATGGCGCTAAAGCGTTCCCAACCGAAACCATAGAAGTGAGTTGCGATAATCGTAGCGCGCGTCTGACCGATTTCAGGCGGCTTGAAACAGGCAAAGGAATGCGCCGCAGCGTACAGCGCCTCTGGCGAGGATCGGCAAAGGGAATAGATGCTCAAATTGACGGGTTTCTAGATGCGTGCAATACCTCAGGTATTGATCGAGCCAGTTATATCGACCCTTCTCGACTGATCATTGAGATCGATCGGCTTCTGCGAGAGCAAATCGCGGATTCAAATAGGGCAGCTGAGTGATCCTCGTGAGCCCTGATGCGCTAAAGCGGATTTGTCAATGAGCATCCCACCCGAAGAACAGTTCGTAGATGCATCGTTGCCTGGTCAATCGCGACGACTAAAGGTGATCTTGACGCTATGCGGTTTGGGCTTGCTGATTTGCATGATCGTTTGGATTGGGCCTGCAACCATATGGGGCCGACTGAGATTCATCAGACTTCCCTACCTGATCGGCGCCATGGCAGCAATTGTTGCAGGGACGGTGCTCAGTGCCATCAATTCGTATCTGATTTGCGGCGCGTCGCGAGTAATGTCTTTTCTGCAATATCTGCACGCGTTTTGGGTGGCTTGGGCGGTTGGCCTAGTTATGCCCGGGCAAGTTGGCGACATGCTAACTCTTACCCATGTGCTAAGGCGTCGTGGTATGGCGTTGTCGCAAAGCGTCGCACGCACCAGCGTAGATAAAATTCTCTCATTGCTTTGCGCGCTGTTGGTCGCGACGCAACTATTTCGCCTCAGTAACGCGGTCGTACTCTGGACCTTTTCGTACGGGGCCGCCATGATGTTGCTAGGACTACTAGTCTTTCTCGCATTGTCATTGTTTCTCCTTCATCGCCTTGGCCAGTTCGCCATTAGGAGCCGATGGATTGTCGGTGCGGTGGCTACGGCTGCCGAGGTTGTTCGAATGGTCATCGTTCACCCTTGGCTTATATTGCTCAACATGGTGCTATCACTCGTCAAGATCGGGCTGACGGGTATTTCATACTGGCTTGTTATTGCAGGATTAACCGGGGTATTTTCATCACTTCGCAACACTACTATCGCAGCGATAAGCAGCGGGCTCATCGCATACTTGCCTTTAAGCGCCAACGGAATTGGTACGGTGGAGATGGCTGGCACCGGTCTCTTCGGGCAAATTGGCCTGGCGGCTGATGTAGTGCTGTCTATGTACGTAGTCCTCCGACTGGTTAACGTTTTGTTAGCCTGGATTCCCTCTATTTTTGTGCTGCCTGACCTTTTGCGGCATCGTAAAAGCTGATTTGGAGTTCGCAGCGTGTCGTCTTCTCACTATGCTCGAGAGCAAAATTTTTGGGACAAGAAAGGCGTGGATGCCTATGTTTCATTGTCACTATTTGATCAACAGCGCATTCTACGCTGGATAGCTAGGCGTCCAAGCGAGCTTCGGTGTCTCGATCTGGGTGGTGGGTCGGGCATGACCGCGCGCATGCTCACTACTACTGGCATACCATTTTTAGCGTGTTTGGATATTTCTGCCGAAATGCTGCGGCATAGCGGTGTGCCATCTGTTCAAGGGGATGCCCTGAACCTGCCATTTTCCGATCAATCGTTTGACTTGATTGTGGCTGCGGCATTCTTGCATCACGTGCCTGGGCGTGAAGGTGCTGTGCTGAGCGAATGCATGCGAATTCTTGTGCCGGGAGGAAGAATCGTGGGCTACGATCCGAGTGCACGTTGCATTCAGAATCGTATCTTTATGGGTGATGGCCCCATGCGATTGGCGAGCTTTAGCCCGGACGAGCGGCCAATCGATCCCCGCAATCTTCTCGGAACGCTCACGATGCAGGGCTTTGAGCGGATAACCAGTGTCACATTTTCGTTTCGTAATCCACGTCTAACCGTGTTTGAAGCGGTGCAACGCTGGATACTTGACCCCTTGTCCATTGGCCCGGTTCGGCATTGGCTGCAGCGCTGGTTCTTTTGGTCAGCGGTCAAGCCTTAGGTATGCTTGCTCGAGCTTGCGTTGTGCGCCTTCCGGGAATTGGCGCATTGTGCTCACGTGTTCGTTGCTCGATAGGAATTTTGAAGCCGATTCAGGGGTATTGTTAATGTCGTCAGCGCTGTCTGATTCGTTGATGTTGCAAGATCTCTTCAAACGAGGGCGTAATAGTTTTTCTGTGCTTCGTTTGGTATTGGCTACCTCGGTAGTGTTGAGCCATTCCTTCTATTTGCCCAATTTCGGCATTGATCCGTTTGAGCGCTGGACAGGTTTGCGATTAGGAAGCCTTGCGGTTGACGGTTTTTTTTCGTTAAGCGGCATGTTGGTAACCGCGAGTCTGCTCCGTGACCGCTCGCTGGCTGTCTTTGTTCGTCACCGCTTAGCTCGTTTGATGCCGGGGTTTTGGGTTTGTCTCGCTTTCTGCGCTTTGATATTGGCGCCGATAACCATTGTTCTCGATCACGGATGGAGGTCTCTGCTGAACCTGGCGTCCATCAAGGCCCTGCTGGGTTACATCTTAAAGAACGCTGCGTTGCTAATAAGGGAGCCGACCCTACCAAACGTATTGAGCGGCTTGAGCTACAGACGTATTAATCCGTGTCTATGGACCTTGGCCCCAGAGGCATGTTGTTACGCGTTGCTTGCCGTCGCAGCTACCTTAACCTTGCTTAACAATAGGCCGCGCTCACTTATTCTCCTGTTTGGATTCATTGTCGGACTGTCGCTGCTATCTCCCATCGGGCTCAACGTATTGGTCTCGTTTGGTGGCGAAGCGCTAATTCGCCTGGTCGAAATCGGACTACATTTCCTTGCTGGCGTGTTAACTGTGCTATTTCTCGGTCGGCTACGAATGTCGACGGTGACAGCCTTGGGATTCGTCGCTGGATATACAGTGTGCCTCGTGCTGCCACCATTACATTTTCTTCGAGTGCCCTTGATGGCACCGGCCCTAGCTGCCCTGGCTAGAGTTATTCCTTTGCACGGTCGCTGCGATGCCACGGATATTTCATATGGCATCTATCTATATGGATCGGCACTACAGCAATTCTTGGTGTGGGCAGGGTGGACAGCAATGGGGCCGTGGTCGTTTTTCGCGTTATCTATATTGTTAACGACGCCGTTTGCCTTGTTGAGCTGGCTGGCGATCGAGCGCCCCGCCCTGCAACGTTGGGGGCGGCGTACAGAAGGTGCGGATGCTAGGAACGTCAAGATTCAGGCGGTTATGTAGTGCGATATATCGAGGCGCGCTGCATTTCAACAGGCGCTTTTTGCGTGGTGCCGACGGACCAACTTGGTGGGAATGCTCGGCTATCTGCGGTGGAAGAGGCAAGATTACTTTGAGTCATCTTTGCCACTATTAGCTCCTACACCCGGCAGTTGTTGGAGTTCGGCTAGGGAAGCATTTAGACGCCCCCCGTAGTTCAGGCGCCCCAGCGTCGCTAATTCTCTCTTTGCGTCCTGGTAGCGCCCCATAGCCGCAAGCATCCGTATCATGGTAACGCGATAGGCGGTTTCGGTGGGTGAGCCAGATACGGCTAACGTGATCATACGCAATCCCAGGTCGCGATCATTCATGCCATTCCAGGCGAAATTCGCATATAGCGCCAGCAATCGGGCGCTGGGATTTGGATGAGAGAGCGCCGCGAAGAAGGCCTCCTGAAGCTCTTCACGCGGAAGTTCGCATTCATGATCTTTCGAGATCGCGCAATCTGTGAGCGTAGAGAGGGAGCTCTCATCTTGAACGGTGGTCTTTCGATCTTTGAGTTTGCCAACAAGGCTCTTCCACCACGCATCTTTGATCGGAACGTGCATGCGCGAGTTCATGAAGATAAGGGCCTGCTCAGGCAAGATCGATGCACCGGGAAGCGACATTGCTTTTTCAAGGGGCGCATAGGCCAAGCGCGTGAAAGGCGACTCGGGGTCATAGCCGGAATAGATGATATAGGTGCGGCCCAGTTCGTATTCAGCGCGAGGGGAGTTCGGATCCCGTGTGGCCAACGATTTTGCCAGCGTCAATGGATTACTCCAATCCAGCGCGGTGATCGCCGTCTCGGCACACCATAAAGAGAGGAGGCCGAACAAAAGCGTGCCACGTGCAAGGGCAAAGGAATGGGCCTGTCGGGCTGGCTCTTTCGTCGTTGGAAAAAGTAAAGGTATAACGGCAAGCATAAGCCCGAAACTCGCAAAATAGTTCCGATGCTCATAGATCAGTTCGAGCGGAAGTACAGTTCCAGTGAGTAGATGGCAAGCAATAAAAAAAGCTATGCCGAGCGATAAAAGCGGGCGTTTGCGGCGGAGCCAAATGGCTGATCCAATCAGGACAAGCAACAGAATGATGCTGCTAAGCGTGCTCCAAGGTGAAAGGAGGCCTGTCGAGATCTTGAAATCATCATGGTAAAAAGAAAGGCCGCCAGGAGTAGGCAATATTGTCCATGCAATATATCCAGCTATGATCCGTGCTTCGCTAAGCAGCCGTGTTGTCAGCGAAAAATCTCGGCTTGCCCATGTGACAGGGTTATCAAGCCAAGGCGTCAGCCAAATCAGTCCCGCGAACATCGGCAATACAAGGGCGATAGCAAAGAGGCTGATGATCCGTCGGTCTCGATGTGGGGGGGCGTCTGATGCAAAATGGGTTGCCGATCTGCCGAAGTCGAATATTATCCACTCGGTCAGCAGCGCGTAGAGTGGAAGCATGACAGCAGTTTCTTTCGCCATCGTGCCAATAGCTGTAGGGATCGTGACGCTGGCTATGCACAGGAGCAAGCCTTTTCGCTGCTCCAGCGCAGATGCAGAATCTCTACGCATGCGTTGGCGGCCGGCGACGTAGCCAATTAGCCCTGCCAGGACAAATAGATTGGCCATGCTTTCCATGCGTTGTACCACATAGAGCACTGCCGTCAGATTGATGGGCAGGAGCATCCATCCTGCCGAGACGAGTACGGCTGCCATTTCGGTACGCTTGCGATCACCGTATGGATTCGTCAATGCAAGCAATGAACGGGCGAGCAAAAAAACTAGAAGGCCGTTAACGAGATGAATGGCCAAATTGGTCAGCTTCATCCAGAAGGGATTCAAACCCGTGATGAGGTAGTTTACTGCGAAGCTCAGTGACGCGAGAGGGCGTTTGAAATCACTAGATGGTGATGAAAGCGCTGCATCCACCAAAGACGCGAGACTTGCCTCGTTCGGTTGAACCGAATGATTTTCGACGACGTTGGGATAGTCATCGAAGAGCCAACTACCTGCTAAGCCAGGCCAATAGACTAGCGCCGTAATGAACATGGCGATGACCAGCAAGATTTTGGAAAAAAATGTCGATCGCATCAATGCACGCCGCTCTGTTTCGGATTTATAACGTTAGTATTGTGGCTTACGGCTTGGGCGTCGAGCATCAGAACTGTTCTTAGGTGATCTTCTTCTTGTGTCCAATAGTGTTGCTTGGTAAGAACCCACGCATGCAGCATAGGCATGCCAAAGCCCGGAACTTCTGCCTTTCCTCGCACAGCGTCATAGTGGTCAAGCAGCATGAGGCCCTGATTCGGGTAGCCCGCAATGCCTAGCCTGGCAGCAGCCTCCATGGCCATGCCAGATCGCACCTCAAAGTCTAGCGCGCCAATAAAGTCATTCAATGCAGCATCTGGCTGATGTTGAGCCAGGGCGACGCGACCGCGCAGATAAACAAGATCTTGCCGTTGCCCAGGAGCTGACAATCTTGGGTTGACCAGGCCCGCATCGATAAGCTGGAGCAATGCCTCAAAATTCAAGCCAGAACATCGATCGGACGCGACTATCGGCAATGAGCTTTCAAACCAATGCGTAAAGAAAGAAGTTGGATTATTGGTTTGGCGCATGGCGTTTTGGGCCGCCAATAGATCGGCGGGGTTTATGCCTCCAACCAAGCACCGTGCCGTAATCAAATTGAGACTAAGCTGTAGTTCTTGTGGCTTCTCTTTCAACCAGAATTGCAGCCGCTGAACGGCGAGATCAGCACGCCCCATATGCATTTCAGTTTGGGCCGCATATACCTGTGCGCGGGGGGAGTCTGGAGTAATGCTGGCCCACGTCAACGCCTGGGTTCGTACGTTCCCCCATACTTTTGCAGAAGCATACGTCATGCATGCAAGCATTATGGGCAAGACAATCATGACTAAATACTTTGGTGCAGGTATGACGCGGATGTCCGCCAGCCATAGAGCCAGCGGCCAGAACATCAATATCGAAGGTACGTAGTTGCGGTGCTCAAAATACAATTCCAGCGGAATGCTGGTTGACTCCGGTAATTGACCAGCAAAGAAAAAAAGAATGCACAATGCAATAGCGGGTTGCCATTTCCGTAAGATCCACGCCCCCACGATGAGGCTGAAAACGGCTATTGCCGATAGCAGGGTGCTGATAGGTTGCAACCATGATGCTGATGCGATGAATTGATCGTTGAAAAGCCCGCTGGAATAGGGGTGCGGTATCCAAAGCAGCTCTAGATAATCGAGCAGCACGCGTGGCTCGGTCATCAGCCGCTGAGCAATGGTCCAGGATCTTACCGGTGCCAAACCTCCAATTAAGATGCCGTGCACGGCCGCCCAGGACAGATAGGCAATTATGGCAATGCTCGGGACGATACCCAGTACGAGCACTAGCTTGTCGTAGACCTTTTTGCCGCGCTCTGGATCTAGGGGGCACCGAGGGGCTAATACAACGTATTCGATCAGAAGCGCATAGAGTGGAATCAATGCGCCATTTGCCTTGGCCAAGGTACCTAGAACGGTGAACAGGCCCAATCCAAATATAGCGCAGAGAACACCGGGCGCAATATGTCCTTTTGCCAACTGAGTACGCCCGTGCAACCAAAATAACAGGCCGGATATGGCAAAAGTAGCGGGCAGCATGGCTTCGCGCTGCACAATGTAGAGTGTCGTAGAAACCCATAAAGGATGCAGCAGCCATATGACGCTACCCACTAAAGCGGCAATATGGATGCGTCGCGAATCCAGGCTGAGAAATTCACCTAGTCGTTTGAGCAAATGGAAAAGCAACGTACCGTTTATCAGATGCAAGACCAGATTGGTACGTTTGAACGGATACGGCGATGTGGGCCAATCCCGTGCATCCAGTAGGAAGCTGAGCAGCGTTAAAGGCCTGCCCGTTGGGTCTGCTGTTCCGGACGTGATATAGCGCCAAAACGTCGGTGCGTTGTGTACCGGTCCTGTGGCGCCAAGGGCAGGCAAGTTACCAAAATCGTCGAATAAAAAGCCGCCGGACAAGCCTGGCCAATAGGCAATGCAAGCCAGTAACAAGCCTAGTGACAGGAGGAAATAGACTTTGGTTATCCGTCGCAAATCGATCGCCATGGTTAAAAGAGAGAGGGCCGCGTAGTGCGGCCCTCGTGTCTAACAACACTTAATTTTTTAGTTTCAAATTATTAACGGCAAGACTGCGGCAGGTATTGGGTAAGCACCGTGGTGTGAGCTTTGCAATCCCACGTGATGCTACCGGTCGTGGCGACAGGAGAGAGAACAAAGACGGAACCCTGAATTGCCTTGTTAGCGGTCCCGTTGAAAGCGACCGTAATTTTACCAGCTGTCGTATCCAAGCTTTTCACGTATTTACCGTTTACGCTGGTAATGGCAGCGGGCAGGCCAACCGATGCGTTGCCAGTCGGCCAAGTGCCTTTGTTTGAATAGAATTCCGCCACAGCGGTCTTCGCGCCGTCAGCAAGTACGGACGCTTCCGACACCTGCGAACGAATCAGATAGTTCTGATACGCCGGGATGGCAAGCGCGGCCAGGATCGCGATGATCGCAACTACGATCATCAGTTCGATCAGGGTAAAGCCTTTCTGAATCTTCTTCATGATATTCCTCTTCTCTATGGTTAGCTAACCGCTATGACGCCCCCTGAGCCCCAGTCCCGTATCCCCCTAGGCGGGATCAGACTCCATGTAGTGGTCAGGAACAACCAGGAAGCCGAGCTAGTTCAAGCAGCATATATGCCATGTTCCGACTGGTTGAACGTTCTTGGGCGGAACGATATCTGAGCCGTGGAGGCCGTCACGAAACTCACGGTGGCAAGGGCGCGGTCTGTGTCCTCATTTCAGCCGAAATACCGAACAGATGTTGCATGCAAGGCCATTTTGGACAGTAAGTGACAAATATTGTCAACTCGTGATCGGATGACGCATGGCAGGTCGATTGGTGAGCAAGCTTGGAAGCACCTGCCGCTATTTGCGACAGGATTGGGGCAGATATTCGGCGGGAACCGTGGTGTGATTTGCGCAATCCCACGTGATGCTCCCCGAGCCGGAAATCGGTGACAGAACCAGCACGCTGTTTTGTATGGCAGTATTGCTGGTTCCATTGAAGCTGATCGTAATTTGACCGCCGGTAACGTCTACCTTGGAGACGTAAGTGCCGGTGATCGACGTGTTGGTCACCAAGCCGGCGGATTGGTTGTTTTTAGGAAACTTGCCTGTATTCGCCACGTACTCCCATACCGCGTCCTTGGCGCCGCTTGCCAAGCTCAAGGATTCGGAAACCTGAGCGCGGACCAGATAGTTTTGGTAGGCCGGTATGGCCATGGCAGCAAGAATGGCGATGATCGCCACAACAATCATCAACTCGATCAAAGTAAAGCCCGTGGCAAGACGTTGGCGCTTCATGGTGAAGGGTTCCCCTGTGAACTAGCCGAGATAAAGGCAGGTTCTGTACCAAGGTGATACCTCGAACCGTGATTCTTGTCCCGATTTGCCGTTGAGCTTGTCTCCAGATGCCCTATCCCCTTACGTTTCACCTTTCACGCAAAATTGGGAAGAGGCATGAAACTGTTTATCCCGGCCCTTGTGCTGGTATGGATCGCGTTGCCGGTTGTTGCCGCAAGCGACACGCCCGGTACGCCGATGGAAAGCCATTCGCCGCATCCCTTCGGTACAGGCGACCTGGTAATGATGGAGCGGGTCAGCGATCCACAGCTTTCGTCCGATGGGCGCTATGCTGCTTTCAATGTACGCAGCACCGACTACGCTGCCAACAAGGGTGTCAGCGCGCTCTACCTCCAAGACTTAACGGGGGCTGGCAATAAGCTAGTCGAAGTAGTTGCAAAGCAGGCTTCCTCCCCTCGCTGGTCGGCCGGAGGGCATAGCCTTTACTACATAGCCCCCGCTAACGGCGTGGCCCAGTTATGGCGGCTGGACTTCACCACTAGCGAGCACGGCATTGGTATGGAAGTTATTCCCGCACCGGTGCAAGTAAGCCACGGCTCATTGGATATCGAGTCCTATAAGCTTTCGCCAAGTGGCAAGAGCGTACTGCTTTCGTACGCGGTGTTTAACGATTGCAGCGACCTGGCCTGCACCAAGGAGCGCCTGGATGGCCGCGTCAAGGACAAATCCACCGGCACAGTCTATCAGAAATTGTTCGTGCGCCACTGGGATACGTGGGCGGACGGTCGCCGTAGTCAGCTTTACATCGCCCGCTTTGGTGCGGATGGCAATCTGCCTGTTGAGCCGACCCTGCTGAGTCGCGGGATCGACGGCGACGTACCGAGCAAGCCTTTCGGCGATGACAGCGAATTTGCGTTCTCGCCAGATGGCAATACCGTGTATTTCAGCGTACGAATCGCCGGCAACAGCGAGCCCTGGTCCACAAACTTCGATATCTACAAGGTGCCGGCCGATGGTGGCGCCACGCCGCAGAACCTCACGGAAGCCAACAAGGCCTGGGATGCCTATCCGGTGCCCTTGCCGGACGGCAAGACGCTCTATTACCTAGCTATGAAGACGCCCGGCTTCGAAGCCGATCGCTTCGCCATCATGGCGCTGGATCTTGCAACGGGCACCACGCATGAAGTCGATCCTTCTTGGGATCGTTCGGCTGGCAGCATGCAGGTCAGCGCGGATGGCAAGACGCTATTCGTTACTGCGGACGACGAGGGGCAGCATCCGCTCTTTGCCGTGGACGTGGCCACCGGCAAAGTTGAGAAGCTGGTCGGCGATGGTGCCGTAAGCGGCTACTCCATCGCAGGCAAGCGCATTCTGCTGGCGCGAGATGATCTCAAGCATCCGTCCGATCTGTACACCGCTACCACCGAAGGCAAAGCTCTTAAGCAAGTTACGCATTTCAATGCAGAGCGTCTGATGAACGCGAAGATGGGCGAGGCAGAGTTCTTCACCTTCAAAGGCTGGAACAACGAAACCGTACAAGGTTACGTGGTGAAGCCGGTGGATTACAAGGCCGGTCACAAGTATCCGGTTGCGTTCATCATTCATGGTGGCCCGCAGGGCGCCATGAACAACGACTGGAGCTATCGCTGGAATCCACAGACGTATGCGGGTCAGGGCTTCGCCGTCGTCACTATCAACTTCCACGGCTCGACCGGTTACGGGCAGGCTTTCACCGATTCCATTTCAGGCGACTGGGGTGGCAAGCCGTTGGAAGATCTGAAGCTCGGGTGGCAGGCAGCGTTGGATAAATATCACTTCCTGGACAGTGACCGTGCTTGCGCCCTGGGCGCCAGTTACGGTGGCTATATGACCTACTGGATTGCAGGTGTCTGGAACAAACCGTGGAAGTGCCTGGTCGATCATGACGGTGTGTTCGATGCGCGCATGATGTATTACGCCACGGAGGAACTGTGGTTCGAAGAACGCGAGAACGGTGGTGCGCAGTTCGACGTGCCGGAGAACTATGAGAAATTCAATCCGATCAATCACGTCAAGGATTGGCGCGTGCCGATGCTAGTGATCCACTCGGGTAACGATTTCCGTATTCCAGTTACGCAAGGTTTGGGTGCGTTCACGGCATTACAGCGCCAGGGCATTCCCAGCGAATTCCTCACCTTTCCCGATGAAAATCACTGGGTATTGAAGCCGCAGAATAGCGTGCAGTGGCATGAAACGGTCAACGCTTGGTTGAAGAAGTGGACGGCGCAAGATGCCTCGTCCAATAAGCCGTAACGCCACATGTAGGCGGGCTCGGCTTTGACGAACGTGGATTCCATTTTTGCAAACTACAAGCAAAGATGGATTCCCGCTTTCGCGGGAATGACGGGTGCGAGGTAGCTATGACCGTAGATAGCCGTCGTCACTACAGCCACTTCGCCCGCTTCAGCCACAGATAAATGGTACCTACCACACAAGCCACCACACCCATGATCACTGGATACGCCCATGGCTGACTAAGCTCTGGCATATGCGTGAAGTTCATCCCATACCAACTGGTGATCAACGTAGGTGCGGCCAGCATCGCCGCCCAGCCGGCCAGCTTTTTCATCACCTCGTTCTGGCCGAAGGTAACCAGGGAGAGGTTCACGTTGATGGCGGCGGTGAGCATTTCGCGCATGGCGCTGATGGATTCGTTGGCGCGGAAGACGTGGTCGTAGACGTCGCGGAAGTAGACGCGCAATTCGTCGGGGATGAGTTCAGGGTGCAAGCGGACTAGCTGGTTGATGACGTCTTGCATGGGGGCGGCGGCGAGACGCAGGGTCATCAGGTCGCGCTGCATGTCGTAGAGTCGGCGGACGGTGTCGCGGTTGAGGGTGTCGGCGAAAATGTCTTGTTCCAACTCCTGCAGTTCTTCGCGGAATTCGCGCACGATGGGGAGCAGGTTGTCGACGATGAAGTCGAGTACGCCATAGAGGCCATAGCTCGGGCCTAGCGCCAGCAGTTCGGGCGTTTTCTCGCAGGAGCGGCGTGCGGGTTTGTAGGAGAGCGAGGCGCCGTGGCGTACGGTGATGAGGTAGCGTTTGCCGAGGAAGATGTGTGTTTCGCCGAAGGCAATGTGGCCGCTGATGAGCTGTGCGGTTTGTACGACGATGAAGAGCGAATCGCCGTAGGTCTCCACTTTGGTGCGCTGGTGGGCTTGCTGGGCATCTTCCACCGCCAGGTCGTGTAGGCAGAACTCTTCCTGCAGTTTCACCAACAGTGAATCATCGGGTTCGTGCAGGCCGACCCAGACGAAGGTATCGGGTTCCTTCAATACCTCGCTGATGTCGTCGATGGTGATGTCGCGCAAGCGCGCGCCGTTGGTGCGATAGGCCACGCAATTGACGACCATGCTGGGGTCGGATGGGTTTTGCGCAGTAGTTGGAGTGTCGGTCATGGGGGGATGATCCTATGCGACCTTTTCGTGAGCAACGCTTTATAACTGGCGAGGCTGTCATCCAGCGGGTGAGCGCAACGCAAGGGCTCGCCCTAGCTAACCTTCTGCGGTGTTCCCATCTTTTGTTCGGCGTTCCAGCGCCTTCGATGTGGAAAGGCACTGGATCCCAGCTTTCGCTGGGATGACGATGAGGCGGTTATAAACATTACGGCAAGCCTGGATAGCCTCATGATTTCGTTTGGCCCATCGAGCGAAAAACATAGCGATCTACACCTGCTTTTGGCGTAAAGACCAGGCCAGCGCCAGCCAGCAAGGTAAGGCGAACACGATCCACGGTTGATTCTGTTGTACGGCGCCTGGCAGCAGATGCATGAGCAGTGAAGGAGCAGGGCGATCAATTGAAGTAGCAATGCATAGTTGGTGAAACGCGGAGAAATGATGTTGCTGCGTGCTCGCCATGGCGCGCGCAGCAGCGCGAAGGCGAGCGGGTTGAATAGCAGGAGGTTGGCGTTCGCCCATGCGGAATGATGCGCGGTCAGGGTCCAGAGAATCAGCATGACCAGGCCGACGAGGCCGGCGGCCAGCAGAAACACGCTGCCAAGTAATGCGTAGATGAGACGTGCGTAGCGCCAGGTTGCGATGATCAATGCAGCAAACACCAAGCCGGCGATGGCGAGTGGAATGCGTAAATCAGGCGGTGTCGAAGGTGGCGCTGCTAGGCGATTGGGCGAAAGCAGGGCTTCGTTCTGCACGAGCGGTTGCGCGCCGCCATGGCCATCGGGAACGGTAACGCTGCGCAGGTTCTTCTGCAGTTCTTCCGGCAGAAAGCTTTCCTGCCATGCGTTGAGTGGTTGGTCGGCGTAGGGGCCCAGGCCGAGGTCGAGGATCAGCATCAGCCAAGGTTGTGCGCTCATCAAGCGCACGGTTTGTTGGCGATAGGTCATGCCGCCAGGCAGTTTGGTGAGACGCGCCTTGATGACGCCGCCGAGTGCGCGGTCGAGTGCGTCGCGTACGCGGGTGGTGCAGTTGTCGATGTAGTAGTCGTAGTTGTAGGTGGCGTTTTCGGGGCGCAGGTTCCAGAGCAGGAAGTCGCGCAGCGCGGCGGCTTGTTGGGGCGTGAGGTTGAGCTTCTGTTTGGTGACGGAGCGGCCCGCTTGTACGTAGAAGTTTTCTTCGTCGGTGGTAGGTTCCGCGTCGATCAGGTAGTGCATCTGGCCGCGGGCGAAGTTGAAGAAGAAGTTTTTCTCGTCGAAGTTGAACACGCCGTAGTTGAAGTCGACTTCTTCACCGCTGGCGGTGTCGCGCAGTTCGATGGCGTCGTGACCGAAGCGTTCCCAGTAGATGTCGCCAGGGCCGTAGGTGATGAGCGAGATTTCCAGGTTTTCGCCGGGGGCGTCGGCGATGCCGGCGTGGGCGGGGAGGATCGCGCAGCAGAAGAGGGCGAAAGCGGTGAGGAAGAGGCGGCCGGCCTTGGTCATGGAGTGGGCGGTCTTTTGCGGGGACGCGTTAGGGTAGCGGATGTGTGCGGGGAGGTCCGGTAGGTTGGGTTGAGGCGAAGCCGAACCCCAACGTCACCATGCACATCATGGCGTTGGGGTTCGGCTGCGCCTCAGCCCAACCTACTGGGGCATTTTCGAAGCGTTAGCGACGCACGACACGGAACTGTTGCACGCGACGGTCATCCGCCTGGGTCACCTGGAATTCGAAGTTTCCGATGGCGATCTTCTCGCCCACTTCCGGCAGGTGGCCGAATTCGGCGGTGGCCATGCCGCCGACGGTGTCGAATTCTTCATCGGAGAAGGTGGCGTCCACTTCTTCGTTGAAGTCGGCGATGGGCGTCAGGGCGTCGACGATCCATTCGCCTTCGGCCTGGGCACTCACGAGGTTGGGTTCTTCCTCGTCGTCGTGCTCGTCGTCGATTTCGCCGACGATGACTTCGAGCACGTCTTCGATGGTGACCAGCCCGGCGACGCCGCCATATTCATCGACCACCAGCGCCATATGGTTGCGGCTACGGCGGAATTCGGCCAGCAGCACGTTCAGGCGCATCGATTCGGGAATCAGCACGGCCGGGCGCAGGATGGTGCGCAGGTCGAAATCGTGGCCGTTGCCGAAGGTCTTGAGCAGATCCTTGGCGAGCAGGATGCCGAGGATGTCGTCCTTGTCCTCACCATGCACGGGGAAGCGCGAGTGGCCGGATTCGACCACGGCGGCGAGGATGTCGGGAAGCGGCGAGTCCACGTCGATCATCACGATTTGTACGCGGGGCACCATCACATCGTCGACGTTGAGCTCGGTGACTCGCAGCGCCCCTTCCAGCATGGGAAGGGTGTCGGCGCCAAGCAGGCCGTTGGCCTGGGCGGCTCGCAACTCGTCGATCAATTCCTCGCGGTTGCGCGGTTCGCCGGAAAACAGGTGGCCCAGTCGATCCCACCATTTTCGGTGAGCCGGGCCGCTGGTACTGCCAGGGTCCTCGTTCATTACTCTTAGAAATACGGCCCAAGCTGGGCGGGAAAATGAGTCTAGCGGAAAAGCTTTTGCTGTTCAGAGACAAAGGGGTGAATCGAGGACTTGAGGCGGGCGGGCCTAACCCCAGCCCTCCCCGAAGGGGGTGGTCTGCCGCAGGTCAATACGGATCGGGAACGCCCAAGCCCTTGAGGATGCGCGTTTCCAGCGCTTCCATCTGCATTGCCTCGGCTTCGACGATATGGTCGTAACCCAGCAGGTGCAGCACGCCGTGCACGGTCATGTGGGCCCAGTGGTGGGCGACCGGCTTGTCCTGTTCGGCGGCTTCGCGGCGCACGACCGGGGCGCAGATGGCCAGGTCGCCAAGCAGTGGCAGGCGCACGCCCGGCGGTAGATCGACCGGGAAAGAGAGCACGTTGGTGGCGTAGTCCTTGTCGCGGTAAGTGCGGTTGAGCGTGCGGCCTTCCCGCGTGCCGACAATGCGGATCGACAGCTCGGATTCCCGGCGACGACGCGCGCCGGCCAGGGCGGCCTCCACCCAGCGGCGAAAGCTGGCAGGCGAGGGGATGCCAGCGCGCGGGACGCCGTAGCTGAGATGAATGATGGTTTTGGAACCCTGAAGCGCTGGCGCGAGGCGTTGCATAGGCATGGACGTCGATCAGTTCGTCGGATTGGGCTTTTGCCGATTCCCACCCGGGTCCCGCGTCCCGCCATCGTTCGCCTCTTCAAACGCCTCATACGCCCGCACGATCTTGGCCACCAGCGGATGGCGCACCACGTCGCGCGAGGTGAAGAACGTAAAGCTGATGCCGTCCACGCCGCGCAGCACTTCCACCGCATGGCGCAGGCCGGAGCGCACATGGCGGGGCAGGTCGATCTGGCTGACGTCGCCGGTGATCACGGCCACCGAGCCGAAGCCGATGCGGGTGAGGAACATCTTCATCTGCTCGACGGTGGTGTTCTGCGCTTCGTCGAGGATCACGTAGGAATCGTTGAGCGTGCGGCCGCGCATATACGCCAGCGGCGCGATCTCGATCACGTTGCGTTCGATCAGCTTGGCCACTTTTTCGAAGCCGAGCATTTCGTACAGCGCGTCGTAGAGCGGGCGCAGGTAAGGATCGACCTTTTGCGAGAGATCGCCCGGCAGGAAGCCGAGCTTCTCGCCCGCTTCCACCGCCGGACGCACCAGCAGGATGCGCTGCACGCGGTTGGCTTCCAGCGCTTCCACCGCGCTGGCGACGGCGAGATACGTCTTGCCGGTGCCGGCCGGGCCGACGCCGAAGTTGATGTCGTGCGTGGTGATCGCGTGCAGGTAGCGCGCCTGGTTCGGTCCGCGGCCTTTGATCACACCGCGCTTCACCTTGATGATCACTTCCTGCGCACTTTCGGCGGCTTCTTCCACCATGGAATCGATACCCGATTCGGCCAAGTGCAGGTTGATCTTGGCGCCGGTCAGCGATTCGCTTTCGGTGGCGGCGTACAGCGCGCGCAGCACCTTTTCGCCGGCGCGCGCGGCGGCTGCTTCGCCGATCACCTGGAAGAGATTGCCGCGGTGATCGATCTCCACGCCCAGGCGCAGTTCCACCTGGCGCAGGTGCTCGTCGAACGGGCCGCACAGGTTGGCGAGCCGGGCGTTGTCTTCCGGATCGAGGGCGAAATCGTGTTGGTTCAAACCGTTGGTCATAGAGGTCGAATGCTTTCGTGTGTCGTCACGCTGGTAACAGCGACGTAGGTTGGGCCAGTGCAGCGTAACCCAGCCTTTTCGGGCCGATGTATTACACCTGTGGCGCTAAGTGATGGTTAGCCGATAAAAGCGCGTATCAACCGGCATGAATGGAAAGCTTGCCGGCAGGATGGTTTTGTCGATCAGCGAGAAACCATGTTTTTCGTAGAAGCGGTGCGCGGCGCGAAACTTGTCCGTGGTGCCCAGGAACACGTTCTGCACGGCATGCTGCTTCGCCCAATCCAGAGCCTCTTGCAACAGCTTCGCGGCAACGTTCCATGCGGCGCCGCGATATTCGGGGGCCACGAACATCTTGCGCAACGCCACGCCATGATGGCCGATGTCCTTCAACGCGATCGTGCCGACAACCGTTTCCTGGTCCAGCGCCACCCAGAAATTGCCGGCGCCTTGCTGGTAATACGCGGGGATCGCCGAGAGATCAGGCTGCCGTTCCAGATCGATATCAAAGCCGAATTCCTCGCGCTGGATCGTCACGATCAGCTCACCCACTTGCGCAGTGTGCAGTGCCTGGAAAGGCATCAAGCGGATGCGTGCAGCGTCAGCGTTCATGCTGGTGAGTCAGGCGGCTTCGCTGTCCACGCTGGCAATACGTCCACGCAGCGAGTTGGCCATCGCCTCGGTGATCGTCACGTCCACGAACTGACCGATCAATCGGGCGGGCCCGGGGAAGTTCACATAGCGCATATTCTCGGTGCGGCCGGTGAGCTCGTTTGCGTTCTTGCGGCTGGGCTTTTCCACCAGTACGCGCTGCACGGTGCCGACCATCGCTTCGTTGATGGCGCGGGCGTTTTCGTTGAGCACGGCCTGCAGGCGCGCCAGGCGTTCGCTTTTCACCGCGGCTGGCGTGTCATCGGCAAGATTCGCGGCGGGCGTGCCGGGGCGGGCGGAGAAGATGAAGGAGAAACTCTGGTCGAAGCCGACGTCGTCGATCAGCTTCATGGTTTTTTCGAAATCGGCATCGGTTTCGCCAGGGAAGCCGACGATGAAATCGGACGAGATGCAGATGTCCGGACGCACCGCGCGCAGCTTGCGGATTTTCTGCTTGAATTCCAGCGCCGTGTAGCCGCGCTTCATCGCCGCGAGGATGCGATCCGAGCCGGCTTGCACCGGCAGGTGCAGGAAGTTCGCCAGCTTCGGCACGTTCGCGTATGCCTCGACCAGCGAATCGGAGAATTCCAGCGGGTGCGAGGTGGTGAAGCGGATGCGGCCGATGCTTTCGATCTCGGCGATGGCGTGGATCAGCACGGCCAGGTCCGCGGTGCCGCCGTCGTGCGTGGGGCCGCGGTAGGCGTTGACGTTCTGGCCCAGCAGGATCACTTCGCGCACGCCTTGCTCGGCGAGCTGCGCCACTTCCACCAGCACGTCGTCGAACGGGCGGCTGATTTCTTCGCCGCGCGTGTAGGGCACCACGCAGTAGCTGCAGTATTTGGAGCAGCCTTCCATGATCGACACGAAAGCGGTGGGGCCTTCGGCGCGCGGCTCTGGCAGGCGGTCGAACTTTTCGATTTCGGGGAAGCTGATGTCTACCTGCGGCTTGCCAGTGGCGCGCTTGGCTTCGATCAGCTCGGGCAGGCGGTGCAGGGTTTGCGGACCGAACACCAGGTCCACGAATGGCGCGCGCTTCAAGATCGCCTCGCCTTCCTGCGAGGCCACGCAGCCGCCCACGCCGATCAGCACGGGCTTGCCACCCTGCTTGTATTCGCGCCAGCGGCCGAGCTGGCTGAAGACTTTCTCCTGCGCCTTCTCGCGGATCGAGCAGGTGTTCACCAGGATCACGTCCGCTTCCGACTCATCCTGGGTCAATTCCAGGCCATGCGACGCCTTCAGCACGTCGGCCATCTTGGCCGAGTCGTACTCGTTCATCTGGCAGCCGTGGGTCTTGATGAAAAGCTTGCCGCTCATGGCGTGAAGTACCGTGGCATCGGAAGGCAGCGCGGAGTGCGTCGAACCGCGCATTGTACTCTGGCGCCGGGCCGGATGCCTGCGTAGGTTGAGTAGAGGCGCAGCCGAAACCCAACGTGATGATGGGCATGGCAAGGTTGGGTTTCGGCTGCGCCTCTACCCAACCTACGAGAGCCCCTGATCAGGTCGGGTGCGTATATCCATGTTCTGGCACACGATTTCGCCAATTCGTGCTTGGCGCACGCCGCGCTTGGGCGCAAACTGCCGGTCATGCTTGCTGCCGTCTGCCACAGGGGAGGCCACGGCCCCAGGGCGAACCGCCTCCCTGCGTTCCTGATGTCCATCCCGCTGGTCGTGCTGGCCTGCGCGCTGCTGTTCGTGGCGCGGCCGGTGAAGGCCGGGGTGCTGTATCGCTGCGCCGGGTCGCAAGGCGAAACGGTATTCAGCAGCAGCAAGGCGGGCTATCACGATTGCCAGCAGGTGGCCGCGTTCGCCGCGCCTACCGCGCATGCGGGGCCACGAAGGGTGGCGTCGAAAGAGGTCGCCTCGCTGGCCTGGGTCACTGGATGGGTGGAGACCACCGCCAAGCCGATTTCGCCGATCGTCGTTTCGCTGGACCGGGTGGAAGCGGGTGTCGAAACCACGGCGCAGGTGGCGCCGCGGCCCGCCGGCAAGCCGGGGCAGTGGACGTATAGCGAATCGCGCGATAGCCAGCTTGCCGGGCTCGCCGCCATCGGCGCTTCGAACACACCAGACAACCGTGTGTTGCGTGGCGCGGTGTATCGCGTGATGCATCGCGATGGCAGCGTGGAATACACCAACATCACGCCGGCCGGCAGTCAGGCCAGCAACGTCACGCGGCTTTTCACCTACATCGCCACCTGCATCGCGTGCAATCTGCATTCGACCATCAACTGGGGCACGGTGGCGCTCAACGTGGATGCGTACAAGGACGTGATCCGCGATGCGAGCATGGAATCGGGTGTGGATGAAGCGGTGATCCGCGCGATCATCCATGCCGAGAGTGCGTTCAACCCGCGCGCGATGTCGCTCAAGGGCGCGCAGGGCCTGATGCAGCTGATGCCGGGTACCGCCAACGACATGGGTGTGCTCGACGCGTTCGATCCAGCGCAGAACATTCGCGGTGGCGCGCGCTATCTCGGCTTGCTGATGAAGAATTTCAACGGCGACGTGCGGCTGGCTGCTGCTGCTTACAACGCGGGTCCTGGCACCGTGCAGCACTACAACGGCGTGCCGCCGTTCGCCGAAACGCAGGTCTATGTGCAGCGCGTGGGCGAGCTGGTGCAGCGCTATGCGAAGGCCCTGCATCCGCCGCTGGCGAGTCTGTAGCTCGAGTTCAACCTTCGATATTGCTGCCGCTGTTGGCCGCCGAATTGGCCGTAGGTAGCTGCGGTGGCCGCTGGATCACGCCGACCTGCACATGGAATGCCACGCCGTTGCGCAGGCCGGAGACTTCCACCTTGCTGCCCGGCTTCAGCGCGGCCTCGCGGCGGCTGAGGTCGGCGGGGTCGCGGATGTCGTCGTCGCCCAGGCGCAGCAGGATGTCGCGGGGTTGCAATCCTGCCAGCGCGGCCGGCGTGCCGGGGGTGACGTCGGTGATCTGCGCACCACGCGCCGCGGCGGCTGGCAGGCCGCTGTCGGCGGCGACCGGCACGAAGCCGTAGTTGGCGCCGAGCCAGCCGCGGGTCACGTGGCCGGTTGCGATTAATTGTCGCAGTACGTTGGTGGCCGTATCGACCGGAATGGCAAAACCGATACCCTCCGCATTGGCTGCCTTGCCGATGAGGAGGGTGTTGATACCGACCAGGTCCCCGTTGCTGTTGACCAGCGCGCCACCGGAGTTGCCGAGGTTGATCGCGGCATCGGTCTGGATGAAATCTTCCGGACTGCTGTTGTTCAACTGGCGGCCGATCGCACTGATGATGCCCATGGTCACGGTCTGATTGAGATTGAGCGGATTACCGATGGCGAGCACCACGTCGCCCACGCGCAATCGTTTCGGATCGGCCATCTGGATCACCGGAAGATTTACGGCGTCGCTGATCTTGAGCACGGCCAGATCCGTTTCCTCGTCGGCACCGATCAGCTTGGCTTTGGCGACGCGTCCGTCATACAGCAGCACCTGGATGTCATCGGCATTGGCGATCACGTGGTTGTTGGTGAGCACGTAGCCGTCCGCGCTGACGATCACACCGGAGCCCAGGTTCTGCTCGCGCCGTTTCACCGTGCCGATGGGTGTGCCGCCGAACAGTTGCTGCATCAGCGGATCGGTGAACATGCGCACGGCTTGCTCGGTCACGATCTTGTTGGCGTAGATGTTGACCACCGATGGCGCGGCCTTGGCCACGGCATCGGCATAGGAAGCAGGTGCGGCGGATGATGGGGCCGACGTGATGGCCGCGGGAGTGTTGTCATGCTGCAAGCCGAAGCGTGCGCGCAGACGATCGCCGACACCAGGCCAAACGAGGCTGATCACGAACGCGATCGCCAGCCCGAGTATCACGAAACGGGCAACAAAGGCGACGATGCCGGCGGCATGCTTCATGTCGTAATGCAGTCTGTGGAAAAGTAAGTGCGCGAGTGTGGCACAGCGACGTGACCGACCCTGTCGTTTTATTGTAGGGTTATTGACCTGAGGCTAGACTAACGCGATTTTTGTAAGTAGCGCGATTTTGCAGGGGCACGATCCTGGGGCGGTCGGCGAAGCGGAACCTTAGCTCGTCCGCAGCGGCAGAATCTGGTTTCTGCAGTGTCAATGGCATGCAAGTACCGGAGAGCCTGATGGCGAACGAAGTCGTCGATCAAGGCCGCCGCCGCTTTCTCACCACGACGACAGCCGTGGTGGGAGGAGTAGGCGTAGTGGCGGCAGCTGTGCCTTTCATCAAGTCGTGGGAACCCAGTGCAAGAGCCAAGGCCGCCGGCGCTCCTGTTACCCAATCGCTGAAAAAGATCGAGCCCGGTCAGCAGTTGATCGTGGCCTGGCGCAGCCTTCCGGTATTCATCGTCAATCGCACGCCAACGCAGCTGGCGGCGTTGCCCAAGCAGGATCCCAAGCTGGTCGATCCGAAGTCCGACGGCGCTTCCGCAGATCAGCAGCCCAAGTACGCGCAGAACGAAACCCGCTCCATCAAGCCCGAGTGGCTGGTGATGATCGGTATCTGCACGCACTTGGGTTGTGTGCCTGACTACGTCGGCGAGATGAAGCCCGAACCGTTCGATCCGAACTGGCAAGGCGGCTACTACTGCCCCTGCCACCACTCGCGCTACGACATGGCCGGCCGCGTCTACCAGGGTGTGCCTGCGCCGAAGAACATGCAGATTCCGCCTTATCACTTTGTCGACGACAGCACCGTGCAGATCGGTGTGGATGCAGAGGGGAATTCGTAATGGCGAACGTCTTCTCGAACATCGGCGACTGGGTCGTTGAGCGCGCGCCAGGCTTGATGCCGGTGTACCGCAAGCACATGACCGAGTATTACGCGCCGAAGAACTTCAACATCTGGTACTACTTCGGTTCGCTCGCGTTGCTGGTGCTGGTCAACCAGATCGTCACCGGCATCTTCCTCACCATGAATTACGATCCGAGCGCGAGCGGCGCGTTCGACTCGGTGCAGTACATCATGCGTGACGTGGAGTGGGGCTGGTTGATCCGTTACATGCACACCACGGGCGCTTCGCTGTTCTTCGTGGTGATCTATCTGCATATGTTCCGCGGCATCATGTACGGCTCGTACCAGAAGCCGCGCGAGCTGGTGTGGCTGTTGGGCATGCTCATTTTCTTGGTGCTGATGGCCGAAGCCTTCATGGGCTACGTGCTGCCGTGGGGCAACATGTCGTTCTGGGGCGCGAAGGTGATCGTGTCGTTGTTCGGCACCATTCCGGTGATCGGCAAGGACCTGGTCGAATGGATCATGGGCGACTTCCTGCCCGCCGACGCCACGCTCAACCGCTTCTTCGCCCTGCACGTGATCGCGCTGCCGCTGGTGTTGCTGCTGCTGGTGGTGCTGCACCTGGCGGCATTGCATGAAGTGGGTTCGAATAATCCCGATGGCGTGGATGTGAAGCATGGGCCGAAGGGCAACCGCTGGGATCCGACCAAGCCGGTCGACGGCATTCCGTTCCATCCGTACTACACGGTGAAGGATCTGGTGGGCGTGGGGCTGTTCCTGGCCATCGCCGCCTTCATCATCTTTTTCCAGCCCAGCTTCGGCGGCTGGTTCCTCGAGCACGACAACTCGATTCCGGCGAACAACTTGGTGACGCCCGCGCAGATCAAGCCGGTGTGGTACTTCACGGCGTTCTACGCGATCGTGCGCATGATTCCGTCGGCCATGGGCACCGCCGTATGGGGCGTGCTGGGCATGTTCGGCGCGATCGTGCTGCTGTTCCTGATGCCGTGGATCGATGGCGGCAAGGTGCGGTCCATCCGCTATCGCGGCACCGGCTTCAAGGTAGCGTTGACGCTGTTCGTACTGGCGTTCTTCGGGCTGATGCTGATCGGCACCGACTCCACCGCCGAGCTGATCCCCATGCTGTTTGGTGCGAGCGCCGACGTAACCGGCATCGAGAACCTGTTCGGCCGCACGATGGTGCTGATCTACTTCGGGTTCTTCGTATTCCTGTGGCTGTACACGCATCTTGGCTGGGAAAAGACCAAGCCGGTTCCGGAACGGGTGACCACGCATGAATAAGCGCTGCATTTCCATCTTCATGCTGGCGTTCGGCCTGCTGCTCGGGACTACGGCAGCGGTGGCGGAGGGCGAGGGTCCGGAGCTGCCCGCTGCCGGCAACAACCTGCGCGACACGGCATCGCTGCAGCGCGGCGCGCACATCTTCTTCAACTACTGCGTGGGCTGCCACTCACTGAAATACATGCGCTACGAGCGCATGGCGGACGACCTCGGGCTGACCGAGGACGACGTAATGAAAAACTTCAACTTCACCGGCGGCAAGTTTGGCGACACGGTGATCTCGCACATGCCGGCCGACGATGCGCAGAAGTTCTTCGGCAAGGCGCCGCCGGATCTGTCGCTCGAAGTATCGGCCAAGGGTGCGGATTGGGTATTCGCCTACCTCAATTCGTTCTACCTCGACCCCAAGAGCCCGATCGGCTGGAACAACACCGTGCTGCCGAATGCGGCCATGCCGTTCCCGCTGTGGGAGCTGCAGGGTGTGCAGGTGCCGGTGATGAAAGAGGGCAAGGCCGGCGACGATCCGCAGATCGAGAAGCTCACCCCGCTGCATCCGGGCAAGCTCACGCCCCAGCAGTACCAGCAGGCCGCCCGCGACGTCACCAACTTCCTGGAATACGCCTCCGAGCCTGCCGCGCTGCAACGGCGGCACTATGGCATCTGGGTGGTGCTGTTCCTGCTGGGCTTCACCTTCCTGGCATACTTGCTCAAGAAAGAATATTGGAAGGACGTCCACTGACGTCCTTATAAAGACAAGGGACTTGTGGCCGCAGGGGGCAAACGCCATCCTTGCGGCCAAACAAAGGGGAGACTCGTGCATGGTCCAGAACGCTCGTTCCCGGACAGTACTTGCCCTGTATTCCGCTGCCGATGACATCCAATGTCATCGCGTACGGCTGGTGTTGGCCGCAAAGGGTGTGACCTACGATCTAATCGTGGTCGATCCGGCCAAGCCGCCGCAGGATCTGCTCGATCTGAACCCGTACCACACCCTGCCGACCCTGGTCGATCGCGAACTCACCTTGTACGACACCTCGGTGGTGTGCGAATACCTGGACGAGCGCTACCCCCATCCGCCGCTGATGCCGATCGACCCGCTCTCGCGTGCCAGGCTGCGGTTGGCGGCGGTGCGTATCGAGCGTGACTGGCTGCCGGAGATCGAGCACATCAAGGCGGGTGGCCGCGTGGCCGATGCGGCGCGCAAAAAACTGCGCGAACACCTGCTGGCGGCGCTGCCATTGTTCAAGGTATCCAAGTTCTTCCTCAATCCGGAGATGAGCCTGGCCGACTGCCTGGTGACCCCTGTGGTATGGCGCCTGCCTTCGCTGGGCGTGGACCTGGGTCGGGAGGGCAAGCCGATCATGGATTACGGCGAACGCCTGTTCCACAGCCAGGGCTATGCGCGCAGCCTGACACCCGAGGAAAAGGCGTTAAGAATGCTTTAGCTGTACGGTCTCCTGGACATCGCCCCGTCTTTTCCATTCAATACGTGGGGGCCGACCTTGTCTGTATGCATTTGCGTAGGTCCATCGTCTCGGCAGCCAGCCTGTCCGTGCCGATGGCCTGATTGCAAGACATCGCCGGCGACGTCCACGCAAAACCAGCTAGAGCACCCTGGTGACCCAACAGCAACAACCGAAGATGAGTTCCAACCGTCCGTACCTGCTACGGGCGATTTACGATTGGATCAGCGACAACAACCTCACGCCCTACATGCTCGTCGACGCCACGCGCCAAGGCGTGCGCGTGCCGCCGCACGTGATCAAGAACGGGCAGGTGGTGCTCAATCTGGCCATGCGCGCCGTGGCCAACCTGGACCTGGGCAACGAGTGGATCAGCTTCCAGGCGCGTTTCTCAGGCGTGAGCCACAGCATCCAGATTCCGGTGCCCGCAGTGCTGGCCTTGTACGCACAGGAAAACGGGCAGGGCATGATGTTTCCAGCGGACGAGGAAGAAGGCGGCGAGCCGCCGACCGACACGCCGCCGTCCCCGCCCGAACCGGAACCGCCGTCGGGCGATGGTGACAAGCCGAAGCGGGGTGGTGGATCGCATTTGCGGGTGGTGAAGTAGTTTCCTATCGCCTCTCCCCTCGGGAGACATGATTAGCTTCGTGTGTCAGCTGAGCCGATCGCTTCATATATCGTCACCCCGGCGAAAGCCGGGGCCTAGCGACTTTGAAGCGAAAGGCACTGGATCCCGGCTTTCGCCGGGATGACGAAGTTTCCGGCAAGGTTCTACAAATGCGGCCCAGCTGTGACTCGACGCTAATCAGGTCCGGGGAGCGGGAGTAGAGATAACCAGATAGCTGCACTTCAGCATTTCCTCTAAGGTATCGGCTTTCTCCTACAAAGCCGCTCCGCATGTCCGCAGCCCAGGAACACCCGGATCATCTACGGCGCAGTCTGTCCAATCGCCATCTGCAATTGATCGCCATCGGCGGCGCGATCGGCACCGGCCTGTTCATGGGCTCGGGCAAAACGATCAGCCTGGCTGGCCCTTCGATCCTGCTGGTGTACCTGATCATCGGCATCATGCTGTTCTTCGTGATGCGGGCGATGGGCGAGCTGCTGTTGTCGAACCTGGAGTACAAGTCGTTCATCGACTTCTCCACCGATCTGCTCGGGCCGTGGGCCGGATTCTTCTGCGGCTGGACCTATTGGTTCTGCTGGATCGTCACGGCCATCGCCGACGTCATCGCGATCGCCTCGTATGCGCAATTCTGGTTCCCGGGCCTCATGCCCTGGGTGCCGGCGGTGCTTTGCGTGGTGTTGCTGCTGGCGTTGAATCTCACCGCGGTGCGCGTGTTCGGCGAGTTGGAATTCTGGTTTGCGTTGATCAAGATCGTGGCGATCATCGCCTTGATCGTGATGGGGCTGGGCATGATCGTGTTCGGCTTCACGTCGCCGTCGGGCCATCACGCCGCGCTGGCGAATCTGTGGAACGACGGCGGCTTGTTCCCTACCGGCGTAGGAGGTTTCTTCGCCGGTTTCCAGATCGCCGTGTTCGCGTTCGTGGGCATCGAGCTGGTGGGTACGACGGCGGCGGAAACGGCCGACCCTACCCGCAACCTGCCCAAAGCGATCAACTCCATTCCGATACGGATCATTCTGTTCTACGTGCTGGCGCTGGTGGTGATCATGACGGTCACCCCGTGGCGCCTGGTGCAGCCGGGCAAGAGTCCGTTCGTGGAATTGTTCATGCTGGCCGGCATTCCCGCTGCCGCCAGCCTGATCAACTTCGTGGTGCTGACGTCGGCGACGTCGTCGGCCAATAGCGGCATTTTTTCCACCAGCCGCATGCTCTACGGCCTGGCCGAAGAGAACCACGCACCGAGCCTGTTCGCGCGCCTGTCGCGCGCTGCGGTGCCGTCGCGCGGTTTGTTGTTTTCATGCGTGTGCCTGCTGGCTGGCGCGATGCTCGTCTACGTAGTGCCCAACCTGGTGACGGCGTTTACCTTGGTCACGACGCTCTCGGCCGTGCTTTTCATGTTCGTGTGGTCGCTGATCCTGATTGCGTACATGGCGTACCGGCGCAAGCGTCCGCACTTGCACGCGGCTTCGCAGTACAAGATGCCCGGTGGCGTGGTGATGTGCTGGGCGTGCCTGGTGTTTTTCGCGTTCGTGCTATGGCTGCTGACGTTGCAAGCAGATACGCGCCAGGCGCTGCTGGCGGCGCCGGTGTGGTTTGGGTTGCTGGCATTGGGTTATGCGTGGAAAGGACGGCGTGCGGCGGCGGTGACGACGCCGGTCCAGGAAGAGGGTTAGTGCCGGACGTCCCGATCCCGATGCTGCCGCCGGAACGGAAGCACATTGCCACCTTCGATGGTCGTCGTTTCATGCGCCGGATGCTCGGGCAGGTACAGCTCGACGGTAGGAAGGATCAATGCCGTAAGCACGTTGCCGATCATCCATAGATGCCCGGCTTCGCGATCGTTGCCGTCGATGCTCACTTCGAAACTGTAGCGCCGCTCCAGCACTCTGCGGTCATGGAAGCGGCGCAGGCGTACGCCGCTCAGGCCCACGGTTTCGTCCAGCAATTGCAGGCCATGTTGTTGGCAGCGCCAACGCGCTTCCTGCACGGCGCGATCACGGGCGCGGCTCAACGCCAGCCATGTGCCTGCGAGGCCGAACAGCACGAGTAGCAGCAATAGCGTTGCGAGGTCGCCCATACCCGCAGTGTGTGGGCGGCCGGGGCGGGCTGCAAGTCAGTCGATCTTCAAGCGAAGCGAAAAATCGATCGCCCGCACGTGCTTGGTCAGCGCACCCACCGAGATGTAGTCGACGCCGGTGCGAGCGTAGTCACCGATGGTCTGAAGATCGACGTTGCCGGATATCTCCAGCGGCACGCGATCATCGGTCAGCGCGACGGCTTCGCGCATCAGCGGCAGCGTGAAATTATCGAGCATGATGCGGTCGACGCCGGCATCCAGCGCCTGCTGCAGTTCGTCGAGGTTTTCCACTTCCACTTCCAGCAGCAGCGTCGGATGAAGCTGGCGTGCAGCCTGCACCGCCGCGGTGATGCTGCCGGCGGCGATGATGTGGTTTTCCTTCACTAGGATCGCGTCGTAAAGACCGATGCGATGGTTGTGGCCACCGCCGCAACGCACGGCATATTTCTGCGCAAGGCGCAGCCCCGGCACGGTCTTGCGGGTATCGAGCACGCGGGTGCGGGTGCCCGCTACGGCCGCGACGTAGGCTGCCGTGATGGTGGCGGTGCCTGACAGCACCTGCAGGAAGTTCAAGGCGGAGCGTTCGGCCGTGACCAGCGATCGCGCGTTGCCGCGCATGTCGCAAACGATGCTGCCGGGCGCCACGCGATCACCATCGGTTACGTGCCAATCGATGTGTGCGTGCGGATCGAGCTTGCGTACGCAGGCGTCGTACCAGGGAATGCCGGCGATCACTGCGTCTTCGCGGCAGGTGAGCTGCGCGGTTGCAACGGCATCGGCCGGGAGCAGGCTGGCGGTAGCATCGCCATGGCCGATGTCTTCGGCAAAGGCGCGTTCCACATCGGCGTCGATCAGACGCTGGTCGGGCGGAGCGAAGCGGAAGGTGGAGGACATGCGAGGCTGGGGGGCGTGGTGGAGAATGCCGCGCATGCTACTCGGATTGGGGCGAGCGCGCCTTCGTAGGCTGGGTTGGAATCCCAGCTTTCCGGTATTCGTATGCATGGCGATACTGGGATTTCATCCCAGCCTACGTTTTAGGACGCTTCGCCCGGACGCGCCTCTTCATGGCTCAGGCGATCCACGATCGCGTCCATCGCGCGATCGAACAGCGCGTTCGATGCGAGCACGCGTGCGCGGCCTTCGGCCATCACCGCCGCCAGCTCGTAAGGCGAATAGTCGCCCACCTTCAGCCCGCGACGGTTGACGAACAGATAGCGGCCGCTCATCGGGCTGATCCACGACAGCTTGGCGCGCTCGAAATGCTCTTCCTGTCCGCTGAATTCCAACCAAGTGCCGGGCTTGAGCGCTTTGACGTGCTCGAGTTGCTGGCGTACTTCTGGCGTGACGGTGTCGGCCGGCGGCTCGGCGTTGGCGGAGTCTTCCAGATCCTCGACGCTTTCGGCGATCGGCTGGATGCTTTCCGGAATCGGCAGCGGCGCGGGCGCCGTTTCGGCGGCGGGCTGCATGGGTGTGTGCGCCGATTCGCCGAGTTGATGGCGGTAGTAGTTGTGCAACTGCGCCAGCAGCTTTTCGATGTCGGCTTCCTGAAAAGCCACGTTCGCCAAGCCCTTGCGCAGCGCGCGCTCGATACCGGGCAGCAGCTGGCGCAGATCGCGCTTGGCTTCCGGCGTGCGCACCGGCTTGGTGCTGGCAATGAACGCGTCGACGAAGCGCAGCGCTTCGCGGAACTCGTTGGATTCCTCGCCCTTGCGCAGGATGGTCAGCACCAAGTAATTCGCCCACGCGCGCGACAGCACGCCATGGATCAGCGGCGGCAGCACGTGGTCGCCGATGCGGTTGAGAATTTCACGTGCGGCGCGGCGACGCGCCTGTTCCAGCTTTTCGCGACCGCGTGTGGATTCGGCCACGCGCTGCTCGGCCAGGTCCGCGCGGCGGCGGTTGGACTCCTGGAACTGCTGCAATTCGGCGGACAGGCGATCGAAGATCGTCATGTCATCGTCGAATTCCTGCAGCAGGCGTTCGACGATGGCTTTGATGGTGTCGTGCAGGCGGCCGTCGCGATCGGATTCTTCGGACCAGCTCTTGGCCGCATCGGCCAGCCCGTCGAGTAGGCGGCGTGCGGGATGCTGGCGGTGCGCGAACAGCTTGCGATCGAGAATGGCGGCCTTCAAATACGGAATCTGCAGGCGCGCCAGCATTACCTGCATCTGCGGAGGCAGGTTGCGGTCTTCGAGGATGAATTCGAACAGCATGCCGACCAGGTCGATGGTGTCTTCATCGATGGTGGCGATCTGGCCTGGACGCTGACCGCGCAGCGAGCCGAGCTGGCTAAGCAGTTGCTCCTTCAGATGCAGCACTTGCTCGGCGATATCGACTGCGCTGGCGCCGGGCGCCGCCGCAGTGACCGGCATCTGCACCATTGCCGCTTGGCTCTGCAGCACGCTCAATGCACCAATCAATTCATTGGCGGTCGGCAGCGGGCCTTGCGGCAACGCGCCCATGGAAACGGCCGGACCACGGCGCGCGCTGAACAAGGTGCGCAGGGTTTGCAGCAGTTCGGCCGAGGCTTCGCTGTCGTCGGCCGGCAACGGCGCCGGCACTTCTCCCGCTGCCGCCGCACCGCTTGCGGCGGCGCCCGTGCCGCCGGCGGTATTGCGCACGACTTCGTGGCGCAGTTGCGGCAGCACGCCCGCGCGCATCAGTTCGGCGTTGACCTCTTGATAGAGTTCTTCCAGCGCCGCCATCACGTAGCGATCGAACAACTTGTAGATGATCAGCTTCACGCGCATGTCGGCGTTGAGCTCGCGCATCGCCTGACGGAACGCCTGGGCGAGCAGGGCGGGGCCGATCGGATTGCTGGCGTCTTCGATGCGCGTGCCGCCGCAAATCACCGACAAGCGTTGATTCACCGCGAACAGATCGCGCGACAGGCGCGTTTCGTTCTTGCCGATCATGCTGGTGATGGCCAGCGATTCTTCCAGCTCGTTATCAGCCACCAGCGAAAGTTCGACCGAACCGGGCATCGGCCCCGTCGGCGCACTGAGGCTCGGAGCGGAAGGCGCACGGTTGCCGCCGGCGAAATCGTTCAACTCGCGCGACACCAGCGCCAGAAAGCCACGCTCGATCACTGGCCGGCGCTTGCGAACTTCACGCATGCCGTCGAAGTAATGCATCTGCGCGGCGTTGTTTTCGGCTTTCTCGGCAAGATCGAACAGGGCGTCGTCGACGTGCTCGAACATGTTGCCGATGAACTGCTGCAGCCGGCGCGAAGAGATGTTCCGAACAGCGTTCAACAAATCGCCTCCACGTCCGCTGGAAGGATCCAGCCGCTGGCTGAGATTGACGACGTTGGACGATTCGTTGGCTTCTTTCATCGCCACACCCCTGTGGTTGGCTGGCTAGGCCGGTGACTGCTGCCATGGTTGGCAGTCGATCTACCTTGACGACCGCGGACGGTCGGGACAGGGATGCCGCCTATGCGTGGAACATAAGCGAAATCGCGTTTCACCGCCATGTCCCAAGTCATGCTTTTGTGTAATGTCCGTCCAGGTTACGTGAACCTGACGCAAGTTCTTACGCGGCAGCCGGGAAATCGGTGAACTGGGTGGTACCGATGCCTTCTTCCGGCAGCATGACCGGAATGCCGTCCTCGATCCGGTAGATGACCTTGCGGTCGACCGTGATCAGTCCTTCGTTCAGCCGACTTTGGACCGCGCCGCCGGCGACGTTCACGACCTGGCCGGCATCGATGGCCCGGTTCAGGGCGTCCAGTTCATGGGCGGTGAGCGGGCGTACCGGGGTCTTGCTCACCGGGCAGCAGAGGATGTCGAGCAGGCGTTTATCCATCGTGTCAAAGGGTATCGTTGCAATGCGGCGAAGTCCGTACAATAGCCCCTTTTGGACGACCGGACCATGACGGATACAGCTTCTGCGCCGCGGGTAGGCGTGGTAATGGGATCGCGTTCGGATTGGGAAACCATGACGCATGCGGCCGAGGTGCTCGCCGAGCTGGGCGTGCCGCACGAGGTGCGCGTGGTATCCGCGCACCGCACGCCGGACTTGTTGTTTCAATACGCCGAAGAGGCGGTCAAGCGCGGTATCCACGTCATCATCGCCGGGGCCGGCGGGGCCGCGCATCTGCCGGGCATGCTGGCTGCCAAAACACGCTTGCCCGTGTTCGGCGTGCCGGTGCAATCGAAAGCCTTGAATGGCATGGATTCCCTGCTTTCCATCGCACAGATGCCAGCCGGTATTCCGGTCGGTACGCTGGCGATCGGCCGTGCGGGGGCGGTCAATGCCGGCCTGCTCGCCGCGGCCGTGCTGGCGCTGCACGATCCTGCTGTGGCCAAGGCGCTGGAAAACTATCGCGCGCGCCAGACCCAGACCGTGCTGGACAACCCGGACCCTAGTTCGTGAGCAAGACTCCCCGCCAAAAGCAGCCGGTGCTAGGCATTCTGGGCGGCGGCCAACTGGCCCGCATGCTCGCCATCGCCGCCGCACCGCTTGGAGTGAAGACACTCGTCGTGGACAGCGCCCCCGACGCCTGCGCCGGGCAAGTGGCGCCGCTGCGTGTGGCCGACTGGACTGACTACGCGGCGCTGGCGAAATTCGCGGCCGACGTGGATGTGGTCACCTTCGATTTCGAGAACGTGCCGGCCGATACCGCGCACTGGCTGGCGGAACGTGCGGCGGTGTTTCCCAATCCGCGCGCGCTGGCGGTGGCGCAGGATCGCCTGGCCGAAAAAACCTTGTTTCGCGAATGCGGCTTGCACACGCCGGCGTTCGAAGCGGTCGATACACGCGAAGATCTCGATCGCGCGCTGGCGAAAATCGGTGCACCCGCCATCTTGAAGACGCGTCGCCTTGGCTACGACGGCAAAGGACAGTTCCGCATCAAGCATCTGACGGATGCGGATGCTGCGTGGGCCGCGTTGGGCGCGAATGCGCATGGCCTGATCCTAGAAGCCTTCGTGCCGTTCGAGCGCGAGCTTTCGGTGCTGGCGGTGCGCACGCGCGACGGCGATTTCCGCGTCTGGCCGCTCACACAGAACTGGCATACCGATGGCGTGCTCAGCCTGAGCCTCGCCCCCGCGCCGGACGTGGGTATCTTGCAGCCGCGTGCGGAAGCGTTGGCGCGCACGCTGGCCGAACGCCTCGACTACGTTGGTGTGTTTGCGCTGGAATTGTTCGTCAAGGATGGCGATCTGCTCGGCAACGAAATGGCGCCGCGCGTGCATAACTCCGGGCACTGGACCATCGAAGGCGCCATCACCAGCCAGTTCGAAAACCACGTGCGCGCGGTGCTCGGTCTGCCGCTGGGCGATACCTCGGCGCGCGGCCTTTCGGCGATGTTCAATTGGATCGGCGAGTTGCCGGATGCTGCATCCGTGCTGGGCACGGTCGACGGGCACTGGCATGACTACGGCAAGCAATCGCGTCCGGGACGCAAGGTGGGGCATGCCACCGTGTGCGCGCAGGACGCGAAAGCGCTGGCTGCGCGAATGGGCGATATTGCACGGGCGTTGAACCGCGAAGAACAGGTTGCGCCTGCGCTGCGCGTGCTTTGATGATTCCCTTCCCCCACTCGGGAGCGGATGAGCGGCCGTCTTGCGAGAAGGTGAGGCGAAGGGCGCTTCGTAAAGTGATCGCCGCGAGCGTGTCCCTTACCTCAATCCTCTCCCCGCGAGGGGAGAGGAATGTAAATGCGAAAAGCGGTTTACTCGATTAAACCAGGTTCTTCGCTGCGAAATCCCAGTTCACCAGATCCCAGAACGATTCCACGTACTTCGGACGCGCATTGCGGTAATCGATGTAGTACGCGTGTTCCCACACGTCGATGGTGAACAGCGGCTTGTCGCTACCGGTGATCGGCGTGGCGGCGTTGGAGGTGTTGACGATGCCCAGCGAACCATCGGGGCGCTGTACCAGCCAGGTCCAGCCCGAGCCGAAGTTGCCGACGGCCGACTTGGAGAATTCCTCCTTGAACTTGTCGAACGAACCGAACGCCTTGTTGATCGCATCGGCCAGCTTGCCGGCGGGGGCGTTGTCCTTCTTCGGCGAACGCATGGAGTGCCAGTAGAAGGTGTGGTTCCAGATCTGCGCTGCGTTGTTGAACACGCCGCCGGACGACTTCTTGATGATGTCTTCCAGCGCCGCGCTTTCGAACTCGGTGCCCTTGATCAGATTGTTGAGGTTGGTCACGTAAGCCTGGTGGTGCTTGCCGTGGTGGAACTCCAGCGTCTCGGCCGAGATGTTCGGCTCCAGCGCGTTCTTTTCGTAGGGCAACGGGGGAAGTTCGATCGCCATGGGTAACTCCTGGGCGTTGGCTGAGGATAAAGGCGTGGCCGGCCCGATCGAGCGCCGGGACGGCTGGTACACTACTAAGCTGGCTGCATTGTAGTGATGAATCCCAAGTTATGGACGTCAACGAGCGAATCAAGGCGGTGCTGGCCGAGCACCCCATCGTGCTTTTCATGAAAGGCACGCCGCAATTTCCCATGTGCGGCTTCTCCGCGCGCGCGGCGCAGGCGCTCGATGAAGCGGGTGCGACGTTCCATGCGGTCAACGTGCTGGCCGATCCGGAAATCCGTGCGGCCCTGCCGCACTACGCCAACTGGCCGACCTTCCCGCAGCTTTTCATCCAGGGCGAGCTGATCGGCGGCTGCGATATCGTGGAAGACCTCAAAGCCTCCGGCGAGCTGGCGCGCATGGCCAGCGACGTAGCGGGGGAACACCACGCATGAGTTTGAGCCTGCCGCTGCATCGCCTGCCCGAAGCCTGGATGCCTGCCGCCGACGAACTGACCGGACGCGTGGTGCTGGTCACTGGCGCCTACGGTGGATTAGGTAGCGCGGTGGCACGCGCGGTGGCACGCGCTGGCGCCACGGTAGTGGTTACCGGCAAGCGCAAGCGTCAGCTGGAACAGCTTTACGATGCGATGACTCGCGACACCCTGCCTGAGCCGATCATCCATCCGCTCGACCTGGAAACCGCGACGCCGCGCGATTACGAAGTGCTGGCCGAAGGCTTACAGCGTGATCTCGGACGGCTCGACGGCATCGTGCATGCTGCGGCGAGTTTCGCTGGCCTGATGCCGGTGTCCACGCACAAGCCGGATGCCTGGTTGCGCAGCCTGCACGTCAATGTGTCCGCGCCATTCGCGCTTACGCAAGCATGCCTGCCGTTGCTCACTGCGGCGCCGGACAGTGCCGCGGTATTTATGCTGGACAACCCCGACCTGGTGCGTCGCGCACATTGGGGCGCATACGGCGTATCGAAGGCGGCACTGGAACGCTTCGTCGCCATCCTGCATGAGGAACACGACGAAGACGCGTTCCGTGTGCATGCGCTGTTGCCCGCACCGATGCGTACCACCTTGCGCCGCACCGCGTACTTCGGCGAAGACACCTTGCAGCATCCGCTACCCGACAGCACCGCCGAGGCCGTGGTATATCTGCTGAGTGCGAAAGCCGTCGCCGCGCGTGGCGGTGTGCTCGATCTGCGCAGCGCATGATCGCGCCAACCTGACAAGGGGATTCGATGGAAACGCAGATGACCACCATGTCGGCGGCGATCCTGCTGTTCCTGATCATGGATCCGCTTGGCAACATTCCCATCTTCCTCACCTTGCTCAAAGACGTGCCGCCCAAGCGGCGTCGCGCGGTAATGGTGCGCGAGCTGTTGATTGCGCTGGCCGTGCTGCTGATGTTCCTGATGGGTGGGCAGCTGATTTTGAAGTTGCTGCAATTGCGGCAGGAATCCATCAGCATCGCAGGTGGCATCGTGCTGTTCCTGATCGGTATCCGCATGGTGTTTCCTCCCGCCGAGGGCGGCATTTTCGGCCAGGCTGGCGAAGGTGAGCCGTTTATCGTGCCGATGGCGATTCCCGGCGTGGCGGGTCCTTCGGCGATGGCAGCCTTGCTGCTGCTCACCAATACACAACCGGGGCGCACGGCGGATTGGGCGATCGCCTTGCTGTGCGCATGGCTGGCCACTGCCATCATCCTGCTCAGCTCCACCTATTTGTTCCGCTGGCTCGGCGAAAGCGTGCTCACCGCGCTGGAACGCGTGATGGGCATGCTGCTGATCGCCTTGTCGGTGCAGATGTTCATGGGCGGCATTGCGGCTTATCTGCATTTGACGCTTTGAACGCGTCGGCCTGCATGACGATTGGCCGAGGACAAACTCTGCCGTGGCGAGCATAATCAAATCAAAGGGATAGGGTCGCAAGGACACGATCGGCTTGAACGCGCTTTTAAGGCTTCGCCCCGCACCCTTCGTGTATTCTTGCGTTCTGTACCGGTTTGACCCTGCTGTTTCGCGCAGTTGTCACACTTGGTCGGCAACATGGCTCTACACCAAGGGAGGCGGTCATGCTTCACGTTGAACAGGCCCTCACCGAACGTCTGCCATGGCTAGCGCAGCATCCGATGATCCGTAAACCGGTTGCCGGCATGCTGGGACGGCTGGCCGATGAGGCAGGCTTCAATCGGGTCCTCGATCGGCTTGCCGATACCAAGGGGTTCGATTTCGCCGAACAGGTCCTGGACCTGCTGGGTTGCAGCTACCACGTCGTGCAGCGCGAGCGGGAACACATTCCCGTGGAAGGCGGCGTGCTGGTCGTCGCCAATCATCCGCTGGGCATGCTCGATGCGATGGCGTTGCTGGACCTCGTCGGTTCGGTGCGCAAGGACGTGCGCATTCTCGGCAATGATTGGTTGGCGGCCGTGCCGCAACTGGGTCCTCTGCTGTTGCCGGTCGATGTATTCGGTGGCGGCGCGGCTTCGCGCATGCGCAATATTTATCGCGCGCTGGATCGTGGCGAGGCCTTGATCATTTTCCCGGCTGGCGAAGTGTCCCGCATGGGGCCGGCGGGCGTGCGCGATGCGCGCTGGTCGGAGGGTTTCGCGCGGCTGGCCATGCGCAGCAAGACACCGGTGCTGCCGATACACGTGGCGGCGCGCAATTCGGCCATCTTCTATGGGCTTTCCATGCTGGCCAAGCCGCTCAGCACGGCTATGCTGCCGCGCGAGGCTGTGGCCACGCATGTCAGCCGAATCGGTTTCAGCGTGGGCGCGCTGGTCAGCGCAGACGAACTGAGCAAGCGCAGCGACGACAACGCGCAGCGTGCGGCCGACCTGATGCGTCGGCATGTGTATCGCATCGGCCGCCGCCGCGGCTTGATCTTCGGCGGGCAGGTTCCGCTGGCGCATCCCGAATCGGTGGATCGCGTGGCGCAGGAGCTGGCGCAGAGTGAAAAGCTCGCCGATCTTGCCGATGGCAAGCAGTTGATCGTGCTGCGCGGACAGACCGATGGCGCCGCGCTGCGAGAGATCGGCCGCTTGCGCGAACTTACCTTCCGCAAGGTGGGCGAAGGCACCAACACGCGACGCGACCTGGATGCGTACGACGCGCATTACGAACACCTGGTGCTGTGGGATCCGAAAGCACTGCGCATCGTCGGTTCGTACCGGCTGGGCCATGGCGGCCGGTTGATCGCGGCGCGAGGCATGAATGGCCTGTACACCGCCAGCCTGTTCAACTATTCGCCGGCGCTGGAATCGCGTCTTGCGCAAGGGCTGGAACTCGGGCGCAGCTTCATCGCGCCGGCGTACTGGCGCTCGCGCGCGCTGGATCAGCTCTGGCAGGGCATCGGCTTGTATCTGCAGCGGCACGCCGAGCTGCGATATCTATTTGGCCCGGTGAGCATGTCGGTCAACCTTCCGCGTCAGGCGCGCGAATGGATCGCTGCCGCGCATCAGCATTATTTCGGTGCGCCAGGGCTGGCTTCCGCGCGTCAGCCGTTCAAGGTCTCCGCGGATGTGCTCGAAGGCGTGCGTCGCGAACTGGAAGGCCTGGATCCGGCCAGCGGGCTGGGCAAGCTGCGCAATCATCTGGACGCCTTGGGCGTAAGCCTGCCGGTGCTCTATCGCCAATACGTGGACCTGGTCGAACCCGAGGGCGTGCAGTTTCTCGATTTTGGTGAAGACCCCGGTTTCTCCGGCTGCGTAGATGGCTTGGTGATGCTGGACCTTTCCCGCCTGAAGCCGGCCAAGCGCGCCCGGTATCTCGGCAAGGGCGCCTGAGTTCTTCGATTCCCTCGCTCCGTCCAGCGGGCAAGGGTCGGCGCAGTTTCATATCCCTAGGGCCTGTTCACACTATTGGCGTAGCCCGCGTTGTCGTTGAGTGGCTGGCAGGTGGCAGTGCGTGGCGCAGCCTTGGCTGGCTGCCAAGGCAAGCCGCGCGCTGCCGCATGGCGGCCACTCAACGGCAACCCGAAGGGCCGGGTCTGTTTGCCCGCCATGCGCCATCGCTCAGTCGTGTACCGCCGACGTACACTCCTTCGCTCTTCCTTGCCTGGCGGGCAAACAGATCCGGCGCGGGCCACGCCAATAGTGTGAACAGGCCCCTAGATAGACCGACCATTTCCGGTGGGCGAAGCCGTGCCTGGAACAGCGCGCCGCAATCTTCACAACTGAGATATGACTGTAAAGTTCGTGTAAAGGAAATATGGGATTGTGCTAAGGTATCGCTAAGGATACGTGACCGCTTTCTTGTCAGCTGAGTGTCCGCGAACGACTCAGCACAAAGTACGGATCAGCTTGCACAGGTATCTTCCAGGGTTGTGCCAAAGGGGCGGAGTTCTTCTTCGTCCCGCAGAAAAACCAAAAACCTAGGGGTTCCAAGAAAGGCCGCACGGCTCATGCAGTCCATGAGCCTGTGCCTTTTTTGTGTCGATGGATTGCCAGTGTTGCATGGGGCAGGAGGCCCGGCTGATGTCGTGGTTTGCAAGAGAAGTTCGAGCGGTCATCAAAAGCGGTGCCTAAAAAAATCTCGAAATCAATAACCGGACTACGGGGCTCTTCATGAAACGAACGCATCTTTCCGCAGCGATTGCTTTGGCTTGTTATCTCACGGCGGGTGCTGCGCTCGCGCAGACTGCGGCCGATCAGGCGCAGGCGACGAATGCTCAGCAGCGCGCGTCGGTGTCCACGACGTCGAACACCACCAACGACACGGCCACCAAGCGTGCCGTGCAACAGTTGAGCGCCGTGCAGGTAAGGGCTCAGTCACTGGCGCTCGGCGGCGGACTGATGTCGGTGCAGGAAGCGCCCAAGGCGGTGTCCACCATTTCGCGCGATGCGATCGTCAAGTCGGCGCCTGGCGCCACCTTCGTGCAGGCCATTGCCAGCATCCCGGGCGCGGTGACCGCGACCGATGACTTCACCGGCCTCAACGATGGCACCGCCAGCATCCGCGGTTATACGCTGGATGAAATTGGCGTCACCGTGAACGGCGCGCCGATCAACGACAGCGGCAACTACAAGATCTACCCGACCGAGTACGGCGACACCGAGAACATGGGTGACATCACCGTGCAGCAGGGTTATCCGGACAACGACATGCCGATTCCCGGCGCGGCCGGCGGTTCGATCGCGTGGGTAACGCTTGATCCGTCGCACCAGGGTGGCGTCGATTTCAGCCAGTCGTTCGGTACCCATAGCTATCGCCGTACCTTCTTTCGCTTGAACACCGGCGATCTGGGTCCGGCGCGCTCCTGGGTTTCGTATTCCGACAACTCGGTGAACCTCTGGCGCGGTCCCGGTCATTCGAATGTGACCAAGGTTGACGGCAAGTCGGTGTGGACCATCGACGCCGACAACACCATCTCCGCCTCGGTGCAGTACAACCGCGAAATCAAGACCAACTACGAATCGCTGACCAAGGCGCAGGCACAGCAGGATTACAAGCAAAGCTATCTGGGCCTCTATACCCCAGGCCAGACCAGCAGCAATTACTACAGGCTGCATCAGAATCCATTCGTCAACTACATGGCCAGCCTGGATGGCGAGTTCAAGCTCTCCGACAATCTGCACCTGTCGGTGGTGCCGTACTTCCAGTGGGGTGAAGGCGGCGGCGGTTCCGGCACCACGTTCAGCGAGTACAACGGCAAGGGTTCCAACAACCCGCTGTTCAAGGTCGTGAACTACGACCTCAACGGCAACGGCAAGATCGACAACAAGTACTCCAACGTGCTGGTCAATTCGTACAGCTACTCCTACACATTCCGTCCTGGCGTCATCGCCAAGTTGAACCAGGATTTCGGCCTGGACAATAGCTTGGAATACGGTGTGTGGTTCGAGCGCCCCCGCCAGGCGCAGGGGCAGGTGTTCGTTCCGGTCAATTACGCCACGGGCATACCGGTCGATGTGTGGGCAAACAATGCAAGCCTGATCCGCTACTCCAACGGCGTGGTGCAGAAAACCTACGATCAGTACACCACCACCACGAACGCCAAGGCGTTCATCACCGATACGTGGACACCCAGCGATCAAATCACGCTGACCGGCAGCGTCGCGTACGTGTGGTCCAAGCGTGACGGCTTCATGTATGAGTACCCCGGTTCCACAGGCTCGCTCACCAGCAGGCTGGCGGTCAGCACCAAGAATGCGGCGTTCGGCGGCAACACCAGCCAGACCTTCCATGATTTCACGCCGACCTTCGGCGCCAAGTATCAGTTGAACGAGCAGAACCAGTTCTACTTCGGTTACGGTCACACCTTCCGTGCGCCGATCAACGGTGCGGTGCTGTCCAACGCCTTCGCCAACTACGGCAAGAATCCGGTGGCGGTAAAGCCGGAAACGGCCGATACGGCGGATCTGGGCTGGCGTTTCTATGGCGACAGGATTTCTGCGAACGTGGATGCGTACGCGTCCAATTTCCACAACAAGCAGGTTTCCGGCTACGACCAGAACACGGGCCTGACGGTCTACGTGCCGCTCAGTCGCGTGCATGTACGCGGCTTCTATTCCGAGGCCAGCTACAAGATCACCGACGAGTTCACCGCCTACGGTTCGTACACCTACACGCAGGCTCGCTTGCAGGACAACATGAACACCCTGGGTGACGGTATCTACTACACCCGCGGCAAAACCATGATCTCCACGCCGAAGAATGTGGCGTACGCGTCCTTGAACTACAACAACGGTCCGTTCTGGGCGCAGTTGAATGCCAAGTACACGGGCAGCCAGTGGGGCGACTGGTCCAACACAGAGAAGGTGGGCGGCTACACCACGTTCGACTTCAACGCCGGCTGGAACTTCTCGGATTTCGGCAGCTTCGTGCATAAGCCGTACATCAAGGTCAACGTCTACAACCTGGGCGACCGCAAGGCGCTCACGTATGCGAGCAACGTCGGCGCGTTTCTGGCGTCCAATCCGAGTGGCCTCAAGGACGTCAATGGCGTTGTGCTGTTCCCCTCCGCACCGTACTACTCGGTACTGGAAGAGCGCACCTTCATGGTGACGTTCGGGGCCTCGTTCCACTAAGCCTCAGACACCCGACGCGGCCGTGTGGCCGCGGCGATCGTGCCGTAAACCGAGACGCCCCGCAGTTCACTGCGGGGCGTTTTTTTACGCACGCATTGACCCCGCTGCATGGAAGAGGAGATGCTAGGCGGCCACGCCGGTGAACCCATGGGCTCATGGCGCGGAAGGCATCCAGGAGAACGATGGGAATGAACGACACGCAGATCGACACATCCGGCAAGCCCGCCACGGTAAGCGCCCGCATTTCGCCGGCTGGCGGCCTGGATATCCTTTCCCGCAACGAAGTGGTGCGCCTGCGCGACGCCAGCGGCTCCGGTCTGCACGGATTGCTGCGTCGCTGCGCGCTGGCAGTGCTCACCTCGGGCGAGATCGGTGACGATCCACGCGGCATGTTCGAGCAGTATCCGAACTTCGACATCCAGGTGCTGCAGCAGGATCGCGGTATCAAGATCGAACTGGCAAACGCGCCGGCCAAGGCGTTCGTCGATGGCCACCTCATTCGCGGCATCAACGAGCTGCTGGTAGCGGTGGTGCGCGACATCGTTTATGTATCGACGCAGTTGGAACAAGGGGCGTTCGATTTGCACGACACGGTAGGCATTACGCATGCCGTATTCGAAATTCTGCGCAACGCACGCATCCTGAAGCCGCAGATCGATCCCAACCTCATCGTGTGCTGGGGCGGCCATTCGATTGCGCGTGACGAATACGAATACACCAAATCGGTCGGCTATCAGTTGGGCTTGCGCGGTTTGGATATCTGCACGGGCTGCGGTCCTGGCGCGATGAAGGGTCCGATGAAAGGCGCCACGATTGCGCACGCCAAGCAGCGCCGCCGCAAGAATCGCTATATCGGCGTGACGGAGCCCGGCATCATCGCTGCCGAGTCGCCCAATCCGATCGTGAATCAGCTGGTGATCATGCCGGACATCGAAAAGCGCCTCGAAGCCTTCGTGCGCATGGGACATGGCATCGTGGTGTTCCCCGGCGGTGTCGGCACGGCGGAGGAAATCCTCTATCTGCTCGGCATCTTGTTGCATCCGGACAATGCCGGCATTCCGTTCCCGCTGATCTTCACGGGGCCTAAACAATCGGCCGCCTATTTCGAGCAGATCGATACCTTTCTGCGCCTCGCGCTAGGCGACGAAGTGGCACAGCACTACAAGATCATCGTGGACGATCCGATCGCGGTGGCACATGCGGCCGTGCGAGGCGTCGACAAGGTGCGCAACCATCGCCTGGACAACAAGGACGCGTTCTTCTTCAACTGGTCGCTGAGCATCCCGCTCGCCTTCCAGCAACCGTTTATTCCCACGCATGCCGCCATGCGCGCGCTGGCTATCCATCGCAATCGCCCGCGCCACGAACTCGCCGCCGACCTGCGTCGCGCCTTCTCCGGCATCGTCGCCGGCAATGTGAAGGACGAAGGCGTGCGTGCCATCGAGCAACACGGGCCGTTCGAGATCGACGGCGAGCCGGAGATCATGCGCGCCCTGGACCGCCTGCTGCAGGCCTTCGTACAGCAGCACCGCATGAAGCTCCCCGGCGGCACCGCCTATGTGCCGTGCTACCGGGTGCTCACCCGCTGAAGACAGGGAACGTTCGAGGGCTCGAATGGCTTGACAGCCTCGGGCCCAATTCCCCAAACTATGCAGCTCCCCGCCCGAATAGCTCAGCCGGTTAGAGCACTTGACTGTTAATCAGGGGGTCGTTGGTTCGAGTCCAACTTCGGGCGCCAGACATATCAAGGGCTTGCGGGTTCCGCAGGCCCTTTTTCTTTGGGCGTGTATAAAAAAGCGTATA
>Ga0207702_10000155_pt1 | contig 80813 bp, 56 predicted proteins | sample KBSCornC62_FD_184302 | JGI IMG/M metagenome (GOLD analysis project Ga0207702, IMG submission 184302) | Corn rhizosphere microbial communities from Kellogg Biological Station, Michigan, USA - KBS Corn C6-2 (SPAdes) (version 2) | ecosystem: Host-associated > Plants > Roots > Rhizosphere > Soil ...
TATCAAGAATTTGCCGACACGGTCAGTCCTTTCGACGACCGCCAAGTCGTGCGTGAGCTGATCGGAATCAAGGTATTAAAAACCTGACTGAGCAGCGACTCCATGCCCACATTTACCCCGTCATCGCTCGCGAGCTGGACCGCCGGTCATTGGACCACGCGCCCGGTCGAGGAGCTGCACGGGTTTTCGCAAGACTCGCGCAAGCTGCAACGCGGCCAAATTTTTGTCGCGCTCCGCACGCCGCAGCGCGACGGGCATGATTTTGTGGCAAATGCCTTTACCTCGGGCGCGAGCGCAGCGATCGTGAGTCGCGTGATCGAAGGGGCGGGCCCGCAACTTGTCGTCGCCGATCCGTTGAAAGCGTTTCAATCCATTGCCCGCGAGCACCGGCGCGCGTTTCGCGGCGCGGTTGTGGGCGTGACCGGCAGTTGCGGCAAAACGTCGACCAAGAATCTTCTCGCACGAATGCTGGGTGGTGAGTCGCGTGTGCTCGCGACGGAAGGGAATTTAAATAACCATATCGGTGTGCCACTGACCTTGACGCGACTTGACCCGAGTCGCGACGAGGCCGCCGTTATTGAAGCGGGGATCAGCGGGCCGGGCGAAATGGCCGAGTTGGCCGAGATGATCGAGCCGGAGTACGGCGTCGTCACGCTCGTGGCCCCGGCGCATACGGCTGAACTCGGGGGGACCGAAGGTGTCGCGCGGGAAAAGGCGGTTCTGCTACAGCACGTGCGGCCCTCCGGCCTTGGAGTATTTCCTCAACAGTGCTGGAATTTCGCGCCCTTTCGCGATTTGCCGCAGACCAGCATCGTCGTCGTGCCGGCGGGAGAGACGACGAACGCGCCGCGTTCCGTCAGTTTCCGTGCTGATTTTTCCGCTGAGCACACGTCGCTGATCTTGGGGAAACGCCGTTTTCAGTTTCGTCGGGTGAGTCGCGGTATGGCTCAGAATGCGGCGTTAGGGATCGTCCTGGCCTCGGAGTTGGGCGTAACTGATGGGCAAATCCAATCCGCGCTGGAAAACTGGCAATCGGCAAAATGGCGCGGGGAAGTGCTGCGCGATGGCCCACGTCAGTTCTACCTTGATTTCTATAATGCCAACCCGGCGTCCATGGCCGACGCGTTGGAAAACTTCTACGGACTCGCCACGATCGGTCAGCCGCGATTGCTCGTCCTCGGAGGGATGGAAGAACTTGGCCCCGATTCGTCCAAGTATCATCGGGAGCTTGGTCGCCAGTTGCAGCTCGGGCCTGACGATCGCGTTTTCATCATTGGGTCGGACGCGGATGCCGTGAAGGCCGGAGCTTCTGAAAACCTCGGCCCTGCCGCAGCTGAGCGTGTCGAAGTTATTTTCTCACTCGAAAAAGTGACGGCAGCAATCGCCGGATTCCACGGTTCTATTTTCATGAAAGGCAGCCGTCGCTATGAACTCGAGCGCGCCTTGCCGAGCGGTGCGCTCGCTCCCCAGGCGCCTGAATCCAAACGCGTCTCCGCTGGATCCGCGGCCTCCCGCGCACCGCAACAACCGCTTTTCTCGTGTTAAGCTATCTCGCCGAATTCGAAGAATATTTCGGACCGCTGCGCTTGTTGCGGTTCATCACGCTACGCACCTTGCTCGCGGCGGCGACGGCGATGATTGTGGGCTTCATCATTGGCCCATGGCTGATTCGTCGGTTGAAGAAACTGAAGTTCGGCCAGCATTACGACGATGACCGGACGGGAGACTTAGCGCAGAAGTTCGACAAGAAAAACACGCCGACGATGGGCGGGCTGCTCATCTTCGCCTCCGTTTTTGTTTCAACGATGCTCTGGGCACAACCCAACGTGTGGGTGATCGTGTCGATGTTCGTCTACACCGCGCTGACGGCGGTCGGCTTCCGCGATGACTACTTGAAAGTAGTGAAGAAAAACCGCGACGGGATTTCGTCTCGCGAAAAAATGGCGTGGCAAACGATCATCACCGTCGTCGCGCTCGCCGCGCTGATGATGCATCCGCTGAGCGCGATGAAGATTCGCGAACTGTGGGTGCCGTTTTTGAAAGAGCCGATTTTTATGTTCGTGGGCGGACTTGGGAGCGTGGCGCTGTTCGTGATGGTTTTTCTGTGGATCGTCGGATTCAGCAACGCGATCAATCTGACCGACGGCCTGGACGGTCTCGCGGTTGGTTGCACGATCACGGTGGCGCTCGTTTACGGGATTATGGCATACGCGGCTAGCAACATCCGCGTTTCCGATTACTTGCTCATTAGTCACGTGCCCGGCTCCGGTGAACTGGCGGTGATTTGCGGCGCCCTGGTCGGGGCGGGGACTTCTTTCCTTTGGTACAACTCCTATCCCGCGGAAGTGTTCATGGGAGACACCGGCTCGCTTGCGATCGGCGGCTTGATCGGGGTGATCGCGTTCATGGTGCAACAACCGTTCACGCTCGTGATCGTCGGCGGCGTGTTTGTCTGCGAACTCCTTTCGGTCGTGATTCAGGTCAGCTATTTTAAATTCACCCGCAAGAAATACGGCGAAGGCCGGCGTTTCTTCCGGATGGCGCCGATCCACCATCATTTCCAAAAAGTCGGCTGGCCGGAAACAAAGGTGGTCGCGCGGTTTTGGATTATCTCGCTGCTCTGCGCGCTCGCGGGGCTCGGCACATTGAAACTGCGCTGAGATGAATCCTTTTTCGCACAATTTCTCAAAACTTCGCGCTTCGCACTTCAGTAGTGCCGACGTGAATACGATGTAAAAGCGTGTCATTCTTTGTTCCAGATTTTTTGAAACCGCTCCTCGCGCAACCCGCTGCCGTCTTTGGCGGAGGCTTGAGCGGGCAGGCGGTGCTCGCGTTGCTCAAAAAAATCGATGGGCGAGGCGTGCTCTACGACCAGAATCAAGCCGAGGCGCGACATGAATTCACCGCGGCGGACGCGCACACGCACCGGCTGGTCGTCTTCAGCCCCGGCTTTCCGATCGATCATGCGTGGATTCGCGCTGCGCGTGCCGCGGGTTGCACCTGCTTGGGCGAGCTTGATTTCGCGGGGCTCCTCTGGCGCGGCACGATTCTGGCCATCACGGGCACGAACGGAAAAACGACGCTGACCGAATTTCTGACCCACGCGCTCAAACACGTGGGCCGTTCAGCTTACGCCGTTGGTAACGTCGGCTACCCTTTATCGCGCCTTGTTGCCGAAACCAACGGCGGCGTGTTTGACCAAGTTGCGGTGTGTGAGGTGAGTTCGTTTCAGTCCGAGACGCTTCAATATTTCCGCGCCGATGGCGCGTTGTGGACCAATCTAGCGGAAGATCACCTCGAACGGCACCCGAGCATGCGGGCCTACTTCGAGGCCAAGTGGAGATTATTTGATCGGACGGTGGGTGGCGTGATGTTCGCCGGTTCTTCCGTGCAGCGAGCAGCAGCGGAATTCGGTCACGTTCTTCCCCCAGAAGCGGCCGTTCCGACGGAGGCGCAGCCTGCTGATGTCTTGTTGGTCGGAACCGTGTTTGAACACTACCCGCAGCGGGAAAATTTTCTCATGGCGACCGCCTGGTGGTTGCGCGCGGGATTGCCGGAATCGGATCTCTATGCGGCGGCCCACACGTTCGAGTTGGGCAAACATCGGCTGTCGCGGGTGCGCGAGCGAAGCGGCGTGACGTTTTGGAACGACTCGAAAGCGACGAATTTTCATGCCGTCGAGGGTGCGCTCGGTTATTTTTCTGGTCCGGTGATTTTGATCCTCGGCGGAAAAGCGAAAGGCGGAGATATCGCGGCGTTTGTCGGCCGCGTTTCCGCGAAGACAAAACACGCTTTTCTGATCGGGGAGACGCGCCCGGCGTTGACTGCCGCGTGTGAACGATTTTCGGTCCCCTACACCGTTTGCGCAAACCTTGCGCAAGCCGTGCAACGCGCCGCGGAAATCGCGGTCAGCGGCGACCAGGTTTTACTCAGTCCCGGTTTCGCGAGTTTCGATCAATTTCGAAACTACGAGGATCGTGGCCAACAATTCGAACAACTTGTTACTCATTTAGGAGCTTAGCCACGTGCAGACCTTACTTAGATCGGAACCGCTCATGAAAATTCTCAAAATTTTCGGCCTCGTCGTGGGCGTCCACGTGATTGCCTTCATGTTTGTGTTTGCCATTCCGGGGTGCCGCTCGACGTCACGCCACTCGCCTCCGCCCCCTGAGGCCGCACAGGCCGAGCGTGCACAGGCGCATGCGGCGGCAGCGCCGAGATCAATCAATGATGGTTCCAATCAGAACGGACCTCTGGTCGCGGACAGTATCAGCGCGCCGATCGTTTCTCCCATTTCAGGAAACAGTTCTGCACTCAATTTAAGCACCGACGCTTCTGGCGCACCGATCGTGCGCTCAAATCCAACGCGGCCGGGATCTCCCGAAGCGATTGGCTTCACCGCACCTCAAGCGCCTTTGACGACACCGGCAACGACCTACGTCGTCGTGAGCGGTGACAGTTTGTGGAAGATCGCGAAGAAGCACGGACTCTCGAGCAAGGAAATCGCAGCCGCGAATAATCTGCGCGCCGATGCGCCGCTGCGTGAAGGTCAAAAACTGATCATCCCGGGCAAAGTTATTCCGCATTCGACCGCCTCTGCGCTGCCGACGAATAATCCGGCAGAAACGCTCACTTACCGCGTGAAGTCCGGTGAGACTCTCGCCGTGATCGCTCGCCACTCGGGCACCACAACCGCGGCGATCAAATCACTCAATCATCTCAAGAGCGACAACGTCCACACGGGCCAGGAACTCGTTCTTCCTGCGGGTGGCGCGAGTGCGACCACTTTGGCTTCGACCGAAGATACCGGCGGTCACGGTAAAAACGCGGGCAGCCTCCACCACACGGTGAAAGCCGGCGAAACGCTTGGGTTGATCGCGAAACACTACGGCGTATCCCGTCGCGAACTTGCGGTTGCGAATAACATCGCCGATCCGCTGAAGCTGCGCGCTGGCCAGGATCTCGTGATTCCCGGAAAATCCGGCAGTGGTGCGAAAGGCGCGGTCGCGGGCGCTACGGTGAACAATCCACCGCCTTCGGAATCGGCGACAGCGAGCGCGCCAGCTCCGGTCAGTAACACGAGTTCGCCGATCGAAAGTCCAATCGCTCCCGCTACGAACAGCCCGACCGTCTCGCCTGAGACGAGTCCGATCGCTCCTGCGAATCCTCCCGTGATTCAAGTGCAGGACAGCAATAATCCGGTCAGCTCGAAGTAATTCTTGTAACTAAAAAGAGCACCCCGCGATGGCCAAAGCAGTTGAAGAAAAGAAGTCCAAACGGGCTTCCGTGATCAATCCCGCCTCGGTGATCGCGGTCTGCGCTGTCGGCCTCACCATCCTCGGCCTGACGATTTTGTTCAGCGCGAGCGCCTCGTTCAAACAAGGGCCTTTTTATTATCTCAACAAACAGTTGATGGGGGTGGGGCTCGGTGCCGCGCTCGCGTTTATCGCGAGTCGGATCGATTTGGAGGCGTCGCGTCGTTACGTCACGTTTATTGGCGTGGGGTGCGTGGTCGCACTCGTGCTCGTGCTCGTTCCCCACCTCGGGATCACGGTGAAAGGAAGCCGACGTTGGCTCGGTTATGGACCATTGCGCTTGCAGGTCTCCGAGTTCGCCAAACTGGCTCTTGTTTTCTGCCTGGCGCACTATCTAGCGATTAACCAAACGAAAATCGACGAGTTCAAGCGCGGCTACTTGATTCCGCTCGGAATCATCGGCGCGTTTGCCGGGCTCATTTTGTTAGAGCCCGATTTCGGCACGGCTGCTCTCACCCTCACCATCGGATTGACGCTGCTTTTCTTGGCGGGCGTGCGTTGGCGTTATGTGATCCCCACGGTCGCGCTCGCCGCGTGCGGCTTTGCCGTGATGGTCATTCACAACCCCAATCGTCTCCGTCGGTTCACTGCGTTTTTGGATGTCGAAGGAAACAAGAGCGGCGGCACGTATCAGCTCTATCAGTCGCTGGCCGCATTTGCCGTCGGAGGTGTCGATGGCGCAGGGCTGGGGCAGGGCCGTCAGCAAATGAATTTTCTCCCGGAAGCGCACACCGATTTCATTTTTGCAGTCGTGGGCGAGGAGCTCGGACTCGTCTTCACGATCGGCGTGGTCGTTGTTTTTATGATTATGTTTTTGGCCGGGCTGATCCACCTCCGCCGCGCCCCGAACCTCTTTCAATTTCTTCTCGCGACGGGCTGCATCCTGCTGATCAGCATTCAGGCGATCATCAACCTCGGCGTCGTGACGGGGATTTTTCCGACGAAAGGCATGTCGCTGCCGTTCATCAGCGCGGGCCTTTCAAACCTTTTGTTAATGGGATTGCTCATCGGAATTCTATTGAACACGCAGCGCTCTTGGCCTCGTCCGACGTTGTCGCGGAGCCGGCGCATGATGAAGGAAGTGGTGGCGGCCTGACATGAGTCAATTTCTGATTTCCTGCGGCGGCACTGGCGGGCATCTCTCGCCGGGCATCGCCCTTGCTGAAGGCTTGAGAGCTCGGGGGCATCAAGTCGTGCTGCTCATCAGTCACAAAAAAGTGGATACGCGGCTGATTGAAAAATATCCGCATCTCACCTTTGAGCGGATTCCGGGTGCGCCTTTTACGCTGCGTCCGGTCGGCTTCGCGCGTTTTGTCCTGAAGCAAAGTGCAGGTCTCAGGCGCAGCATCCGCTTGGTTCGCAATCCGCGTCCCGATGCGATCGTTGGTTTTGGCGGTTTTACCACGGCTGCGATCATTTTGGCGGGCGCTCTTTTCCGCGTCCCGGTCGCGTTGCACGAGGCGAATCGGGTGCCAGGGCGCGCGATCCGTTTGCTCGGCCGATTGGCGCGGCGGGTCTATGTGCCGCCTGGCGTGCGGATGAAGCAGGTGCGTTTTTCTGCACTCTATCCGATGGGTCTGCCAGTGCGCCCCGACGTGGTGCGTCTCTCGCGCGAGACGGCCCGGATCTCGCTGGGACTTGATCCGCAACAACCCGTGCTCGTGGTGCTCGGCGGCAGCCAAGGCGCGGCGCGATTGAACGAGTGGGCACGGCAACGTTGCGAGGCTCTGGCCTTCGAAGGCATTCAACTTTATTGCGTGACGGGTTTAGGCAAAGGCGAGACCGGGGAACGCATGCTCAAGTCTCGCAACGGGCATCCGATCAAAGCCGTCTTCGTCCAGTTCAGTGATCGCATCGGTGAACTCCTTTCGGCGGCGGATCTGGTCGTCTCGCGCGCGGGCGCAGGCACCATCGCTGAACTTATCCGCTGCGAAACGCCGGCGATTTTGATCCCGTATCCGCACGCGGCCGACAACCATCAGGAAGCCAATGCGCGGTATTTCGAACTGCAAGGCGGCGGACTCGTGGTTGGCCAAGAGCACATGAGCGATCTGCTCCGCGAGGTTCGCGACGTGATTTTCAACGATTGGTTGCTGCGCAAATTCAGATCGAACCTCAGCCGGATGGATCGCGCCAACTCGCTCCAGGAAATGCTGAACGATTTGGAAGATATGATTCGTGCGCCGGATGTCGCGACGCCGAAACCGACTCAACACGCGCCAGCCTGACGTTTTTCAACGTGTCTGCCCCTGCTACACCACCGCTCTTATTTGGTCGATCGGTCAAAGCGATCCATTGCGTCGGCATCGGCGGAATGGGCTTGGGTCCGCTCGCGATCTATGTCGCGCAACGGGGATTCCAGGTCAGTGGGGAAGATGATGGGATGACTGACGCGATGCGAGAGCAGTTGGTGCGCGCTGGTATTCACCTCACCGCGGCAGGCGAGGTTCCGGCGGCCACGAACTTAGTCGCGTACTCCTCCGCCATTTCGCCGCAGCACCCCGCGCACCGCGCTGCGGTGGAGCGAAAGTTACCGCTCGTGCGTCGCGGCGAATTGCTCGCCGAAGTGACTCGTGATCGGAAACTCGTCGCGATTTGTGGTTCGCACGGCAAAACGACGACCACCGCGATGGTGGCGACCGGGCTGCGCCGCTGCGGGTTCCCCGCGGGCTATGTGCTCGGCGGACTTTTCAATGACGCCAGCCTCTCTCCGGCGGACGCTGGCGAAAATGATTGGGTGGTCGCCGAGATTGACGAAAGCGATGGAACGATCGCGAAATTTTCTCCCGAAATCACGGTCGCCGTTAATCTCGATTGGGATCATCCCGATCATTACCGGCAACTCGCGGACTTGCAGGCCGCGTTCGCGGCGCTATTTCAACGGACCGGCGGCACGGTTTTGCTCAACGACGCCTGCGCCTTGTCCGCCCACTTGACCGCAGCCAACCGCGCGACCGCCTTTACGACGTTTGGTCGCACAGGCGATTTCCGATCCAATTTAGAAAAAGAGCAAGGGAGCGATCTCACGTTAATATTAGCCGGAAAATTTTCCATCTCTCGCGCGCAGGTTCGCGCACAAGGCGAGTTCAACGCGAGCAACGCTGCCGCAGCTCTCGCCACTTTACAGCTCATGGGCGCTTCGATCGATCCGCTCACGTTGGCTGACTACCCGGGCGTGCGGCGTCGTCAGACGGTGCTGCACGCCACGGCCGACCACACGGTCTTGGAGGATTACGCGCATCATCCGGCGGAGATTCGTGCGCTGCTCGGGAGTCTGCGTAATCGTCTCGCGAGCCGTGGGCGTTTGATCGTGATTTTTCAACCGCATCGATTCAGTCGCACCGCTCAGTTCAAGAGCGAGTTTGCCGCGTCGCTCGCGCTCGCCGATCGGGTTTATCTTCTCGATGTCTATGGAGCCGGGGAGGCTCATTTGGTTGGAGGAACGTCCGCCGATTTATATGCCGAGCTGAAAGCTAGGGCACCGTCTTTACCGGTAAGCTATTGCCCCGGAGCCGCCTCCTCGCTTCTGGCGCAGCTCAGCCGAGACGTTAGGTCCGGCGATTTGATCGCCTTTGTGGGCGCCGGCGACATCGATCAGCATGCTCGAATTTGGATCGGCGAACTGAGTCAAGTCGCGCAAAACGCCGCGCGCTGGGACCGATTGGCGGAAAACTTCCGACGTATTGTGTCGGCAGATACGAAGGTCAAACGCGAGGAATCGCTGGCCGAGAAAACGACCCTGCGCGTGGGCGGCGCAGCCCGGATCTATGCCGAACCCGCCAACATCGACGACACCCGCGCGCTTGTCCTGGCCGCCAAAGCATCCGGCACCCCTCTCTATATCCTCGGTCGCGGCTCCAATCTCCTGGTCCCGGACGAGGGTGTCGACGCGCTCGTGCTCTGTTTCTCGCATCCGGCTTGGCAGGTTTTTGAGCCGCGTCCGGACGGCACGGTCTGGGTTGGCGCAGGATTGCGGTTAAAAAACCTCTGCGGCTTGGCGACGAAGGCAGGTTTGCAGGGCTTTGAGTTTCTCGAAGGAATACCCGGTAATGTCGGGGGAGCCCTGCGCATGAACGCCGGCGCCATGGGAGGCTGGACCTTTGACGTCGTGGTTGCCGTGCAACTTCTTACCCGGGACGGGGAACTCCGGCTCCTTGATAAAGCCGCCATGCATGTCGACTACCGACAGTGCGAAGAGCTGAACGAAGGCATCGCATTAGGAGCGATCTTCCGCCCGCGAGCTGCAGCCGATGCGACTCAAATCGCTTCGCAAATCGATGCTTACCGGGAGAAACGCCAAAAATCCCAGCCTCGCGAACCGAGTGCTGGCTGCATTTTCAAGAACCCCGAGGGAAATTCGGCGGGCCGTCTGATCGACGAGGCAGGTTTGAAAGGCGAACGCGTCGGCGGCGCTGAAGTCTCGACCGTTCACGCCAATTTCATCGTCAATCGCGATCACGCGACCAGTGCGGATGTAATCGAACTCGTGCGCCGGGTGCGTGCGCGTGTCGAGCAAAGCAAAGGGGTGCGATTGGAACCCGAAGTGCTCCTCTACGGCCGTAAGTGGCAGGATGTATTGTAAACCACGCGTATCCATTTTTTCAACATGCCTGCTGATCCCATCATCGCCGTCTTTCTCGGCGGCACGTCATCCGAGCGCGAAGTTTCGCTCGGCTCCGGAGCGGCCTGCGCGCAGGCGTTGGCGCTTAATTTCAAGGTCGAGACGTTCGACATCCGGGCAGACGCGATTCCGGCCGAAGTCTCCGGGAAGACGCATGTCGTTTTCTCGACGCTGCATGGCGGTTTCGGGGAAAACGGGGGGATGCAGCGCCTTCTCCACGCCGCCGGTATCCACTATGCCGGTTGCGACGAGGCCAGCAGCGCGCTCACGATCGACAAAGCGGCGACCAAGCGCGCCGTATCCGCGAAGTCGGTACGGATTGCGGAGGGGTTGACCTTTTCCGCCAATCAGCCCCCTTCAGCCGGCGAAATCATTTCCCGTCTCGGCGAACAGCTCGTCCTCAAGCCGAATGATCAGGGCAGCAGCGTCGGCCTCCATTTGATTGGAAATCGCACGGAACTCGAGACCGCGCTCGCGACGGTTCGCGAAGGCACGTGGCTCATCGAGCAGCGTATTTCCGGTCGAGAACTGTCCGTCGGCGTTCTGCAGAATCAAGCGCTTGGCGTCGTTGAAATTCGTCCGAAGTCAGGTGTCTACGATTTTTCCAGCAAGTACACGAAAGGGCTGACGGAGTATTTTGCTCCGGCGCCGATGAGTGAAAATGAAACCGCCACCGTGCGCGCCGCCGCGCAAACTGCGTTCAGTGCGTGCGGGTGTCGCGACTACGCGCGCGTCGATTTTATTTTTTCTGCGCAACACGGACCGTTTTTACTCGAAATTAATCCACTGCCCGGCATGAAAGAGACGAGCTTGCTGCCGATGAGCGCGCGATGCCTCGGATTGGATTTTCCGTCCCTGGTCAAAGAAATGGTTACTCCCGCTCTTCGGCGATTCCGTGCCGCCGCCTCCGCCTAGGTCACGTTTATGAGTTCATCGATTTCTCCCTCCGCGCGTTCCTGGCGCGACATCCCTCAAACGATTGCTCCCCGCGCCATGTCTTCCACCGGCCGCAAGCGGATGATCTTCGCCAACACCAAGGCGATCGTCGCGCTGGTCATCGGCTGCGTGTCGTTGTGGGGTGGATACGAAATTTTCCAGACCTGGGAAACCAATCCCGCCAAGCTCAAGGCGCCGGTGAAGAGCGCGCCGGTGAAAAATATTTCCCTGCGTGGCCAAAATCTCGTGCTCGATCAGCCCTGGGTCGTGCGCACCCTGGCGCTGCCGAAGAACGCCGACCTGATGGAGCTGGATCTTTACGCCTTGCGCGAACGTCTGCTGGCGAGCGGTCAAGTGCGAGCGGCTGAGTTAACCCGCAAGTTTCCCGATACGCTGCTGGTCTCGATCGAAGAGCGCAGCCCGGTCGCACGGCTCAATGCGCGTTTCGGCGAAGGTTCGCCCGAGGAATTTCTCGTGGCCCGCGATGGCGTGGTGTATCGAGGCGCTTGTTACAAAGATGACGTCGTCAAGACGCTGCCGTACCTCGCGGGCGTCGCCTTGAAGCGTAACAGCGGAAAGCTGCAGCCGATCGAAGGGATGGAGACGGTCGCGGACTTACTGACGACGGCTCGGGCCAACGCACCGACGCTTTATCACCATTGGTCGATTGTCTCGTTGGAGAGATTGAACAGCGATGGCCAGATCGCGGTGGAATCGGCCGATGCCGGTACGGTCACCTTTGGCACGCGGGAAGATTTTTATAAGCAGATCGCTCGGCTCGACTACATCATCGACCAGTCGAAAAACAATCCCACGCCGACGCCACTGAAGGCTATTAACCTCGCGGTTGGGGAACAGGTGCCGGTTTCGTTTCAGTTGCCACAGGCTCCTCCTGCAAACTCGACTGCACCGGCTCCCGCTCATCCAGCGTCGGCCTCAACCCACGCGTCGCGTTCAACTCCCCGTCTCGTTCCCGCAGCAGCTTCGCATCCACGCAACGTGCGCGCTGCGCCGAGCCGCCCTTTGCAGGCCAATTCCGTACCCACCCATCGCTCCCCCCGTCGTGACATCTAAGACCAAGTACATCGGCGCCGTCGAAATCGGCACCTCGAAAGTGACCGTGCTCATTGGCGAGCTCAGTCAAAATCGATCGCTCCACATCATTGGTTTCGGCGAATGCCAATCGCGGGGCGTCATCAAAGGCACCGTGATGGATTTTCGCGCCGCCAGCGATGCGACGCAAAGCGCGTTGTTATCCGCGGAAAGCAGCGCGGGCACCCGCATCGACGAGGTCTACCTCGCCCAAACCGGCGGGCATCTCGAAGGCTTTTATAACGAAGCGACGGTCAGTGTTTCCGCCGCGGATAATTTGGTGAGTGCGATCGACACCGACACCGTTTGCCGCCTCGCAAAAGCCAAGTCGCTTCCGGATGGTCGCATGGTTGTTCACCACATTCGTCGTCCTTTCCGCCTCGATGGTCGTCTCGTTCCGGACCCCGAACATCTCGTTGGGCACCGGCTGGATGTCGGTTATTGGACCGTCCATGGCCAGGAGACCAAAATTGCGGACAACATTCACGTCATTCGCGGCTTCAATGTCCCGGTCGCCGAATTAATTCTTTCGAGCCTGGCTTCCGGCACGATGGTGACCTCGGCGGAAGATCGCCAAAACGGTGTCATCGTGATCGACATCGGCGCAGGCACGACGGATTTCGCACTTTACCGGGATGGCTGTGCTTACGCGACCGGCGTGATCCCAGTCGGTGGCAGCCACCTGACGAATGACTTGGCGCTTGGTTTGCGGTTGACGGAAGGGCAGGCGGACAAGTTGAAAGAACGCTTTGGCCGCGGCACCGTCGTTACGCGTGATAAGGCGGAAAGAGTTTGGCTCAATGGCGACTTTGCGATCGGCGATCGCCAGTTCCCGCGCCAGGCCATCGAACAAATCACGTCGGCGCGCACCTGGGAAATTTTCGAAGTGGTAAAGAAAAAGTTGGGCGCATCCTTCGTGGCCGATCGCACCGCCGCTGGAGTGGTCGTCACCGGCGGCACGGCGAAGTTGCCGAATATTGCGGAAGCCGCGGCGAAGGTGTTTGGCGTCGTGGGCCGCGTGGGCGAGTTGCCTGGTTACATCAACGAAAATCTCCGAGATCCGGCCTATGCGACGGGCCTTGGATTGCTCTATTTCGGATTGAATTCCAACGCCGAGAGCGCGGCGCCTGCGCGCCGTCGGTCGAATTTCTTCACCAAGCTTTTTGCGAGCGTCTAATCGCCGTATCGAGAAACTGAGTACACGCGCGAGATCGACTCCATGAATCCCCACGAACTTCCTTTGGCCCCGGAAATCCTCACCGACCGCAACATTGCGATCAAACTGGTTGGCGTCGGCGGTGCCGGCTCCAATGCCGTCGACCGGCTCAAGATGGAAAACCTCGAGCGGCTGCAGATGGCGGTGATCAACACCGATCATCAAGCGCTCTCCGCTTCGCCTGTGCAGGACAAGGTGCTCATCGGCACGCGTGTCACGCGGGGCCTGGGCGCAGGTAGCGATCCAGAACTCGGCCGTGAGGCGGCCGAGGCCGATCGCGAAAAAATCGCGGCCGTGGTTAAAGGCTGTGATCTGATTTTTCTCGTTGGCGGCATGGGTGGAGGAACAGGAAGTGGCGCATTGCCGATCGTCGCCGAGATCGCTTCGGAAGCGGGTGCGCTCGTGATCGCGTTTGTCACGATGCCATTTTCCTTCGAGGGCGGCCGTCGCGTGAAACAAGCCGAAGAGGGACTGCTCGCGTTACGTCGTTGCTGCGATGCCGTTATCCCCTTGCCAAACGATGTTTTGCTCCAGGAGGCGGAGGATGGTGAAACCGCTTTGGATTCTTTTGCCCGGGCCGACGAGTGGATTGGTCGCGGCGTTCGTTCCATCTGGTCGATGCTCTATCGGACCGGCTTGATTAACTTGGATTTCGCGACGTTGCGTCAGGCTTTCAATCAGCGCGGCGGCAAAACCTTGTTCGGTCTTGGCACGGGTGCGGGAGAAAATGCGGTGACGCAGGCCATCGAAAATTTGAAGCTTTGCCCGCTGTTGCACACCCCGGAATTTTCGCGGAAAGCAGATCGTTTGTTGGTCAACATCACCGGAGGCACCGATCTTAGTTTGCCGAAAGTGAACGAAATCATGACGGCGGTGACCGAGCAATTCGGTCGCGACTCGCATGTGATCATGGGCGCGGTGATCGACGAAAGCCTGCAGCAGCGCGTCGAAGTTTGCGTGATCGGCACGACCGACATTGTGGGCCGTGGGGTCATGCCGCGTCGCCAGCCCGCGCGCATGCGCGCGAGTGCACCAACCAACGCCAGCGAAACGCTGCCGTCCGGCGCTCATCCGACCGCTCACGGACCAAATGGAGATGCGACAATCGCTTCGGGAACACCGGGAGCGACGGGTGACGTTTCCGTCGCTTCGTCGTCAGCCCCTCGCAGCGAAGCGGTGAGTGGCCTCGGCGAAAACGGTGCGCATTCCGCCCGTACGCGAGAAGGCGCAACGGCATCGGCGCAGGCCGAAATGATGACCCCTTCGCGCGGTCGTGGGAAAGGTGTTTCGGTCGCCGTGCATACGCCGACGAAACCGGTCGCGCAGGACGAGTTTACTTTCAACGAAGTGGAAAGCCGCGGCTTTTTCGACAAGACCGATCGAAACCTCTTCGAAGGCCAAGATCTGGACGTCCCGACGTATCTTCGGAAGGGCATTCGGATCGTGCTGTAGTGACTATTTGATTACGGAACTGACCTCCCTGGGAGCGCGGACATTCTTGTCCGCCCCTTAAACGCGAGCGAAGTTCGCTGCCTCTTCAAAGATATGCGTGAGCTTCGCTCACATCGAGATGGATGCGGACAAGAATGTCCGCGCTCCCAGGGGAAGAGACGACGCGTTACTCGGGGAGGACGCGATCCTTGCTTAGGCGCTGATCCCGACCGCCTTCTCCAGTTGCCCAATCAACGCTTCGACCGCTTTGGCACCGGGCGCGGTTTGCGCGCTTTCGATCGGCTTGGCGTTTTTCAAAACGGGGGCTGGCGCATTGAGCCAGTTCCGCGCGGCGGCTTCATCTCGGTTGCAGAGGGCTAAGACGCGTTTGAAAATTTTCGCGCAGCGCGTGATCGCCGCGTTTTTCTTCACGTCGATTTTTTCATCACCACCGCGGCCGCGTCGCAATTTATGCGGAGAAACTTCCGTGATGTTTTCAAATTGCTCCGCCGACATGCCGATGCGCGACGCGATCTTCCACAGTTCGCGGAGCGAAAGTTCGCTCTGCAAACTTTTCAAAACCTCATCCAACGGCACGAGGTTGCCACCGGAGGAAGCAGGTGTTTGAGGATTTTGTGTCGAAGGCGGATCTGTCGGCATTGGCGTTACGGTGGAAGATGGAGTGAGCTGGGCAAGGTGGTAATCACAAAATCCGATTTTTCTTTGCTGATGCTCTTAGCAGGTTAATCCCCGAGATTTTACAGGGATTGATCGATGGTCCGAGACGTCTTGCTGTAATGGGTTTTCACTACGGGACCGCGATTCCTGTCAGGCTTTGCCGGACTCTTGCCTGTCCCACGCGAGGAACTCATGCTGGCCGATTCGATGCATTGGGTCATTCTCAGCCTGATTTCCGCTTTGTTTCTCGGATGTTACGATCTGGTCAACAAGCACGCCGTCCGCGTCAACGCGGTCTTGCCCGTCATCTTCTTGGGAACGATCTCGTCGGCGTGCGTATGGACCATGCTCTTGCTCGCGCAACGGTGCTTCGGTGTGGCGCTTCCGGGCTTCCTCATCGTCCCTGCTCTGACTTGGCACCAGCATCTTCTGATCGTCGCGAAGGCAGCTATCGTCGGCGGTTCCTGGGTGTTCAACTACTTTGGACTGAAGAACCTTCCGCTATCTCTGGCTTCGCCGATTCGCGCGACGGGCCCGCTCTGGACGCTCTTGCTTGCCGTCTTGATTCTCACCGAGCGTCCGACGGCATGGCAATTGGCCGGCGTTGCGACGGCCCTCGTTTCGTTCATCGGACTCTCCTGGGCCGGCAGTCAAGAGGGAGTCCATTTTCATCGCAACAAGTGGGTGGGCTGCATGTTCACCGGGACGCTGCTGGGGACAGGCTCTTCTCTTTACGACAAGTACTTGCTCGGTCACCTGCATTTCGCCGCGAGCACCGTGCAGGCATGGTTCACTATTTACCTTGTCTTTGTTTTTTTACCGCTGGCTCTCGGATGGAAACTGCGCATCTGGACGCGCAACGAGTTTCACTGGCGTTGGAGCATTCCGTTCATCGGCTTGGTGCTGCTCGTTTCGGACTTTGCGTACTTCACGGCGTTGCGGGACCCGCAGGGACTCATTTCCGTCGTCGCAAGCGTTCGCCGCGGCAGCACGTTGATCGCTTTTCTGGGCGGCATTTGGATTTTCAAAGAAGGCAATGCCTGGCGCAAATTACCCGCCGTGCTCGGCGTGATGGCAGGCATCATCCTGACGATGATAGGCTGAAAGGCGAAGGCTGAAAAGGCGAAGGCTGAAGGGCTGAAGGGCTGAAGGACTGAAGGCTGAAGCGGCGTCGGCTGAAGTCGAAGTGTGAGCGCTGAACGACGGAAAGTCTGAAAGGCTGGAAGGCTGAAGAGTTAGAGACTAAAGCAGGAAAGAAATATCACTGAAGGCTGAAGCGATCCGAAGAGGAAGAACTCTCAGTGATCCTTCAATCTTTAGCCCTTCAGCCTTCAGTCCTTCAGCCTTTCAGCCTTTCTCCTTTTTCAAACGTTCGCGTGACATTCGGCTGGAGCTGTGGCTAGGGGCGGCCAGCGTCAAAAAATGATCCGCCGACTCGCTCATCTTTGCCTCAGGACCAACGACCTTCCGCGCCAAATCGAGTTTTATGAAAAAGCTCTCGGACTGCCGATCAAGTTTCGCTTCATCAACAACGAGGGGCAACTTTACGGAGCCTATTTCGAATGTGGGGACAGCACGTTCATCGAAATTTTCGATGATGTGCTCGCGATCAAGCAGTGGGGTGGGGACGTCAGGCCGTTGAAAGGCGGCCAGCACTTCAATCATCTCTGTCTGGAATGCGTCGGGATGGAAGAAACGCGGGCCATGCTGCTGAAGCGCGGAGTCAAAATCGGCGAGATTTCGGTCGGACTCGATTATTCGAAGCAGATGTGGACGGAAGATCCGGACGGTAATAAAATCGAATTGATGGAGTACACCCACCGCAGTTGGCAGCTCCAGCCGCGTTCCTGATTACCTAACCGCCGAAGATGATTCACCGGCGATCGAGCCGATCAGGGTCAGGCAGGTTTGCGACGCGGCGATCAAGGTGTCGACGAATTCCGGGAGGTCCATCGGCAGATCGGTGTTCGCAGCCGCGAGCAGTTGCCAAATCGGTTCGCTTGGATTGAGCAGGCGATTTTTTAACTGCGCTGCGTGATCGACGTCCTGAGCGATCGCCGCCCAAGCCAGGATCGAGGCTAGATGTACGCATGCGAGGGTGAGCCGATCGCGTACCTCGGCCCAGCTCTCAGTGTCGCTCGAGACGGCGGATTGAGCGAAGTCGCCACGAAATCCGGCTTGCTCGAGCAATTGTATCCCGGTCTCGACGTGAGATTGCCCGAAAAGACTTCTTTCCGCGTCCTCGAGGGTCACGCCGCCCTGGGCGCGCCCGAGTGCCACGGCGTAGATGCCCGGCTCCATGATCGCAAAACACCATGCGCCCAAGTCATGAACGGCGCCGGCGGCGGCCACCTCCAAGTCGTCGTGGCTGTTCAACATGCGCCCGATTTCGTAGGCGAGAAGCAAGGACAGCAGGGTATGCGTCCGCAACCACGTTAGCTCGAGCGAAGCGGGTTTGCGCAGCGAGCCATGCAGCCGGTGCACAGCGATGAACAAAACCGATTTATGAATCCCGATACGGTGAATGATTTGTTCGAAATCGAGGTCCCCCGATTCGCCATCGTCGCTTGCACCGCCGCGGCCGCCGACTTCGCCGAAAACGCGTTCGAGGATTTTGTTTTTTCGAATTTGACCGACGAGATCGTCGACCGCGGCGGACTGAGCCGTGCCGGTGAGAAAACGCACCGTATTCAAAATCTCCTGACAGATCGGGTGGTTGAGAAACTCGCCGAGGACGAGGGCTAATTCGCCATCGGGAAACAGGCGGGCGGCTTGGAGACGGGTGAACTCCTGGTTGAATTTCCAGATCGGACTCGCGGCCGCGCGGCGGCGAAACAGATCGATCAAGTCACCCGAGACGGGTGGCGTTTGAATCGAGTAATTCGCGGCTGCGGCGGGTTTGGCTGCTCCGGAAACGCCCGCGACGTTTTCAATGCCGACGTAAGCCAGGGTGCGGTTGCGCAGGAGCAGGCGCAGCGATTCGATGCCGTCGAGGCAATTTTGAATCAACTTCGTGTTCTTGCTACCGACGGCTCGAGCCAAGGTTTCGGTGACCGTTCGCAGGGCGGGCATCCCTAGCGCGATGCTTTGGCTGAGCAGTTGTTGCAGGGCGTCGCGAATTTTCGCTTCGTCGGGGCGACCCTGAAGTAATTTGCGAAAGTTGGCCACGCTTTCTTCCAGCGCCGAGGCACCGGCGCTGAGCACGCTGTAGTAATCGTTCTCTTTGATTTTCAGCCGCTCGCAGGCGATCTCGGCGCGCTCCAGGATTTTGGCCGACCAACCGGTTTTTTGCGCCTTAATGATCTCTTCGAAGACAATCTCGGCCTTGTATGGCTTGACCAACATGCTCTTCACGCCGAGTTCGACATAGCGCAGGATCGAATTGCGCTCCGTATGGGCGGTGTAGACGACCACCGGGATATCTTGGAAAAGCACATCCTCCCGAATCTTTTCGAGCAACTGCCAGCCCCAATCGCGTCCGAGCTGGTTGTCCAAAATCGCCAGATCGACCAGCACATTTTGCCGAAGGGTCGACCACGCCTCTTCCGTCGACCCGGCTAAAAGGGCTGTGTGACCGCCGCCCGAGAGCATTTTGCTCAGGATGCGTTGAGAGAGTTTATCGTCCTCGACGACCAAAACCGTTGCCATGGGGAAGGGGAGCGCGACGAAACAGACGCTATCCCAGATTTAGGGTTGTGGGCGCTCGACGGAAGAAGATTCGCCAGGAAAACGCGTTGAGCGTTTATATTTTCTCATCAAACGCCTCACCACGACGACCGTGACGAGAAGTTTTACGAGGTAAACCGAACCGAGCACGGTTAATTTCGATCGGCTGATGGAACCGGTCAGGTCGCCCACGGCGAGCGTGACGAGGGCGCGGGCAAGGTACACCGGCCCCACGATCCAGAAATAAAGCCGCAAAGGCACCTCGGAGAGAGCGAGCATGTAGTTGCGCGCAAAATACGGTGGCCCCGGAACGAGCGCGATGAGCAGACTCAGCGCGGCCCCGTCGCTCGCGTCCATGTGCGGGATGCGTTCGCGGTGGCGCGAGAGCCAGCGCTGGAGCGGTGCGCGAAGGAACCCGCGGGCGATGACGTAGGAGGCGAGAAGGTGAAAGGCCGTCACTCCCGCGATCACGACCGCGCCTATCCAGAAACCAAACTTAGCGCCGGCAATCACGTCGACCGCGACGATGGAAAACCCAAACAAAGGCAGCACCGCCATGGTAGCGATGGTTGCCGTGGGACTGAGTTTGAGCAGGGCCTCGTGCAGGTGGGTCCAGCTCAGCCGCGTGTGGAAAGTAAAGGCTGCAGATGCGATGAGGATGAGAAACACACCGATCCAAAGCCGACGGTCACGGAGCCGTCCACGGCGGTTGGGGAGCTGGTCGGACGGGGAAGGCATTGGTGGTGTGGCGGACAGCGTTGGAGACGATATGTTTGTGGGTCCTCGCCGATCAGGCGGTGCATCGGGGGTTTGCCCGTAGTCAAAGTCCGTTTTGTGCGAGCCGAGCGAGAGGAACACGGTGCGGTCGCTTCGGTCAGCGCGATTAAAATTGCCCCTATGCCTGAAATCGCGACCCACCCCAAACCTAAGCGGCGCTTGGCGCTCGGCGATGCGCCAGCGCGCGGTGAAATCCATCGCTTTTGGCTCTATCTCACGATCACGCTGATTTTCGCCATCAGCGGCTTTTTTTGGATGACGTCCGCACGCATCCTGGACAAGCCGATCGAGCTGACCTACGGGCCTGCCGATCCTTCGTTTCCGGGCACGTTCGGTCCGCTCGTCGGCGCAGAATTCTCGCGAGGAAATAAAATCAAGGTGCTCGTGAATGGGGCGGAATTTTTTCCGGCGATGCTCGACGCGATTCGTCACGCGGAGAAAACGGTCACGTTGGAAACCTACATTTGGTCCTCTGGATCGATCTCGAATCAATTTATGGATGCGCTTTCCGAGCGCGCTCGTCACGGAGTAAAGGTGCAGGTTCTCGTGGACGGCATGGGAACGCTGAAGCTGAGTCGTCGCGAAGAATCCCAAATGAAAGAAGCAGGCATCGACTTCATCGTCTTTGGCCGGGAGCACTGGTATAATATTAAGCCGAACATCAATCACCGCACGCACCGCAAGATCTTGGTCGTTGACGGTAAGATCGGCTTCACCGGCGGAAATTGTATCGATGATCACTGGATGGGCGACGCTCAGAACGCGCATGTTTGGCGCGACACGCAGGTTCAAATCGAAGGTCCAGCGGTGCTCCAGCTTCAGGCGGTCTTTGCGGACAATTGGCTCCAGACTACGGGCACGTTGTTAACGGGACCGGATTATTTTCCCGCTCCCGATCGAGAGGGCGGTAGTTTGGCCAATTGCTACAAGAGTGGCCCGGACGCGGATCCGGAAAACGCGCGCATTGCCTATTTGCTGGCGATTGCCTCGGCCCGCAAAACCATCCGAATCGCGAACGCCTATTTTGTCCCGGATGACCTCGCGATCGAGATGTTGGTCGAAGCCCGACGTCGTGGCGTCCAGGTGCAGATCGTGGTGCCGGCGGTGAACGATTCGCGGATTGGCCGCGCTGCATCGCGGTCCCGTTGGGGAAAACTGCTCGAAGCTGGCTGCGAGTTCTACCGCTATATGCCGGCGATGTATCACTGCAAGGTCATGATCGTTGACGACCTCTACGTGACCATAGGTTCGGTCAATTTCGACAACCGCTCATTCTCGATCAACGACGAAGTCGCGACCGACATACTGGATCCGAAAGTCGCTGCAGACATGTTGAAAAGCTTCAACAGCGACATGAAAAAATCGGTTCCGTATTCGTATAAGGACTACGAAGCCCGTCCGTGGTGGCTGAAGTCGGCGGATTGGACGGCAGGGCTGATCCGGTCGCAGTTGTAATGACAGCCGATCGAGTCCGGCCTCCGACTTGGAGGGATTGGACGCAAGACCGTCTTCCCAGGTGAATTCCATTTCGCCTTCGGAAGCCGCCGGCGCGTCACCGGGCGTGTTCCTGCGGGCGAATAAATTCGATCCGCGAATGCGAACAAGGCCCCAAGCAGTGCTAGCGGCATCGCGCCGCGAAACAGCGACAGGCGCGACCATGGTCCCAACGTGACAGAGAGGCAGTTATTCGTTTTTCTTCCGTTATGCCCCTCTGGATGATTCGCGTGATTCGCTACGGACTCATGTTTGTCGGAACGAGTATGGTCATCAGCGCCATCGTGAACATCGTCGCGGCGATAAAGTTGATTGATCCCTATGCGGAGAGTTCGCTTGGCGTGACGCGAACCGAGGTGATTAGCTGGTATGTGGTCCCAGGATTTTTCGGGCTGGCGATGATCGTTTTCGCATTCTGGTGGCAGCGCAAAGGCCGCAAGTCGGAATGATGCAAAGTCCCTGGCTGGACAAGCCGGCCAAATCGCACAGGCTGCCCCTATGCCTTCCCTCTACGAACGGTTGCGAGCTGATATTCTGACGGCAGTCAAAGCGCGTGATACCCCGCAGGCCGTGATTCTGCGGACGGCCGACGCCGCCATCCAGCGCGCATCCATGGACGCAAACAAGCCGATCGACGATGCGATGGCGACGGCTTCGCTCCGCAAAGCCGTTAAAAATCTTCAGGATGCCAAGGCGGAATTTCAGCGTGGTGGTCGCGCCGATCTGGTGGCTGCGAACGACGCGGAAATCGCTGTATTGGAGAAATACCTACCGAAGCAGATGGACTCGGCTCAACTGGAAGCGTTAGTCACCCAAGCTATTTCGGAAACGGGTGCCACTTCGAAAAAGGACATGGGCAAGGTGATTGGCGCGCTGAAGAAAAATCCGGCTGCCGACACGATCGACTTCGGCGCGGTCAGTAAGTTGGTGCAAGCGCGACTGCCGTAACGCTTCCGACGTCGCCGTGTTGTAAGAACACGGCCACTTTCTAAATCGCCGTGGGTTTTGTCCGCGGAATCTTACCCTCTTGCCGGCTCGTAGCGGCGCGCCTCAGCGCGCGGACTTTCGGGTCGAGCGAACAGAATTCCTGACGCAAGACGAAACGCCACGTCGCATCCGCGCGTCAAGACGCGCAGCTACGGAAGAGCGGCCGGCCCGCGGGATCTCGCGCTCTCAGGAACGCCTTTATTTAAAACGGCCAAAAGGGATTTGCTTGGGCTGGCTATACACCGGCGCGGCGTTTTTCCAGGTTCGGCAGAAACACCGTCAGCAGCCCGAGCAGAGGCAGATATCGCACGATACTGAAGACCGATACAATGCCAATACGGTCCGCCATGTTGCCGAGCATCGCGCTGCCAATTCCACCAATCCCGAAAGCGAAACCGAAAAATAATCCGGCGATCAGCCCAACTTTTCCAGGTGCTAACTCCTGCGCATACACGAGAATGGCGGAGAAAGCCGACGCGAGAACAATGCCGATGATGACACTGAGCACCGCGGTCCAAAACAAATTCGCTTCGGGCAACAGCCACGCGAACGGTGCAGCGCCCAGAATCGAAAGCCAAATCACGTACTTGCGTCCAATCCGATCTCCCACCGGACCGCCGATGATCGTTCCGGAAGCGACGGCGAAGAGGAATAAAAACAGATAGAGCTGGGCTTGTTCGGCCGAAATCTGAAACCGCTTCATCAAATAAAACGTGTAGTAGCTGCTCAGGCTCGAAAGGTACACGTACTTCGAAAAAATGAGAATAATCAGCACTGTCATCGCGAGGATGACTTGGCGCCGACTGAGGTTGTTAGGGTGGCGCGCTGCGGTTTTTGTCGTCGCGACCGGACCCCGGGCGCGCAATTTTTCTCGATACCAGTTCGCGACGCGGACCAAAATGATCACGCCGATGAAAGTCAGCGCGCAGAGCCAAAGCGCGCGCGCCTGATGGTCGGGCATGATGAGAAAGCGGACCATGAGCGGTCCGAGCGCGCTGCCAAAATTTCCACCCACTTGAAAAAGCGACTGCGCAAAACCGTGTTTCCCTCCTGACGCCATGCGGGCTAAACGAGACGCTTCAGGATGAAAAACGGACGATCCCATCCCAATCATCCCCGCTGCGACCAGGATGGCGTGGTAGCTGGGCGCGAGAGCCAGCAACGTGATTCCTCCTGTGGTCAATCCCATGCCCAGGGTGAGTGAAAATGGCAAAGGCCGACGATCGGTGAAGGTGCCAACCAAGGGCTGCAAAACCGAAGCCGTCCCCTGCAGCGCGAACATAATGAATCCCACCTGCCCAAGAGAGAGCGTGAATTTTTCGCGAAGCAGTGGATAAATCGAAGGGATGACCGACTGGATGCTGTCGTTGATGAGATGCGAGAAACTCAGTGCGTACAAAATCGCCAGAGCCGTTTGCTCTGGCGTGATCGCTTTGGTTTCAGGAGCGGTCAGGCTACGATTCATTTGGGATTTTTCCCGCAAGCTTTGGTCTAGAGCAATCTGGGAGTCGCGAAAGTCTGGGCAGCACTGGTCGACATGAAGCGACACAGATTAACGAAAAAAGACTGTGAAACGAGGCGCATGACAAAGGTGGTTTTCTCCGCGGAAAAATGGCGACTTTTCGAGCGACGTCGTCACCGTCGACGCATGCTCCCACGGCGGATTGAGCTGTGCTTTCTCCTCGTTGCCCTGTTCAGCTTTCCTTTCACCGCGATGGCCGAAGAGGCTGATGCGGTTCTCAACGCGGCGAATGATCCCACTGAAATCCTACGCCCACAGGATTTCTGGGCCATCGCGGGCTCGGCCCGGGACCAACCGCATCCGCTTCATATGGAGATCCGCATCAATTTTGTGGATACGGCGTGGCACAACTTTTGGTACGAACAGCAAGGCGAGCCAGGCTATTTTCCGTTATCCGCCAAGCCGCCGGTTCTGAAGCCCGGGCAATTGGTCAAACTCGATGGGACAGTCGTGCCGTCCACCGGTCTCGAAGCGAGTCGTCTGAAGGTAACGCTGTTGGCCGATCCTGATCCGACCCCCGCGGAAGACGTGAAAGGCCGTTTTAACCAAATGCTCGCGATCGACCGACATCGTGTGCAAGTCGACGCCTTTGTCGACACGACGACCTGGATCGACCAGCATCACACGCGTCTGGCCTTGATTGTCGAAGGGCGTCCGGCAATCGGCTGGATCTGGACCGAAGCGGGCGAAAAGGTTCCCGATTGGAACAACAAGTTCGTGCGACTGCGCTCGATTTATTCGGGACGAACCGATCCGACCGGAACGCAAGCCGAGGTCGAGCTGTGGACTCCGAATGCTGCCGCGGTCGAAGTTTTGTATCCCATTTCCGAAGATCCGCAGTTTGAACTCCCCATCACCCCGATCGATACGCTGTTTCAGGTGCCGTTCGGCCCACGCCTTCGCGTCCGAGGGCGGGTGCAGTCGCAGGAGCCCGGTTCGTCCATCGTGGTTCGCGATGACACGGGCCAAGTCAGCGTCGAGACGGCACAGGAGTTTCGGTTTCCTGTCGGGTCGACGGTCGACATCATCGGATCCGCTGGCATTTCGGGCAGCACTGAGGTTTTGAAATCCGGTTTGATCCGACAAGTCACGGGCGTGCAAAGCGACCTTGGCACCGAAGATAGCAGCGGCGTGTTGCGTCTGGTCGAACAAGTTCGCCGACTCACTCCCGACGAAGCCGCGCGCGGTCGCCGTGTCGCCTTGTCCGGTGTGGTGACGTGGGATTTGCCCGAGCTGCCGTACCTTTATTTGCAGGATTTGAGCGGAGGCATTCGCGTGCGTTTCCGTCCAGGCGCGATGGCTCTGCCTTACATCGGCCAACGCGTTTATCTCGATGGTCATACCTACAGCTATGAATCGATGGCGGGTGTCGAGCTAGAGCACCTCACGCAAGTGACCTCGATGCGCATGCCGCAGGCACTTCAGGTTTCCCTCGCACAAATGATGACCGGCAGCGCCGAAGGCCAGTGGGTCGAGACCTCCGGATTTTTGCGGAACTTTGAAATCATCGGAGAGCGCACGCGGCTGGACGTGATCGCGCCCGAGGGAGAATTCAGCGCGGTGATCCAAACGCCTGAGCATTTGGACCACATGCTCAACGCTCTCATTCGCTTGCGCGGGGTCTGCGAGGCCGTCGTCGACAAAAACGAGAAGATCACAGGCGTAAAACTTTGGATTCCGTATCTGCACAATCTCTTGGTCGATACAAGCGCGCCCACCGACGTATTTGATACGCCACTACGCTCGATCGCCACCGTTCGGCAGCTCAGCGCGGGCACGCAGATCACGCGCGCCCGGGTGTCAGGCGTCGTCTTGCATCAAGAGCCGGGCCAGTCGCTCTTCATCGAAAGCGACCGCAAGGGATTGCTCGTCCTGACCGCCGGGCGCGAAAAGCTTTTACCGGGGGACCAAATTGAGGCCGTGGGCGTGGTGGGACGCGAAGGCACGCGCGCGCTGCTGCGCGACAGCGTGTATCGCCAAGTCGGCAACGGTCCCGAGCCCGTTCCCGTGGTGATAGCAGATCCGGAAGTGCTCAACGAGAATCTTGACGGCCGGCTCGTGAAAGTGCGGGGGACATTGATTAACCAATTTGCTCGAGCCGACCGCGCGCGTCTCACCTTGAAAAAAGGCCAGACGTTCTTTGAAGCGATGGTGGCACGTGACGCGCGCTCGGGCGAGACGGTGCAATTGCCTCTGGAATCCGGTCTCGAACTGACCGGTATCTATCGCGTGGTCTTCGACGACGCGCGGCAGACGCGCGGCTTCGAGCTGCTGGTGCGCAATCCACAGGATATAAAAATTTATCGACCGGCTCGTTTTTGGACGATCCAGCGGATGGCGGCTGCGGCGGAAATTCTCGGAGCCTGCTTGCTCTTGGGTGTAGCCTGGGTCACGGCGCTTCGACGCCGCTTGCATCGCCAGACCGATCAGATCCGCGGGCAGTTGCAAAAGGAATTGGTCCTCGAAGCGCGGCACCAAGGGATTTTTGAAAACGCGTCCGACTTTATTTTCATGACCGATCTCGAAGGCCGTTTCACGTCCTTCAACCCGGCTGGCGAGCGTGTCACGGGCTATACCCATGACGACGCGCTGAGAATGAATATCCGCGATCTGCTCCAATTGGAGAAAGAAAAGGATATTTGGAAGCAACCTAACCTGAACGTGGGCGGAGACGGGACGGTGACTTTCCAAACTCAGTTGCGCACGAAGACGGGCCAACTCGTCTGGGCGGAAATCAGTTCTCGGTTGATCCGTGATTCCGGGCAGGTCGTCTCGATCCTCGGCATCGTTCATGACATCAGCGAACACAAGCAGATCGAAGAAGAGCTGAAGCGAGCGCGCGACGCGGCCGAGGCGAACACGCGGGCGAAGAGCGAATTTCTGGCCAACATGAGCCATGAAATTCGCACACCGATGAACGCGGTCATCGGCATGAGTAATTTACTTTTGGATACGCGGTTGGACGAACGGCAAAAAGATTTCGCCGAGACCATCCGCAATGGCGCCGAAGCGCTGCTCACCATTCTCAACGATATCTTGGATTTCTCGAAGATGGAGGCGGGGCGCCTCCAGATCGAGACGGTGGATTTCGATTTGCGAGAGACCGTTGATGGCACCGTCGAGTTGCTCGCGGCACGTGCAGCCGCGAAGAACTTGGAGTTGACCGGCTTTATTCCGGCGAAGCTGCCATCGGCGCTGTGCGGCGATCCGAACCGCCTTCGCCAAGTCCTCCTGAATATGTTGGGCAACGCGATCAAGTTCACCGAGCACGGCGAAGTTTTGCTGCAGATTTCGGTGGAATCCGAGTCGCCAACGGAGGCCGTTTTCCTTTTCGAGATCATCGATTCGGGTGTTGGCATCGGCCCCTCGGAGCAGGCCGGCCTATTCCGGCCTTTTACGCAGGCCGACAGTTCGACGACCCGAAGATTTGGCGGGACCGGCTTGGGTCTCGCCATCAGCAAGCAGATTGTCGAGTTGCTCGGCGGACGCTGCGGTGTGCGCAGCGCGCTGGGCGAAGGGTCGACGTTTTGGTTCACGGCGCGATTTGGAAAACAGGCTGATGCGGTGCACGAGCTGGGCGCACCGAGCGAGTTCACCGACGTCCGTGTCTTGCTGGTGGACGATTCGACCACCGCCTGCCGATTGCTCGATCACTATGTATCCGCCTGGCGGATGCGCGCGACGGACGCCAATTCCGGCGAAGAGGCTCTTCGCTTGTTGGGCGCCGCGGCGGCGACCGATGATCCATTTTCGGTCGCGATCATCGATACGCAATTGCCTGATCAGGACGGGCTGCAGTTGGCTCGGATGATGCGGGAAAACCCAGCGCTCGGATCCGTCCGGATTGTTTTCCTCAATACAATCAAGCGCGCGATCATGCCGGCAGAGATGGCAGAAGTCGGCTTGGCGGTGTCATTGTTGAAACCGATTCGGCAGACTGAATTGCTTTCGGCCTTGATGCGGGTGTTGGCGGAAAACCACATGGCGTCCGCGGCGGCCAAGGGGGCGTTGCGACCGACGCGCGGATTGACCGCGGTGGCCTCGGTTGGAATTCAACCAGTCGGAAGTCTTTCTTCGCACAATCCGGCTCCCCTCCGCGTTTTGCTTGCGGAAGATAATCCGGTTAATCAACGCGTGGCGCTCTTGCAGTTGGCCAAACTCGGCCACGCCGCGCACGCGGTTTCGAACGGATTGGAAGTCATCGCGGAAATGGATCGCAATCAGTACGACGTGATCTTGATGGACTGCCACATGCCGGAAATGGACGGCTTTGAAAGCACCCGTCGTTTGCGAGCGGACCCCCGTTTTGCGAGGACGCGGATCGTCGCGCTGACGGCGAATGCCATGCAAGGCGACCGCGAAAAGTGTCTTGCTGCGGGAATGGACGATTACTTGAGCAAACCCGTGCGCGTCGCGGAATTACAGGCCGCATTGGCTCGCTGCATCCCGACGGTGTCGCGGTAGGTTTTATTGAGCGGCCCCGCGTCGAGTGAGGGAATTCATCGCCGGGTTTGATGGCAGACTCATCCGCCCGCGTTGATGGAGGGTGCGACATCTCCCGAAGGCGAAATGAAATTCGCCCTTAAAGGCGGCGAGTCGCCGCTCTCCAGCTCGGAGGTTGTACCGAAACGAGGTCGAGTGGACGATCGTTGTCTCTCAAACGGGTTATCTCACCGCTCCGGTTCGCCTTCCGGTAACCAAAAACTGGTGACAACAGCGAGGACGGCTAAGCTGCTCGACCAAAGCAGGGCTTGGCGATAGTCGCTGACCGGGGCAGCCCAACCGAAAACGACCGATGCGAACGCGGCCGCGAGGCGCCCCACATTGTAGCAAAAACCCGCACCCGTCGTGCGGAGCAGAGGTGGAAAAAGCGGAGGCAGGTACATCGTGAACAGGCCGAAAACGCCGGAGAAAAATCCGGTGAACGGAAGCCAGAACCAAGCGAGTTCGCCAAAACCGCGCGGCACGATAAAGCTCCCGATCATGCCGAAGGCGAGGCCGGTAAAGAGGAGGATAAAACTGAGCCGATACCCGAACCGGCGGGCGAGCCATCCGCTGAAAAAGTTACCCGCGATCGACACGGCGATGACGACGAAAAAAGTGGTTGAAACGAGCCCGGTCGCACGTGCCGGCGTGACGCCGTCGACCGCGAGAATTTGGCGAAGGTGTTGCGGATACCAAAAAATAAACAACCACCAAACCGAGAGACTTAGCGCGCAGACCAGGGTGGTGCGCCAGGTTGTGCTCGCGACCGCATCGCGAAAAAGGTCGCGCAATCGTGGTTTGCGGACGGATTCGCTTTCGGCGCGGCTCCAGGCCTCGGGTTCCGGCACGCTTCGGCGTATCCAGAAAACGATGACGGCAGGGATGACTCCCAACAAAAATATATAGCGGTTGGCCGGCGGATGCGGTAGCAGCGAGAGCAACGCGACAACGCTCGCGGCGATCAAAATACCCAGGTTGACGCCGGTTTGAAGGATGGCCGCAAGCCAAGGGCGCCATGATTTCGGCCAGGTCTCGGAGAGCAGGGCGGCGCCGACGGCCCATTCCCCACCGATGCCGAGAGCGGCGAAAAAGCGGAATCCCATCAATTGCCACCAGGTTTGGGAAAACGCGCAAAGGCCGGTGCACACGGCGTAGGTCAGGACGGTCAGTGCGAGTGTGCGGCTGCGGCCGAGCTTGTCGCCGAGCCGACCGAAAAACGCGCCGCCAATTGCCCACCCGGTGAGGAACGCGGCCTGAATATACGCTGATTTTTCTTTGACCTCGGGGTGGCTGGCGGAGGCGACGCCCAGCAGTTCGACCACCAGCGGCGTGGCAACGAGCGTGTAGATGTGCAGCTCGAGGCCATCGAAGAGCCAACCGAGCCACGCGGCGATTCCCGTGCGCCATTGATGAGAAGTGATGCGAGAACCGGCAGTCGAAGCAGACATGGGGCGTGCGGAGTGGGGTGAAATTCGCAGCGCAAGAGAAAGCTCGTCGAAGCGCAAGCCTCGCGGATTGCGAACGCCGAGTTAAATATGACAAACGTTTGGAAACGTCCCGCTTCTCGGAGCGGTTACCTCGGCAATTCCGCTGAGACGTCGAAGTTTTCGTAACGTTCGCCGAGCCACGAGAGAATCGCGGCAAGTTCTCCGACCAAGGTCAACGCAGCGGCGGTTCCCGCGAGGATTGCACCAAGGGAGGTTTGATCGAGCAGTTTGAATCCAAACAAGACACCTGCGGCGACTGCGGCCGCCGGTATCAGAGAAACAATTGCCACCAGAAAATAACCAACCGCAAAGATCAGGCGCTGGCCCATTTTATCGATCCCCCCTCCCGAGGCCGTGTTAACGGAGGTTTGGTAGGTCCACGCGGGCAAGATGAGCACGGCGGCGAAGTTGAGAGAAAACAAAACCCCGGCGAGAAACGGCACGATCTGCGCGGCGCCGATGGCGATGGCGATGGGCAATCCGTGCTGCTCCGGCATCCGGTGACGTGCGATCAGAACCAGCACGGTGAAGAGAAGCCATTCGAAGCAGGCAATCAGTGCAATCGGGCTTAACATTTCGCCCAAAATAATTTCCCAACCGCGCAATGGGTACGCTTTGATCACGTCGATTTCCTCGATCAATCGCTGGGAAGGGCGTCGGACGAAAACGGGACTGAGCAGAAATCCATAGGCCGCGAGCATGAGGGCCAGGCCCGTGAGCGCGGTGACGAAAGGCTTATATTCCGGCGTAGCGAGAAGCCAGCGCGTGAGCATGATCGCGAGCGCCGCGCCAACAATCCACCATTTCGGAAACGCGAGTGGACCGAGACCGATCAAGTTGCGCCAAAAAAAAGCGATCGGCCGAGGGCCGAGCGGACGCAAGGGGAACGGTTCCTCGCGGCGTTTCTTCGGACCGCGCCGCAGAGATTTTCCACTGCGGGCGGCTTGAATCCAATCGGCGCGTTTTTGCGCGGAAACGATCGACGCCTCTTCGAAGGCGACCTCGGCTTTGATCACCCAAACATAATGCAGCGCGAGCACGAGCAGCGCCGGCCCGAAAGCGGATAAAAAGCCGAGCCCCGTGGCTGTGAACATCGGTCGAACCACCAGATGAAAGGGCCAGAGCAGCCAGCTCAACGGCGGGGTACCTAAGAAGGCACCGATAAACGTGAGAGGCTGATTCGCTTTTTCCCGCAAGAGCACCGCGATGCGATCGCTGGCCCAGTAGTAACTCAGAGCTGCAATCACGAGCACCAGACCCGCTGCAACCACCCGCCTAATCCACGGATGAACACCGAGATTGAGCAATCGATCGCGGGTGAACGTGGCGCCCATACGGTGCAGATTGATGCAGGAAAGAATAGTCCACCAACCGAACACCTGGCTGACGAAGAAAAATCCACCGCCGCTCATACTCGTGCGAACGACCGCGAAGAAGACCGCGAGAAACAGGATGCGGAGTTGACCGCTGAGTAACTTAAAATGGATCAGACCGCGGCGCGAAACGGGTGCAGGAAACAAGAAAGCGATTTCCGACTCGGTGAATGCGAGGTCGGCGCGGTCGGAAGAAAAAATCCAACTCGACAAGAGATAGAGCAGGAGCGCGACGGCGGCGATAGGCTCGAGCCTCAGCCAAACTTCGAGCGAGATGCCACTGTTCGAGCCGCCCATCGTGTGGCGCATCCGAAAGAGCCGGTGAAAGAAGACGAAGTAGAAATAAACCAATCCGACGATCGCGCCGAAGAGGTAGCGCGGCTGTTTGAGCCGGAGCAGCTTCGCGCGGTACGCGTTGATGAGCGACCGGACGCGGAGATAAATCAGGGCCGAAATCATGGCAGCGACGCGGGCGGCTCGCTGTTCGCCGTGGGAAGGGCTGGCGGGACGGGGAGTTCCGGCAGCAAAGGTGGAGGCGCATCACCCGTCGCGCGGAAGAACACATCTTCCAACGTTGTCGCACCGCCGGTGCTGTAGGCTTGGCGAATTTGGGCGAGGGTGCCATCCACCACCTTTTGCCCATTTTTCAAAATCAAAACGTGGCTGCACACTTCCTCGAGCAAACTCAATAAATGAGAACTCAAAATGATCGCGGCCCCTTCCCGCGCGAGTCGCAGCATCGTGTCCTTCATCGCGCGAATGCCGCCGGGATCGAGACCGGTGAGCGGTTCGTCGAAGAGGATGACGCGCGGTTGATGGAGCAGTCCGCAGGCGAGGGCGAGTTTCTGCTTCATGCCACGAGACAATTCGCCCGGCATCAATTTTTCTTTGTCCGCCATGTCCAACTGCTGCAGCAGATCGTGTCCGCGTTGTTCGTAGTCTTTCAACTGATACAGACGGGCGGTAAAGACGAGGTGCTGCCAAACCGAAAGATGTTCGAAGAGACGCGGCTCGTCGGGGAAAAACGCCAATTGGCGTTTGGCCCCCACCGGGTCGGTTGACAAAGCAATATCCGCAATGCGCACCACGCCGCGCGTCGGCGGAATGATTCCGGTCAAGCATCGCAATGTGGTTGTCTTGCCGGCGCCGTTTGGACCGACGAGGCCGAGCACTTCGCCTGGTCTGACCGAGAAAGATAGATCCTGCACCGCAAGGAAGTCGCCGTAGGCTTTAGTCAGCCCGATCACTTCAATCATGCGACCGAGCGTGCGGGTCTGCGCGTGCGGCGCAAGCTCGGCTACGAGAAGAGCGAATGAGGCGGATCGTTCCGCGCGGAAGTCGCCTGGCCGGATTCCGAAATGTGTTCACGTCCCGTGAATGTCACGGTGCGATACCGGCGTGCGGCTTGACAGTCACCGCGGTCGCGCATTAGGTCCAACTCCCGAGATGGAGGCAGCCCTCGACCAACCCGTTCTCGTCCTCAACCGCCTCTGGCAGGCGGTTAATGTGATCGGCGCCCGCCGCGCCTTTGCACTGCTAGTCAGGGGACACGCTCACGTGGTCCATCACCACGATGAAGACTTTCGCGTCTTCTCGATCATGGATTGGATCGATTTTTCGCAGAGCAATCCGCCCGTTCAAGAGGTGGACACGGTGCACACGCCGACGCGGACGATTCGCTTGCCGCGCGTGATCTTGCTCACGTATTTCGACAAACTTCCCTGCAAAGAGCTGAAGTTGACCCGCAACAACGTCTTCGAGCGCGACAAGAACCAGTGTCAGTATTGCTCCAAAGTTTTCCAGCGCGAGGAACTGAATCTCGATCACGTCATCCCGCGCCATCATGGCGGCAAGACGACCTGGGAAAATATCGTCTGCTCCTGCATCAAGTGCAACAGCCGCAAGGCCAACCGGCTCCCTCATGAGGCCGGCATGCGCTTGATCCGCAAGCCGGGTCGCCCGAAGTGGCGGCCGGTGATCAGCCTCGTCCTCGGCAATCAACACCGAGAGATGTGGAAAGACTTCCTCGACGTCGCGTATTGGAACGTCGAGCTGGAGGATTGAGGTACGGAGGCTGCCGTCCCTGGGAGCGCGGACATTCTTGTCCGCACCCCGAACGATGCGACCGCAGGTCGCTCTCGATGAAATCAGTGCGCGCTTCGCGCATCTTCGTGTTGCGGACAAGAATGTCCGCGCTCCCAGGGACGGCTCAGGAAGATCTTCGCTGGCGGAGCAACAGCGCGATACTCGTTGCCGCGACGAGGTCCGTGAAGCTGACCACGAAACGCAACTGCCAGGGCATCCGCGTCATCAGCAAAGGCACCGCGATGGCTGCGAAATAAAGGAAGATCATCACGATCCACAGCACCCGATTCGATTTCAACAAAGGCAACATAGGCGTTTAAACCAAGGGCAGCAGAATGCGCATGGTGGTGCCAGCGGAACTTGTTTGCAGGAGTTGAATGTCTCCGTGATGGCTCTGCAAAATTCGCTTCGCGATCGCCAGGCCAAGACCGGTGCCGTCCGGGCGCCCCGACAAAAATGACTCGAAAATCTGATTGCGCAGCGTCTCGGGAATGCCGCAGCCCGTGTCCTGAATGTCGATGACGACAAACCGGCCGGTCTCGCGTTCTTCCGCGTGACATTGCATCACAATCTCGCCGCCATCGGGCATGGCCTGCGTAGCATTGATCAATAGGTTCAACAGCACCTGCTGGAGCTGGCCCTTGTGCACGTCGATCACGAGCGCGCGTTGGGGGCGCTCGAATTTCAAGTGAATCTTGCTCTGCGCCAGCTTGAGCCGGATCAGCACAATCGTGTCCTCGATGATGTCGGTGATCGACCAGCGCGAGTGGAGGCTGCTCGGCGCCTTCGCAAAATTGAGCACGCGGGAAACGATTGCTTCGAGCTGATCGAGTTTCTCCGAAATCACGCGCACATCCGTGCGACGGGGATCGTTCTCGGGGAAATCAAGTCCGAGATAACCGTAAAGCAGTTTTATCACCGTCAGGGGATTGCGGATCTCGTGCGCGATCTCCGCGGCGAGCAAACCGAGCGTGGTCAACTGCTCGTTTTTCCGCAGCGATTCTTCGCTCTGAAAGACGCGGGCGTAGAGCCGAGTGTTTTGCAGCGCGACCGCGGCGAGACTGGCGAGCGCGCCGAGCAGGCGCTTCTCGTCGTTGTTGAAACGATGTATGTGGTCAGTGAATACGGCGAGCGCTCCCAGCACTTCGTTTTCGAAGATCACTGGCGCGACAAGCACGGTGCGTAGGTCGGGATCGTGCGGCAGATCGATCAGGTCGAAAAACTCCGCGCTCTGAATATTTGGATAATCGATCAGCTTGCGCGTGTGGATGACTGATCCGACCAGGCACGACTCGACCGGCATTTCTTGGGCGTTGATTTCAATCGGATGCGTGCTGGCGGCAGAGGCGGTGCGCACCGTGCGTCGTGTTTCTTCGTAGAGAAAAAGCATCACCGTTCGGCATTGCAGAATCTGGCGAGCATCGCGCGCCACCGTGTCGAACAATTCCTGCTGGTCCAACTTCGTCACGAGGGATTGGCCGATCGTGATGAGCGCTTCGAGCTGACGCGCCTTGCCGCGAAGCTGGCGCAGTTGCCAGAGCCGAGAAACCACGGCGGTGGCTTCCTGCGTGGCCAGGACGAGGAGCGCGAGGTCGGCTTCTTTGAAGCCACTGACTTGGTCGCAATCGAGATTGATCACACCCAGCGTTTGCCCGTTCTCCTCCATCGGTGCGGCCATTTCGCAACGCACTTCGGGACGCAACGCAATGTAGCGGATGTCCATCGTGACGTCCGGTACCAATTGAGGTTTACCGTGAAAAGCGACCCAACCGGTCACGCCTTGGCCGAGTCGAAGCCCGACCTCGTCGATGTCGGTGGGCAGTCCTTGTTGAACTTCGATTTCGAGTTTCCCGGTGTCAGGGTTGAGCAGGGAGATCGAGCCGGAGCCGGCATGAAGCCCTGCGATCAGTTCGGCTAGGATTGAGCGAAGGGCTTGGCGTGGGTCTTCGGTGCGACCCACGAGCGAACTGATCCGATAAAGTAGCGGCAGCGTGCGCGCGTCGAACGCGCCAGGAGAGCGTGCGGGAAAAGGCAGAGGGGTAGGGGCATCCATCGGCCGAGGCCCGCCTGATTACTTTGCGGCTTCGACCGGAGGAACCGGGACGGCCGGGGTCGATCCGCTCGAAGGAGGAGCAATCACGCCGGCGAGGCTTTCACGGAGCGCCATCAGGCGAGTCGTGTCGGTCGTCGGTTCGTGATTTGCGCTCTCGATATAAAACGTGTCCAGCGCGATGCCCCGCTCGGTGCTGATGCGGGCAAAAGTGATGTCGAAACCGTGATCGTAAATCGTCTTGGCCAGTCGATAGAGCAGACCGATCTGGTCGAATGCCTGAATTTCCACGATCGTGCGCTGCATCGAAAGTTCGTGATAAACTTCCACCGTCGGAGGGAAGGAACTCTGCAAAATTTCCCCACTGACGTTGCTTGTGGTCGTGTATCGGCTGGATTGATACTTTTTGGCCTGCGCGAGGATGTCGGGAAACAGATCTCGATTCGCAATCAGTGCCTGGTCGACGTTTTTTGCGAACGTTTCGGTCGCGGCCTGATTCTGGACGATGCCGCGGCTCGGATCGACGACATAGAACGTGTCGATCGCGATATGGTCGGTGCGGGAGATGACTTTGGCGCCAAGAATATTGAGACCAGCCACACTGAACGCGCCGGCCAGTTTATAAAACAAACCCGCGCGATCCCAGGTGACGACGTTCACCACGGTCAAGCTGCGGTTGAGGTCGTCTTTCCAATCGATCACCGGCTTGAGCGATCCGACCGAATCCGCCGAGCTGATCGAGTGAAGCAACTTGTTCACCATCTGGATGTGCAGGGAAATCTCGTCGCTGTCCGTGTGCACAAAGTAGCGCTCTGGCAACAGATTGAAGTGCGCCGAAATCTCTTCGGTGCTGATGCCTGGAATTTTTTTGGAGACCAGCTCTTGGTGCTTCATTTGGGTACGTTCGGAATTTCGAGATTCGATCGCCTCGCCATGGATCAAACGGTCTAACGTCGCTTTGAACAAGGTTGTATGCAGAGTATCTTTATACCCGTTCCAAAGGCCGGACGCCGTCCCGCGAGCATCACAGAAAGTGTGGACGTAGAGATAGCGCAGCTTATCCGCGCTATCAACCAATTCGGCAAAAGCGGCTGAGGTAGAAGGATCATCGACATCACGTCTCTGCCAGAAGCGTGCCATGATGAGATGATTCTTGATGATGAAATTAACCGTTTCACGATCGCCTTGATCGATTTTCAGCCGCTCGAGGATCGGCCCGGCCACTTGCACGCCCGCTTCCGCATGTCCCTGAATTCCGTGGGACTTGCCGAGATCGTGAAGTAGCAAAATCAGGTACAGGAGAGTCGGAGCCGGGGTCTCGTGCAGGGTCTCGCGATACTTGTGGGAAATAGGGTCTGTCTCTGAGAAAACGCGATCGAGTTCCCTAATCGCATGCAGGGTGTGGATGTCTGCGGTGTAACGATGATAAAATTCGTGCTGCACCAGACAGGTGAGCGCGTCGAATTCCGGCATGAACCGCCCGAGCACGCCGAGCTCGTGCATCAAATCGAGCGTTGGAAATACAGCCCCCGCTTCGCTGAGAATCGCGCGGAAGCTGATCGTGGCGTCGGGCGAACTCATCAGCCGTTTATTGATCAGCGGCAGTGATTCGCGGATGAGCGCTTGGAGGGCAAAGTCCGGTTTGGCGTCGAGTTGCTGGCCGTGACGGAAAACGCGGATGAGCCGCGCGGGGTCGTCTTTGAAAATGGAATCTTTTTCCGCGATCAGCTCGTGATTGCGCAGGACAAATCCGTCGAACTTTTTCGAACGCTGATGGCGATAGGCGCGGATGGCTTCGCGGAATGAGGCGCGCAGACCGGTCTTTTCTTCGAGCGTGAGGGCGAGGCGGGACTCGACCATTTTCGAGAGCCGAAAAATGGTCTGCGCCGCGCGGTAGTAATCGTGCATGAACTGCTCGACGCGTCCGAGCAGATTGCTGTTGGTATAACCGATCCCGAACGCGACGCGCGGCTGCGTTTCCAAGTTGAGCAAATCGGTCGGATGTTTCGTACCGAAATGGAGTTCATTGCGAACCCGTAAAAGAAAATCGTAACCACGTTGAAGGTCGCGCAGCTCGTTGCGTCGGAGGTGCCCTTGGCTGACGAGTTCCGCCATATCCTTGATGCCGAGCTTTACCCGAGCCATCCAAAGCGCGTTCTGATAATCGCGAAGGCCGCCGACGCCGTTTTTGATGTCTGGCTCCTGCAAGAAAACGGTGTCGCCGTATTTCGCGCGGCGAGCCGCTTGATCTTCGAGGCGGGCCGCGATGTAAGCGCGAGGGTTTTCGGTCCGGTAAAAACTTTCGTAGGCCTTCGCGAACGTATCGTAGAGCGACTCATTGCCCGCGATCAGTCTTGATTCGAGCAGAGCGGTCTTGGTCTGGATGTCTTTGCGGGCTTCGACAAAGATATCGTCTACGGACCGAGTCGAATGGCCGACTTTCAGGCCGCAATCCCAGAGCATGTACAAGATCTCGTTGACCAGGTGTTCTTGGAGCGGTGCAACAGTCGGCAGTTTCATTTTCGTCGGAAAGACGAACATGATGTCGATGTCGGAGAGTGGGCTGAGTTCGGCGCGGCCGTAGCCGCCGAGAGCGACGAGACAGACCGCCGAGGGCAGGGGACCGCGGTTGGCGGTCCAGGCGCTCACTGCGTAGTTGAAAAGATGTGACAGCAGGACATCGACCATGGCGGAGCGCGCGTGGACCACCTCGAGACCGGATTCACCGGCGTCGTGGCGCATACGGATCATGGCGCTCTCTAAACGCAGGAAGGTCTTGCACGCGGCGAGCCGCTGCGCCGTGGGTTGACCAACGGTGAAATTCAGGCGCTCAACAGCGTGCTTGAGGATGCGGCTGCTCATCAAAGAGTAAGTCGTAGGTGAAAGGAATTCACTCGGGGGGCAAGTGGGGAATCACGGCGGCCTTGCCAGTGGCGTGCCAGGGGGCGACGGGAACTTGAGGAATGAATCCCAGTAAAAGAAGGCTCTTCGGACATGGAGTGCGGCGACTCGTCGCCGCCTTGAAAGGGCGAATTCATTCGCCCGTGCTAAAGAGTGCTATGCCTCTGGTGTTTTTTCAGCGCGCCTCGGTTCGGTGCTTTTACGCTCTCCGAAGGCGAAATGAATTTCGCCTTGGAAGGCGGCGACGAGTCGCCGCACTCCAAATCGGCGACGGTGCGCGTCGGGGAAACTCGTGGTATGCCCGGTCAGTGAGCCGGCGAAGGGGGCCTGATGCAGCCCGCAATGTCACTTGCCACGGCGGCGGGTCCTCGGTTGGATAAACGGTTCTAATCACCATGCCCGAGATCACCAAGAGCTACGAAGCCCGTGACGTTGAGAAAAAGTGGTATGCCGCCTGGCAGGCCGCTCATGCTTTTGCGGGCCGAGTCGTCGCGAACAAGGAGCCTTACAGTATCACCATTCCGCCGCCGAACGTGACCGGTGTCCTGACCATGGGCCACGTGCTCAACAATTCGCTGCAGGACATTTTGATTCGCCGTGCCCGGTTGGAAGGCAAGTCCGCTGTTTGGATTCCTGGCACCGATCACGCGGGCATCGCGACGCAGACCGTAGTGGAACGGGAACTACGCAAGGAAAAGAAAACTCGTCACCATTTCGGCCGCGAAAAGTTCGTCGAGAAAGTTTGGGAATGGCGGCACGAGAAAGGCGGCATCATCCTCGAACAACTGCGCCGTCTCGGCGCATCGTGCGATTGGGATCGCACGCATTTCACGATGGATCCGACCTACTCGCGGGCCGTGGTCCAGGTGTTCGTCGAGCTGTTTCAACGCGGCCACATTTATCGCGGGAAACGCATGGTTAACTGGTGCCCGGTTTCCTTGACTGCGCTCTCCGACGAGGAAGTGATCATGAAACCGAGCACGAGCACGCTCTACAAGGTGCGCTACGAGCTGGTCGATCGACCTGGCGAATACATTCAAGTTTCTACCACCCGCCCGGAAACGATTCCCGGCGACGTCGCAATCGCCGTGCATCCGGCCGATCCTCGTTACACCACGCTGATCGGACAACGGGTTTGGCGGCCGATTAATCGCGCGCCGATTCCAATTATCGGAGACCAAGCGGTGGATAAAGAGTTCGGTTCCGGTGCGCTCAAGATCACACCGGCGCACGACAAGGTGGACTACGAGGTTGGCCTGCGCCACTCGCTGCCGGTGATCGACGTGCTCAATCCCGACGGCGTGCTCAACGAACTCGCAGGCTCGGAGCTGTCCGGCCTCGATCGTTTTGTCGGCCGGAAAAAAGCGGCGGAGTTGCTCAAGGAATCAGGCAATCTGATCGGCGAAGAAAGTTACGCCAACAACGTCGGCTACTCGGAGCGCGCCGATGTTCCGATCGAACCGCGCCTGACCGAACAGTGGTGGTTGCGTTATCCGCGGATCGAAGAAGCAAAGGCAGCGGTGCGCGATGGACACATCAAGTTTTTCCCCGAGCGCTGGAGCAAAGTGTACCTGCACTGGCTCGAAAATATCCAAGATTGGTGCATCAGCCGCCAGCTCTGGTGGGGACATCGCATTCCGGTCTGGTACCGCAAAGGCGTCGATCGCGACAAGCTCACCGAAGCCGATCTCAAGGATGCGACGAAAGTCCACATCTCGGTTGACGGGCCCAAGGATCCGGAAAACTGGGTGCAGGAAGACGATGTGCTCGACACTTGGGCGTCGTCGTGGCTCTGGCCTTTCGCGACGATGGGCTGGCCCAATGCGGAAGCGATGAAGTCGGCCGGCTTCGATTATTTTTATCCGACCACGACGCTCGTGACCGGCCCGGACATTATCTTTTTCTGGGTGGCCCGCATGATCATGGCGGGATTGGAATTTATCCGCCCTGGTGAGTCACTCGAACGGCGCATTCCATTCAAGAACGTGTATTTCACCGGCATCATTCGCGATTCACAGGGTCGCAAGATGTCTAAATCGTTGGGCAACTCGCCAGACCCGCTCGCGCTGATCGACAAGTACGGCGCGGATGGTCTGCGTTTCGGCATTATTTCGATCGCGCCGCAAGGCCAAGACATCCGTTTCCAAGAAGACCGAATCGAGAGCGGAAAGAACTTTTGCAATAAACTCTGGAACGCTTCGCGGTTCCGGCAAATGAGCGGCGAAGCTGGCGACAACGCAACTTTGCCGGCGATCATTGCGCGCTTGAATCCGGCGCAGTTCGACGCGGACGACCACGCGATCCTCGACCGTTTGGTCTCCGTGACGCGCTCGGTCGAACAAGCCTTCGAGCAGTTCGAATTCAGCGCGGCCGTGCAAAGCATGTACGGATTTTTCTGGAACGACTTTTGCGATTGGTACGTTGAGGTATCCAAGGCGAAACTACAGGCGCCCGAAACCAAAACGAATTGCTTGGCGATTCAGGACCTCGTGCTGCGTCAGACCCTGCTCCTCTTGCACCCGGTGATTCCATTCATTACCGAAGAACTGTGGCACCTGCTCGGCTATGGGGCGGAGCCAACCTTCATCGAGGAGGTCCGGTTGGAAACAGCGCAACAACTCGGTGCGGCGCTGAGTGAACACGGTTTGACGATTGATACGGCCGCAGCCTCGGCCGTGGAAAAATTGAAAACAACTGCCTCGCAGGCACGCGCGTTGAAGGCGGAATACAACCTCGCGAGCCGTCGGGACGTGCGATTCTTCGTGACGACGGCGGATGCCGATTGGTCCGTTCTGACCGCGAATGCAGCGAAGTTGACCCGCATGGTCGGCGCCTCGGAGTTGGTGCGCAAAGAAAACGTCGAGGGCGCGCCGGCGGTGGTGACGCCGTTCGGCACCCTTTATCTTGATCTTGCGGCGACGGTGGATGTCGGCGCGGAAAAGCAACGGCTCAGCAAGGAACTCGAAAAGTTGACGCAACATATCGCTGGCACCGAGGCCCGTTTGTCGAATCAGGCTTTTGTCAGTAAAGCGCCTCCCGCTGTGCTCGAAGGTGCGCAAAAGCAGTTAAACGATCTGCGCGCGAAAAAGACCGAGATTGAACGACTGCTTGCCTCCCTGTAAGCCCGACGACATCACCCGGTGCCTTTGAACTTTCGCTCTTTCGTCTCTGCTCCAGCCGCGCGCCCGCGTCCTGATCGCGCATGAAACACACCTTCGCTGCGGTAGAACCCTCGGCACAGCAGACGTTGGATATTTTCAACGGCGTTTGGGCATCGAAGATTCCGACTCCCGGTGAGACCACGTCCGGCACGGCTTTGCTATTCGACGATTTCCGGGTGAGATGGGCGGTCAAACAATTGGCCGAGCGAGGCATTACGCTCAAGGACGCCCATGTCCTCGAACTGGGGCCCCTTGAGGGCGGACACACGAAAATGTTGGCGGACCTAGGCGTAGCGTCGGTGACGGCGGTGGAAGCCTCGACGGAAGCCTACCTCAAGTGTCTCGTGGTGAAAGAACTGCTGGGTTTGGAGCGGGTTAACTTTCTCTTTGGCGATGCGACCCGATATTTGAAAACGACGGATCGCAGATTCCAGTTGGGGTTTGCCTGTGGCATTCTCTACCACCTCGTCTCGCCCGTGGAATTCATCGCCGAGCTATCGAAGCACTGCGACTCGATTTATATTTGGACCCAGTGCTGGATTCCTGAGCTGGTCGATCGGCTTCCTCATTACCGGGGCGCGACTTTCCAGGCGGAAGTCGAGGGATTCCGTCATACCCTGCATCGCAACAATTACGGAGATACAGAAGTGCATACCCAATTTTGGGGCGGCAACGCAGGCTTCTGCTACTGGATGGAGCCCGAGCAAGTGGTCGCGGCCGTGAAGCATTTCGGTTTTTCGAACGTGACGTCGGAATTCAATCAAAATGAGTGGGGCGCGCTTCTTCAGCTCGTCGCGACGAAATAATCTGGTGTTAGTAGCCGTTGATAGTTAATATCTTAGCATCGGAGCTCCCTGCTTTCTTTACTTAGGACATAAATCAAGTATATATGTCCGACCGATATGAATGTTCCCCTTGTGGAAGCGTCCAGCCCTGTTCTTCCGGATTTGGAGGCAATAAGCGCAGAAGACCGAATAAAATGGGCGCTGGAAACGTACGGGGATGGACTGGTGATGACGACCAGCTTTGGCATTCAGGCGGCAGTGATGCTGCACTTGGTCACCCAGATTGCGCCGAAAATCCCCGTGATTTTTATCGATACGGGCTACCATTTTCCGGAGACCTACCGATTTGCGAACGAGCTGACGCAGCGGCTGAATCTGAATTTGAAGAAGTTTCTCCCTTCGATGACCGCGGGGGAGCAAGAGGCTCTTTATGGCAAACAATGGGAGCAGGGGATCGACGGCTTAAAGCGCTACAATTTTCTCAACAAAGTTGAGCCGATGGATCGGGCCGTCCGCGAGTTGGGCGCCACGGCTTGGTTGGCGGGATTGCGGCGCACGCAAGCCAGTACGCGTGAAAGCCTTGGCGTCGTTCAACGGCAGAACAAAATCGCGAAGGTTCACCCGATCATCGATTGGGATAACCGGAAGGTTCACCGCTATTTGACCGAACATAAACTTCCGTATCACCCTCTCTGGGAACAGGGCTACGTGTCGGTCGGAGATTGGCATAGCACGAGTAAGCTCCTCGACGGCATGCGCGAGGAGGATACCCGTTTCAACGGCCTCAAGCGCGAGTGCGGGCTGCACGAGACCAGCGGTAAATCGGATTTCCAGATCTAACCGGAAAAGGCGGAATTTTTCCGCTCGCCCGTAACCCGGGCGGTGCTACCCCGTCTTGATCGATGTGCCGATTCACGCTTCTTTTTACGCATGCCTGAAGGCGCCGAAGAGACATTCGACTTTTCCGAGTGTCTGGCGCGCGTGCGGCTGCGCGATCAGGCCGCGGCGCGGGAGCTGGTCGATCGGCTTTACCCGCTCGTTATCAAGATTGTCCGCGCCCATTTGCCGCGGCGGGTGGCCGAGGAGGATTTAGCCCAGGACATCTTTTTAAAAATGTTCACACGCTTGGATCAGTATCAAGGGGCGGTGCCCTTTCCGCATTGGGTTTCGCGGATCGCCGTGACCACGTGTATCGATCAGTTGCGCTCTCAGAAACGCCGGCCGGAATTGCGTTGGGCGGACCTTTCCGAAGACCAGGCTGAAGTGCTGGACGCGGTGATGACGAACGAGAATGAAGCCACGACGAGCGATGCGCTCGCCGCGAAGGAGTTGGTGCATACCTTACTCGATCAGCTTTCACCTCGCGATCGCACCGTCATTCAGATGCTGGACCTTGAGCAGAAAACTCTGGCAGAAATAAGTGCGCTCACCGGCTGGAACACCACATTGATAAAGGTGCGCGCTTTTCGGGCGCGCCAAAAATTGCAGAAACTTTTTGAGGAATTGAAACGAAAGGAACGCGGATGAAACCGAATGACCCCTGGCAGAAACTCGTGACAGCAGCGCGAGTTCAGCTTGACGCTGAAATCCGAGCCCCCGTTGGTTTTGCCACACGGGTGGTCGCGCGCGCCGAACTCGGTCAGACCACGCCGATTTTTGGAGCAGCCTTTGCACGTTTCTCGTGGCCCGCGCTCGGCATCGCTTCGCTCGCCGCGATTGTCGCGGTGGCGGCAAATCTCAAACCCGTGATGACTTCGCTCTCCGACGACGTGGCGGCTTTATCCGAACCCGTTTCCGACGCGGATACGTCTGCATGAACCGCGCGTTGCTTGTTTGGTTTGCCTTTTTGGGCGTGTTTGCCTCCGGTGCCGTCACGGGCGGCGTGGTTGGTCAGCGCATGGCGCGGACCGTCGTGCAGCGTCGCGCCTCCGAGCAATTCACGGAGCAGCAGTTCAAGCGGATCGGTGACCAGCTCGAGCTGACCGACGAGCAGCGCGCGCGTATCCGCCCCATCATTACACACGCTGCGGGCGAGATTCAACTGCGGCGCCGTGAGAATCTGGCTATTTTGGAGAAAATGGAGACGGACATCCGCGCTCAGTTGACCCAGGCTCAGGAAGCCAAGTTTGATCAACTGCGTTCGCGTCAGCGCGAGAACGAACGATTGGTTCAACACTGGCTGCGCGAACAACGCCGGAGACGATTGGAAATGTTGGCCAATCCAGAGTCGGCTGTGCCGCTCTCAAACTCTGGCGCGGCCCCGAGTCGCGCGGAATCGCCGACCGCGAAATAACTCAGTTTGGTCGGGTGACAGCTTTGCGCTGAGCTTCTTCGTAGGCTTTGCGCTGCTGCATGCCAATTTCCATCAGGTCGCTCACGAGCATCCGCGCTTCGGTCTCCTTCTGCTCATTCTCCGTCATGGCGACGTGTTGAATAGGCGCGGGCGGAGGCGGATTACTCACGACAGGGACAAATCTGACTTGCGATGCGGGCGTCGTGCTCGTCGGGGATTGATGCATCGCAAGCGTGCGCGTCTGGCCCGCGATTTTAACCACCGCGCGATTGTTCACGGGGTCGCAGCTAATCACTTGCACGCCGTCCACGGATTGCCCGACGGGTATCCAGAGACTGTGGTGCGTGGTTTTCTCGTTGATGCCGACCATCGTTTGCTTGCTCGTGGAAATCACTCCCACCAGCTCTGCGCCGGAGTCCTGCGCCGCTTGCGGTGTATCTGCAGCGCCTGGTGGTTCGAAAGGCGATTTCGAAGCGTGCGCCGCCGCAATGGTTGCGCCGGTCAGCGCAGCAATGAGAAAGGTGCGGCGAGCGAGATAAAACATGAGCTTAACAGAAAGCGGATACCAGCTTAGCTGGTTTGCCGTTTCTGCCAAGCTTCGACAATCTCGCGGATCGTCTGTTCAAGCGACTTCGTGATATCCCAGCTCGGATAGTGGGCCCGCATCTTACGTAAGTCGCTGTAGTAGCAGATGTGGTCGCCCAGGCGGGCTTCATCGACGTAAGTGAAACGCTGCGCCTGGCCGCTTATTTTCTCAGTTATTTTAAACGCTTCGAGGATGGAGGTGCTGTTCGCTTTGCCGCCGCCGATATTATAAACCTCGCCGGCGCGCGGAGCGTCGATAAATGCGGCAATGAAGCGCGCGACGTCGAGAGAGTGGATGTTGTCGCGAACCTGTTTTCCTTTGTAACCAAAAACTCGATACTCACGGCCTTCCAGATTGCACTTCACCAGGTAGCTGAGGAATCCGTGGAGTTCGACGCCAGTGTGATTTGGGCCGGTCAGGCAGCCGCCGCGCAAGCAGCAAGTGGGCAGGTTGAAATAACGACCATATTCCTGGGCCATGACATCGGCGGCGACTTTTGATGCGCCGAAGAGTGAGTGCTTGGATTGATCGATGGTGAACGTTTCCGCGATGCCCTCAACGTACTGTGGATCGGCATAGTCCCAGCGAGTTTCGAGTTCGCGAAGCGCAATCCGATTCGGCGCGTCGCCGTAGACCTTGTTCGTGCTCATGTGGACGAACGGGGATTCGGGCGCGAACTGACGCGCGGCTTCGAGGAGGTTGAGTGTGCCGCCCGCGTTCGTGTCGAAGTCGTCAAACGGGATCGAGGCAGCGCGGTCGTGCGACGGCTGGGCCGCGGTGTGAACGATGGCGGCGGGGCGAACCGTCTTCAGAAGATCGAGGACACCGGCGCGATTGCGGATGTCGACTTCGTGGTGTGTGAAGTCAGGGAGATTTTTTTCGAGACGCTGCTGATTCCAGCGCGTATCGCCTTGGGGACCGAAAAAGACCGCGCGCTGATTATTGTCCACGCCATGGATAACGTAGCCGCGTTCGGCGAAATAAACGCAAACCTCGGAGCCGATGAGACCGGAGGAGCCAGTGATAAGGATGGTCTTTTTCACGAAAAACGAAGAGTGTGGAGGAAGAGAAATGGACGGATCGAGCCCAAAAGCTAGGCCCAAGGATCTGTTAGCGTGCTTGGAGCCGATCGTTCCGGATAAAAACACGTCCAAGGGGACTGTCATCGACCTCTCGATAACCCGCGGCGATATAAGCGGTTAATGCCGGAAAGGTTTCGAAACCGAACCGCTTTCGATCAAGGAAAACGAAGGCATTCGGACCGACGGCGTCGATGAAAGCAACGGGCTGATTTTTTCGAAGATCGGCGAGATAGCGTTCTCGGTAGTAAGGGCGAAACGGGGTGTCCTCCATTTCTCTTTGCGTGTGACCGTCGCGAACCGCCTGCGGCGCTTGCAGTTCGACATAAATATCGGGCCTCCAGCCCCAGAGGGCGATGCTGTCGCCAGTTTTCAAATACGGCAGGACGACAGCAGCAGGGCGCGAAAGCGGGCGGTGCCATTCATGCTGGAGAGTGCCTTGAAAGGGCGGCGGAAAAAGACTACGCAAAAACAGAAATCCGAGCAGCCAAGGCCCAGCATAGATCAAAGCGCCCAAGTGTTTGTCGCTCGTGCCGGATGTCTTCTCGATCGTGCAGGGTGGCATCTCCGCGCATTCCGCCCAGGCCCATCCGGCCCACAAACCGAGCGCGGGTACCATGAAGAGGAGGTAGTGCAAAAAGGGCCGTCCGGGCGAAATGACGGTGAGAAAGGCGAGGACGACGTATCCATAAAACCACTTCAGATGGCTTGGGCGGTTGCCGACGCGTTTTCGCCAAAACCAATGCGTAAGCGCCCAGAGCGCGGCTCCGACAAAGAGCAACGGGAAAAAACCGCTCTCGCAGGAGAATAACCAAAGCTCGCTCAATAGATAATATTTCGCTGTGCCGCGGTATACATAATCAAGATTTGCCGCGAGGTAACTTTGATAGAAGGAAAAGACCTGGCCGGTGGAAACCATCAAGAGGCCGAACGGAAGACAGGGCAAGCCCACGCCGATTGCGAAAGGCTGGAGATGACGAAGGACGGCCGTGACTGTGCGAGGGGGGTCTCCACTATAAAAGCACTGTGCGATCGAAATGAGAATGGCGCCCACGACGAAAACGGATGCTTGCAGTTTCGCCCATGGCGCGAGGCCCAGGAGGAGGCCGGCGAAGAACCAGGATCGAGAAGCCTTTGTTCTCGAAAAGCTCGCTCGCAGAAAAAAGTACATGCCGCCCGTCAGCAAAAAAACCGGCATATGTTCGGTGGAAATTTCGACGAAGTCGTCATCTGTAACCCAAGCGAAAAACGTCGCAAGTGGAAGTAGCGCGATGCGGGCCGTGCGCTGACTAAATTGTAAGCGGAATGTTCTATAGCAGAAAAAAAGCGTGCCCAAAATCATAGCAATGCCACTCGATCGGGCAGTCATGTAGTTAATGGCTCCGTGCCAAGCCGCTGGAACACACAAATAATAGAGGTCCATGGGGCCGGCGGTGTGACCATCGACGTTGAGCCAAAACCAAGGAAAATGAGTTAAGGTGATTCCTCCTGCGATTTGCTGACTTTCATCGGGATTGAAATAGTGCCGAAAAAAAAGATATGGCCACCGCCCGGACAAAACGAAGATGGCCGTGGATAGAGGGAAAAAAAGTCTTCCCCAATGCCCTTTAGCCTCCGCCCCATTCGAATTTGCTGCATCACCACTAGCCACCGATGCGACGATCAAAAGAAGAAACGCGCCTCCGGTGATGGCCCAAAACGTGACCCGTGAATGATCGTACGCTTCAGGCATGCTGGTGAAATCCGGGCGCGACTGTTGCTAGCTCGAAAAAAGTCTAAGTGCGATCGTTACGGAGATAGATTTTCCCATTTTGGCTGGTGAAAACCTGGTGATAATGCTTGCGGACAAAATTCATAATATCTGGATAAGCGGGAATTCCGTCCGTGGTTGGATTGGTAAACAAGATCGAGAGAGGTCCGGCGGCATCGACGATCACGGCGGGCATTCGTTCGTTTAACTCGGCGAGAAAACGTTCGCGATAGTATGATTGGAGTGCGGACGGACGCATCATCCGTTCGGTTATGCCATCCCGCGAACCTTGGACCGCCTGTAACTCCACATAGAGGTGTGGATACCATCCCCATACGACGAGCTCATCGCCTTTATGGAGCAACGGTCGAAGGTGTTGCGATAAATCGGAGCCGCCACCTTCCCAACAAGGTTTGAGCAGGCCGTCAGGAAAATTATGCCAGCGCATCCGCACGACGAAGAGCGGAATGACGGTCGTGGCTATAAACAGGGCGGCAATCGTTGCGACCAGGAAACGTTTAGTTTCGTGTAGACGAACCACAACCGCATATGATAAACCGCAGACTAGTCCGAGGGGGGCGACGATAAGTAAAGTATAGTGAGGGAAAGCACGGCCCGGCGCGAGCATCGCAGAAGCGCTTGAAAACAGAAAAACGATAGATAATACGAACGCGAAGGAGGGCCATTTTTTCGAAGAAACAGCAAAAATTAATGCGCCTGCAGCCCAAACCAAACCGGCGATCGTGAGAACATGAATCAGCTCGGTCATAGACCAAAGGGTTTTCGCAGTTTCTATTCTCCCCGAACCGGCAGCGGCGTACGATAAGTTTGATAAGATGTATCCGTGAAAGAAAACGGATTCTTGACCACTGAGAACGATGAGGGCCGCAAAAGCCATCGTACACGTCATATAGGCGAGAACAAATAAACCGAACCGTTTCATCCTTCCGGGAGTATTTCTTCCGAACCAGACGATTGCCGCGGCGCCGAAGACGAAAAGAGTTAACGATATCGGCGCGGTCTGCAGCTTCGCCCACGGCGTCGCCCCTGCCAAGAGACCGGCCCAAATCAGACTGCTGAGTTTTGAACGCCCAGATGAAAACGATAAGAGAAAGTAGAGGGATGCAATGAGCAGGCAGGTGCTAACCTGCTCCGAAGAGTACATGATTGTTTCCCAATCGTTCATCCAACTGTAGAAACACAGCAATGGGCAGGCTGCGAAGAGCGCCTGGTTGGAGGGCAGGATTAAACGAAAGATGCGATATGTGAAAAAGAGGGTGAGCGTTTGAAGCAGTGCCGCAAGTAGGCGCCCCACAAAATAATTTATCGGGAAACCAAAAAAATGAAAGATAGTAAGTACGTAGAAATTGAGCGGCCCGGAAGTATGTCCGTCCGCGTACTTATACATAATAGGATGATGGGCGAGAGTGAGTCCTGAAGAAAGATGTTCCGCTTCATCCGGATTGAAAAACTCACTTTGAAAAAAATGGGGCCAGCGACCTAGCACGATCGCGGCCAAGAATAGAAACCCGATCAGCAGCTCGCGGTTCCAACTCGAATCTTGTTGAGGGTCTTTCTTTACAAGAAGTTGAATCGTGCTGAAGATGCAAACGGCGGTCGCGGGCAGGATTAATGCCGCATGTAAAAGGGAGAGGTGCCCGTCCGCATACGAAAGAAAATCGCTCACGCTCATGATGGGTAAATTATACTAGTTGGATGAACCGTCCTGGGAGGTAGCCGAAAATTCATGCACGATGCGTCGACTGGAAAGAATATCCAGCGAGCCCGCATGCTGCAATCAGGACGCCACCGAGCAATATCATGAGCCAAATGCTCAGGACTGCTTGGCAAAGCCAGCTTCCCAACCCGACCTCAATTGGCGCACTGAAGCTGAGAAGGCCGCCTGGTGCGCAGTGCGCTTGGACTTTGAATGACGGACTGGGGAACCAGACCGTGGTTGCCTGCCATCGTTCTTTGGCGAGTGGAGGAAGCGAGACAAGCTTGCGACGATTGCCGTCGATTACCGCCAGTTCAATTGCGCCCTCAGCGGAGGAACTTTTCACTAAAAAACGGATGAGTGTATAATGCTGCTTTTCCATCAACTCGCTCTGAAATCGATTCTCGTTCTTGGGCGAAGGATTGGTCCAATATGGATAGGCGATGGGCGTCCCCGTCGGCTTCGAAGCATCCGACTCGACGAAGCCGGAGGTTGTAATCTCGTTTGCCTTCATCGACAGACTGGGCCGCACCGAGGCAGGAAGCACCGCGCGAACGCCCGGATCATCCAGAAGCCACGCAAGTCGACTAGGACTTGGGTAGGGGAGTGCAACGACCGGCGGCGCCTTGTATAGATCTTTCGTTTTTGTCTCTACATAGTTGCGGACAACATCGATGCGCTGGCGATTGAAGTCGGTCATGGGACGAACGAAGTTGGTCATCGTGACGCGACACTGAGAAATCAAACCAATCGTGATTCCGATCCACCAGATGAAATTAAGCCCAACGAGGAACGCCCGTCTCGGTCCGCCGCTGGCCGCGGTCACAGTATTGTCTGACCAGAGGGCGGCTGTTATGATTAAAGTGACGACCAGCAAGTCATAATAACGAGGAGAGAGTAAAGTGGCATGGTTCCCTCCGCGTCCCAGGGCAAGCGCCGCGATCTGTAAAAATCCCCAAAGCAGAATTGCGAGAATAAAGGACCGCGGGGCGTTTGGTTCTTTGGTTCGGAACCAACCGAAGAAAAAAACAATCGGGGGGAGGAGACCTAAAAATACAATAGGCCAATATGGGCAGGGCCATGCAAGGAGTGCCACTATACCAGAGACTAGATCCGAAAGGTTATGTGATTTCAGACTTTCATGAGCGGCCACAGTGGTTTTGAGAAACCAACCCACCACGATGAGAAGGCCATTAAATGCCGCCAACCCACAGCGGGTGAGTGAAGGCATCCTTCTTAAACGGACTGCGTCCAAGAAAATGACGAAGAGCGCCACGATGGCCGAAATAAAGCCGGACGCCATCGAGAATAAACAGCAAACGGCCGCGATCTGGCCGGCGTACCACGCACCGCTTTTTTCCTTCGCGGCGAACGTGCCAGCTAGATGCGCAATAGAGAAGAAGAGCAAGATATAGAACTGCGACTGGAAGCCCTCGATCGTGTTTTCCCAAGCATAAGGAAAGCTGCAAAGGACGGTCGCGAACGCGCACGCGATGATCCAGGCGGAGTTCTTGATCAAAGGGCGTAAAACCACGAGCAAGAGGCCGATTGCGAGCACGTGAATGAACACATTAACGGTCATTTCGAGGCGCGCATCCCACTGACCGTTCAATCTCTCTAAACCAAATGCGAGGAGGCGTGTGAAAACGATGCGGTGCTCATTGTGCGGCTGGAAGAAATCTTTAGCGGTTAAGTGTCCTTGTGCAGCAGGCATGAACATCGCTGCCGCCTCGCCGTCCCATTGATCCCAAAATGGCAAATCTGAACCATAATTGCGGATGAGATAAAATTTAGCGCCGATGATGATGAGCAGGCATCCTAAAACGATGAGCGCGGGATAAAGTGAAACCCCTAATATACTTCTCGGTTTGTTGTTTTCGCGCATATTGCGTGAGTTGGAAATCTTCGCCCGCTGACTTCAAGACTTATTCGGCGGTCTATTGGGGCAGTAGAAACACGTTGCGATGCCAAGAAATCGGTCGCTTGGCATTACGGATATAAGCGCGGTCGCGTCTGTATCTATTTTTCCGCGAGAGCGAAAAGGTTGTAGTGTAACAACGCCCCTTCCGCCGTTTTAAGGGGGCATTGAGCGTACACGCCGACTTCGGCGCGGCGAAAGTATTTTTTCAGTTGAGCCTCGAGACTCGAGCGCGAGAAAAAGTTGAGATGATCCGAGGCCAACATATGCCAAGGAACGACTGCGTAAGAGGTGAGATAAGGGATGATTTCGACGTTAGGCACAGAAATCGCCACGCGCTTACGCGTCACGCGAGCCAACTCGCTCAGAAAAGGGAAAATGCCATCCACGTGTTCAAGCACCTCAACGCACAAGGCGGCATCGAAGGATTCGTCGGGAAAGGGTAACTTTTGACCGTTGGCGCGGACGTGAGGGAGCCCGGCTCTTGCGAGCTCGGCCAAATCCTCTTCCTTTATTTCGACTCCGGTCCATTCGTATCCAGATGCCAGCAGCGCCTTCCCGTAGATGCCAAGGCCGCACCCCACATCGACAATGCTTCTCACGTCGGAACCAAACTCCCGTTTGAGCAGGCTCAGAAGTTCGTCGCTTCCTTTGGAGAGAGAAGGTCCAACGCTGTACATTTGCTCGCGTCCGCGCACCGCGGTGTCTTTGGGATCGAGCAAATACCCGAAAGGGGCAGCGCGATAATCTTGTCCCGTAAGAGGTACAAGACGTGAAGTAAGTTCATAGCTCGAACCGTCCGAGAGGTGTACGTCGACGGTGAATTTAACGCGCTTCTTTTTCGCGTGTTCGGGAACCGCGAGCACCCGTGAAAAGCCTGCTTTTGTTTTCAGCGGCAGTTCGTGAGCGGCGTTTACGTCGGGCCGCTGGTGAAAAAAATTGGTTTCTCCAATGAGCACGCCGTCGATTGAAAAAGTGACGCGAACGATGGGGGCGTTTGGCTTTTTGCTGAAGGTCCATCCCTCAATTCGCAGCGTGAGCGGATCGGACACCCGTTCCGCAGACGGAAGATCGAGGTAACCTTTAATCGGCGCTTTGCCTCCCTCCGCTTGCAGGTGCAGCGCCGACGTTGCCTTCTGGAAAAATGACGCCATATCAAGTGGCGATAGCTTTGGGTTGCCGCGGAGGAATCGCTAGCGTGAAGTCGTGCTGATCCAAGCTAAGATTGTGATTATAAGCAGGGTCGTTCGCGATTTCATGAGGCCAACGCGCCAACATAGTTTGAACTTCCCTGGCGAATCGTTCGCTCTTTTCCGGGGTGTCGTCGGCACCGCGGCTGGCGGACTCGTGATGGTACAGTTCGGCGAATGGCGTCCATAAATTCCAGTAGCCCGCGGCGCGAACCTTGAGGCAAAAATCGACATCGTTGAACGCGACAGCCAGCGCCTTCTCGTCGAGGCCGCCCACCTTAAGATAAGTTGAACGGCGGATCAACAAGCACGCCGCAGTCACTGCGGAGAAGTTTTGAGCCAGGCGGGCTCGGTTAAATACGCCGGGTGTACCTCGCGGATAATCTCGAAATGCATGTCCAGCCACTCCGCCCATCCCCACGATTACACCCGCGTGTTGGATGCGATCGGTGGGATAATATAGCATTGCACCGACACAGCCGATTTCTGGTCGCGCTGCTTGGCTGGCCATCTCTTCCAGCCAGTCTCCGTGAATGACCTCGAGGTCGTTGTTCAGCAATCCGACGATATCTGCCTCCACTTGCTGAACTGCAAAGTTGTTGATTGCAGAATAGTTGAAAGGACCGGGGAATGGTAGGATTCGGACGCCGCGTTTCTTTAGCTGTTCGAAGTAAGTGAGGGTGGCTGGGTCGTCCGAAGCATTATCGACGACCACGACTTCAAAGTTTGGATACCGAGTTTTCTCGAGGATGCTATCGACGCAATGGCTCAACAAGTTCACCCGGTTGCGCGTGGGAATAATCAAAGCGACTCGGGGCGCCGGCGAGGGCAGAGGATATTTTATCCGCCAGTGGTCACCCGGCACCGTGATCAATGCAACGGGCTGTTGTTTGCGCACGAAATGGTCGGTCAGGGCTTTGCGGGCCGCTTCGAGCGGGTAGTTTTTCTCGCTGAGGAGCAGTGCAGTAGAACCCGGAATCGCGCGCCAGTGATAAAGAACCTTGGGAACGTGGATGACCTTGTCGCCGCCCACGTGGTCGATGACGCGTAGCGCCAGGTCCCAATCCTGACTGCCTTCGTAGCCTTCGCGAAAGCCTCCGACGTCGCGCACTGCTTTGATTCGATAAACGGAGAGATGCGAAATGTAGTTTTGGCTCACGTACAAGTCGGGCAGGTAATCCGGCTTGAAATATGGATCGAGACGGTGGCCTTCTTCGTCGATCTTGTCTTCGTCGGAATAAACAAGGACTGCGGTCGGATTCGCGCGGAACGCGGACACCGTTTCGAACAGCGCGTTCGGAGCCAGCTCATCGTCGTGATCGAGGAGCGCGAGGAGTTCGCCCGTAGCTATGGCGAGCGCGGAGTTCGACGCCGCCGAGATATGGCCATTTTTTTCTCGGTACACCACCTTGATGCGCGGGTCGCTTTTGGCTAGATCCGCGAGCAGAGGTTTCACGTGTTTGTCCGGTGATGCATCGTCGGCCAGACACAACTCCCAATGACGATAAGTCTGCGCCTGCACCGATTCAACGGCGAGACGAAGCCACCTTTCAGGAGTGTTATAAACGGGAACGACGATTGAGACGAGAGGCGGGTTTTTCCAGGTTTCAACCTCTCCGCGCTGCGCGTCTCGATCCGCTAAAGAAAGCGTCGCGTAAGCCGTGATCCACTTTTGGTACGGACTGAGATCTTCAATGCCCCCGTTTTGGGTCACGACCATCGGATGGCTGACGATCGTATTGAAAGCGCCCGTTTCGTTGGCCGCTTCGATGACAATTTCAGCATCGTTAAGCGCGATTTCGATCTCGATTTTGAAGCCACAGTATTCGGCTTGCGGGAAGTCACGGAGGGCAGCCAGCACGTCCAGGCGCTTGAGTCCCATGTTTGCGGGATAGATGCGCTCGCCGATTCGAGCCCGCACCGCGATGACTTTCGATTCGTCGGCGGCAAAACACCAACCGCGAATGACGATCTTGCTCGGTTTGAAAGTCCAGCTTTGCGGGTAATCGAGACAGTAACGGAAAGCCGGTGCGACGGGCGATTGTGCGCTCACCTGTCCAAACGATTCGGTCATGCCGGAACGCTGGTGATGGGTCGGGGGCGGGAGAGGGGCCGGTTCCAACTGTTTGCGCCGAGTAGGATCCACGAAACGACGACGCAGAGCTCGCAGCCAAGCCGTGGCTTTCCAAGAAAACGAATTGGTCATCTGACGGATCTTCTCATCGCGTTGATAGAGGAGATCGCGTTGTCGGAGATTCGCTTGAACGACGAGGTCGTCGATCCGTGAAATCTCAGTCTTGAGGCCGAGAATTTGCACGCTCAACTCATGGGCATGGGTGCGTGCGTCGTGTAACTTTCCTTCGAGCCTGTGCTGAATTTGTTCACTGCGCTTGGTTTCGGCCCGAGCGGTATCGAGGCTGACCTGCAGCATTTCCGCGTGATTTCGCGTCAGAGCTAGGCTCTGCTCGGTGTGATCGAGACGCCGCTTGATCGTCTCATGCTGAACCTTCCAATCCGCCGCTTCGTCCTTGAACTTTTTGGCGCTTTCCTCGGACTGCTGCTTCAATAATTCGTATTGGGAGTTCGAATACGCGACCTGTTCTTCCATGTGCTTTACCTGAAGCTGACCTTCGGCCAGGGCGAGTTGGATCCTCTCGGATTGGCTCTGGCTCTCATTCAACGCTCGTTCAAGGTCCTCCGCGTGGTTGCGGGTCGCGTTCAGTGCTTGTTCCAGATTCTGTGCGTGCGTCCGCGTCGCGGTTAACGCCTCTTCAATATTGTGAGTGTGTCCCTGGGTTGAACCGAGAACAGTTTCTAAATGAGTGATATGCTGTTTCGTGAGATCGAACTGGGTTTTCCAATACGCAATTTGATCTCGTAATTCTTGGTTCACTTGGTTTTGGCGCGAAGAGGCGAACGAGTCTTCCAGTTCATTGACCAGAAGCGCGAGCAATTCGAGTTGCTCCCGAAATGTGCTTGGGAGTTCTGCGGCGGACCGTTGCACCCGGTCCGCGAGGACGCCGATCTCCGAACCATTAAACTGGCTGATCCGCTTCCAATCGTGAGGCGACGGGCGGTTAAGAACCCCGTCATAGAAATTGACCAACCGATCGACGATCGGCTCGAGATCGAAATGGTTTCGAGCGAAACGTATGCCGTTTTTCGAGAGGGTGCGCGCGAGTTCAGGTTGGGCGAACACGCGCTGGCAAGCGTTCGCGATCTCTTCCGGACTACCCGTTTCCAAAACCAAAGCATCGACCTCATTGGTGGCTTGGGTTCCGAGATTAGACCGCGGAAGGATGACGGGGCGGCCCGAGGCAAAAAACTCGGGTAACTTGGACGGCAGCCGATAATCGTTAAATGGTCCTGGTTTGCCCGGTTGAACGAGCACGTCGGAGAGCGCGAGCAGCTTCGGCAATTTTGCCTTATCAATAAATCCCAACTCGACGACGATCCGCCGCTGCGCAGGCGAAAGCGATTGATCGAAAGTTGGTGGGGTGATGCCCGTGCGTATTAGCTTTGTGGGTACGCCGCGTTCGTTCAACAGGACTACGGCATCATACAGGTCGCGGATTTCCGCTTCGTTCGCGAATGTTACGCTGCCCGTGTAGGCGATGATTTTTTCCTCCGAAGGAAGGCCGAACTCACGGCGAATATTTTCGTCCGGAGGTTGTGGGAAATAAATCGAAGCGTCGACGCCCGGCGGCAAAACCAGGCTAGGAAGACCCGAAGGCACGAAGCGAAGTAGCTCTTCGATGATGACGGTGATGCCGTCGGCGGCTAAGAGGAAGGCCTCATGACGAAGCGGATGAGGCAGACTATCTGCAAGCGCCCGGATAATTTCTCGAGGATTTCGCGTGCGAAATTCTTCGAAAGGAACTCCCGTGAAGCTTTCGAGCAACGTGCGCTCGTTGTCCTCGAGATGCACAAGCAAACGTGCTGGTTCCTGTGTACGCGCCTGATAGGCGATGACGAATTTTCGGACGATTTCGCGTGGCGTCCAAGCGTGGATCACATCGGCACCGCGACCATCGGGAAAGGTTAATGGGTGTTCGAGCAACTCTTCAAACAACGCCGGCGTAAATTGAGGCTGAAGGATCGCACTGATTGTGCTTTTCCGATCCGGTATCGCCACGATACACGCGTGCCCCCGCCGACTCAACGCGTTTGCGAAGCCGGCAATGTGATTCAGGCTGTTACTAGTGAAGTCGCCGTAGTTAACAAAAAGAATATTCACACGTAGCCCGCCATTAGTCGGTAATTTGATCGACAAGTCGAACGGTTTTCAGCGCCAGTTGGGAACAACGACGGAGGGGGCTAGCCGCCTGTGTTTCTGCAGGTGTAGACTCTCTCGGGGAACCGAGCAGCTTTCCCCCTGGATTCCCTCCGCCTATGCGGCGCCGTTCGACACTGCCGCTAAAGCGTTGCGCCTGCGAAAAAAGCGTCGACCCAAACGGAGGTCGATCATTACCAACCTGAACTCAGTCAGCTCCCGGAACCCAGCGCGCCTTCAGAGCTTGAAACCAGCGTCGGCTGCGTCTTTCGCGAACATCTTAACCGTGTCGAGCGAAAGAGCGGTTAAATCGTTGCCTAACATTTTCGAGGCCTTGGCCAAAATATCGTGGGGAACGGTGACGATTTTGCACCCTGCTTCCTCGGCTTGAACGATGTTCAGCACTTCACGCACACTGGCCCAGAGCAGTTCCGCCTTAGGCTGTGTCTCGAGCAACACACCGCTGGCGCGCATCGTTGGCATCGGATCCAAACCTGTATCCGCGATGCGTCCTGCAAAAACGGATACAACTGAAGGAACCGTCGGATTGAGCGCCGCTGCAACGTCTCGAACTTGGGCCAGAGTGAGAATCGCCGTGATATTGAGCTGCACATTTTGCTGCGCTAATTCCGCGATGAGTGGGATCGAGGTTTCGCCACGAGAATTGGTGATGGGAATCTTGACGTAGACGTTCTTACCCCAGGAAGCGATTTTGAGCGCCTGCCGCTTCATCTCGACAAAATCGTCCGAAAAAACTTCCAAGGAAATCGGTTTGCTTGTGACTGAGGTCAAAATGTCCTTGGCGAACGCCTCGTAGTCCTTGATCCCCACTTTTTTCATCAACGTCGGGTTCGTGGTAAGCCCTTTGATATATGGTTTGGAGTAGAGATCTAAGATGCCGGCTTTGTCTGCACCATCCGCATAAATCTGAATCTTGAGGTCTTGCAGCGTTTTCATGGGGTCGAGGTGAAATTTAAGGGCTACCAGAGAGAATGACTTGGACCGCTTCGCTAAACGATTGAACGATGAAGTGGGGTTGGGCGCGAAGCTTTTCCTTATATCCCCAATCGACGAAAATGGTCCTAAGTTGAGCGTTGATCCCGCAGTCCACATCTCGCCAACGGTCGCCGACCATCCATGATCGCGAAAGATCGAGGTCTAACGCCTTGGCTGCATCGAGGATCATGCCCGGCCGCGGTTTGCGTCGCGGGTCGGGCGGATTTTCTCCGCCCGGTGAATAGCACACTTCTATCCGGTCAATGGGCGCGAGCGACATCAGCTTCAGATGCATTGCTTCGACCCTCGCCTTTGTCTGGGTCCCCCGGCCGACATCCGGTTGATTGGTCACTACGACCAGGACAAAGTGGTTTTTTCGGAGCAAGCGGCAGCCTTCTGCCACGCCCGCGATAAGGGTGAACTCGGTCGGATCAGCCGGCGGATAAGGGTTACCATCGCGGATCAGCGGGACGTTCAACGTCCCATCCCGATCTAGAAAAACGGCCCGGCGCGGCATGGGTCTGCAGTTCTCGTCAGCGATTCGACGACGGCGTCGTGACGACGCTTTCCCACTTGGTTTGGTTTACTTTCACATCGGGGTGCGAAACCCACAGATGCCAGATGACCGCCTGGAAAGCCTCCGAATGAGGGGTGATGTTGTTCGCATTGACCGTCGGAACGATGACGCAGGCGTCGGCGACTTTTGCGGTATAACCGCCGTCTTTGCCGACGATCCCGATCACGCGGGAGCCGACTTCTTTGGCGTATTGGAGCGCGGATACGAGATTTGGGCTGACGTTTTTCTCGACGTTGCCGCCACCAACCGAGAGCACCAGAATCGCGTCTTTATTATTGAGCCGCGAACCGCGTAACCACTCTACGAATACGCTGGCCCATCCTTCGTCGTTGGTTCGCGCGGTTAGCTCCGAGACGTTGTCGGTGGGGGCGTAGACTTCAAGGCCGCCAATCTTTCGAAAGTCATTGACGGCATGCGACGCGTTGGCGGCGCTCCCGCCAACGCCGAGAATGAAGAGCCGGCCTCCTCGGGTCCTGACGCCCACGAGCTCACGAACGCATTTTTCGGAATCGTCCGCGTTGATCTTCGAAACGATTTCCGCGGTTTCTTTGAGGTGCTGGGTGGAGTAAGACATAAGAAAGTCCGGTAAGATGAGGTTTAAACAATGAACTATCCCACGGATTTGTTGGCCAGCAACGTGTGCAGTTCCTGCAGCCCGTCATGTGAGCCAATTTCGTAGAAGCGCTCGCCAATCTCGTACCCTGCCAGTTGGTGTTCTGCGACTAGTTTTTTATATACATCGGCGAGATCGACGACCTGATCGCGGAGGTAAGACCCGAGCGCACGCGCATGAAGAAGGCCGAGACCGTAGTCGATATGGTGCATGGCCGGCAGCTTGTTTTTTTTGTCGTAAATTTTGATTTCGCCATTTTCGAACCAAACATTGCTCGCGTCGTAACGTCCGTGGTTTTCGAATACGGTCATCAACCCGAGCTTGCCCGATCGCAGAAACGCGTCGCCACACGCGAGGTAGTCGACCGGCAAATAACTGTCGCCGTATAAAACATAAAACGAGTCGCCCAATTTCGGGAGAGCTTGGATGAGGGCGCCAGCAGTTCCGAGAAGGCGAGGGCCGTCGAACGAGTACTGAATGTTGACGCCCCAAGCTGAACCATCGCCGTATTGTTCGACGACTTTTTCCCCCAAGTGCCCGACACACAGAATCAGTCGGGTCAGCCCGGCCTTTTTAAGGAGGCGAATTTGGTGTGAGAAGAACGGCTCGCCCGCGACTTCGACGAGCAGCTTAGGCACTTTTTCGGTGATCGGTCGCAGTCGGGTTGCTAAGCCTCCGGCGAGAATCGCGACCGGAAATTGAGCGGCGAGCATGTCCGTACGGGTAGTCTGACGGCTAGTTTTGCGCGACGACTTTGGTGCCTTCGAAATCAAAACGGAAACGGACCTCTTGCAGCCCTTTTTGACGCATGGCGTGCCGCAGGCGCTTCTTGTCTTCCGCGTAGAACATGAGAAAACCTCCACCGCCTGCCCCAATCAACTTTCCGCCAAGCGCGCCGTTTTGCATCGCGAAGTCATACCACTCGTTGATGTGATCGTTGCTCATGCCGGTGCTGCGCGCTCGTTTGCGTTGCCAGTGCACGTCCATGAGTCGCGCGAAGTCTTCTAGTTTCCCATTCTCGAGAGATTCCAGGGATTTGTGGCCCAGCTCTTTCGTGAAGTGGAGATTGTCGAGCATGTCTTGATCATTCTTTTTCGAACGTTCGTTCTGGTCCTTCAGTATAGCAGACGCGCTCCGTGAATAACCGGTGAAGAACAACAGGAGATTATCTTCCAAGTTAAATAAGGTTTCTTCGGAAATTGCGCACGGCCGATATTCCACGCGACCGTCCTGGTGAAAGGTGAAGGCGGTGATGCCGCCGATTGCGGCGATGTACTGATCTTGTTTACCAATCGGTTCGCTGAGCTTATCCAACTCGATGTGGCAGGCTTGTTCAGCGAGTTCCGCCGGCGACACGAGCGTGTGTTTATAAGCATGCAAGGATTTGAGCAGTGCTGTAGTAAAGCTACCCGAACTTCCCAGTCCCGTTCCCCCTGGAATATCGGCCATGGAGGTCAGCTCCAAATGAGGGTCGGTTACGCCGGCGAGTTTGAGCGCTTCGCGGAAAATCGGGTGCTCGATTTGCTCGACGTTGTTCACTCGCTCGAGCTTCGAGTATTTGATGATGATCTCCTCCTGGAAAGTGCGGTGTTGTGTAATATAAACGTATTTGTCGATCGCGGCCGCGACGAGGAAACCGCCGTATTCACGGTAGTATGACGGCAAATCTGTTCCGCCGCCGCCGAGAGAGACACGCAAAGGGGAGCGCGTGATGATCATATTAAAAAATCGCTGCGATTGAAAACGAGCGAACTCAAACGGTTGCCTGAGAAATGGGGTAGCCGCTGCGCCGGTAAATTTCTTCGACGACCTCGAGCACGCGGATGCCTTCACGCAAACCGGGAGACGGCTCTCGGCCCAATCTGATGTCGTCAATGAATGTGTTGGTTTCGATCGCCCAAGAGTCGTCGCCTCGCGGGTATTCAAAGATCGTGGTGTCGGGCGGGCCCATTTCCGGCAACATTTGGTACAAAGAAAGGCGCTCCACGCCGTAGCTTCCACCGAGACCGTCAATCGCAATCTTGGCGTTTCGTCCGTAGATTTCGAGGGAGAAAAGATTCTTCCACTCCGAACAACTAACGTGCAGCCACGCGGTTTGCGCCTGCGCGGTGCGAAGACTGAGAAACGCGTTATCGTCGACCTTCATATCCCAGTATGAAGTGGTTGCGTGGCCATCGATTTGAGTGAAATCACCAAAGTACCAGCCCGCAAGATCGATGAGGTGAACGCCTTGGTCGATCAGCTCGCCACCGCCTGAGAGAGCAGGGTCCGCCCTCCATTCCCGATCGTATCCCTTGCGGCCGCCGTGGCCGTAGCGTGCTCGCATGAACATCAGCGGGCCGAGGGCACCTTGATCGATGAGCGCGCGCGCTTTTTGCAGAGCCGGGTGATAGCGATGGTTATAACCGATGCGAACGCGGACATTTTTAGCCGCAGCGGCTGCTTGAATCTTGCGGAGTTGAGCCGCGTTGAGTGCCCCCGGTTTTTCGACGAGGACATGCTTGCCGGCATTGACGGCGGCGAGGGCGATGGGCGCGAGCGCCGCATTCAGCGTTGCAACAATGACGGCGTCCACCGCTGGGTCTGCGAGCGCTTCTTTGTAATGGGTGATGGAACGGCAGCCTGGAGCGAATTTGGCCAGCTCAGCAGCACGCCCGGCATCGAGATCGCAGGTGTAAAGCAAACGCGACGTTTTCAGATGCAGTGCACGTTTGCGTCCAATCAATCCGCATCCGACGATGGCGAACCCAAGCGAATTTTGGTTCTTGTCACCCATAATGCGCGGAGACTTCTCTACGAGCGAATGCCCAAGCAAGAGCTAATTCTAAAGACACTGCGATTCGGTTTAGTCGGAGGGCTCTCTGCCGCGACGTTCGTTGGTCTGACTTCAGTTTTTGCACACTGGTGGGGCAAACAGGCTGGTTTTTTAGCGGCTTATCCGGTTGCGCTCCTTGTTCATTTTTTACTGAACAAATGGTGGACCTTCGCGAGCCATGAACCGGTGAGCGCCCGCCAAGTTCGAGGGTATGTGTTGCTCGCTCTTTTAAACTTCGCGATTCAATGGCTGGTTTATACCGTGGTTGTGACTGTAACGCGATTGCCCGTGTCCGTCGCCACCGTGTTGACGATCGGATCACAGATGACCGTTTCTTTTTTTGGGATGGAGCGTCTGATTTTTGTCCGCGATCCTGCAGGTCCGGCCAAGGCGTCCCGCGCGGCAGCGGCAGTTGAGAAGTAAACAGATCACTCAAAGTTTAGATTCCTTTCTTGGGGAAGAATTCGACGCAGCGTATATACGTCCGAGTGCATGAGTGACTGCTGATGAAGAGAAAGGTTTTTCCAAGGGTCCCAGGGTGCGCTCAAGAGCCTTCCGGTCACGCCATCGCTGCGTGAGCTCAGAAGAAAATCGATCAAGTCGCCGACCTTTTCGAGCGCGACGTTGGCGTCCCGGGTTTGGCGGAGAGCGGCTTGGTACTCTTGCTCACCCACGACACTCGGCCCAAGACGAAGGACTTCTTCGGTCAAACGAGTGTAGATCGCCCCGGGAGCGACCGCATTGATGTCAACGGCATCCGCGCTCCATTCTGCGGCCAGTGTTTCGACGAGGCGCACGAGCGCGGTTTTCGCTGCGCCGTAGGCGGAGAAGTTGGCACGTGGCGCGGTTGATCCGCCGCCAGAAAAACAGATGACCTTGGCCCTATTTTGGGAAGACGAAAGCTGTTTAAAAAGCGCGCGTATTAGGAAAAAACTACCGCTCAGATTGGCATGAATCGTTTGTGCCCATTCCTTCGGATTGACGTTCATCGCCGGCCCGATCGCGCCTTGAACGCCTGCCGCTGCGATGATGGCGTCGATCTTTCCCCACGTTGACTCGATCGCTGCTGCAACGTTCGTTACTTGATCCCAATCTGAAACGTCGCATCGGCTTGAGCGAAAGTTCGCGCTCGCGATCGATCCGCTCTGATCCGAGCGGGCTATGCCCCACACGTGGTGACCCTGAAAAAGAAGCCGTTCCGCTAAAAACCGCCCGATCCCTGAACTGCTACCGCTAAGAACGATTTTCATGTATCAGTGGATGGGTTTCGCGAAAGACGTAGAACTGCTCGCTATGCTCGTTTTTCGTAGATCCACGGGTTGGCTTGGAGCCAGCGCAACGTCGCGATTATTCCTTGCTCGATCGTCAGCTTGGGGCGCCAACCGGTTGTCGTGATCTTTTTTGTGTCGAGAAAGATGAAGGGATTATCCCCGATCCAACCGCGATCTCCCCCGGTGAACCGGAGTTCGGGTGAAAGCCCAAGTGCCGCGCAGATGTGGCGAATGCTGTCTTTGACCTGAACGAATTCGGCCGTGCCCAAATTATAGATTTGAGTGCGGTGTTTCGCGTCAGCGGCGGTGGCTTTGCGGGTCACGTGGAGAATCGCATCCACGCAATCTTGGACATAGAGATAGCTCTTGCGCTGGCATCCGTCACCCAGCACGCGAAGCCACTCGGGATGATCGAGCAGTTGTTTATAGAAATCGAAGATATGACCGTGCGTGTAGCGTTCTCCCAGGATCGAGACGAAGCGGAAGATGTAGCATTCGAATCCGAAACCTTCGCCATAAGCGGAGATCAATCCTTCACACGCGATTTTCGAGGCGGCGTAGAGAGAAGTCTGGATAGGAAAAGGCGCATCTTCAGGTGTCGGGATCACGCGCGCCTCGCCGTAGGTCGAGCCGGTAGACGCGAAAGCGATGCGCGTGATGCCATTCGCACGCATCGCCTCGAGCACATTGAACGTGGCGATCGTGTTCTGCTCTAAATCCTTTTTGGGATGGTCCGTCCCGAAACGCACATCCGCATTTGCGGCAAAGTGAACCACGAAATCGCAGCCCTTCATCGCCGCGGTCAAGGCGGTCAAATCAAGGTTGTCGCCACGAACTAGACGAAACTGCGGCGCTTTCAGTGCGTGGGTTAAAAATTGCGCTTGGCCCGTGGAAAAGTTGTCCCAGCCCACAACGGAGACGCCATCAGCGAGGAGCCGATCGACAAAGTTCGATCCGATAAAACCTGCAGCGCCGGTGACAAAAACGTTTTGCATAGACTTATGCGGAGAAAGGGAGAGGCGTTAAGCGCGGTTTGAGCGAAATGCCGATTGCGAGATTATTCAGGATGAAAGGCAAAAATGGCAGAGGGAAGAAGGAGCGGGTTTCAACGGTGAAATAGGGTTTCAATTCGTCCAGAATTTCGGCCGGCAAATTGATGTGCTCGCGACCGATAAAGATCTTATAAGGCATCTTGTACGTCTTCTCGAAAATCCGCTGAGCGGAAATTCTTCTAGCTAAACTATACGCCGGGCTGCCTTCGCAGGGGATCACGACGAGCAGTTGGCCCCTCTGTTTGTTGAGCACCCGGTAGGCTTCGCGGACACAGGCTGGAAGATTGGGCAAATGTTCAAGGACATGCACGGCGAGGTACCGATCGAAGTAGCCGTCACCATACGGGAGAGTGGCTTGGCAATCACCAACAATGGCGTTGATCCGTGGAAAATGCTGCCGGATCTGGGCCGCCATGTTTTCTCGCAGCTCAAGCGCGTAGTAATTTGCCTCCTGCTCCGGGGTGAGCTTTTCGTAGTTCAGATGTTCGCCCAACCCCGCTCCGATTTCCAACGTGCGAACAAAACCGGGACGAGAATATTTGACCGGGAATTCGTGATTAAATTTCTCCACGAAACCGTATTTTTTAGGTAGCACCTCGTGCCACCGCTTCATGAAATCGTCGTTGATCCGCTGCTGTTCAGCAGTGAGTGGCGGCAGGATCTTGGGCCATTTGGCGGAATGCATGAGTATTTCTGTGACGGCGAACTTACTCGCTTTCCGGTTCGAACCCTTCGTTCCGATCGACAATGAATTTCGGCCGCGAACGAACCTCTTCATAAATCCGTCCGATATACTCGCCCAAAATGCCGACGCTGATCAGTTGGATTCCCCCCATGAACAGAACCAGGATAACGATCGTTGGATTACCGATCGGGAAGGGGAATCCGGCCAACTTCATCACGAGGTAAGCCAATGCGATGAGGAACGAAATCGCCGCGATCAAGAATCCGAACTGCGTGCTTAGGGTTAAGGTGTAAGTCGAAAAGCAAAAGATCCCGTTGAAACCAATCCGGAGCGACCCAAGGAATCGGTTGTAATTGGTTTCACCGGCAAATCGCTGTGGGCGGTCAAAAGGTATCAGCACTTGTTTGAAACCGACTACGGCGACCATACCGCGGAGAAATCCGTGACTCTCTCTCAACTGGATGACCTGTCTGACCACGCGGCGAGACATAAGTCGGAAGTCGCCGGTATTTGGCGGGATTCTGACGTCCGCGATCTTGTTGATCACTTTGTAGCCCACCCGAGCAACAACCTTCTTTACCCACGGCTCACCTGCCCGCTGGCGCCGCTGCGGAAGCACTACGTCGTAACCTTCCTTCCATTTTTGCACCATCTCTCCGATCAACTCGGGAGGATCTTGCATGTCGACGTCCATCACAATGACGGCATCACCACTCGAATAGGTCAGGCCGGCCACCGTCGCCATCGGTTGGCCGAATCGCCGAGAAAATTTTAGTAGCCTGATTCGATCGTCGCGGGTGCGCTCTTCAAGGATGACTTCTTCCGTCAGATCCGGCGAGGGATCCATCGAAAAAATGATTTCATAGTCCTCGGTGATTGGAGAAAGGATTGGCCGGATTCGCCGGAGGAACTCGGGGATATTTTTTTCCTCTTTGTAAACAGGGACGACGATGCTGAGAAGCATAACAAGTTTTAGAATTGAACCCGAACAAGAATCGATATCGGCCGATTTCGGCAGAACTGTCTCAGGAAGATTTCAGATTGCTCCCGGTCGAGGGGCCGAACCTGTAGACGCCGAGAACATGGGGTGGGGTTAGGCAAGAGATACGCCGGTTAAAAACGGATTCCAAGTTTCAATAGTCGTGCGGCGATCGCGCCTCCGAGGCGAGCTTTGCGGAAAAATCGTTCATGCGCCGCTGGATCGTTGTACGCGTCCCCGTGAAAGCGGGTTCTAATCCGCCGCATCTCTTCTTCACCAGTCGTGTGGATGTGCCGTGCGGTTTTTTGCTCCGCGTGCACGCGAAAGCAGCCCAGGAAATACGGAAGACGTTTCATGCGAGCGCCGGTCGTCTGAAAGCGAGAAAGCAAGTCCCAATCGAGTGCGAACTGAAACGCAGAATCGATCCCGCCAACGCGATCCCAGACTCGTTTTCGCCAAAATAGGGTTTCTTGCGGTACGAAATCATGCCATGTCAGCGTTTCCCGGTCATTGCGGGGCATGATCCAACGCCCAAGCTCGCGATCTTCACTGTCGATGATGATGCGGTGCCCATAGACGACGTCGACTTTTGGGTGTCGCGCAAAGTAATCCGCAACGTAGTGGAGAGAGCCAGGAGCGAGCAGATCGTCGGAGTTGAGCCACGCCATCAGGTCGTTCGGGCCGAGATCTTTCTCCAGTTTCTTGAAACCGCGCTGGATTGCGTCGGACTGACCGTGGTCCGGAGTCGATTCCCAGATGGAAAGCCGATCCGCATAACGCGCGATAATTTGCGGGCTCTCATCCTTCGATCCGCCATCCTGTACCACGTAGTGAAGCTTCGAATACTTTTGGTCGAGCACGCTGACCATCGTGCTTTCGATGAATTGCGCTTGTCCGTAAGATGGTGTAACGATTCCGATTGCCGGAAGTCGGGCCGCCGTTGATTTGGCTTTAGGCAGTCGATCCCATCGAAGCGGGCGCGGTGAGTACTGTTCGAGGACGCCGATTTGCATCCAATAACCTTCGACCATGCGGCGGAAAAACCAGTCCCCCAGGGGCGTCCACCATCTTAAGCGGGCATGAGCGCGCGTGGCAAAACCGAGCTTTCCGATTTTTCCGAGCGAACCGGCGGCGTTCAATGCGAGCTGCCGGATGACTTGTTCGCGTTCCGCGCAATCCCGCCGGAGCGAACGAATCAACGCGTCTCTTTCCGCGATGAGTCGAGTGAGGTCTCTCGCGTGGTTAGCGTTAGCTTCGCTCGGATGCGACACGCGAGCCTCTGCGAGTTCACGTGTGCGTGCAGCGAGGAGCCCATTCAAGTTTTCGATCTGGAGATTTTGCGCAGCAGACTGTGCTCGAAGTTCAGACGCGAGGGAGCGGGAGTTTTCTGCGGCGCGTTCGAGCTCTTTCAGCATCGCCGTGGTTTTGACGCGGTGGATTTGAACGACCCGATGCCGCGCACTCGCCGCGTCGATCAACCGCCGCGCACCCGCGGAAAAATGGTTGGCTTCAACGACCGTATCGATCTCAGCGTGGACTTCGCGCAAGAGCAACTGGATCGCGCGTTCCACGTCTTCCGCGGCAATGTCCTTAACGCAGGGGGCATTGCCGAAAACACAATCCCAGTTACAACCGAAGCATGGCAGCGGCTGCACCACGGAGATCGATTGTGGGCCGACCGGACGAAAACGCGGCCAATGACCCCCGCCAAAAATACCCACAACAGGTCGGCCAACCGCGGCTGCGACGTGCATCGCACCGGTATCGTGTCCGACGTAAAATGAGGAGGTTTCGAGAATTGCCGCCAACAGGGAAATCTCTCCGTCACGCCCGAGCCAGCGCGCGGGCTCATGGGCGCCTCGAGAGCGCGCGTGAGCGACGACATTTTCCACCGTTTCTGATTCCGACGCGTGGCCGGCGACGAGAATCGGATGGGGTTGATTCGCCTGCAGCCAAACGATCAGTTCACCAAATTTCGCTTCCGGCCAAGCCTTGATCGAAACATTGCCCAACCCTCCGGGAAAAACGACAACGTACTTTTTCGGTTCTAGCCCAGCGGTGTGCAAGACGTCTTGTGCGGCTTCGCGGGCTTCTAGGCTTACTTGCAATCTCGGCTTGCGGGCAGATCGGGCGCCCCCCACGAGCTGTTCTACCAGCCGATGATTGTTTTCCCAATCACGTCGATCTTCGTCCACCGGCACCGTTTCCGAAAAAGCTTCTTTCGCACCAATCCCCATCTCGCCTTTTAACACCTCTGCAAAGTGTGGATCCACCGCACGGTCTCCAAGCGAAACGCGCCGCGCCCGCGGAAAACGACTTGCCACCGCCGTTTCGATCCAGGTGCGATTCAGATTCGGCGCAACCACCAGATCCGGGTCGAGCTTACTCAAACGCTCGATCAAACCTTCGAAGACCGGACGCACCGCATGCGGACTATCGGTATAAGGATTGATCGGCGAAACCTCCCAATGGAGTGCGCTTGGAAAAAGCGGAGCCAGCGTCTCGTATCCAGGCCTGACCACCAACGTATGATGGGCATTAGGCCACTCCTCCAGCAACAGGTTCAGAGCACCTGAAAAAATGATCAGGTCGCCAAACGTATCAGGGCGGAGATAAAGGATGCTCTTCGGCGCGGCAGGCACAGAAAAGCCGTCAGGTTGGAGAGAAGCGTCAGAATGAGGCGAGCTTGTTTTCGTGGAAACGGTAAAAGGAAAGCGAACCAAATCTTCGGTGTTTCGGAAGCAATAGGGGACCGAGCGACATGTCCGGCGCTTCTGACCCCGTCTTGAAACTCAAGGTTCGCCCTAAATCATTGCCGAACGCTTGACCCGCGGCGGCGTGTTGGCGTCATTGCGACACAATGGTCCCGAGCGTCCTCATCGTCGATGACGAGAAACACACCCGCGAAGGGCTTCAACAAGCGCTGGAGGACGGCTACGATGTCTCCATTGCCGGGAGTGCCGATGAGGCGTTCAACCTCATGGATTCCCAGGAATTCGATGTCATTCTGACCGACCTGCGCATGCCCGGCAAATCCGGCCTCAAGATCATCGACAAGGCGCTGACTCTTCCGAATAAGCCCGCCGTGCTGATGATGACGGCTTATGGAAATATCGAGACCGCCGTCGATGCGATGAAACGCGGGGCCGTCGATTTTCTGACCAAACCGGTCAACATCGAGCGCCTCGAAGTGCTCATCCAGCGCGCGCTGAAAAACAAGACGCTCGAGGTCGAGGTGAAGCAGTTGCACGAACGGCTCGACGAAAAATTTAGCTTCGAGGGCATTGTCGGGCATTCCTCGAAGCTGCTCGATGTGATTTCACGGGTTAAACTGGTCGCGCCTTCTCGCGCCACGATTTTGATCGAAGGCGAATCGGGCACGGGAAAGGAACTCGTGGCGCAGGCCATCCATCAAGCATCGCCTCGCTCGCGTGGACCCTTCGTCGCCGTCCACTGCGCCGCTCTTTCGGAGAATCTGCTCGAGAGCGAACTCTTCGGTCATGAGCGCGGCGCCTTCACGGGCGCGACTGAGCGACGGGTGGGGCGTTTCGAGTCGGCCGATGGCGGCACGCTGTTTCTGGACGAAATCGGCGAGATCTCGCCGTCGACCCAGGTCAAACTGCTCCGCTTTCTCGAAACGAAAACGATCGAACGCGTTGGTGGTTCAAAACCGCTTCCACTCGATGTGCGCTTGGTGGCGGCGACCAATCGTCATCTCGAGCAGCAGGTGCGTGAGGGAAAATTTCGCGAAGATCTTTTTTTCCGTCTCAACGTGATTCGCATCACGATGCCGCCTTTGCGCGAACGACCGGACGACATCCCCGTGCTCCTCGCGCATTATTTAAGAATTTTCAGTGAGGAAAATAAAGCGCCTCCGCTCACGGTCGAGCCCGGTGCGCTGCGTTATTTGCAGGCTTATCCGTGGCCCGGTAATATTCGTGAGTTGCGCAACTTTACCGAAAACGCGGTCGTGTTGCACGGGGGCGGCAAACTGACCGAGTTCGATCTCGAGCCCAAGTTCCGCGGGGAAGTTCCCGCGCTTCCCTCCGGCTCCTCGACCCCTTCCGGGGGCGCACATCCGGGAGCTGCGACGAGTTCGACGAACCAGTCGAACACGGGATTATCGAGTAGCGCTTCGCCCATGCCGACGTCGCTGGGCTCAGGCAGCGGGCTCGCCTCGACCGGGCTTCCATCGCTCTCGGTCGAAGAGAACGAAAAGCGCCTTTTGCGCGAGTCGCTTGTCAAAGCTCGCGGCAATCGCACGCGCGCGGCCGAACTGATGGGAATCAGCCGCCGCACCCTCCATCGCAAGCTGTCACAATGGCCGGAGCTCGATGTGTTGGACCACTGAGCGCGTGCCGGTGATGTAAGTTTTCTGGTAGCGCGTTCGTGAGAACGCGGGCGTTCCGCCATCATATGCATAAGGCCCGCGTTCTCACGAACGCGGCTTCGCTGAAGCTTCGGGTTCGTGCTTTTCGCAATTCTTTGCCTCATCCGGAGCGTTTCGAGGGAATGCCGCTCTTGCTCCGGGCGCCGGAGTCGGTTTCTCTCGCGACCTGCTTTCGTATTTCCCGCGTGAATACTTTTTTCTGAACCCATGACGCGATCCTTCCAAGAATGGGTCTATTGGCTCGAGGTCGGTCGCGGTGCGCGATTGATCCGCACGGTCGCCATCGCCGTCGGCGTGCTGCTGCTCTCGCTTTGGATTTGTGCGAAGCAATTTCACGGGCCGAAAACCGAGTGGACGCTGCGACAAGCTGTCGTCGGCCACCAGCTCGTGGATGGCCACGGCTACACGACCTTGGTCAACGATCCGCAGACCGCCGCCATTTTGCAGAGCCACGGGCGGCGCTGGGGCGTGAAGCCGTTTCCCGAATGGAATGTCGCGCCTGGCTATCCCGCGCTGATCGGCGCGTGGCTCGGTCTCTTGCCATCGACAACGCGTAGTGTTTTTTTCAGTACGAGTCCGACGCCGCCGGACGGATTTATCCCGGACTATTGGCTGCTCGGATTGAATGTGGTCTTGTTTTGGGTCGCCATCGCATGGACCTACCGCTTGGGCTCCGCCGTATTCGAGCCGGCCGTGGGTGTTGTATCCGCTTTAGCCCTACTGCTGACCGCGGCGCTTTGGGATCAAGTCGTTCTGGTCAATGGAACCGCGCTGTCGATGGTCTTGGTTCTAGCGCTGACCGAAACCGCGTGGCAGGTGGAAGTGCGCTCGCGGCTGAATGAAGTGCCGTACCGTTGGATGATGTTGCTCGGTGCGGTCTGCGCCTGTCTTTTTCTTACCGATTATGTGGCCGGCGCTTCCCTGATTGCCGCGGGATTTTTCGTGGGCAATCGCTTTGTCGGCGAACGTCCTCGTGCCCTGGCGATGTTGCTCGCTGGATTTTTGCTCGTTGCCGGTCCGTGGTGCGTTTGGCTTTTCGGTCAGAGTGGCTCTCCGATCGGGTTGGCCTGGCAGGACGTGGCGATGAAGGTTGACGGCACGAGCGCCGATCCCGGCGTGGTGCGCGCGACGCTCAGTGTCAACGCCCCTGCCATCGAACTCGCCAAGTTGGGCAACAAGGGACTCTCTGCGCTCGAAGTCACGCTCGGCGATCGGTGGTGGTCGGGTGGTGCCATGTGGTTTGCCGGCTTTTTTGTCGCTGCTTTGCTGTTCCGTTTTCGCGATCCGCGGGTCCAAGCGCTTCGCATGTTTCTCCTCGGCCTGTTGTTGTTCCTCGTGCTCGCCAACGGTTTTCTCGGCTCCGGTGAAACCGAACGCTGGCCTCTGGTTTACGCGAGTCCGGTGTTGATCATTTTCGGAGCTGGCTTCGCCGCCGTGCTCATCGCCAGCAGTCGCGAGTTGACGGCTCATGCGGGTTGGGTTTTTGCGGCGATTCTCGCGTTGCAAGCGATTCCTCTCGGTAAGCGTTTGATCGAGCCGTCGCGCTTGCATTTCCAGTACCCGCCCTATTATCCGCCGCTCTTTTTGGGCATGACGGACGAAATGAATCGCCGGGGCGGGACCAATCCGGGGTGGATGTGCGACGTACCCGCCGGCGCTGCGTGGTACAGTGGCCAGCGCGTGTGGCTTCAACCCAACACCCTCCACGACTTCTTCGCGATCGGCACGGAGCAACCGATGCTCGCCTGCGTACTCACGCCCAAGACGCTTGATCGCCCTTACTTCGCTGAACTCGCACATCGCGCAGACAACACCAACACGCGGGTCGACGACTGGGCCGAAGTTTACGCCGGCCTCGCGGTCGGACGCCTTCCGGAAAGTTTTCCGCTCAATCTGCCTCAGAAAATTGCGGATAACTTTTACGTGCTGATTGATCCGCAAGCTCGCCCGTTGCCGCGCAAACGGTGATCGCGTCGTGAATCGGTTGACCAAAAATTTTGCTGTCTCTTGGCGACGCTCGATCAAGGCGGCCGCGATTGCTGCAAGTGTGCTCAGCCTTCCGCTCGCCCGCGCTTTCTACGCGCCGATTCCCGTCCTCGAACAGGGCAAGCCGCTCACCGTTTATTTGGGCGGATCGATTTACTACGACACGAATGTCTTTGGTGCCGAATCGGGACGCGTTGAAAGCATGGTCTACGAAGTGGCCCCGAGTTTTATTTTTAACGCCGGCGTGGCTCAACAGACCTTCGTTTCTTTGAGCTATAAATTGTCGATCGACTATATTCCCGATCGGCCCGGTTCAAAGATCCTGCCGAGCCATGATCTCGGTGCGCGAATCGCTCATACCTTTAGTCCCGATACTGAATTGGACGTGAGCGATAGCTACGTTATCTCGAGAAATCCCGAGTCGTTGCTGCCAGGAATCGGAACCGTTTTGTCCGGCGATCAATCCTATCGTCGCAATCAACTCGACGCTCGGCTCAACACCACGCTGACCCGGCGTAACGGCATTATCTTCAAAGCGCGCGTCAGTTCCTATGATTACGACAATCTCGATCTAGGCCACGAATTGAACCGCAACGAATTCCTGGGTGGCGTCAGCCTGGATCACACCGTTTCGCCCGGCCTCAAAATTTCCGCGGAGTATCGGTACCAAGCAATTGAATACACGACCGGAGGGGATACGAAAAACAAGTTTTCTCATTTCCTGCTCTTTGGCGCGGAAGACGCGATCAACGATCGCACCGCCTTTACGGCCAAGGCCGGCGGCGAGTACCGTGAGCGAAGTGGCGACACCAATGTCTTCGCCCCTTACGTCGAACTCGGGGTCAAGCGCGATTATGGACGCGGCTCGTTCGTCTCCGCCGGCTACAGTTATTCGCTCGAGGAAACGTCCACGATCGATCTTTTCGACGACATGGCCGTGAACCGTTTTTTCGTGAACTGCGAGCAAGCCATCACGCCCAAGCTGACGGGTTCCGTCTCGGTCGATTGGGAGCCGTCGATCTTGGAAGGCCGGCGCAACATCAGTCCAAACCGAAACGAAGTGAACACGCGGGTCGGTTTCGCGCTGATCTATCGTCTCCAAGACCAGCTCTCCTTCTCCGCCACGATCGATCTCGATCAAATCAACTCGGATCAGCCCGGCCGAAGTCTCTCGCGCCAACGTTACGGCGTCTCGGTGAAATACGCATTCTGACGAAAGCGGAAGGCGAAGGCTGAAAGCTGAAAGGCTGAAGGCTGAAGGGGCTGAGCTCTGAAATAGCGCGTGAAACCGTAATCGTTGTCAGTCCTCGGATTGTTTGAAGAGTCTTTCCTACTTTAGAGTTAAGCCTTTTCAATTCTTGGCGCTGAAAGAAGGAAAGACTGAACTCTGAAACAACGCGTGAAACCGTAACCGTTGCCACTCCCTCGATGTTTGAAAACTGGTTCCCCCGCTTCAGCCTTCAGCCCTTCAGCCTTTCAGCCCTTTTCTTCTTCGTGCTGAAAGATTGAAAGGCTGAACTCTGAAACAACGTGTGAAACCGCAAGCGTTGCCACTCCCTCGATGTTTGAAAACTGGTCCCCCCGCTTCAGCCTTCAGCCCTTCAGCCTTCAGCCCTTTTCTTCTTCGAGCTGAAAGAGGGAAAGGCTGAACTCTGAAACAACGTGTGAAACCGTAGCCGTTGCCACTCTCTCGATGTTTGAAAACTGGTCCCCCCGCTTCAGCCTTCAGCCCTTCAGCCTTTCCGCCCTTTTCTTCTTCCTTGCGCATCCCTGAGCGGACGCGTTCCCTCGTAGCGGCTACATGGCCCCCACGCACGCCAGCCGAGAAGGCGCCTCCCTTGCTGATTTCTTTCAGCTCCTACGGATTCGAAAGGCTCTGATCTTTCTCATCCTGGGTTTGGTCGTGGTCACCACGGCCGGAGTTACTGCGTTTTTGCCGAAATGGTACGTCTCGACGCTCGGTCTCCGTGTCGAAAAACCGGAAGGGGAGGTGAAGCTGTTTCGCGAACAACAGTCGTCCTACTACGACCCTTCGTATCTGCAGGATCAATTTAAGATCATGCAGTCCTCGAAGATCCTTTATCCGGTCATCGAGCGATTGCGCTTGAACGATAAAATCGCGGCGAGTCTTGGCCGCACCAATCCGTATCCTACGGACGAGACTTATCTTTACCTGACCCAGAACATGCTGCGGATCGATTCGCCGCATGGTTCGTCGCTCGTCGAAATCGGCGTCTCCGCGCGCGATCCCGCCCTCGCCGCCGCCATCGCAAACGAGATCGGCGCGGTCTACGCGCAGGATCGCATTGATGTCGCCACCTCGCAGCAGCGCGAAGGTCTGGCGCAGTTGCGAAAGGAATTGGAGAATCAGGAACGCGTCGTTTCCACGCAGCGCGACCTGGTCGAAAAACTGCGCAAAGATCTCAACATCTCTGGCGTTGACCTCAACGCGCGCTACAGCGACATGGAAGTCGAGACCCTGCGCCAGATGCAGAATTCGCTCATCGCCTTGAGCGTCGATGCGATCGGACGGAAAACGCGTTACGAGCGTTTCAAAGCGATCCCGCCGGAAGACCGGGTGAACTTGGTTAACTCTGAGCTGATCCAAGATCCGAATATTCAGAATTTGCTGCAGGCTTATTTTGTCGCCGATCAAACGGTGACGAAACTGCGTTCGCGCCTTGGCGAAAATCATCCTGAGCTGATCACCGCGGTTGAGAATCGCGCAAAGATCAAGGAGCAGCTCGATGGTCAACTGCGCGGTTATGAAAGCGCTTTGGAAATTTCCTACAAGGAGGCTGAGGCCCGCGTGGCCGAGTTGAAGAATCAGCTCTCCCAAGCTAAGGTTGACCAAATTCTTTCCGCCCGCGACCGCATGCGTCCGTTCGAGGAAGCGATGCAGAAACTGGATGACGACACGCGCGTGCTTTCGACCACGAAACTGCAACTGCGCCAGCGCGAAATTGATTTCCAGGTTCCCAAACGCACCGTCGAAATTCTCGACCTCGCTCAACCAGCCCGCCATCCCTCGCGGCCAAGCTGGCCGATGAATATGGCCTTTGCCTTTTTGTTCGGCAGCGTCCTCGGTGTCGCCACCGCCGTCCTTGTCGAATATATTGACACGAGTTTTCGCAACGTCGCTGAAGTCGAATCGCGTTTGCAGCGTCCCGTGCTCGGCGTCATTCCAGATACGCAAGAGCCGCTGGCGACTCACAACGGTGACGAAGATCCCGCCGAGCTGGAACCTTTGCGCGTGCTTCACACCAATCTGAATCTCGCGATCAAAGGCGAGAGCCGCGGACGCACGTTAGTGATGTTGTCCGCGGGGCCAGGCGAAGGCAAATCGACGACGTTGCTTCGGCTCTCACGCGTGATGGCGCTGGCGGGCGAAAAAGTTTTATTGATCGACTCCGATCTGCGCCGGCCGACTCAGCACCAATTGATGAACGTGCGCAAAGAGCCCGGCCTGGCCGACGTGCTGCAGGGCAAGGCCACGCTGGATGCGGCGATTCAGCGGGAGGTGCAGCCGAATCTGGATTTTCTGCCTTGTGGAGCTTCGAGTTCGTTCACGTTAACCCTTCTGTTCGTCGAGCGACTGAAGGCCGTGATCGATCAAGCGCGCGGGAAATACGACCGGATTGTTTTCGACGCGCCGCCGATCATCGGCGTGAGCGACTCCTCCGTCCTAGTGAGCGTGATGGATGACATCGTTTTACTGATCCAACATCGCCGCAACCCGCAGAGCATGGTGCTGCGCGCGCAGCAAATCATCGAGGGCTTGGGCAAAACGGTTCTCGGCATCGTCCTCAACCGCGTGCCTAAAAACTCGAGTGAGGATTACGGATACTATACTCGCAATTACGCTTACTATAGCTCCCGTCCTGGACGCCGCAGCTCTCGCTCGCGCCGTCGCAGTTCCGACGACGAGGACGTGCGTCGGCCATCGCGAGGCGAGCGTGATCGTATCGCCTTTCCCAATACGCCGGACAGCGAAGAGAACGATGAAGGCGAGAGGGCATAGCCCTCAGCTTGGGCCCCCGCACTCAAATCTGGAAAGATACAAGAGGCTCTTCCTCGGAGCGCGGACATCCTGTCCGCCAACCCATTAACGCGAGCGCAGCTCGCCGCTAGAAAGATTAGCCGATCACCTTCGCTAACACCTCGAGTAAGTTCGACGGATAAAATGTCCGCGCTCTCAGGAACGAAACTCTAGCGAAACCAAATCCGCCTCAACTTCGCGAAAGCGCCGCTTCCAACTCCTGAATTCTCACCGGCTTCGTCAGGTAGTCGTTCATCCCGGCCGCCAGGCATTTCTCCCGATCTCCTTGCATCGCATTGGCAGTCATGGCGATGATCTTGAGCGGTGAGTTCGGCGCGTTGTCGCGGATCAAACGGCTCGCCTCGTAGCCGTCCATTTCCGGCATTTGGCAATCCATCAAAACAATGTCGTAGCTGCCGCGTTGCACGGCTTCGACCGCTTTCATTCCGTTCGATACCACGTCGGCGCCAAAGCCCAAACGTTTCAACTGAAGGAGCACGACTTTTTGGTTAACCGCGTTGTCTTCCGCGACCAAAACTTTGCGCGGCGACGCCGGAATAATGGATTCCATCGGCAGCGCGGGCCGCGTGCCTGATACCACGATCTCACCGGGAGAAAATGTCGCAGTGAACCAAAATACGGAGCCTTCGCCGACTTTGCTTTCGACCTGAATGGTTCCTTCCATCAACTCGACGATCTGTCTGCTGATCGCGAGGCCGAGGCCCGTGCCACCATAGCGACGGGTCGTCGAGGCGTCGGCCTGACTGAAAGGCTGAAAGAGGCGGGACAATGCTTCCGCTTCGATTCCAACCCCGCTGTCGCGGACGTCGAAACGGAGTTCAATTTTCTTCAGGTTTTCAGTGCGGCGAACCGATAAGGTGACCGCACCTTTTTCGGTGAACTTGATCGCGTTGCCAAGTAGGTTGAGAATGACCTGCCGGAGTCGTCCGGGGTCCCCCCGGAGCATGCGTGGAACGGCTGCATCCACGGAAAGCGAGAGCTCGATTTTTTTCTCGATCGCACGGCACATGAGCAGTTCGACCGCTTCGCGCAGGCAGCGATGAAGGTCGAAATTGATCGTTTCGAAATCCAGTTTGCCGGCTTCGATTTTTGAAAAATCCAAAATGTCGTTCAAGACCGTGAGCAAAGATTCAGCGCTATTCCGGATCGTCTGCGCGTATTCACGCTGATCGTGGTTGAGCGGCGTATCCAAAAGAACATGACTCATGCCGATGACGCCATTCATCGGGGTGCGGATTTCGTGGCTCATGTTCGCCAGAAATGCGCTCTTCGCTTTCGTGTTCGCTTCCGCCGCATCCCGGGCGAGCCGCAACTGTTGCTCGATTTGTTTGCGCTCTCCGACATCGCGCGCGATACAAAGAATTCCAATCTGCGCTTCGCCGGTGTCGATCTGGCAGGCGTTGACTTCGATCCAAATGCGTTCCGCGTTTTTATCGATCACGCAAAGCTCGTTTCGCGTCGGGCCTTGGGCGCATGCCGCGATCAGATTTTCGATCGAGGCGCTACCCGCATCGGCGGCGAAAGCGACCGCCGACTGCAGATTTTTCCCCACGAGCTCGGCACCGGCGTGGCCCAAGAGGCGCTCGCCGGCGGGATTGATTGAGATGACGACGCCTTGAAGATCGAAAGCGAAGATCGCGTCGTTCGCGTGAGAAACGATAGCGCGATTGCGCGCTTCCATGTGCGCTTCTTTTTTGAGCTGAGCGCGAATCTGATCCGTTTGTTGTTTAACTCGTCTGCGCAGCGAGATCGCCCATGCCAGTCCCATCCCCATGCTGCAAAGCAGCACGGCGGTGATGGCGACGGCGCGTCCTGGAGTCCACCACGAGGGAGCTTTCAAAACCGTGATGTCGCTGGCGGAGCGAAGACGGAGACTGAAACCGCGAGGCTCCATCTCTTCATCGCGGACGACTTCATAGATACCAGTGAGCTGGACTTTCGATCCTTCGCCCACGTTGGACGGAAGCGCTTGTGCTTCGGCACGGGAAAGTGTGGCGGTGAATTCTCCATCATTTGCCTGAACGATGAACCGCGTGCTCTCCGCATCCACAGAGGTGCTCAAAATTTTTCCCGGGATGGTGACGAGGATACAATCCAAGTCGTCGACTACGCTTTTCGCGAGCGTCACAGGGACTGGTTTAGGCTCTTTCTTGGATTCCAGTTTACGATAAACGGCTTCGCGCAAGATGACTCGGCCAGCTTCGCGACCCGGCAGTCCCGTGACTTCAATATAGTCGCCCGACTTCAGCGGCTCGCTCTGCTCCGATCGCAGGATCATACCGTCACTCCCGTCCTGAATGATGGCGTATTTACCCGGTGCGCTCAAGGTCACGACGCCTTTCACCCGCGCCCAATAATTCGCGGTCGAATTGATCCGAAATTGGCGGAGGGCGCTGACTGTGCTCAATGGTTCATCGAAAGGATTGGTGAGCGGAGCACGCTCCACTCGAATATCGTCTCTGGACGTAGCCAGAATTTCGATACTTGTGAGTTGCCGGCGTTTGTTCGCAATCGCTCGGCAAACGCCTTTGACCGAGACGATCGAATCGGTGAGGCTCGCGAGCTTGGGATCGCGAGGAAGCCGTACGGTGAAAGACCCCGTTTGAGTGCTCAAGACCAGCACGGTCCAAAAATCATCATCCGAGACGCTGCGCACGTGGCCGTTCAATTCGACGGACTGGCCTTCTTCTAGACCCGTCATCGCTTGTTCCAAAGTCAATGATTTCGGATTCGGCAGTAGGACGGACCCGATTTGCTCACCGGTCTCCAACTTCAACTCCGGAGCGTACGTTCCCGCCAAAGTCGTTCCCCTGATTTGAATATAACTCGAAATTTTCCAGCGTTCTCCCGCGTTCGCGCCCAACTGCACGCGCATTGTGCCGCTGCTATCTCGCAGATAAATAAAATCGGCATTTCGGCTGGACCAAGTCACGGCGCCGATGAGCCGAGCTGGTTTATGCGCATCGGCTTCGCTCGGAGAGAGCGCCAGAATTTGGTCGGTCAGACGCAACTCCAGTTGTTTCTTCGCCAACGCTTCTTTTTTCTGAGCGATGAGTTCAGGCGAAGCACGACGAAGGATGCCGTGGCCAATGATCCAATCGGGGGTATTGGCGTTGGGTTCGCCCACCGCTTCGACCCAATCGCCAATCGCGAGCGGCAGGGTTTGAAAACTCTGTACAGCGAGCTGTCCGGTTTCATCGCGGAGCGCGACGCGTTCCCCCAGGGTGTTAGAGCGGACTTGGCCCAAGATGTGAATTCGATGAGCGTGATCCTGGGTGTACAAATAAAGTTTTTCAATCGGCACGATCGGCGTGTTGAAACGCGGATCGGTCTCCGGATCTCCTAAGAAGACAATGTCTTCAGGGCTTGGTGACCATATCGCGATTTCGACTAAACCGGACTTGGGATCGTTTTTCCCAACATAAACTCCTGTGATCCGAACCCTCGCACCTTGTTTGAAGTTCCGGAGCTGAGGATGCGGGGACCATTGAAACAAGTGAACGCGGAGGCCGTCCGAAATCAGCTCCATCTCAATATGCTGACGATCGTTCGGGTCGATGTGCTCCTGATCGACGGTCGCTTCAAGGGTCACGAACCTCGCTTGAAACTTCAAAATGTCTGCGAGCTGCCGATCGGCATCCAGCGGCTTGAGCGAAACGTTTCGCTCTAAAATCGTGATCTTTAAGGTCTCCGGCGAGAAGCCTTTTCCTGCGATCACGGTGCCTTCGACCAGGACTCGATCGCGCGACCGAAAAGGCATCGGTCCCGCGCACGGCACATAACCAAAATCGTCATTATGCTCGGCCCAGAAGTGGTTCCACCCGGCATCATAATAGTCCACCACGAATTCCATGCGGATCGGACGGGAGATATTCCGTCCCTCCGACCGCCAATATTCCGGAAACGTCGTGATGGTGGTAGCCTCTAGTGTTTCCGTAGAGACTTCTGCTTCGGCGGAGTTCGCAGGACTTATGTTTTGGGCAAAAAGACAATGGTTGCCGCACGCGAAGACCAAGAGCGATGCGGCTCTTAATCCCCTTAGAAAATGAAACACGGCGTTCGACCCAAGCATGTGAAACTAAACATCTATCGTCTCAGTCGGAGAGGGGCTTAGGCCTTTCCGGGTTCAAGCCGGTGAGTACTTAGTGCTTAACGACCAAAGCGGATGAAAAGGCTTCCAATTCTCCGTTTTATATTATATATGACATTCACAATAAGTAAGTTGTGTTATTTTAATGATCGCCGTGCGGGCGAACTGCGAGACGTGCGAAGACTGTAAAAAATTTTCCCCCGCCCGCGATACCTCTATTCCTAGGGCGATGTTCAGCTTTTTGAACCCAAAAGACAGGATATGGACGCCCGTTGACTCTGGGATTCCGCAGCGTGGTTCCGGAGCATCCGCACTAATTGGCGCGTGAGCGAGATGCCGCTGTGTGCAGGTAGCGATAGGAAAGCCCCAGTCCTCCTAGCCACAGGCCAACGCCCGCAAAGGCAGGCGCGAGATGATGCCAGTCGATATAG
>Ga0207702_10000158_pt1 | contig 79984 bp, 80 predicted proteins | sample KBSCornC62_FD_184302 | JGI IMG/M metagenome (GOLD analysis project Ga0207702, IMG submission 184302) | Corn rhizosphere microbial communities from Kellogg Biological Station, Michigan, USA - KBS Corn C6-2 (SPAdes) (version 2) | ecosystem: Host-associated > Plants > Roots > Rhizosphere > Soil ...
GATGAGGTCCGAGGCGACTTGATTCGCGTGGCGTGCTTGATCATCCCTGTCCGACATCCGCCTCCCCTCCAGTTTGCTGCATCCTTCGACGGCGAGACTCCTGAGGAGCCAGCCTGGGCCAGCGCGTGTGTGCTGGACAAGGCCCGCGGAGGACTTGCGAGACCCCGTCTAGAGTTCGCCGCCCGGTCGGCTTAAGGGCTCATCAGGCAAGAACGGTTCGTCGCGCAGAAGGCCAACCTCGTTGCCAACGGTCGGCGGACGATCGGCCGAGTTGCGCAGATACTCAAGTCCTCTGCTGAGTTGATCAGCAGAGGACACCGGCGGAAGAGACTTGATCAAAGGCTGAGGCGGACTAAGCCACTCTCGGCCTCCAGTGGTGATGGCCACCCCTTCAAGCGGACCAAGAGGATGTATCCCGGCGGCCAGCATCGGCCCGAGGGGGGTATAGATCTTCCCGGTTGGTCCGTCGACCGCGGCTTCCACTGGCGTATCCAGGTAAATCATCGCGCGCATGACCCTGGGCTCTCCACTCGCTTTGTCCAGTGCGAGGTACTGAAATCCGACCCGCTCGATCGCTAGGGGGCGACCTCCCTGGTTCCAGAACGCCACGATGGCCCAGGCCGAACGAATCTCGCCGACTGGCTCTACCCGAGATGAGACAAGATGGATGCCGGGAGCAACGGCTAGACGCTTTCGGCTCGCCAGGTACTCCCGTCGGCCGGCGACGAGCACTCCGACAGTTCCGGTGACTGCTCCCCAAACGGCCAAGGGTTCCACTGCGGGGATTCTCGCGAAGCAGTCGGAAGGAGGTTCAGTCGCGGGCGGCCGGACGCGTCGGGCTTGCTTCGCGATCTACAGGATGGGCTTTCCAAGAATGTCCTTCTGCCTCCGCATCCCATTGTCCTTGGAAAAGACAAGGTGGGCGATTGAGCCAGATCAGCCCTATGCCCGAGGATGATCAACAACGACGAGGGCGTCGTACGGACGCTTGCTTGAGACCGCGCTACCGATTGCCAAGGTCCGCTGAGCGCCGAGTTCATCGAAGCGTTCGGCGACCTGGGCTTTCACCGATTTAAGAAGATCATCCCCAGAGGCTCCCACTGCGGCGATCGCGCAGAAGAGCAGTGGCGTTGGCTCTTTGAAGCTGAGCGCCACCCGCTGAACCCGTTTGCGTTTACGGGCACGCTTGCGCAATTTCTTGAGCGCCTTCCAAAATTCTGCCTGCGCATCACTGCTCGCGTCGAGCAGAGCGCAGCCGGCCTGAACCCAAGCGGTCGGTCGCTCCGAACAAAGAAGATCGAGGAACTGAGCCGAACCGGGAGGAACCTTCATCTCTGGCTTCGGCGCAGGTTCTGATCGAATGCCCTGCTCGTAGAGAACCCACTGGTCGAGAGGATCGGTTAGCGACGTGTAGCGGACCCGCTCCTCTCCTGTCTCCTCCTCGAAATAGAGGCCGAGCGTCAAGTAGTGCATCCACCAGTCCAGCTCGTCGCTCGCCACGAAACGGCCAAATTCATTGAGACGGGAGCGTCGGCGCAGGAAGTGGATCAACTGGACGGGCCATTGCGTCGTTGCGGCAACCTGTTCAAGCTCGTGCAGGGTGACGACCCACGGCGCCGTAGCGCCATCCGGCAGCGTGCGGGTGCCCTCAAGTTCCCACAGCACCGGCGCCACCGATGAAAGATCGTCCAGGGTCACCATGATCGTCTGAACCTCGGTAATCGGCTCTGTCAGCTTGACTTCGCTCCCCTTCGGGTCAGTGAGCGGGGTCGATCCGATCAGCGCTTCCTTCGCCCGCTTACCCTGCGCTGCCGCCTTCGTCAGGTTTTCCCGTAGATGCTTAAGAAGCGCCGCCCCGCCGCGTCTCGCGCCGGGGCGCATCGTGGCGCTCTTAGCCTCGATAAGAACAGCCGTAGAGCCACACCGCAATAACACATCGACCTCACCCTGACGATCCGAGTCATGAAAACGCACTGAGTGGTGCAGCTCGTCAGGCTTCAGTACGGGCGCAAGAATCTCGGCAGCACGATGCTCCAGCCAGCGACTCCGATGCCCTCGGTATGCAGAGTCCTCCTTCAAGACGCTCTCGAATGCGCCGCGCAATGCCCAAAGGTCTGCGCCTGGGATGGTGAGGAGGTAGACGTCGTCGTCAACCTTGACGTAGGGACGCCACCGCGCCGCCTCTGCGAGCGTGAACCAGTCCTCCTCGTCCTGGTCAAACGGAAGCGACATTCGATCTAGATAGGCGGCGGCAACCTCGATCTCTACTCCTGCGGCTGCAGCCACACACGACGCAGAAAGCAGGCAGGCGTCTCCAGCATTGTTCAACGCCCAAACAACGGGTATGAACCTTGCCGCATTGATCGGGTCCGACTTCCATTTGCCGTCAAAGACCTCCTCCGCCCAATCGTGAGCTGGATGCCCGGAAGCGAACTCTCGTGAGTCGTCACGAGCAGACTCCATCCAATTCCAGAGTTGGTCGCGGCTGAGGTCAGGAACAGCGTCGGAGATCCGGATGGCCTCCTCGCAATCGAATCCCAGCTTCTCGCGGATGCGGGACGCGAAGCGCTCTTCGCCGAAGAGACCGCGCAACGTCTCGTGCTCTTGCCACCACCACCCTGGATTTCGTAGATAGAGGTGATGGGCGGCCGCGCGGCCGCGAGCGGCGCCTTCGGGTCCATCCCAGAAGCCGGCACCTATCTGACGCCGGAGGGACTCAAGCATTGCTGCTTCGGCCGCCAACTCTCGGATCGGGCCAAGCACGTTCGCGTCGATTGCGCTGACCTTGCGTGAGCCAGTTCGATCACCTCGCCTCAGCAGCTCAGCGGTCACCATCTCGATCACGTAGGCCGATCCTGGGTGCTCACTCTCCGCGTAGGTGTTCGGATCTATGAACGACTCCGCCATGCAGAGCTGACCCATCAGGTGGACCGCATCATGAGGATCAAGGATGTCCCGAAGCGCCCTTCTCCTTGAAGCGATCTCTTGCTCGAGGTCGGCATCCCTTCCAAGCGATCCGATTACCTTCGCGCCAAGTTCAAGCGACCGTCGAAAGTTGGTGGGCAATCCCTCTAAGTCATCAGAGCCGCTCAAGCCGCCTGACTCTCCTGTTCACTGATGAACTGATCAACCACCGCATCTGCCTCTTCGCTGGTATCTACCCTCGCAAGCTGGTTCTGCCAGCGGCGATCAAAGCGCCCGACGCGCCGCGCTCGCCAGTGGAGTCGGGTCAATAGCGTCCACTTCGCGCGGCGCGCCAGGCGGCGGTCGCTTGCTTGGAAGGCGATCCACCGGAAGGCACTGTCATATGCCAGCCACAGCCCGAACCCGTAGACGAAGGGCAAGCTCAGCAGCGTGAGCGCGATGGGCAGCAAGAGTGAACGCAGTCCGTTGAGCGGTTCCAGCTGACTCGGGTTGGTGACCAAGCTGATTAGGACGTAGGCGAATAGACCCAAGCCGATCAGCGCGCTGAGGTGGTCGGCCAGCTTCTTCACTGCCGCGTACTCCTCTTTGCGTTCCACGAATACCTGCACCACCGCAATGAAGGTGATGATCGGAAGCAGGAAGAACTCAGCCCAGAAAGGCAGAACGACCAAATTGATGAAGAACTCGGCAAATATCGCTACCGTCAGCGCCCGCTTCGCCGTTCGGATGAAGAAATCATCCTCCTGCGCGACCCGAAGCGCGCCAAACAAGAGAACAAAACCCGTCACCAGGAACCACCAAATCGTCTCGTTGATCAATCCCCAGTTCCACGCTTCGACCCGAGTGCCCACCCAGCACCAGCCCGCCACATAGCCCGCGAAAGCCAAGACCGGCAGCAAGATCACACGCTGAAGGACCGTCCGCGCCAGGCTGCCTAGCGACGCTCGCAGCTGCCGGTTGCGCAGCATCAAGATCAGGACGATTCCGGTCCAGACCAGCACTGCCATTTCGCGGTTGTTGAAATCCATACTCGCTTAGCGGTAGTCAGCCTTGGACTGCTCCGGCATCGTCAAAGACCCGCCTGACGGCCGCCACTATTCGCCGCGCTAAGCGCTCGCCATCGAGTTGCTCGCGGGGGACGACCTCTGCCGGCTCGGGAGCCACGACGACGGGGGGAAGGTTCATGCTCACCGTCATGCTGCTGCCGCTGACGCGCCCGAAACCCTTGTAGCTCGCCTCGGGGATGGCAACGGCAACCGCGACCTGCGCCACCTCATCCTGGCGATCGATTCGATCCCAAGCGGCTTTGGCAAAGCGACCGCCCTGGCAGATGAACCTCTCAAGACGCTCTGGATCTACTAACGAAAAGCCTAGTGGGGCATCTTCGGCTGCAACCGACCCGACTACCACGACGGCGCCATTCGTAAGGACCGTCGCCTCCGGCGTTACCCATGAGTCGGCATCCGCTCCCCGCAATTGAACGCCTGCGCCGCTCACCCGAGCATCGAGGCCAATTCGTTGCGGTACAAGCCCCGTCTCACGAAGGATCGAAGCGAGATCGTCACCAAGACCGGGACCCTCTAATCCCTCGGGATCGAGCAGGGTCGTCTGCCTCAGCGGGACAAGGGCAATCCGGGCGGCAACGCCTCCTGATCCGCCAGACCGACCGCTCCCATGAGCAAGCTCCTTTGCGTTTTCCTGTGCGGCTGGCGCGTCCTCGACGATGCCAGCCTGCTGCCTTCCCAGCGCTGCAGCGACGGCCGCTGCCACATCCTCAGCTCCAGAAAACGTGCCGGAGAGCGCTCCGTCGCCCCAGCTGCCACGGACGCGCGACAGAAACCTTTCCTGCCTGGGATCACGGGGTCCCTCTTGCGCGAGAATCAGGATCGGCTTGTGTAGCCGCACCGCCTCTTCGTACTCTTCCTCAGTAGGACTTGGCTCTGCGTCGCCATAGCGCTCACCCAGCAGCAACAAGTAGAGGTCTGCCGCCGCGACCTGATCGAGCAAGGCTCGCCTAGGGGAATCAGAGCTTGCTGCCAGCCGCTCTGAACGAATCGGGTGCATTGCCAGCCGTTCGACGCCTTCAGCCGCCCGCTCGCGGATCTCTTCAAATCCGCGAACGACGGAGCTGATGAAGACCGAAGGAACCGCCATAACCCCTAAGCGGCGGCGCGCTCCGGGCGCCGTTCAGCGTAGATCTCGATGATCTTGAGCGCGTCCAGAGCACCCAGCGGCGTTCCGTCGTGGCGTTCCCACTCGTTGAAGATCTGGACGACCGGCGCCGATGGGCCGCCCGGACGACCCGCAAGACCTGGCGACTGCGGGTCTTCAGGGAAAGCGCCGAAGATCGCTGCAGCGCCTCCAACGCTGACGTAAAGGCCCCAGGCGCTGCCGGTCCTCCCGGCACGCTCAAGCGCCGGACCAAGCGCGTCTGCCGCAAACCTGGTTGCTTGCCGAACGTTTCTTGCCAGCGCTGAGCCGCCCCGCGTATCAACCACAATTTGGGCGCCGCGCCGCGCCGCCGTCACGGTTTCGAAGCTGCCATTGACGTGGGAGGTGAGCGTAAAGATCGTCATGATTTTTCCGTCCTGGTCATCGTGTTAAGTCTTTTCATCAGCCTGGAAGGATTCGGCCTTCCTTTGGCTCGACTCCCCATCTTGGAAGATGGGTCGGATCGATTTTTCTCCCAGAGGGCTCGCAAAATGGGCTTTTGGAACGAGCCGTAGGGCACCGTTTGCGAGTCGTCGAGCTGTGGCCGCCCGGGGAATCGACGTACATCCCTGTGCATCCCTGCATATCCCTACTCATACGACTTGACTTCTCCGCCGAACGGAGCTTACGTCGTCGGTCGTGCTCTTCTTTCAGGCATCCAAAACCGAGATTCCGACGACGGGGCGAGAGCTGACTCGCTCTGATCGCCGCTGCGACCTTGCCAGTCGGTCAAGGTGCGACTGGCAAGCTGATGCAGCGGCAGTTCCGCATGACGCTGCGGGATCGCGGCCCTTCCCCGCTCCCGAGTCTCTTCCCACTCCGTCAACAAGTCATCGAAGGCGGGTCGATCATCATCCTCGGTCCTTCCTGGTCGACGCCCTCGGCGCAAGCTATGCGGCGCCCACTCGCACCCTCGGCTGCTCCGATCGCACTCGGCGCGACCGCGATCGCCTCCGCGCTGGCGACACAGCGACTCTCCTCCGCGCTGGACGCAGCGGCTTTGCGCCGTACCGGCGCGATCACATCGCCGCCCTTGATGGCGGCGGCGAAGCTATTACGACCGGGCCGGAGGTTCGCTGACGGTGGGTCGATCCTCATCCGCCGCCAAGCGCACGCCGCCGCTCTCCGATCTCGATCTGCGCATCCTCGATCTCCTCTCCCATCATCGGGTGCTGACGCAGAACCAGCTCGCCGCGATCAACCCGAAGACGCCGGCGAGGACGCTCCGCTACCGCTGCGCCCGACTTGCCGAGAACGGACTCGCCGGTCGCAGTCGGCCATATCGCGAACGGGGATCTGCTCCCTTTCATCTTTGGCCGACCCGCAAAGGCGAGGCGGTGGTCAAAGGCGGCCCAACCCCGAGGGGTGGAGATCGCAGCGAACCGAACCCGCTCTTCCTCTCCCACGCCGCTGGCCTCAGCGAGATCTACGTCGCGCTGGAGCGGACGCTCCCCGGCCAGGTCAAGCTCACCCGCTTCGAGCGCGAGGGTGAAGCACGAGAGGAGTTCACGGTCCTGGCCTCACGGGATAAGCGCGCTATCGCCCCCGACATCTTCATCGAGATCGTCGACCAGGACGGACAACCGCTCCTTGCCTTCATCGAGCTGGATATGGGATCTATGTCCCACCGACGCCTGACGCAAAAGGCAGCCGGCTATGCGGACTACACGCAAGCCAAGGCGTGGCTGCAGCGGCACCCGTTCTGCCCCGCGCTGCTCTTCATCACCACGACGGAGAAGCGCGCCCGCGCGTTCCTCAATGCCATGCGCAAGCAGGCTGGGCGCAGGTCATTGCTCCTGACCTGCGCGTGTGACCTGGCTCGGGATCTGGATCGGTGCGGGGTAGACCAGCGCTGGCTTCTCGGTGACGAAGCCGACGGGAGGACCGACCTCCTCGGTGCCCTGGCGGAGGCTCGGCGGCCGTACGACGAATTGAAGGAACGCCGGGCAGCCAAACGGCGCGAGGAAGACGAAGAGCGCGAGCGGCTGCGCTCCGATCCCGACGCCCTCGCCGAGCGCCTGCGGGATGAGCTGCGCCGGGGCTGGCGAGAAGATCGCCTCGGCCGGAAGGCAACTGATGCCCTACTGCTCTCAGTCCAAGGCGAGGGCGCGCTGAACGAGATCGAGCGCAGGGCGCTGGAAGCGGTCGGCGGGATGCTGGCCGAACCGCTCGCGCTCCGCCTCGCCGACCGCGAGCCGGCGCCTTCCGAGCGCGAGGCGCTGGCGGTGCTGGTCGCCCACCACGGCGCGAGCCAGTACAACCGCTTGGAGGAAGCGGTGCGGCGATTCGGCGAAGGGCCGAAGCTGCGTCAGCGCCGCCGCTGGCTTGACGACGGCGACCTCCTCGGCACCAACTCGCTGGATGAGTTGGAGCGCGATGCCGAACAGGACCGCGAGAACGCCGCCAAGCAGGCGCGGCTGCGGGAGAACTATCTGCGCTGGCGCGAGGCGGAGGCCACGCGGCTCGGCAAAAGGCACGGCTTCATCGCCCGACACCGCATCGGCCCACGACCGCTTCCTCGCCGAAGTCGACCGGACTTCGCTGCGCCTCTGCTCGGGCTGCGAGGAGATGGTCTATCCCGACCCCGACCGCGAGCACGGTCCCGCTCGGCGTGACGTTGCCGCCTACTGCCATTTCTGCGGCTCCGGGGTGCTGAAGGAGCTTCCTGCCGAGGGAGCCGAGCCGACTTGAGATCCGGGCGCGATGGAGCTAGACATGGTGGGCGGATCGCAGGCTGGCGCAGCCGCGATCACAGCGGCAGACAGCACAAGGCGGCTCCGGTCGGCGACCTCGAACCCACCATGTCGATCGAACGCACCAAACCCGGATCAGCGCTGGACGACCAGCTTCGCCGCGAACAAGCCAAGGCGATCTTCGATCTGCTGGCTGCCCGACGCCGGAAGGGCAGTCGCCGATGACCCGCGCGGCGCGGTCCCTAAAGCTCGGCCGGCGTCACGACGAAGCCGAGCCGCTCTGCGCCACGGCGCAGCCTGCCGTCAACGGTGACGAGGCGGCAATCGTTCAGCTTCGCAAGCGCTACGTACTCGGCGTCGTTAGGTCTTCGCCCAGCCGAATTCCTCGGCGACTTCCCACGCCGCCATCGCCAGGCCGTCCGGCCGCTGCTCGCTGATCGAAAGCTTCCCCGCGAGGAACCGCTGCAAGGCCAGCTCGGCCAGGGCGTTGGAGATGTCGCCACGAAAGGCCATCTCGTGGAGCACCGAGGGCACCTCGCTCCACAGCAGCGGCGGCGCGATGAGCTGACCTCCGTCGTCGAGGGCAGCGCTTGCCTGCTCCCCGGCCCGGTCGAGCGAAAGCTCTACCGCCAAGCTCGCGTCTACGACCAGCACGCTCAGTGCGACTCGCGGGAGCGCCGGACGGCGGCCGCGACGTTCGGCATCGGCTCGCCGGTCAGGGTCTCGCCCCAGCCTGCGGGCAGCGGAGCCATCTCCGGCTCTTCGGCCGGCTCGTCGGGAATGACGATCCGCGCACGGGCCGCCCTGGCCTCATCGAGGTCCAGAACCTCACGCAGCAGCTTCTCCTTTGCGGTCACGGTTCAAGCGTACCGACCGATCCCGCGTAAATCCGAGGAAAGGAGCCGATGATGCGGCGCTTTGCCTGGTACGGACGCCTCTCGACCAAGGACAGGCAGGACCCGACGCTCTCCTTCCCCTCGCAGCGGGAGGCCTGCGCCGCGAAAGCCGCCGAGCTGGGCGGCGAGATCGTCTGCGACTTCACCGATCAGGAGGCGGGGCGGCGGGACGGCCGAGCCGGCTGGGCCGAACTGCTGCGGGAGGCCAAGGGGCCGGATGCGCGTCGCTTCGACGCGGTCGTCATCTACGCGACCTCGAGGCTCTCGCGCGACCTCTTCCACGCGCTGACCTACGAGCGCGAGATGACCCGCGCGGGCGTGGAGGTCTTCTACGCCCTCACGGCCGGAGACCAGACCAGCCCGGAGGGGCGGCTGATCCGCCACATGTTCCAGGCGCTCGACCAGTTCGAGGTGGAGAAGCTCGGGCGCGAAGTCCGGCGCGGGCAGACGCAGAACACCCGTCAGGGCTATCGCAACGGCGGCCGCGCCCCCTATGGCTACCGGCTGAAGCACGAGCCGCATCCCGACCCGGCGCGCGCCAAGGCCGGCGACACGAAGTCACGCCTGGTGGTCGAGAGGGAGCAGGCTCCCGTGATTGCCGAGATCTTCGAGCGCTTCCTCTCCGGCGCCGGCTACAAGGAGATCGCCAATCACCTCAACCGGCCGGGCGGTCCACCGCCGCCGAGCCACGTCGACCGCAGGCGCAACGCATCGGGCAAATGGGCCAAGACGACGATCAAAGCGATGCTGGAAAACCCGGTCTACACCGGCCACCTCTACTGGAACCGGCTCGACTCCCGCGCCCACAAGCAGGGCGTCGGTCCCGTTACCCGTCGCAGCCGCGAGGAATGGATCGAGGCAGATGAGCAGCACGAGCCGCTGATCACCGAGGAGCAGTTCGAGCGGACGCAGGCGGAGATGAAACGGCGCTCGACCGGCCACGGCAATCGGCGGCGCCGCCCGCAAAAACGCTTCTACCTGCTGCGCGGAATCGTCCACTGCGCGACCGGGCACAACCCACTGCGGATGCAGGGGCGCGGGCGAAAAGGCGAGCCGACCTATTACACCTGCGGCTACCGCGCCTCCTACGGCGACCGCGCGGCCGAGGCGGTCGGCCACGGCAAATGGCAGTACGTGCGCGAGGACAAGCTGACCCGCCTGATCGACAGCTTCTTCGCCACCAGGATCTTCGGCCCGAAAGCGCTGGCCCACTTCCAGGCCGAAAGCGCAGCACTTGCCGGCTCCCTGGAGACGCAGAGCAACGGCACGCGGAAGCGGGTTGCGCGCCAGCTCGGCGAAATCGACCAGAAGATCGAGCGCCAGCTCGCCGCGATCGAGGCCGGAGTCGATCCGGTCGTCGTCGGCGAGCGCATCCGCAGCCTCAAAGGCGAGCGCGAGGAAGCCCAGGCGGTCCTCCAGCAGCTCGACCAAGCCGGACGCGACAGCACCGCCGGCGACCCCGAGGATGCGCGCACCGTGCTCGCCTCGCTTCCCGACCTTGCCGCCGAGCTGGCCGACGCCGATCCCGAGCTGCAGCGGGCGGTCTTCGAGGCCTTCCGCCTGCGGGTCGAGATCGACCGCAACGGAGGGCGAGTTCACCTGCGCGCCCTGGTCTCCAGCGCATTCGGCAGCGCCAAGGACTTGGTGGATATAGGAGGAGCCGGAACCTCTGCTCTCTCCGCTAAGGCCATACCGCTACGGGGATTCGAACCCCGGTTTCCGGACTGAGAATCCGGCGTCCTAGTCCCCTAGACGATAGCGGCGAGGATGCGGGATTTTAGCGAGCTGGTGGGCGGGGGCGCGAGACGTGGGTCACAGGAACGGCCATTGGGGCGGCGGGGGGCGCGGGGGGCGCAACCGGTAAATTGCCTGCTCCGCGCGGCTGTGGCGGAACTGGTAGACGCGCACGGTTCAGGTCCGTGTGGGCGAGAGCCCGTGGAGGTTCGACTCCTCTCAGCCGCATCTCGATGGCGAGTCTGTCTTCGACCCCGTTATGGGGGCACTGAGACAGACTCGCGTCAGGCCGCTTGGGCGGCAGGCTTCTCCTGCGCTGCCCTGGCGGCGTTGCAGGAGATCTCTTCGACGAAGGTCGGCCAGAGGGCTCTCGGCAGATCGTGACCCATGCCCTCGATCATCTTCAGGCGGGCATTGGCGATGGCGCGGGCGGTGGCGCGGCCGCCGGAGGGGTTGACGAGGACGTCGCTCTTGCCGTGGATGACCACAGCCGGGAGTCTGAGCTTGCGCAGCTGATGGGTGCGGTCGCCGGAGGCGGTGATCGCATGGAGCTGGCGGGCGATGCCGGCCTGGCTGTGTCCGCGGTCGAAGGAGCGGCCGGCGATCTCGCGGATCCGCTGCTCCTCGAAGGGGTAGCCGGGCGAGCCGATCGTCTTGAAGGTCTTGATCACGCGCTCGATCGCCGCCTCGCGCTCGCGCGGCGGTTTGCCGAGCAGGAGGCCGAAGGTCTTGTAGCTGGGGTGGCCGCCGCGGCGGCTGCCGGTGGTCGACATGATCGAGCAGAGCGAGCGCACGCGCTCGGGGTGGCCGATCGTCGCGCACTGGGCGATCATCCCGCCCATCGAGGCGCCCACAACGTGGGCGGACTCGATCCCCAGGTGATCCATCAGCCCGACCGTGTCGTCGGCCATGTCGCGCAGTCGGTAGGCGGGCTCGCCGCGGCCGGCGAGGAGGTTGAGCACGCTGGGGACACCCTCGGCGCGGACCCGGCTCGAGCGGCCGATGTCGCGGTTGTCGAAGCGGACGACGCGGTAGCCGCGCTCGGCCAGCATCCCGCAGAACTCCTCGTCCCAGGCGATCATCTGCGTCGCCAGCCCCATGATCAGGACCAGCGGCTCCCCGTCCGGGTCGCCCATCTCCTGGTAGCACAGCTCGACGCCGTTGACGGGAGCCATCGTTTCCTCGGAAAACTTGTGCATCCCGGCAGGTTACCCAGCCTGGCTGGACAGCCAAACCCGACGCGTGCGGAGTGGCGTTCGTCCTTTGATGGCCTATAGGGGGAAAAGGACGAACGCCGCTACCGTTCCGGTAGAACGGGCGGGTGCGGACGGCGATCATCTCCGACCTCCACCTCGGCGTCGCCAGCGACGAGGACGTCCTCCGCGACCCTGGCGTGCGCCGCGTGCTCTTCGAGGAGATCGCGGGCGCCGACCGGCTCGTCCTGCTCGGCGACGTGGTCGAGCTGCGCAACCTGCCGCTCGGACCCTCGCTCGAGCGCAGCCGGACCTTCTTCGAAGAGCTGGGCGAAGCGCTGGGCGCGGCCGAGGTCGTCTACCTCCCCGGCAACCACGACGCCCGCCTCGCCGAGCCGCTGCTCGACGCGCTCTCGATCGCGGGCGAACCGGCCCTTGGGCTGGAACATCGGTACCCCCCCGCCCCCGGCCCTCTGGCGCTGATCGACGCGTGGCTGGGGCCAGCCCGCATGCAACCCGCCTACCCGGGGGTCTGGCTGCGCGACGACGTCTACGCGACCCACGGGCATTACGTCGACTGCCACCTCTCGCTGCCGCGGGCCGAGTGCATCGCCGCGGCGACGATGATGCGCTTCCTCCGCGAGCCGCCTCAACGGGCGACCCCGGCCGACTACGAGCGGGTGCTGCGCCCGCTCTACGGATTCGCCTACGGGCTGGCGCAGGTGCTGCCGGTGCGGCGACGGCGCAACGGGCCGGGCGAGAAGGTGTGGGAGGTCCTGGCCGGGGAGAAGAAGGCAAGGACCCTGCGCGGCCGCGCCGCCGCCGCCGGCTTCCCGACCGCGATCCGGGGGCTAAACCGGCTCCTGCACGCAGACTTCGACCCCGACGTCACCCCGCCGGCGATCTTCCGCAACGGCCTCGATGCCACCCGCGAGACCGCCGTGCGCCTCGGGATCGACGACGTCCATGTGATCACCGGCCACACCCACCGCGGCGGTCCGCTGCCCGAGGAACCCGAATGGACCCTCCCGCGCGGCGGCCGCCTCCACAACACCGGCAGCTGGGTCTTCGCCACCGCCTTCCACCACCCGGGCCGACCCCCCAGCCCCTACTGGCCCGGCACCGTCACCTGGGTCGAGGACAACCAACCACCCCGCAGGGTGCAGCTTCTCCTAGACCGCCCCCACGCCGAGCTACTGGAGCTGGTCCAACAGCAGCGCTGACAGGAGCCGGGGATGGGGTCCGCCGGACCCTCCCCTCTGTTGTCCGCCGGACCCCATCCCCGGCTCCCCCTCACCCCAGCCAGTCCGTGATGACACTTCCGATTTCGGGTCCGGCGTCCTCTTGTAAGAAGTGCGAGGAGTCTTTGATGGGACGCGGGGCCGGGAAGTTCAGCTCGCTTGAGACCCGCTCGCCGACCAAGAAGGGCAGGATCGGATCGGAGTCTGCCCAGAGGATGAGCGCCGGCCGCTCATCCTCTCGGAGGGCATCGGCGACCCGTTTGCCCTCAGCTGCGCCTACGGCATCGGGCGTGGTCGGCAGGATCAGCGGGAAGGCGCGGACGCCGGCCTTTGACGCCGGCTCTATATAAGGAGCGTCGTAGGCGGCGATCACCTCGTCGCCCGGGTCGTTCTTGCAACCCCCTTTGATCAGGAACCCGACCGGAACGTCCTCGTTGTCGCGGACGAAGTCGCGGAAGGCGAACCAGGCGTCGCTCATCTTCTGGCGGCCGGTGAATGGTCCCGTCTCCATGATCACGATGCGGGAGATGCGATCGGGGTGCTCGACCGCCAGCCGCAGGCCGATCGGACCGCCCCAGTCGTGGACGACCACGGTGGCGCCGCGCAGATCGAGTTCCTCGAGCAGCGCCGCCATCAGCTCGACGTGGCGGTCGTAGGTGTACCAGCCGAGTTCGGTGGGCTTGTCGGAGCGGCCGAAGCCGGCGTAGTCGGGAGCGATGCAGCGGTAGCCGGCGTCGCGGACCGGCGGGATCACCTTGCGCCAGAGGAACGACCAGGTCGGCTCGCCGTGGAAGAAGACGACCGCCTTGCCCTCCCCCTCGTCGAGGTGAGCGAGCCTCAGCCCGTCGACTTCGCGGTAGTGCGACTCGAACGGGTAGTCCGGCAGCCCCTCCAGCCGCTCCTCCGGCGTACGCAGCGCATCGACGCTCATCGCTCACCCCCTGTCGCTTTTGCACGGGATAGCCGAACAAAAGCGACACTCGATTACGCCTCGAGTCTATGCGTCTTGGCTGCCCAGCCAACAGTTCCTGCGAATCCGGATCGGGATTCCAGACTTTTCTGATCGACTTTGTGCTAGGCTGCCGCGCCACTGATTGAGCATTAAGGCGCTCAAGAAAGTAAGTAAGTCTAAATAGGAAGGAATTAACTTGATGCGGAACGCTCGCACCATCCGGCGGCGCAGGGTGACGGTAGGCCTCCTCGCCGCCCTCACTCTGCTGGTCGCAATCGCCGCCGCCGGCTGTGGAAGCAGCGACAGCAGCGCCACCGGCTCCAGCTCCTCGGGAGGAGGCAATCTCGACGTCGTCGGCTACTCCACCCCGGAATCCGTCTACGCCGAAACCCTCGAGCCCGCCTTCGCGAAGACCTCGCAGGGCAAGGGCATCAGCTTCAGCAACTCCTTCGGCGCCTCCGGCGACCAGAGCCGGGCCGTCGCCGCGGGCCAGCCCGCATCGGTAGTCCACTTCTCCCAGGCCGGCGACATGGAACGCCTGGTCGAAGAAGGCGAAATCGTCGCCAAGAACTGGGAACAGAACAAGTACAAGGGCATCGCCACCGACTCGGTCGTCGTCATCCTCACCCGCTCGGGCAACCCGGAAGGGATCAAGTCCTTCAAAGACATCGAGGAAAAGGACGTCGAAGTCGTCACCCCGAACCCGTTCAGCTCCGGCTCGGCCCGCTGGAACATCATGGCCGTCTACGGGTCGGCGATTGAAGAAGGCGACTCGCCCGCGCAGGCGCTGGAAGCAGTCAAGAGCGTGCTGGAAAAGACCGTCGCCCAGCCGGGCAGCGGTCGTGACGCCTTCTCGGCCTTCAGCCAGGGCGAGGGCGACGTGCTCCTCACCTACGAGAACGAAGCGATCAAGGCCGAAAAGGAAGGCGAAGACGTCGAATACGTGATCCCGCCTTCGACGATCCAGATCGAAACCCCGATCGCGGTGACCAAAGACGCGCCCGAGCCGGCGGCGGAAGACTTCGTCAACTGGCTCTGGTCAGACGCAGGCCAGGAACTGTGGGCCGAAAACGGCTACCGCCCGGTCAACCCGAAGCTGGTCGACCCGAAGCAGTTCCCGACCCCGAAGGATCTGTTCCAGATCGGCAAGTTCGGCGGCTGGGGCAAGGTCAACGACGAATTCTTCGACGAAGAATCCGGCTCGGTGGCCAAGCTCGAGACCGAACTCGGAGTCTCCACCTCGGGCTGATCGATGGAGGCCGGGACCCTCACCAGCTCACGCGCCCCCCGGGCAGGCGGCCTCCGCCTGCCCGGGGTCGGCGCCGGCGTTGGCCGCGGCATGGTCGTGCTCTACCTGAGCCTGATCGTGCTGCTGCCGCTGGCGGCGCTGACCAGCCAGGGGTTGAGCGACGGGCTCGGCCACTTCTGGCAGCAGGTGACCCAGCCGCAGGCGCTGAAGTCGCTGAAGCTGACCCTGGTCGCGTCCCTCGTCGTGGTCATCGTCAACGGCTTCTTCGGGACGATCCTCGCCTGGCTCCTGGTCCGAGACGAATTCCCGGGCAAGAGCGTCGTCAACGCGGTGATCGACCTGCCCTTCGCGCTGCCGACGATCGTCGCCAGCCTGATCCTGATCGAGCTCTGGGGCAACAAAAGCCCCTTCGGCGTCCACATCGCCGGCACTCCGGCAGCGGTGGTGGTGGCGCTGATGTTCGTCACCCTCCCCTTCATCGTCCGCGCGGTGCAGCCGCTGCTGATGGAGATGGACCGCGAGATGGAGGAGGCGGCGGCCTCCCTCGGCGCCGGCGGCTTCACCGTCTTCCGCCGCATCATCTTCCCCAACCTGCTGCCGGGCCTCGGCGCCGGCATCGCGCTGGCCTATGCCCGAGCGCTGGGCGAGTACGGCTCGGTCCTGCTCTTCGCCGGCGGCCTCGCCAACACGACCGTCTCGTCGGTCTTCATCAAGCAGCAGATCGAGTCCGGTAATGAGACCGGCGCCGCCGCTGTCTCGGTTGTGCTGCTGTTCTGCTCGCTCCTCTGCCTGGCCATCGTCAGCCTGATCCAGCGCTGGGCAGTCCGCCACGACCGCAGCTCGAGCGAGCTGATCCCGACGCCGGCTGCCGAGGGATCGGGCCACGGGGATGGAGCATGACCGCCAATCCCGCCAGCCGCTGGACCTTGCGGATTCTCGGGCTCGGCTACATCCTGCTCCTGCTGCTGATCCCGCTCGGCTTCATCTTCTACAAAACCTTCGAACACGGGATCGCGCCGCCGCTCGACGCGATCACCTCCCCCGACGGCCTGCACGCGCTGAAGCTGACCCTGCTGACGGTGGCGATCGCGGTGCCGCTCAACACCGTCTTCGGGATCGGCTGCGCGCTTCTCCTCGTCCGCCACAGGTTCCGGGGCAACTTCCTGATCGACGCCGCGATCAACCTCCCCTTCGCGATCTCGCCGATCGTGATCGGCCTCTCGCTCTTCCTCCTCTACGGGACCACCGGCTGGTTCGAACCGGCCCTCGCCGAAGCCGGAATCAAGATCCTCTTCTCGGTCCCCGGGATGGTCCTCGCCTGCATCTTCGTCTCGCTGCCGTTCGTCGTCCGCGAGACGGTACCGGTGCTGCAGGAGATCGGCACCGAGCAGGAGCAGGCCGCCTCCACCCTCGGCGCCAACGCCTGGCAGACCTTCTGGCGGGTCACCCTGCCGGCGATCCGCTGGGGCGTCGCCTACGGCGTCGTCCTCACCACCGCCCGGGTGCTCGGCGAGTTCGGCGCCGTCTCGGTGGTCTCCGGCTCGATCTCCGGCCAGACCCAGACCCTGCCGCTGTTCGTCGAGAAGCAGTACGAGAACTTCAACCTGCCGGGCGCCTTCGGCGCCTCGGTCCTGCTCGCTCTGCTGGCCCTGATGACCCTGCTCGCAATGAATCTCCTCAAACGAAAGGAGGACGCCTGATGGGAATCTCAGTCGAGGGAGCAAACAAGCGCTTCGGTGACTTTCAGGCGCTCAAGGACGTATCGATCGAGGTCCCGACCGGGTCTCTCACCGCCCTGCTCGGCCCCAGCGGCTCGGGCAAGTCGACCCTGCTGCGGGCGATCGCCGGCCTGGAGGCGCTCGATTCGGGCGAGGTCCTGATCGACGGCCAGGACGTCGGCCGCAAGCCGGTTCAGAAGCGCGAAGTCGGCTTCGTCTTCCAGCACTACGCCGCCTTCAAGCACATGACCGTCTACGAGAACGTCGGCTTCGGGCTGAAGATCCGCAAGTGGGACAAGCGGAAGATCTCCGCCCGCGTGCACGAGCTGCTCGACCTGGTCCAGCTGCCCGGCCTCGCCGACCGCTACCCCTCCCAGCTCTCCGGCGGCCAGCGGCAGAGGATGGCGCTGGCGCGGGCGCTGGCGGTGCAGCCGCAGGTGCTGCTGCTCGACGAGCCCTTCGGCGCCCTCGACGCGAAGGTCCGCAAGGACCTGCGGACCTGGCTGCGCAACCTCCACGACGAGATGCATGTGACGACGATCTTCGTCACCCACGACCAGGAGGAGGCGATGGACGTCGCCGGCCAGCTGGTGGTGATGAACGAGGGGCGGGTCGAGCAGTCCGGCAGCGCCGACGAGCTCTACGACCACCCGGCCAACGAATTTGTCATGAGCTTCGTCGGCGAGGTCAACCAGCTCGGCGAGCACTTCGTGCGCCCCCACGACATGGAGATCGTCCTCGACTCCGACGACCGCACCAAGGAGGGCCTGGTGCAGCGGATCGTCACCCTCGGCTTCGAGGTCCGGGTCGAGCTGCTGCTCTCCGACGGGACCGAGGTCTGGGCGCAGCTGACCCGGGCCGAGCTGCAGCGGCTCGAGCTGCGGGAGGGCCAGATCGCCTACCTGCGCCCGGCCCAGGCCAAAAGCTTCAACGGCTCAGGAGCATTTGCAGCCGTCTGAAGAGGCGACGGGGTGGGGCGTCTTCTTGCCGGGTGACGCTCCGCCCCATTTCGCCACCCTTTTTTTCTCTGCTAATCTTGAGTTAGATGATCAACAAATATAGAAAGGAGCCATCATGACCAGACGCGTCGAGCAGACGAGGTTTCGGTCGCGGGGTCGGTTGGCCGGCCTGGTGCGGGACGAGAGCCCGGCCGGGACCGGGCAGAACCGGACCACCCAGACCGACAACCGCGAGCCGGAGCTGCGGGGCGCGGACGAGGCGCTGTTCTACCGCGCCCGCCTGATCCTCGGGGACTCCCTGGCCCGCCCCCAGCGCTGAGCGCGGTGGAGCTTTGGCGTCCTATAACGCCCCAAAGCTCAACCACGCACCTGTGGCGGAATCACGCAGGCGGTACAGATCTGCCACGCTTTCGCGGATGAGCCCCCAGGAGCAGACCGGCGAGCCGATCACGCAGGCCGGAATCGAAGAGCTGAAAGCCGAGCTCACCGAGCTCGAAGGCCCGGCGCGCCAGCAGATGGCGCAGCGGATCAAGGTCGCCCGCGAGGAGGGCGACCTCAAGGAGAACGCCGAGTACCACGTCGCCAAAGAGGACCAGGCGCACATGGAGACGCGGATCAAACGGCTGCAGGAACGGCTGCGCAACGCCGTCGTCGTCGAGGTCTCCGAGCTCGATTCAGACGTCTTCTCCTTCGGCCGCAGCGCCGAGGTGCTCGACGAATCCAAAGGCGAGAGCGTCGTCTGGACCCTGGTCGGGTCGACCGAGGCCAACCTCGCCGAGGGGCGCCTCTCGGCCGAGTCGCCGATCGGCCGGGCGCTGATGGACGCGCGGGTCGGCGCCAGGGTGAAGGTGGAGACGCCGAAGGGCGACCGCGCCTTCAAGGTCGTAAAGCTCGTCTCCTGAGGGAGCGAGAATGAGCGGATGCTGAGGCTCCGCTCCTCCGTCCACCACAGCCGCGCCGAGGAGTTCGGCTCGCTGTTGCGCGAGCTCGAGGGGGTGCGGCGGGTCGTCCAGCAGGCCGACGAGGCCGCCGCCGAGGCCTACGTCTTCGTCGCCGACGTCGAACCGGCCGTCGCCGACCGCCTCGTCGACGCCTTCGGCGAGTTCGGGATCTCGGCCGACGACTACGTCCTCACCCGGATCGAGGTGATCGCGCCGCAGCACCGCCACCACCACGGCGAAGGGGGAGCCGACGGCTATTCCTGGATCGAGGTGATCGGCCAGGCGCGGGCGAACTCGCGCCTGCTCGCCCGCTACCTGGCGCTGATCAACGTCGCCGCGGTGATCGCCGCCCTCGGCGTCATCACCAGCAGCTCGATCCTGATCGTCGGCGCGATGGCGGTCAGCCCGGACCTGCTGCCGATCTGCGCCACCTGCGTCGCCCTCGTCGCCCGCCGCTACGCGCTCGCCCGTCGCGCCTTCGTCACCCTCACGCTCGGGCTCGGGCTGGTGGTCGTGACGGCCGCCGTCCTCAGCTTCCTGCTCAAGGTCACCGGCCTCCTCCCCGACGGCTTCCGGGTCGAGCACTCAAGCCTCAGCAACCTCGCCCACACCGACTACTCGACGGTGCTGATCGCGCTGGCCGCGGGGGTGGCGGCGATGCTCTCCTTCGAGACCAAAGCGAGCGCCGCGGTCGGGGTCGCGATCTCGGTGACGACGATCCCCGCCTCCGCCTACCTCGGCGTCGCGATCGGCGGCGGCGGCATCGAACACGCCCTCGGGGCGGCGGCGGTGCTCGCCGTCAACGTCTCGCTGCTGATCGTCTCCGGCAGCCTCACCCTGCTGATCCAGCGGCGGCTGCCGAATCGGTCGGGAGCGCCGATCTAGAGGATCGGCTCCACGGCGCCGGCTCGGGGCGCCGCTCGTCGTAGACGACGCCGGTGCCGGAGAGGCGGTCGTCCCAGGCGCGCCGCTGGGCGCCGAAGATGCCGAGGAAGCCGATCCCGAAGGTCAGCACCGCGAGGCCGAGCCCGCCCAGGCGCTTGAAGCTGCGGCGCAGCGGCAGCCGTTCTTCCAGCCGGATGCCGACGAACCGCATCCCCGGCGTCTGGTCGGCGAGCGACCAGAAGCCGAGCAGGTAGACCGCGCCGAGGGAGAGCCAGGCGGAGGAGCCGACGGCGATCGCGAGGTTGCTGCCACCTTCGCCGCTGCCGCCGAAGGTGTTCGCGACCAGGGTGACGAGGGCGACGAAAGCGGTGAAGGCGAGGTTGACGAAGACGCCGTCGACGGCCATCGCCAGGGCGCGGCTTGCGGCGCCGGCGCGATCGGTCGGCAGCTCGCGCGGCTTGCGGAAGAAGATGCGGCGGACGATCCGCTCGCAGCGGTCGTCGACCCTCCTCACCAGCTTCCCGATCGTGCGGCCGATGTCACCGAGCAGGCCGATGCCCTGGGCGCTGATCGCCGCCCGCACCTCCGGCGCCTCGGCGATCCGCTCGACCAGCTGCTGGGCCTCCTCGCTGGCCAGCAGGCGGCGCCAGACCTCGTCGACCAGCTCGCTGTCCATCGCCTCCAGCAGCGCCCGCTTGACCGCCTCGCTCTCCAGCGCGCCTTCGACCGCCTCTTCGATCACCGGCCCTTCGAGCACCCTGACCATCGCCCGCTCGACCGCTTTGCTCTCGACCGCGGCGACGATCGCCTCCTCGGCGGCGTTTTCCACCGCCCGGTCGATCCCCGTCGCCTTGGTGACGGTGCGGGCGCCGCGGACCCCGACCCCGAGCAGCCGTGCCGGGATCGGCGCCCTACCGTTCTGGGAGGCTCCGTTCTCCACCTCCCGACTCTAACCGCTTCAGCAGGCGATCCAAGAACTCTGCCTGGGCCTGGAGGATCTTCGCCTTCGCTGACTCGAGGTCGAACCATCCGGCCCGGTCGACCTCTGGGAACTCCTGCTGCTTGCCACTGCGGGGCGGCCACTCCATCGCGAAGGTGTTGCCGGCCAGCGCGGCGGGATCGAAGTCGGCCTCGGCGGCCCATGCTTCGACGACTTTGCCCGCCTTCTGCCTGATCGAGCCGAGCTCGATCAGCCGCTCGGGGTCGAGCTCGGGCGCCTTCCCCAGCTCCTCCCCGAGCTCGCGGACCGCGCAGGCTCGCGGCTCCTCGTCTTCCTCGATCTGGCCCTTCGGGATCGACCAGGCGCCGGCGTCTTTCTTGGCCCAGAACGGGCCGCCCGGGTGGACGAGGAGGAACTCGATCTCGCCGCCGTTGCGGCGGAAGAGGAGGATGCCGGCGCTGCGCTTTGCGGCCATCGGCCCGAGTCTTACCGACTCGGGCCGACGCTCGGATGCCGGCCGTGGTTCCTTTCGGACCTGACTCGTCTGACAGGAACCACGACTTGGCGCCCTACCCCCCGAGCTTGTAGGCGACCAGATTCGCCGTCTGGCCTTCGGCAACCGGCAGCCCGGCGCCGGCGACGAGCATGTCGCCGCTGACCATGACCCCGGCGTTGGTGCCGGATGGCAGCGCCGCCTGCCAGATTTCGCCGCCGCTGTTAGCGCTCAGGGCATGGATCGTGCCTTCGGCCGAGGTCGCGAAGACGACGTCGTTGCTGACCACCAGCGAGCCGTAGGCGGGTCCGGGGAACGTGGCCTCCCAGACAACCTTGCCGGTCCGCAGGTCGATCGCCTCCACTTCGCCCGTCGCGGTGCTTTCTTCGGTCACTTCCGAGCCGCTCTTCACCGTCATCGAGTGGTTGACGATCGGCACGTAGACCCGCTTGCCGTCGCTGGCCATCCCCGCGATCACCCCGCCGAGCTCGCCGGGGAAGACTTCGCCGGGCTTGATCTTGTTGTATTCGCCGCGCATCGCGTAGAGCGAGTCCTTGTCGTGGCCGTTGTGTTCGCCGACCCGGGTCCGCCACAGCGGCTTGCCGGTCTTCAGGTCGACACCGACGACGAAGCCGGACTTGCCGGAGCCGATCGCTACTTCCTTGCCGGCCGACTTGGTGATGATCGGCGAGTTCTGGAAATCCCAGTCGTAGATGTTGTGCGGGGTCTCCTGGTAGAACCAGTCGAGCTTGCCGGTCTTCGGGTTGAGTTTCACCAGCGAGTCGGCGTAGCGGTTGTCGCCGGGCCGGCTCGATCCCCACGGCTTGTTCGCGGTCCCCGGCAGTGGCGCCGGGTTGCCGGTGCCGGCGTAGATGTTGCCCTGACTGTCGAAGGAGGGCGGGTACCAGAGGCCGCCGCCGGAGTTGACGGTCGGGTCGCCCCAGAGGTCTTTCGGAACGGTGTCGAAGTGCCAGAGTTTCTTGCCGGTCTTGGCGTCCATCGCCCAGAGCGTGCCGACCGCCCCCACTTCGTATTCGGAGCTGGTGTTCTCCGGGACCGTGGAGACGTAGACCTTGCCTTCGTTGACCCCCGGCGCCATGTCGACCGGGCCGTTCAGCTGCACCGTCCAGAGTTCCTTGCCGGTCTTTTGGTCGAGCGCGAAGGCGCCGCCGTTGGTGGCACCGTAGACGCGGCCTTCGGCCACCGAGACGCCGTTCGGCCCGTGGCTCGGCGATTCGATTTTCGTTTCCCAGATCACGTCACCGCTTTCGAGGTCGATCGCCGAGACGTTGGATTCGAGGTCCTGGGAGTAGACGACGCCGTTGATGATCACCGGCGTCGAGGCGTAACTGCCGTAGATCCCCTGGCCTTCGACCGGCATCGACCACGCTTCTTTCAGCTGGCTGACGTTGCCGCTGTTGATCTGGCTTTTCGCCTCGCGGTTGCCGGCGAGGTCGATGTTCGGCGGACCGTCGCCCGTGAGGTTGGCGCTCGACGAGGAGGAAGAGGACGAGGAGGAACCGCACCCCACCGCCAGCGCTCCGATCGCGAGCGCCAGCACGAGCAGCGGCAACCCCTTCAACTTGGACAGCATCGACATCCAGCTCCTCTCCCTAATCGAGTAATAAGGATTTGTCTTCCATCGTTTCAGAAACCCCTGCAAAGGCGGGGTCCAGTTCACTCAGAAGCGGTTGCAGGACTCGGTTGGCGAGCAGTCCGAGGCTGCCGAGGTTGGCGAAGCCGGGACCCTGCCGGAGGCCCCCGAGGCCGGGGATGTGCAGCCGCGGCCGCACCCCCTCGAGTTCCAGGCCGCGCCCGATCGGGACCTCGAACTTCGGCGGGCTGTCCCAGAGCGGACCGCACTGTTCTTCGACCTCGTCGCGGACCGCGTCGGGGAAGAGGCCGCGCAGCTGCCGCAGCAGGTCGAAGCCGGTGCAGTTGACGACGAAGTCGTAGCGTCGCGAGCACATCCCCTCCGACGGGCTTTCGAATTCGAGCAGCGCAGCGTCGCCGTCGTCGGCGAGGGAGACGTGGACGGCGCGGCCGCAGAGGAAGGAGAGGTGGTCGTCGTCGGCGATCCGCATGAGGACGCTGGAGTCGAAGACGCCGCGGTCGCAGTGCTTGACGAAGTCCCGCCGGGTCTCGACGTCGAGGTGTTCCCAGTCGACGTTGTCGGGGTCGGCGAAGACGCGGTTCTCGAGGAAGCTCTCGCCGCGGCTCAGCGGCAGGGTCGGCGTGTAGACCGTCAGGTGCGCCTCGGGGCGCAGGTCGCGGAGGAAGACGAGGGCGCTGAGGGCGCTCTCCCCTCCCCCAATGATCGCCATCTCCACCGCCTCCTCCTCGGGCACGCGGACGAACTCCTCGCGGCGGCTGTCGCAGTGGAAGACCCGCGACTCGACCTCGGGGTCGTGGGGGAAGTGGCGGTGGACGCCGGGGCCGGTGAGGACGAGGGCGCGGCCGCGGTGGCGCTCCGGGTCCTCGGGGCGGCCGCGCTCGGCGACCTCGACCCCCCAGCTCTCCCGGTCCTCGCTCAGCGAGACCTCGGTGACGCGGCCGTCATAGATGCTGACGCCCTCGGTCGCCCGCCCCAGCACCCAGCCGAGGTAGGTGCCGTAGTCGCGGTGCATCACCGAAGGCGAGCCGGAGTTGACCCAGGCGGCGTATTCGTGCCGCTCCATCGCGAAGCGCTGCCAGGTGAACGGCAGCAGCTCGGCGTCGATCCGGTCGCCGAGCTCACCGAACTGACGCGAGCTCTGGTACGGGAAGCCGACGTCCTTGATCGGCGGGATCGCCAGCGGCTCCTCGCCCGAGGTCATTCCGTTGCGCCCGAGCCAGGAGGCGGCGGGCTCGGTTTTCTCGACCACCGTCATCGAGATCTCGGCCAGCCCGAGGGTGTTGATCGTGTGCACCTTGGCCGCGAGCGCCGCGGCCTTGGCGCCGGCGCCGACGATGAGGATGTCGCTGTCGCCCTGTACGGAACTCACGGTGGCTCCTAGACCGACGCCAGGGTCATGTCCCCGGCCGCCTCGGTTTCTCTCGGTTCGGCGATCACCAGCCCCTTCTGGTCGGGGGCGAAGGCGATCGCGCTTTTGCGGGCGCGCTCGCCGTCGTTCTCAACCGGGCGCAGCTCGGTCGTCTCGAGGACGATCCGCAGCACCCGCTTCATCTCCATTTCCGCGTAGCTGGCGGCGAGGCAGCGCCGGACGCCGCCGCCGAACGGGATCCAGGTGTAGGTGCCGGGCTGCTTGCCGACGAAGCGCTCGGGCAGGAAGCGGTGCGGCTGCTCGTACCAGCGCTCGTCGCGGTGGATCAGGTGGATGCAGGGCGCGACCGTGGTCCCCGCCGGCAGCTCGTAGCCGCCGAGCTTCATCGGCTCCAGCAAGTTGCGGACGACCACCGGGACCGGCGGCCGCAGCCGCAGCGTCTCCTTCACCACCGCGTCGAGGTAGTCGCCGTCGCCGCCGAGGATGTCGTCTCGCAGCAGCTCCAGCTTGTCGGGGTTGCGCAGCAGCCGCTCGAAGGTCCAGGCAAGCGTGCTGGAGGTCGGGCCGTCGGAGAGCAGGGTCACCAGTTCGTCGCGCAGGTCCTGGTCAGAGAGCGGCGAGCCGTCCTCGTACTCGGCCCGGACGAGCATCGAAACGACCCCAAGGTCGCCCCCATCGGGTCGGGCCCTGCGCCGCCGCACCTCCTCCATCACCGCCGCCTCGACCGCCCCCATCGCCTCGCGGTAGCCGCGGCTGCGGATCACCCAGCCGGGGCCGAAGGCGGCGAGCATCGCCAGGTTGCGCGGTTCGTTCATCCAGGTGGTGAGGCCGCGCAGGCGCTCGCGCAGCGGCTGCAGGCGCGGGTGCTCGGAGTCGGGGCCGAAGACCGCGCGCATCACCACGTCGAGGGTGATGTCCTGCATCCGCGGCCACAGCGCGAAGGGCTCGCCGGCCGGCCAGCGGGCAATCTCTTGCCGCGCGACCAGGGCCATCATCTCCGAGTCCGCCTGCACCGCTTGGCCGTGGAAGGAAGGCAGCATCAGTTTGCGCCGGGTCAGGTGCTCGGGTTCTTCCAGCAGCATCACCGAGCGCGGGCCGAGCAGCGGCCCCAGCAGCGGGTTGGCGGTGGCGGCGCCGACCGCGCGGCCCGCGGTGAAGACCTTTTTGACGTCGTCGGGGTCGGCGAGCAGGACCCAGTCGCCGTAGTGGCGGATCCGCAGCGTAAAGACGTCGCCGTAGCGGCGGTGGCAGCGCTCGAGCCAGGGCAGCGGCCGCTGCGTCCAGCCGACCGCCTGCAGGGCGCGGGGCATCCGGGGGCCGGGCGGCAGCGCGCTCACGCCACGTTCCCTTCCTTTGCCTGGGCGGCGAGCTCGTCCATCAGCTCGTCCTCGAGCCTGCAGGTGGTGGCGATCAGGAGCTCGAACAGCTGCGAGGTGAACTCCGCCGGCAGCCCGACTTCGGCGCCGCGGGCGAGGTAGCGCTCGCGCACCAGCTTCACCCGGTCGGGCTGCATCATCGGGATCTCGTGCTCGCTCTTGTAAACGGCGACGTCGCGGCAGATGTCGAGCCGCTCGCCGAGCAGCCGCGCGATCCGCTCGTCGATCTCGTCGAGGCGGCGGCGGAAGGGCTCGAGGCCGCTGGCGGCGGCGCTGTTGGTGGAGTCCGCGCTCATCGGTCCTCCCCGCCGAGCAGTCCGGTGGCGAAGGCGTGGCTGCAGGCGGCGAGGTCGCCGAGCGAGTAGCCGCCCTCCTGGATCACGCAGATCGGCAGGCCCGAGCGGGCGAGCAGGCGGCCGATTTCGGCGAAGATCTCCGGCCGGAAGCTCCAGGTCCCGTGCGGGTCGCCGGCGACGGTGTCGTAGCCGAGCGAGACGACCAGCGCCCGGGCGATCTCGGCAAGGTCGTGGATCGAGTGCGCGACCTCCTGCAGGTACTGGTCTTCGGCCGGGCTTTCGGCGAAGGCGACGGCGCGTTCGCCCGCCATCTGCGGCAGCGGGGTGCCAGGCGGCAGGTTGGTGACCGGCGAGGCGTGCAGCGAGTGCAGGGCCACGAACGGGCCCATCCGCTCCACCAAGGCCGAGGTCCCGTTCGGGTAGTGGAGGTCGAGGTCGATGATCCCGACCGGCTTGACCCCGCCCTCGGAGAGGCGGCGGACCGCGGCGGCTGCGTTGTTGAGGTAGCAGTAACCCGCGTGGAAGGCGGGGCCGGCGTGGTGGCCGGGCGGGCGGCAGACGGCGTAGGTGAAGCGGGCCCCCTCGATCACCCGCTCGGCAGCGGTGATCGAGGTGCGGATGCCCTCGATCGCGGCGGCGACGAGGTTGGCGTTGACAGGGATGTCGGGCTCGAGCCCCGGCGGCGCGAACTCCGGCATCACCACCGGCTCGCTGGTCCGCACTTCCTCGAGCGCCTGCAGGTACTGGCCCTCGTGCAGCGCCGCCAGCGTCCGCTCGACCTCCTCGTCGGGGGCGTCGGCGGCGACCGACCGCACCCGCGAGTGGCGGACCAGCCCGGCCCGCAGCTCGACCAGCCGCCGGTTGCTGTCCTGGCCTTCGATCCGGTGATCGCCTTCCCGTACCCAGAAGGCAGCGTCGTCGTGACCTTGCCGCTGCTCGACCATCAGGAGCTCCCTGCTCACCGGCCCGCCTCCCCCACCCGAACTGCATCAAATTCTGGCGGTATAACGACCAGGATTTGATGCAGTTCGGGGTTCACAGGAGCCTCCGCATCCGCGGCCCGAGGTGCTCGAACCCGTTGCGCTTGTAGAAGGACTCGGTCGAAGCGATCGCCGCGAAGGTCTCCCGGGGGAGGCCGACCTCGAGCCGGCTGACCCCGCGGGTTCGCGCCTGGGACGCGATCGCCTCGACCAGTTCCGCCCCGACGCCGCGACCGCGCCAGTCCTCGTCGACCCAGAGGTCCTGGACCGTCGCGTAGACGCCGGGAACGTGTATCGCCCGCTGCCAGCTCGCGGTGAGGACGCCGACGATCGCCCCGTCGGCCTCCGCGATCAGCACCGACCCGCCCTGCGGGTCGTCGAGCAAAGCCTGTACCTCCGCCTCCATCTCTGCCGGCGTGGGCGCGCGGCCGCCGAGCTCGGCGAGCAGGCTCCCGACTGCGGTCGCAACCCCCTCGACGTCCCCGGCGCCCGCCTCGCGGACGGTGATATCGCTCGGCGTTCGTCCTTTCCCATGCATATCCATGGGAAAGGACGAACGCCGCTGGCTGGCTACCGGATCGGTCACGCGGCCTCCGCGTGCCGGGCGGCGGGCTCCAGCTCGACGCTCCAGGCGTCGGCGCCCTCGCTGCCGGTGACGGTGCGCGCGATCGCCGCCATCGGGGCGCGCGCCTTCAGCAGGATCTCCTCGTACTCCTCCTGCGGGTCGGACTGCATCACGATCGCGCCGCCGGCGCCGATCGTCGTCCGGCCCGGCCGCATCACGATCGTACGGATGACGATGTTGAGGTCGGTCGAGCCGTCGGCGCCGAAGTAGCCGATCGAGCCGGAGTAGACGCCGCGTGCCTCCTCCTCGAGGTCGTCGATGATCTCCATCGTCCGCTGCTTCGGGGCGCCGGTCATCGAGCCGCCGGGGAAGGTCGCCCGCACGCAGTCGACCGGGCTGCGCCCGTCCTCGAGCCGGCCGACGATCGTCGAGACCATCTGGTGGACGGTCGCGTAGGGCTCGACCACCATCAGGTCCGGCACGGCGACGCTGTCGACGTCGCAGACGACGCCGAGGTCGTTGCGCAGCAGGTCGACGATCATCAGGTGCTCGGCATAGGTCTTCTCATCGCCTTCCAGCTCTGCCCGGCGCGCCGCGTCCTCGGCCGGGTCTTCAACCCGCGAGATCGTCCCCTTGATCGGCCGCGCCATCACCTGGCGCTCGCGGTCGACTGAGAGGAAGCGCTCGGGCGAGGAGCTGACTACCGCGTAGTCGCCGAAGCGCAGGAAAGCGGAGAAGGGTGAGGGGTTGCTGCGGCGCAGCTGCCGGTAGAGGTCGAACGGCTCGGGACTCGCCTCGGTCGAGAACTGATCGGTGAGGCAGACCTCGTAGGACTCGCCGGCCAGCAGTTCGGCCTGGGATTTGGCGATGTCGGAGAGGTAGTGCTCGCGACCCCTCCCCGACCGGAAGGAGACGTGGCCGCCCGGTTCGCTCGGCGGCGACAGGGGCCGCTCGGCCGGCGGGCCGGCGATCGCGCCCTCGATCAGGTCCCGCGTCGTCTCCAGCCACAGCTCCGCCTCAGGGTCCTCTTCGCGACAGAGAGCGAAGACGTAGGTGAGGTCATTGGCGTGGTCGACGGCGACGACCCGGTTGGCGAGCATCATCGCCGCGTCGGGCATGTCGGAGCTGTGGACGTTGGGCGAGCCGCAGTCGGCCTTCAGCTCGTAGCCGAGGTAGCCCACGTAGCCGCCGACCAGGCCGCGGTCGACCCCCTCCGGCGGCTCCACCGCGATCCGCTTCAGCTCACGGTCGAGGTAGTCGAAGATCGACCTGCGCTCGACCGTCCGCTCGCCGTCATGGTCGACCTCGACCTCGCCACGGTCGACGTCGTAGGTGACGAAGCAGCTGCCGGCGCCGGCGGTGGTGCCCATGTAGGAGCACTGGGCGAGCCAGGTCGGCGCGTCGGCGCTGTCGAGCCAGAAGGAGGTCTCGGCGTCGGCGAAAAGCCGTTCGTAGACGAACTCGGTCGGCGCCTGACCCTGGATCGTCCGCATCCGCAGCTCCAGCTCGCCGCCCTCGGCGCTCGGCGTCGCCGGGGCGCGGCGGGCGCTGCGCGGCGCGATCGTCGCTCGTCCCGCAGGCCGCTCGCCCTCGCACCGGTGCGCGGCCGCCAGCTCGAAGAAGTTCTGCGCGATCTTCAGCCCGTACTCGGTCGAGATCGACTCCGGGTGGAACTGGACGCCCCAGATCGGCCGCTTGGTGTGCTCGACCCCCATCACGACGCCGTCGTCAGACCAGGCGACGATGCTCCCTTCCGGGCCGGGCGGAGTGGTGATCGCCAGCGAGTGGTAGCGGACGACCGAGAAGCCCTGCGGCACGTCCTTGAACAGGCCCTTGCCTTCGTGCATCACCCGGCTGAGGCGACCGTGCATCGCCATCGGCGCCCGCTTGACGTCCCCCTCCAGCAGGTTGCCGATCCCCTGGTGGCCGAGGCAGATCCCGAAGACCGGGACTTCGCTGTGGCGGAGGATGTCGCTGCAGACGCCGAAGTCGTGCCAACGGCTCGGGTGCCCGGGGCCCGGCGAGAGCACGATCGCCTCGAAGTCCATCCTTGTCAGCACCCGCCAGCTGACCGCGTCGTTGTTGACCACCATCGGCTCCTCGCCCGAGGCCGCGGCCAGCAGGTGGAAGACGTTGTAGGTGTAAGAATCGTGGTTGTCGACCAAAAGCGTTTTCACGTCAGGCTCCCTCCAGTCCCAGGCCCCGCAGGCCCTCCTCGATCACCGGCTGCACGACCGCCTCGACCTCCGGCGCGCGCTCGTCCTCCCTGTACCAGCGCGCGAAGTGGGAGAGGTACTTGGAGAGCGGAGCGACGTCGAACTCCTCGACGGCGCTTGCCAGGTGCACCCGGTAGTGCTCCGACTGGACCACGGCGAAGCGGTAGTCCGGGTCGGCCGCCGGACGCTCGCCCTCGATCGCGGTGGAGGCGTGGTGGGCCTGCGCGCGCGCCAGGTCCCAGCCGAGGCTCCCTTTCCCTTCCACCAGCAGCTTCTCCTTGCCGAACTTGACCTGCTTGGTCGTCGGCTGCAGGAGGAAGTAGCCGAGCGCGACCTGCGCCGGCACCGCCTCGGGGCACGGGTGGCGCGCCATCTCCTCCGCGAGCTCGGGATTGGCTTTGAGCTCCTGCTCCAGCCACTCGACCAGCTCGTCGATCAGCAGCGCCCCTTTCTTGGAGGAGCTGATCGATTCGTTCTCGCGGGCGACCATGCCGTGGAAGATGTCGTGGGTCGGCGGGCCTCCCCCGCGGGCCGAGGCGTTGCCGTTGCCGTTGGTCAGCCCCATCTCGTCGATCAGCTTGCGACGGCAGGTGACGTGGGCGACCCACTCGTTGCCGCAGACCTGCATCGAGATCACGTCGTCGAGTTCGTCGGCGGCGGCCCAGTAGGCGAGCGCCCGCATGTGCTGGGTCGGGAGGCCGTCGGAGCGGACCAGCGGCATCTCTTCCAGCTCCTCGCGTTCGGTCTCGTACATCACCATGTCGTCGCCCCAGCGCTTGGTCAGCGTGCCTTCGGCGAGGCCCTTGTTCATGAATTCGGCGACCTCGGGCAGGTAGTCGGACTCGTAGATCACCTTGTCGAAGGCGATGCCGAGGCGAGCGAGGGTCTTGCGCTGGCCGGAGACGACCCAGGAGCGGGTCCGCGACCACAGTTCCAGCGCCTTCTGGTCGCCGTCGAGGACCCGCATCATCATCTCGTCGGCTTTGTCGTTGTAGCTGGTGGACTCGCGGGCGACCGAGTCCTCGGCGCCGTCGTCGCCCCGCCCGCCGTTGCGGCTCGCGGTTACGTAGTCGGCGTAGCAGAAGCCGACGAAGTGGTCTGACTTCTCGTTCGCGTCGGGGCCGACGTCCTCGCCGGCCCGGGTGGCGACGCCCGCCATCGCCTCCCCCATGCTGCGGCCGACGTCGCAGATCAGGCTGCGGTTCTCGACCCGGGCCCCGGCCTGCTTCAGCGCCCCGGCGATCGCGGCGCCGACCGCGAGGTTGCGGAGGTGGCCGATGTGCAGCGCCTTGGTCGTGTTGGCGCCCCAGAAGTAGACGGCGTACCTGTTCCCCGCCGCCATGTCGGCGAAGGCGCCGTTGCCGAAGGCGCCGGAGCGGATCTCCTCGCCGCGGGCCTCGACCCACTCGTCGGCGAGCTTGATCGTCGGCTGCCTCCCCTCGCGGTCGAGCGCCGCGACCCAGGGCTCGGCCTCGAGCCGGTCGAGCGCCGCCCCCGCCTCCTCGTCCTCGCGCCAGTCGGCGCCCTTCGGCAGCCGCGGGATCAGCATCAGGTCGAATTCGGGCTCCGGCCGGTACGGCGCCCGCGCCGCCCACAGCGCCTTGCCCCCCTCGCCGGCGGCGACCCTGTCGAAAGTGGTGAAGATGTTCTCGCCCATAGCTGTGATTCCGAACTTGCTTGCCTTCGAGTTGTTCGAAATGCACCCGCCGGGGCTCGAACCCGGATCTTTGGCTTACAACGCCAACCCTTTAACCGATTAAGGCACGGGTGCTAGCTATGTCGTTTCCGCCCTTGAGCAGAGTCCCTGATTGCTCAAGCGCTGCGGCAGCATAAACATGATCCTCGTTCGAAGTCAAATAAATTGACTAATAGCCTGGAAACGGCGGGGAACTGAGGTGTCGGATCACGAGCTTCGGGCTCAGGCCGCGCCTGTAGGGAGGGATGGGTGTCCCTCTCGAACCCTGGGTTGCCGGCCTCTAACTAGCCGTCTCCCGCCAAGTGATCTGTGCCGGCAACAGGACGCCGGGCCCGAGAGGGACACCCATCCCTCCGAGCGACAGCTACCGAGATTCGCCGAGACCTCGAAATCTTCTCTCAGCTGAAGAGTCAGCTCTTCCTTTTGCTCGCTATCCGGCCCATCAGGAACAGCTACTTGCCCTTGGTCCTTCGTGGTCCAGCAGAGCGTTTGTGGAGGGGTCCGGTCGTCCTCCGGAGGAATGTTCGGCGAAATGCAATCTGGTTCTTGCGCGGCGCTAGCCGCGCAGCAGTTTCTCCCCGGAGCGGAAGCGGAGGGGAGGTCAATTCCGGAGGAGGATGACCGGACCCCTACCCACCCACCACCTCAAGCCCTGCCGGCCTCCAGCAGACGGCTTAAGAAGCGGCGGGTCTCTTCTTTCTGGGGGGATTCGAGGACTTGGGCGGGTGGGCCTTGCTCGAGGATGCGGCCTTCGTGGAGGAAGGCGACCTGGTCGGCTACCTCGCGGGCGAAGGTCATCTCGTGGGTGGCTATGACCATGGTCATGCCATCGCTCTTGAGGTCGCGGACTGCCTGGAGGACCTCGCCTACGAGCTCGGGGTCGAGGGCGCTGGTGACCTCGTCGAGGAGCAGGGCGCGGGGGCGGCCGGCGAAGGCGCGGGCGATCGCCACCCGCTGCTGCTGGCCGCCGGAGAGGTTGTCGGGGCGATCGTCCTCGCGGCCGGCCAGGCCGAAGCGGGCGAGCAGGGTGCGGCCGCGCTCGTCGGCCTCGGCCTTGGAGGAGCCGTGCGCCCGCCTCTCCCCCAGGACCACGTTCTCCAGGGCGGTCATGTGGGGGAAGAGGTTGTAGGCCTGGAAGACGAGCCCGAGGCGGCGCCGCACCGCGACCGGGTCGACGGCGGGGTCGGTGATCACCTCGCCGTCGAGGAAGACGTCGCCGTCATCGATCTCCTCCAGCAGGTCGATGCAGCGCAGCAGCGTCGACTTGCCGGAGCCGGAGGCGCCGATCAGCGCCACCGCTTCGTGTTCGCGGACCGTCAGGTCGATGCCGCGCAGGACCTCGCGCTCGCCGAAGGCCTTGGTCACGCCGCGGATCTCAAGGACCGGGCCACCCGGCGTCGCCGCGCTCACCGCACCGCCCCCTCGGGGCCGCCCATCCGCTCGACCACTCGCGCCAGCGGCACCGTCACCGCCAGGTAGAGCAACGCGGCGGCGATCAGCGGCGTGTAGTTGAAGGTCTCGCCCTGGACGATCTGGGCGATCCGGAAGGCCTCCTGCGGGCCGAGGATCGAGATCAGCGCCACGTCCTTCTGCAGAGCGACGAAGTCGTTCAAAAGTGGGGCGGTGACCCGGCGGATCGCCTGCGGCAGGATCACATGCCGCATCGCCTGCGCCTCGGTCAGGCCGACGGCGAGGGCGGCGTCGCGCTGGCCGCGATGGACCGAGCGGATCCCGGCCCGGTAGACCTCGGTGACGTAGGCGCTGTAGGAGAGGCCGAGGGCGATGCCGCCGAGCACGACCGGGTCGGTGGGCAGACCGCTCAGACGCAGCGCCGGGATGCCGAAGCCGACCAGGTAGACGAGCAGGATCGTCGGGATCCCGCGGAAGACGTCGACGTAGCCCGTGGTCAGCAGCCGCAGGGGGAAGAAGGCCGGCGCCCGGCTCGTCCGCAGCACCGCCAGCCCCAGCGCCACGACCAGCACCGCCGCCTCGACGATCATGAAGACCTTGACGTCGAGCCAGAAGCCTTCCAGCACTTCGGGGAACGATTCCTTGAAGACGCCCCAGTTGAAGAAGAGCTCGCGGACTTCGGGCCAGCCGGGGCTGGTCAGCACCCAGGCGGCGAGGCCGCCGATGACGACGAGGCTGGAGAGCGCGGCGATTGCCTGACCGCGCCGCCGGCGGCGGCGTTTAGCTGCCGCCCGTTCGAGGCGGCGGTTCGCCGGCGGGTTCGCGGCGAGCTCGGGCAAGCGCGCCGTGATTTCCTCAGTGCAGTTCGGGCGCGCCGGCGGCCTTGCTCATCCAGCGCTGGGTGATCTTTTCCAGTTCACCCGAGCTCTTCAGCGCTTCGACCGCCTGGCTGACGCAGCCGGTGAGGGCCGATTCCTTTTCCAGCAGGGCGCCCCACTGGTCGCCGCCGGGGGCGCTGAACTGGCCGACGACCGTCGCCTGCGGCACCTGGACCGCGGTCAGGTAGAGCGCCGTCGGCAGGTCGACGACGACAGCATCGATCTGTTCGTTCTTCAGCGCCGTGACGACGTCGTTGGAGCTGTTGAAGACTTCCGGCTTGCTGCTCGGTTCGATCTCTTCTTCGACGGCTTCGAGGCTGGTGGTCGAGATCTGCACGCCGATCTTCGCGTCCTGCAGATCGGCCAGCGACTTCGCCTGCACCGCTTCGGAGTCCTTCAGCGCCACCACCGCCTGGTTGGCGGTGTAGTAGGGCGCCGAGAAATCGACGGCTTTTTCCCGCGGCGGCGTGATCGAGATCTGGTTGACGTCGAAGTCGAAGCTCTTCGGCCCGGGCGCGTAGGAGGAGTTGAACGGCTCCACCGTCCATTCCACCTTCGCGGGCGGGTAACCGAGGTGCTTGCCGATCGCGTAGGCGACCGCGCTCTCGAACCCTTCGCCGTTGGTGGGATCGTCGTCTTCGAAGTAGGGCGGGTAGGCCGGTTTGTCGGTGGCCACCGTCAGCACGCCCTGCTTCTCGGTCGGCAGCTTGCCCTTCGGACAGCTCGCCGCGCCGGCGCTCGTCGTGCTCGAGCCCGAGTCATTCGAGCTGCCGCAGCCGAGCGCGAAAAGCGCGGCGAGCAGGAGGAACGTCAGCGAGAGTCTCTTCATCGGAGGGGCGGAGCCGGAAGGATGCGAAACCCTACCGTTTCCCCCAGACCGCTGAGCGTGGCGGAGAAAGAGGACCGGTGCTCTCGGCCGGAAGCACCGGTCTGTGTCCCTCGTTGCGGGAATCGGCAGGTGCACAGGAATACCTGACGAATGGTTGAGTACTAGAGTTCGACTCAGCCACCCCGATGCAGGGGTTCCTGCTGCCCCCCGGCCCCCTGCCCTGGCTGGGGGGCAGTTCCATGTCGGATCTCGAGGTCCTCGGCCAGGGCGGCCAGTACGGGGAGCGGCACCTGCAGCCCCCTGGCGATCCGCCGCACGTTCCCCCAGGTGGGATTGACGCGGCCGGACTCGAGATGCGAGATCCAGGTCGGGTGGATGTCGGCGAGCAGGCCCAGCGCTTCTTGGCTCAGCCGGCCCTCCTGGCGGAGCTGCCGGATGGCCTTGGCGAGGCCGATCTGGGGGTCGTCGGTGCGCGGCATCTAAGGAAGGGGATGCGCCTCCCGCCCCCGCGTCCGTGGAGGCGCGCTGGGCTCGCCTCGGGCCTGGCACGCGACCGGCTGCCTTGCGATACGCCGAAGATCCTGGCGGTGTCGCCGGTGAGGACCCTGTTCAAGGGGGCGATCTCTCACTGAAGCGGACACGAACATATGTTCGCATAGCTGCTGCTCCGGTGCAAGGGGCATTTCTGCTTCAAATCGCCCGACTGGCAGAGTTCGTCGCGATGACCGCCGACCTCGATCCCTCCCTGACCGGGCTCGCGCTCGAGCGCCTACGGCGCCGGCGCAGCGTCAAGTGGACCCGCTACCCGGGCGACGTCCTCCCGGCCTGGGTGGCGGAGATGGACTTCCCGCTGGCCCCGCCGGTGAAGCGGTCGCTGCTGGAGGCGGTCGAGCTCGACGACTGCGGCTATCCCGAGCCGGCGGAGCTGGGTGTCGCCTTCGCCGAGTTCGCGCAGCGCCGCCACGGCTGGACCGTGGATCCCGCCACCGTCTCCCCCAGCCCCGACGTGGTCGGCGCCCTGACCGCGGTGCTGAAGGAGGTCGCCGGGCCCGGCGACCGCGTCATCGTCAACACGCCCGTCTACCACCCCTTCTTCGCGGTGGTCGAGGAGGCGGGGTGCGAGCTGGCGGAAGTGCCGCTGGCCGGGACCGCGCTCGACCCCGAGGGGATCGAGCGCGCCTTCGCGGAGGGAGCGAGGGCGCTGATCCTCTGCAGCCCCCACAACCCGACCGGGAGCGTCCCCTCCCGCGAGCAGATGGAGGCGGTCGCGGCCGCCGCCGAGCGCCACGGCGCCTGGATCCTTGCCGACGAGATCCACGCCTCGCTCACCCTCCCCGGCGCCGAGTACCTCCCGTTCCTCACGGTCTCCACGGCGGCCCGCCGCCGTGGAATCGCCTTCTGGTCAGCCTCGAAGGCCTTCAACCTCGCCGGCCTGCGCTGCGCCGAGATCGTCACCGCCTCGGCCGAGGCGGTGGCGGTGATCGAGCGGCTGCCGGTCAGCGCCACCCACTGCGGCCACCTCGGGGCGATCGGCTCGATCGCCGCCTTCCGCGAGGGCGGTGCATGGCTCGATGCCGTGGTCGCCGTCCTCGACCACAACCGGACGCTGCTCGAGCGGCTGCTCGCCGCGCGCCTGCCGGAGGTCGGCTACGAGCCGCCGCGCGCCGGCTACCTCGCCTGGCTCGACTTCCGCGGGCTCGGCCTCGGGCCCGACCCCTCGCAGCCGATCCTCGAGCGCGGCCGCGTCGCCCTCAGCCCGGGACCGCAGTTCGGCCCGCAGGGCGGCGGCTTCGCCCGCCTCAACCTCGGCACCTCGCCGGCGCTGGTCGAAGAGGCGGTGGCGCGGATCTGCCGCGCGCTGGGGCGCGACTGACTTAGCCGCCGGCTTCGGCGCGGGCCGCTTCCAGCTCTTCTTCGACCGTCGAGGTCTGATCCGGGATCGTCAGCCGCTGTTCGAGGATCGGGACCGCCTCTTCGGGGTGGCCGCTGAGCCGCAGTGCGTGGCCGAGGTTGAAGAGCGCGTAGCCGTATTCGAGGTCTTCGCTGCCTTCGGGATAGGAGGCGACCGCTTCTTCGAGCACTGGCACCGCGGCGTCGTATTCGCCCGCCTGGATCATCGCGTAACCCTGTTCGTTGAGGGCCGCGCCCGATTCGGAGCTGCCTTCCGCCGACACGGCCGCTTCGGGTTCCGGCTCCAGTTCTTCGGTCTTTTCCGGCGGTTCGGCCGCCGTCGCTTCGCTCGATTCCGCCGCCGCGGTCGCACCTGCCCCGGCGGAGGCCTTCGCCGCCTTCGACTTCCCCTTCTTTGCCTGCCCCCCATTGGCAGCGCTCGCTCTACCGCCTCCCTTGCCGTCGTCGCCGCCCAGCAAGACAACGGCTCCGACCAGCAAGGCGGCGAGGACGCCGAGGATCGCGGCGGCGGCGCCCCAGCGGCTGCGACGGGAGCTCGCCCTGGCGTACGTGGGAGTCGGTTCACGCAGAGGCGGCGCGACCGGGACGGGGTCGCGTTCCTGCCGTTCCCGTTCGAACGTCGGCTCGTAGGCCTGGGTCGGTTCGCCGATCCGCTCCGCCCGTTCCAGCCGCGCCAGCGCCTGGCGCGCCGAGGCGGGGCGGGCGGTCGGCTCCTTGCTGGTCATCCACCCGATCAGGCCGCCGAGCGCCCGCGAGCACCTGCCCTGGCAGGAGCGCAGGACGACGCCGGCGGAGTAGAGGTCCGAGCGCTCGGTGGCCGGCTCCCCCGCCATCACCTCCGGCGCCGCGTAGCGCTCGGTACCGAGGATCAGGCCGGTGCTGGTCAGCGCGGTCGCGTCTTGGGGCAGCGCGATCCCGAAGTCGATCAGCTTCGCCGTCCCGTCCGGTTCGACGATGATGTTCGCCGGCTTGATGTCGCGGTGGAGGATCCCGACCTGGTGGATGTGGGCGAGCGCCTCCAGCAGTTCCCGCGCCAGCTTGTCGCAGTCGACGTCCTCCCCCCGCTCCAGCCGCGCCGCTAGGTTCTCACCGGGGACGAACTGCATCACCAGATAGGGCCGCTCGCCCTCGTCGGAGTAGTCGTAGACGCCGACCAGGTTGGGGTGGGAGAGCGAAGCCGCAGTCCGCGCCTCGCGCCGGAAGCGGGCGACGAAGCCAGGATCGCCGGCGATCGTGTCCGAGAGGACCTTCACGGCCACCTGCCGGTCGAGCCGCTCGTCGTGCCCGAGCCAGACCGCGGCCATACCGCCGCGCCCGAGCGTGCGCTCGAGCCGGTAGCGGTCCTTCAGCAGCTCCCCAGTCGCAATCGTTGCGGCCACGGGGTTCCTCTACCCGCTTGGCGCCTTAACTCTCCCAGCTGCTGGTACCCGATCGTCCCTGGCTCTCACCCAGCCGCTCCCTGGTCTCGCCGCATGTGCGGGCCCCGACTCGGCGGCGCGCCCCGGCAGGTGCTCGTCCCTCGGCCCGGTGGCAGAGCAGCCAGGGGACGAACCCCTTCGCCTTCGGCACATGAGCGACGGCGACGGTGAAGTCAGCTTGTGGGCGCCGGCGTAGGCGGCGAACTGCGCGAGGCCGGTTGCATCCGACATTGCTGCGGTTGAAGATAATGCTCGCGAAGCGATGAAGGCCGCCCACCACGTCAAGAGCGCCAACCGCGAGATGATGGCCGTGGTCCAGGGCCGGACCAGGACCCACACCCACCTGCGGCGGCGCCTGCTGACGATCTTTCTCGCCACCGCCTTCATCGCCCTGATCTCGACCTTCGTCGTCTACCTCGGCGAGCGCCACGCCAGGGGGACCGAAATCCACGACCTCTTCGACGCCTTCCTCTTCTCCACCTCGCAGCTCCTCACGGCCTCCTCGGTCGCCACCCCGAAGACGAACTTCGGCAAGGTGCTGGAGCTCTTCTTCGACATCTGGGCGATCACCGTCGTCGCCACCCTCGCGGGCTCCTTCGGAGCCTTCTTCCACGCCCGCAGCAAGGAGATGGACGGTGAGATGGACCGGGTCGAGCGACGCCTCCAGAGCGAGGTCGAGGAGCTGCGCGAGCGCATCTAGTTCGCCGCGATCCGCGGACGGGTAGGGACAGCGGATCGAGGTGATCGGCTACATCATCCTGCTGGCGCTGAGCGGCCTGGTGGTCGGCGCCCTCGCCCGCCTGCTCCTGATCGGCCCCGACCCGATGAGCATCCTCGAGACGATGCTCGCCGGCATCGGCGGCTCGCTCATCGCGGGCCTGATCGCCTACTACGTCTTCGACCGCAACACCGGCCCCGGCCTGCTCCTCTCGGTGATCTGCGCGATGGGCATCGTCTACGCCGTCCGCAAGTACCGCCGGCGCACCACCCCACCACGCTCCAACCAGCCGCTCACCTTCGGCCAGAGCAGCGTCCACACCCAGGTCCACTTCTTCCCCGGCTGCCTCGTCTTCTCCATCCTCGCCTCGATCATCCTCACGGTCCTGCTGAACCTGATCGTGCGCGCCTTCTAGATCAGCCGCGCAGGGCGCGCCAGACCACCCCGGGCCTTCGACCGACCTGCGGCCCCAGGACCAGGGCGAAGAGGGTGAGGGCGAGCCAGGGGCGCAGGTGGGGGGCGATGCGGCGGATGCGGCCGTCGGGAGCGAGCTCGAAGACCATCGCGTCGGTGAGGCGGGCGCCGAGGAGGCGGGCTTCGCCGATCGCGACGCGGTCCTTGCCCTCGCCGAGGGTCTGGTCCAGCGCAGGCCCTTGAGACTGCCGTAGACGGCAGTGAGGAGGTGGCGGACGTCGTCCTCTCCCCTGAAGACCATGCGGCCCGAGATCGGGGAGACGAGCTCGACATCGGGTGCGAGCGCGCTCATCATCGCCTCGATGTCGTTGCGCTCCGAGGCCTCCATGTAGCGGGCGATCGCGTCGTCCATGCTCCAACCCTATGACCGGGCGCAGCCCCCCCGAACTTGAGTCCCCCATAGGGGCCCGAACTTCGGAGACGCTTAGTCGGCCTCCCCCCAGGCGGTCGCCACCAGCGAGCGCGGGCCGGCCTGGTCGCGGTGCTCGCAGAGGTAGATGCCTTGCCAGGTGCCGAGCGCCAGGCGGCCCTCGCGGATCGGCAGCGTCAGCGAGGGGCCGAGCAGCGCCGCCTTTATGTGAGCGGGCATGTCGTCGTCGCCCTCGAGCGTGTGGGTCCAGTACGGCGCGCCTTCGGGCACCGCCCGGTCGAACCAGCTCTCGAAATCGCGACGAACGTCGGGCGAGGCGTTCTCGCTCAGCGCCAGCGACGCGGAGGTGTGCTGGAGCAGCAGGTGGAGAAGGCCGACCGAGATCTCTTCCAGCTCCGGCAGCGCCTCGCGGACTTCCCCGGTGACGAGGTGGAAGCCACGCGGACGCGCCCGGAGCTGCAACGTCCGCTGGAGCCACACAGCCCCAGCCTAAGCGGTCCTCATTTCGCTTTCGCTTTGGCGCGGGATTTCGAGCCGTTGCGGGATTTCGAGCCGTTCGATTTCCCACCGAGTTTTTTCTCGCGCTTGCGCTTCACGTCGCCGTCTTCGATCGTCCCACGCCAGCCTTTCTCGGTCTCCTCTTCCATCTCGACGAAGGCCTTGAAGCGGTGGAGGTCACCGCGCACGGCCCGCTTGGTGAAGCGCATGCCGCGGCCGGCTTTCTCCACCAGCGAGTCCGGCTTCACGTCCATGCTGACCTCGATCCGGGTCAGTCGCGGCGCCAGCTCGTGGAAGGTGACGACGCCGCTGTGCATGAGGCCCTGCTCGGTGTGCCATTCGATCCGCTCGTCGGGGCGCTGTTCGACGATTTCGGCTTCGAACTGCTTGGTCACGCCCCAGACCTTGGTCGAGATCGAGACGGTCGAGTCGTCGATCTGCTGGGCGCTGTCGACCCGGTGCATGAACTTCGGCCAGTCTTCGAAGCGGGTCCACTGGTCGTAGGCCTCGCTGATCGGGACCGCGACGTCGACCGACTGCTGGATCGGCATCCGCCGGCCGCTGCCGTGCGCCTCGGTCGCCTCCTCGCCGTCGTCGGAGTCGCCGTCGCCGTCGCCATTGCCGCCGAAGAGGTCTTTGAGGCCGGCCAGTTTCTTCGCCCCGCCGAGTTTTTCGTCGGCTACCTCGCCGGCGGCTTTCTTAGCGCCTTTGGCGACTTTGTCTTTGGCCTTCTCGGCAACGTCTTCGGCCGCCTCCTTCGGAGAGCCTCCCGCGAGTTTCGCGATTCCCTCCGCCGCGAACGGCAAGGCCATCAGCGCCGCCCCAGCCGCCGCCATCTTCTTCGGGTCCTTCAGCTGCTTGGCAGCAGGCGACTTGCCACCTTTCCTCGCCAGCTGCACCGCGGTGCTGGTGATGTCGCTCACGTCGGGCATGGATCCCTCCTTAGCGTTCTGTAGTCCCACGGAACGGGTTCCCGAGGCACCAAAAGGCAAACATCCCTAACGGGTCACGGGGCGAGGCTCAGCCTGAGCCTGTGGACTTGGTTGCCGCGGAGGTAACTAACTCGACAGCGACTACTCCGCCAGCGCGCCGTAGCGCTCGCCGGCAGGCACGCGCGCCGCCGGGTGCAGGCGGACGGCGTCGAGCCAGAAGCGGCTGCCGAGCCGCAGCTGCAGGAGGGCCGAGCGCAGCAGCGCCTCGCGGGCCGGGTCCCAACCGAAGCCGTAGAGGCGGCGCATCTCCGGGGGCAGCAGCCCCACCGAGACCAGCCTGATCGTCTCGGTCAGCGGGATCGCGGCGGTGCGGAGCCAGCCGGTGAAGGGCGGGTCGAGGATCATCTGCACCGCCTGCTCGCGCCGCTCCTCGGAGATCCAGAGGCTGCCGTCGGTCAGGCGCCCCTGCACGTAGGAGCGCAGACCCGCGTAGGTCCTGGGCATCGAGTCGGGCGGCAGCCCGAGCAGCTCCCCGACCTGGCGGTATCCGCCCCAGTAGCGCTCGCGCTCACGGGCGGCGAGGGCGCCGAAGATGCGCTCGTAGTAGACGACGGCCGAGTCGGCCAGCGTCGCCAGCACCCAAAGTCCGAGCTCCGGGTCTGAGGCGTCGTAGGGCGTCCCCTGCGGGATCGGGCCGTAGTCGGCGGGCGTCTTCCCGCGGACCCGCCGGTGCATCGCCCGCACGATGCGGCCGGTCTCCTCGGCCTCCTCCCGGCTGCCGAAGTAGATCCGCGACATCCGCTCGTCGGTGCGCTGCAGGCGGACCTGCGGGTCGTCGAAGATGATCGAGTGCCGGCGGAAGCCGACGACGGCCAGCGGATCGCATGCCTGCATCAGCAGCGCCCGGACGCCGGAGAAGAGGACCAGCCGCTCCCGGTGCAGCCGCCGCACCATCGAGTCGGCGGCGAAGAAGCCGTCCACCTGCTCGGCCTGCGGCGTCCGGCCGGGCGTCATCCCGGGCACGAGCGACAGCATGGCGGTCGGGCGAAACACTCCTTAAAAGGTAGCCGGCAGGTCACACGGGCCAGACAAACGGCATCCGGCCACGGACTTTCCGCACAAGCGCCCCCCCTATAGGTGGTCTTCTACTGATGGCGCATCATGCCGCCGTATTAGGTTCTTTCCCAGGTTGATGAAGATGCGGCGAGGAAAGGGGCGTTGAGGATGAGGGGCAAGGGCTGGAAGCACACCATGAGGGAAGGCTGGGCCTTCATCGCGATCGCGGTGCTCGCCTTCGTCGCCGGACTGCTGATCGGCGACCTCGGCGCCTCGCCGGAAACCAAGACCGTCTACGTCTCGAACGCCGGCGAAAGCGAAGAAGCTTCCGAAGCAAGCGGCCAAGCGGAAGGCGAAGGCGCAGAACCCGAAACGGCGGGCGGCGAAGGCGCTTCGGGCGCCCAGCTCTTCACCAGCATCGGCTGCGGCGGCTGCCACACCCTGTCCGCCGCCCACTCGACCGGCACCACCGGCCCCGACCTGAACGAATCCCTGGCCACCGACGACGACACCCAGGGCATCGAAGAAATGATCATCCACCCCGACGCCGAGGTGGTCGAAGGCTATCCCTCCAACGTGATGCCCCAGAGCTACGGCCAGAGCCTCTCCAGCTCCGAAGTCCACGAACTGGCCGAATTCCTCGTCGCCGGCACCAAAGCGAAGCCGAGCCCGTAGTCAGAGGAGGAAGATCGGGGAGACAGGATTTGAACCTGCGACCGCTCGGCCCCCAGCCGAGTGCGCTACCAGACTGCGCCACTCCCCGTGGGGTTTTCCATTCTGACGGATCGACGCGATGGCGGCTACCCTGCCTCTGCCGCGCGGCGGTAGCTCAATGGTAGAGCCCTAGCCTTCCAAGCTAGTTATGCGGGTTCAATTCCCGTCCGCCGCTCTCTTTTCCTTTCGGCCCAGATGAACGGATCGAGTGGGAGCATTTAGGGAGCGAGCTCGGTTGCCGAATAGAGGAGCGGATGCGTCCCGCGACCTCACGACTTCTGGCTGCCGGCTGCTTGGCCGTGCTTCTCGCGACGTTCGTCGGCTGCGGCTCCGATGGCTCGGGAGCTGCCGCGTCCCCAGACGGCTCGGGGGCCAGCGCCGGCTACGTCGACTGGCCGCTGTTCGGGCGGGTGCCGGCGCGAACGCACTACCTCCCGGCCGCGAAGCGGGCGCTGGATCCACCGTTGAAGCAGGCCTGGTCGGTGAACACGCACGCGTTGATCGAGTTCCCGCCGGCGATTCACGACGGCGTCGCCTACGTGATCAACAAGTATGGGAACGGCAAAGCGGTGCGGCTGCAGGACCGCAAGATCTTGTGGGAACTGAACGTGCGGCCGAGCGACAAGGGGAAGCCGAACTTCGTCACCGGGCCGGTCTACTACCGCGGCGCCGTCTACGGGGTCTTCCTCACCGGCAACCTCGCCGCCGGCGACGCCAAGACCGGCAAGAAGCTCTGGGTCCGGCACCTGAACGGGCACCTCGAATCCTCCCCGCTCGCGGTCGACGGGACGCTCTACCTCGGCACCGACAGGACCAACGTGCTGGCCCTGCGCGCCTCCGACGGCAAGACGCTCTGGAGCTTCAACGCGCCCGGCGCGATCAAAGCGAGCCCCAGCTACGACGGCGGCGACGTCTTCGTCGCCGACTACCAGAGCTCGATGTTCGCGCTTGACGCTAAGAGCGGCAAGCCGGTCTGGCGGACCAACACGAGCAAGGTCCCGCCCTACGGCCGGGGCGGCTTCTTCTCCTCCCCCGCGGTCGACTTCGGCCGCGTCTACGCCGCCCGCGACGACGGCACCGTCTACGCCTTCGACGAGAAGACCGGCAAGGTCGACTGGTCCTTCGACGCGGGCGACTCCACCTACGGCTCGCCCGCCGTCGCCGACGTTCCTGGTACCCCGCCGAGCGTCTACATCGGCGCCGAAAACGGCCGCCTCTTCGCCCTCGACGCCCGCACCGGCAAGCCGCGCTGGCGCTACGACGTCGGCGGCCCGATTCCCGGCACCGCCACCGTGATCGGCCACACCGTCTACACCTCCAGCTTCAAGACCCGGGAAACGACCGGCCTCGACGCCCGCACCGGCAAGCGAAGCTTCCACATTAAGCAGGCCGGCTACACGCCGATGGTCTCCGACGGCAAGCGCCTCTACCTGGTCGGCTATTACGACCTGATCGGGCTCGAACCGGCGAAGCGGTAGCAAGCAAGGCGACTTATCCGCGATATATACGGATAAGTCGCCTTGCTCAGCGGATCGGGCTCCCGGCGCGGCTGACCTCGAGGTCGAAGAGGCGGAAGCCGGCGCCGAGCAGCGGCTGGGCGACGTTGTGGACCGGCGTATCGCCGATCATCCCGTCGGGCGAGCCGGCGTGGGCGTGGCCGTGGAGGACGAGGTCGGGGCCGTGCTCGAGGATCGGAGCCGCCAGCCGATCGCTGCCCAGAAAGACCCAGATCTCCCGCGGCTCCCCTTCCAGCGTCGCCTCGATCGGCGCGTAGTGGAGGAGGACGATCCGCAGCGGGCAGGTCGCCACCTCCCGCAGCCCCGCCTCCAGAGCTTCGACTTCTTCGGTCGCCTCGTGGTAGACGGCCCGCAACGAGGGCTCGCCGAAGTCCGGCAGGTGGCGGGGCGCGAAGCCGCCGACGAACCCCTTGACGCCGACGATCCCGACCTCGACCTCACCGACCTGGCAGACGGCGGTGCGGCGGTCGAGCATCTCCACCCCGCCCGCCTGCAGACGCTCGAGGATCGCCTCGGCTTCGTCGCCGTGCCAGTCGTGGTTTCCGAGCACCGCGTAGACGGGTGCAGCGGTCGCTGCCGCCGCTTCGCAGAGGATTTCCGCCTCCTCGAGCCGGCCGTGGCTGGTCAGGTCGCCCGCGACAACGACGAGGTCGATGTCGTCGCTCAGCTGCGCGAACGCATCGACGACCGCTTCGCGGTTGGAGTCGCGGCAGTGGATGTCGCCGGTTGCCGCGACCCGCACCTGCCCCTCGCGGCCGGACAACCGCCGATCGCCGTTGGAAGAAGCCATCGCCGCCTCCCTACCCGCCTTTGCAGCCGCCGAAAAAGCTGACGACGGGACGAAAACCGCTTATATATGGACCGGTTTTCAGCCCGTCGGCAATGCGTTTAGGCGTTGGCGCGGCGGGGCACGGAATTAGGGCATGGCCGAGGGACTGGGCAAGAACGAGGTCGACGCCGAGCTGACCGCGAGCCTCAAGCGCTCGATCGCGGCGCTTGAGCGGCAGGAAATCCCCTACGTGCTGGGCGGGGGGCTCGGCTGCTGGGCGCGCGGCGGCCCGCCCTCCTCCAACGACATCGACCTGATGCTGAAGCCTGAGGACGCCGAGCGCGCCCAGGCAGCGCTCGCCGAAGCCGGGATGCGGCCGGAGACGCCGCCCGAGCAGTGGCTACGCAAGGCCTGGGACGGCGAGATCCTCGTCGACCTGATCTACGAACCCTCGGGGATGACGATCGACGACGAGGTGATCGCCCGCGGCGAGGAGATGAGCGTCGAGGCGATGCAGATCCGGGTGATGGACCTCGACGACCTCCTCGTCACCAAGCTGCTCGCCCTCGACGAGCACAGCGCCGACTACCGCGACCTGATTCTCATCACCCGCTCGCTGCGCGAGCAGATCGACTGGACGCAGCTGCGCGAGCGCACCGCCGAGAGCCCTTTCGCCCGCGCCTTCTTCACCCTCGCCGACGGCCTGGAGATCAGCCCCGGCTCCCCCACCGGCGCCTCGGTCGACGCTTAGCCGCAACGGCGGCGTGCCGGTCGAGCGAGGCGCCGACAAGGTCGACGGGGTCATTCGAGCCCACGCCGACCCCCTACCCGCGCGGACGCCGGTCAGTGCCCGGAGCCGCGCCCGACCTGGGTCGTCAGCTTCACCTTCGGTTCCCCCGAGCCGATCTTCGCGGCCTTGACCGAGAAGCGGAGCGTGCCCTTCTTGAGCCCGGAGACTTTGGCGACCAGGAAGGTCTGCCCGCTCTCCTTCTTCACCTGCAGCTTGCGCACCTTCGGCCGCGCCGCGGCGATCACGTTGCCCTTGGCGATCAGTTTCAGGCCGGCGAGCTTGAACTTGTCCAGCGAACTAGTCCAGCTGAGCACGATCTGCAGGGTCTTGGTCGAAGCCCCGACCGGAATGCTGTGGACCTTGCTCTGGCCTTGCTTCAGCAGGTCGTTGAATTCGCGCGGGGGCGTCTGGCAGGTCAGCTCGGCCTCGATCTGGTTCATCGTCGACTGCAGCGCGCTGGAATCGGGGAGCGGGAAGAACGTGCCGCCGGTATCGGCGGCGATTTTCTGCAGGCGCGCCTGGTCTTCGGGAGCGGCGAGGCCGGAGCTGAAGCCGATCACGTAGGTCGGCACGTTGTGGGCGAGGTGGGCTTCGTTGTAGGTGCCCACGTCGTGCCCGCCGTCGGTGAGGAAGATGCGCGCCTGGGAGGTCGGGTCGTCGCCATCGGCCTTGGCGAAAGCCGCGTTGTAGTCGGTGGCGCCGTTGTCGGCCTGGATCGCGGCGTCGAGGGCCGATTTCATCGCCGAGGCGTTGGTCCCCACCGGCTCGGGCGGGAAGACCGTGTCCGCGGCTGGTTTTTCGAATTCGGAGCCGAACTCGACCGCCCCGAGCTGGGTCTGGGTCGGCAGCGCGTTGATCAGCAGGTCCATCGCCTGAACCCGCAGGCGGTTCTGGTCCGTGAAGCTCATCGAGCCGGAGTCGTCGATGATCGCCTCGATGTTCGTCTTCGGGGTGCAGCCCGCCGAGGCAGTCGCGCCGCCGGCCGCCCCACTCGACGCGGCAAACACCGCCATCGCCGCCAACGCCACCCCGAACCAGATCCGCCAAATGCGCTTCATCCGCTTCCCTTCCGCTCGACCACTTGTCGCGCTCAAGCTAACGGTGAGGGCCCACCGCCGCAAGGGGCTTCGAACGGGGCAACCACGACCGGGCCGCCTGTTAGGAAGGTCCGCCATGGAAGCCCACCGGTCATACGAGCGCTTCGAGCAGGGGCACCACGTCGCCGCCGGCGGGGAACTTCCACATCACGCGCAGATCGCGGCAGTGGCCGTGGCACTGATCGCCTGCCTCCTCGCGGTGGCGACCTTCCTCTCCAACGAGGCGCTGAAAGAGGTGATCACCGGCGAGACCCACGGCGCGACCGCTGCCGCGCAACTCGAGAGCAACCGGGTGAAAATCGACATCGCCCAGGGCAATGCGTCGCTGCTGCGGGTCCTCGGCGGGGGCATCCCGGCCAGATACCGCGCAGCCGCCGCAGCGCGGTTGCACGAGAAGCGAGTGGCCGGCGAGCTGCTCCCCACCGACGCCCACCTCAACGAAGAGATCTCCACCCACCGCAGCGATGTCGACCACGCCAATTCGCAACACCTCGCCTTCGAGCTCTCCGAGGTCGCATTCGAGGTCGGCATCGTCCTCGCCTCGATCTCGATCATCGCCCGCCGCCGCTGGCTCCTCGGCGCCGCCGGAGCAGCAGCCACGGCCGGCGTGGCGCTACTGGCATTCGGCCTGCTCTTCGCCTGAGTCGTCTAGAGAGCGGGGCACCTAGGACTCGAACCTAGAATCGCCGGTTTTGGAGACCGGTGCCTTAGCCAGTTTGGCCAGTGCCCCAGGGGGCGAATCCTACCGGCCTCGATGCGGGCGGAGGGACTTGAACCCCCACGATCTTTCGATCACCAGGACCTAAACCTGGCGCGTCTGCCAAATTCCGCCACGCCCGCGTGGCTGGGCCGGCCGGCCCTTAACGCGGGGCCAACGGCGCCGCGTCGCTTGGGGATTCTATGATCGTCGCGTGGCGGTAGGAGAGGTCAGGCCCGGCTACGAACTGTGGCGGCCGAATCGGGAAAAAGGGAGCTCGGTCACGACCAAGTTCGTCGTCGTGCTGCTGCTGGTGGCGACGGCCGTGCTCGCGGGCATCATCACGATCGGCGGCTGGCCGCTGCTGAAGGGCGGCGGCGCGATGGGAATCGTCTGCGCGATCTACGCTCTCCTCTACGTCTTCTTCGCCTTCATCGTCGCCCGCTGGAACCGCGGCGTGCTGCCGGTGGTGGCGGCGCTCTCGATGATCCTGGCGATCTTCTGCGCGGTCGGCGCCGAAAGCTGGTTCAACCGCGACCGCACCGGCTTCGAAACCGCCGCCCTCAGCTCCTCGCTGATCGGGCTGCTGGTGATCCTCCTCGGCCTCCTGCAGATCGTCCTCGTCGCCGCCGCCCTCTACGCCTTCAACCAGGAATGGCATGTCGAGGAGGAGCGGCCGATCGGCTCCGGCGAGGACTACGGCGCCGGCGCCGCGGGCCAACCGCAGCCCGCCTGATTCGGCTCTATCGTTCGGGCGGAAGCCGGAGTGGCGGAATTGGCATACGCGATCGACTCAAAATCGATTGCCCTTGCGGGCTTGTGGGTTCGAGTCCCACCTCCGGCATCGCCGCCTCCCTGGCCAGCCGGCCAATAAGCTGGGACGGTGAGCGCGGCAACCGGGGAGCTGCTGTGGGAACCGTCGGCCGAGCTGGTCGAGCGCTCGCGCTTGACCGAATTCATCGGCTGGCTGAAGCGCGAGCGCGGGCTCTCTTTCGGCGGCTACGACGAGCTCTGGCAGTGGTCGGTCGACGACCTCGACGAGTTCTGGTCGGCGATCTGGGAGTTCTTCGGGGTGCGGGCCGACGGCGACCCGTCCCCAGTCCTCGCCTCGCGCGAGATGCCGGGGGCGCAGTGGTTCCCGAACACCTCGCTGAATTACGCCGAGCACGTCTTCGCCGGCAAGCGCGACGAGGAGGTGGCGATCCTCCACGCCTCCGAGCTGCGCGAGCTCAGGGGTATGCGCTGGGGCGAGTTGCGGTCGCAGGTGACGGCCGTGGCGGCGGGCCTCCGGGGGCTCGGGGTTGGTCGCGGCGACCGCGTCGTCGCCTACATGCCGAACATCCCCGAGACGATCGTCGCCTTTCTCGCCACCGCCTCGCTCGGCGCGGTCTGGTCGAGCTGCTCGCCCGACTTCGGCCCGGCCAGTGTCGTCGACCGCTTCGCCCAGATCGAGCCGAAGGTCCTCTTCGCGGTCGACGGCTACCGCTACGGCGGCAAGGACTTCGACCGCCGCGAGGTGGTGGTGCGCCTGCAGGAAGCGATGCCGACGCTGGAGCGCACGGTCGTCCTCCCCTACCTCGAGCCCGAACCGGACCTCACGGGCCTCCGCGACGCGATCGTCTGGGAGGAGCTGCTTCGGGAAAGCGAAGCCGCCGAACTGCGCTTCGAGCGCGTTTCCTTCGACCACCCGCTCTGGGTCCTCTACTCCTCCGGGACCACCGGCCTGCCGAAGGCGATCGTCCAGGGCCAGGGCGGGATCCTCCTCGAGCACCTGAAGAAACTCAACCTCCACGTCGACGCCCACCCCGGCGATCGCCTCTTCTGGTTCACGACGACCGGCTGGATGATGTGGAACTTCATCGTCTCGGGGCTGCTGACCGAGGCGGCGATCGTCCTCTACGACGGCAACCCGGGCCACCCGGACATGGGCGTGCTCTGGGACCTCGCAGAGCGGGCCGGGATCACGATGTTCGGCACCAGCGCCGCCTACATCGCCGCCTGCATGAAGGCGGGTGTCGAGCCCGGGAAGGGCCGCGACCTCAGCGCCCTGAACGCTGTCGGCTCGACCGGCTCCCCGCTCTCGCCCGAGGGCTTCGACTGGATCTACGACCACGTCGGCCGCGACACCTGGCTGTTCTCGACCAGCGGCGGCACCGACCTCTGCACCGCCTTCGTCGGCGGCGCGGTGACGCTGCCGGTCTACCGCGGCGAGATCCAGGCGCGATCGCTCGGGGCGGCGGTCGAGGCCTGGAACGAAGAGGGCGAGCCGATGGTCGGGGAGGTCGGTGAGCTGATCGTCACCGAGCCGATGCCCTCGATGCCGCTCTACCTCTGGGGCGACGAGGACGGCAGCCGCTACCGCGAGAGCTATTTCGAGATGTTCCCGGGCGTGTGGCGCCACGGCGACTGGCTGGAACTGACCTGGCGCGGCACGGCGGTCATCTATGGCCGCTCGGACTCGACGATCAACCGCGGCGGGATCCGGATGGGGACGAGCGAGATCTACCGGGCGGTGCTCGGCATCGACGAGATCGTCGACGCGCTCGTGGTCGACCTGCCGCGGCCGGGCACCGACGGCTGGATGCCGCTCTTCGTCGTCCTCCGCGAAGGGGCCGAGCTGGACGAGGAGCTGCCGCGGGAGATCGCCCGGCGCGTTCGCGAGCAGTGCACTCCCCGCCACGTCCCCGACGAGGTCTTCCAGATCGACGAGGTACCGCGGACGCTCAGCGGCAAGGTGCTGGAGGTGCCGGTGAAGCGGATCCTGATGGGCACCGCGCCGGAGCAGGCGGCGAGCCGCGACTCACTGGCGAACCCGCGCTCGCTCGATTACTTCGTCGAGATGGGCGCGCGACTCGGCGGCGAGGAAGCGCCGGCACCGAGCTGAGGGGCCCGCGCGGCGAGCACTCCCGCGGTCGCCTGCAGGACCGCCAGCACATGCTCGGGCTCATATCGAACCTGCTCGTGCGTGAAGCGCAGGGGCGTCAGCCCGGCGGCGATGTGGGTTTGATCCCGTAAGCGGTCTCGAGCCTGCTCGGCGGGGGTACGGTGGTAGCGGAGGCCGTCGGTCTCGACGACCAGGCCGAGATCCGGCCAGTAGAAGTCGACCTCGAACTCGTTGACGAACTGCCCGGTGAGCGGGGTCGGCAGGCCCGCCTTCGCAGCAAGCGGGAGGAAGCGGCGTTCCAGCTCCTCCTTGGTGAGGCGGAAGGTGCGGCGGTCGAGGATGAAGCGGAGCTTGGCGGCTCCGGGCTCGCCGCTGCGCGCGTCAAGCGCCTCCCGCAGCTGCGGCGGGTGCACGAGGTTGTATTTGTCCGCCTCGTTGATCATCCGCTCCACACCCGGGCGGTCGAGGCGGAGCGACATGTCGATAAGGGTCTGGACGGGCGTGGTGACGGGAATGCCGTACTCGCGTGTCAGGTCCCGCTGGAGGTTGAGCGAAGGGCGGCGGTGGACGCGCAATCCGGGCACTTCCCGATGGGACTGACTGGGTAAGGAGAGTTCTATCTCTGAGCGCTGCTCATATCCGATGCGCCATAGGGCAGCGGCGCTGGAGTGACTGAGGACCGCGCCATCGCCGCAGGCGAGCACCGCTGCCATCCAGCGACCTTTGTCGTTCACGACCGGGCGACCCACGGCGTAAACGCCACGCCTAATCGGATGCAGGCGGCCCTTCAAGGTGCGGTGTTTGATGGCGTGCGGAGTGAACCCGAGAGCAAGCAGCTGCTGTCGGGAGATCACGCCGTGCTGGTTTCCCGCGAGCAGCCAGGCTTTGGCAGAGCGATCCGAGTCGGCGCGGTTTGATCTCTGGCGGGTTTGGGCGGTCATAGCCGCCTTAAGTCGCCAGTCGCTTCGGACTCTCCCCCCTACCCAGCCTGTTCTTGGTGCTTCCTGCGGTTAGACCATGCCGAGGCCGCCCGAAACACCGAGCGTCTCACCGGTGACGTACGAGGCATCGTCGCTCGCTAGGAACGCCACGGCTGCGGCCACCTCCTCCGGCCGGCCTAGGCGGCCCATCTGGGTGGAGGCGCGCATCGTCTCGATGACTTTCTCGCCGATCTCGCCGAACTCCTTGGCGCCCATCAGCAGCGGGGTCTCGATCGGGCCGGGAGCGATCGCGTTGGCGGTGACGTTGTAGCGGGCGGCCTCCCGGGCGATCGCCTTGGTGAAGCCGATGACGCCCGCCTTGGCGGCGCTGTAGGCGGCCGAGCCCTTGGAGCCGACGCGGCCCGCCTCCGAGGCGATGTTGACGATGCGGCCGTAACCGCGCTCCTGCATCCCCGGCAGCGCCGCGTGGGTGCAGTTCATGACGCCGCCTAGGTTGACGTCGAGCGTCTGCTGCCACTGCTCGGGGGTGACGTAGACGAAGAAGCCGAAGTTGTCCATGCCGGCGTTGTTGACCAGGACGTGGAGGTCGCCGACGGCGCCGACGGCGCTGCGGGCGGCGTCGAGGTCGGTGACGTCAAGTGCGACCGCGTGGCCGGCAATCTCGCCGGCGACCTTCTCAGCCCCCTCGACATTGAGGTCGCCGACCCAGACCTCGGCACCCTCGGCCGCAAGCCGGGCGGCGGTCGCGGCGCCGATCCCGCTGGCGCCGCCGGTGACCAGCGCCTTCTTGCCCTCGAGCCTCATGCGAGCGGAGCATAGTGGCCCTCGGAAGGTCGCCTAGACTGCGCGACCTTGGAATCGATCCCGATCATCGGCGGCACCGGCGCCCTCGGCGCGGGCCTGGCGCGGCGCTGGGCGCGGGCGGGCGTGCCGATCGTGCTCGGCTCCCGCGACGCCGGGCGCGCCGAGGAGGCGGCGGCCAAGGTACGCGAGGTGGTGCCGGACGCCGACGTCACCGGCCTGCAGAACGAGGAGGCGGCGACCAAGGGCGAGGTCGTCTTCCTCACCGTCCCCTTCCGCGTCCAGTCGGAGAACCTCAACAACCTGCGCGAGGCGCTGCGCCCGGGCCAGATCCTCGTCGACTGCACCGTCCCCCTCGCCGCCGCGGTCAGCGGCAAGGCGACCCGCTCGCTCGGCGTCTGGCAGGGCTCGGCCGCCCAGCAGGCGCAGGAGATGGTGCCCGAGAGCGTGACCGTGATCGCCGCGATGCACACCCTGGCGGCGCCGATGCTGGCGAAGCTCGACGTCGCACTCGGCGAGGACGTCCTCGTCTGCGGCGACAAGAAGGCCGACAAGGCGCGAGTGGCGCGACTGATCGAGCAGATCCCCGGCCTGCGTGCGGTCAACGCCGGGGCGCTGGAGATGGCGCGGATCGTCGAGCAGCTGACGCCGATGCTGATCTCTGTCAACACGCGCTACAAGACCCACGCCGGGATCCGCCTCACGGGCCTGCCCGAGGGCGACCACTGGGCGTGAGGACTACAGCGGGCAGGGGGTGCAGTCGGGCAGACCGTCGGGCTCGTAACCCGAGGGGCGCTAAGTGAAGGTCGCGCTTCTCGCCGGCGGCACCGGCGGCGCCAAACTCGCGGCCGGGATGCAGGAGGAGGTCGGCCCGGACCTCGCAGTGATCGCCAACACCGGCGACGACGTCGAGGCGCTCGGCGTCCACGTCTCCCCCGACCCCGACCTCGTCACCTACTGGTTGAGCGGCGAGATCGACGCCGAGCGCGGCTGGGGGATCAAAGACGACAGCTTCACCACCTTCAAACGCCTCGAGCAGCTCGGCGCCCCGAGCTGGTTCGGGCTCTCCGACCGCGACCTCGCCGCCTGCCTCTACCGGCGCCAGTTCCTCGATGACGGCGGCCGCCCGACCGACGCTCAGGCACAGATCGCCCGCCGCCTCGGGGTCGAAGCGCGGGTGCTGCCGATGTGCGACACGCCGGTGCGGACCCAGGTGGTGACCCCGGGCGGTCAGCGCGGCCTGCAGGAGTACCTGATCCTCGACGGCGGCCGGCCGCAGGTGCTCGGCGTCCAGCTGGAGGGGATCGAGGCGGCCGAGCCGACGCCGGAGGTGCTGGAAGCGCTGCGCGACGCCGAGGTCATAGTCATCGGCCCCTCGAACCCGGTGATCAGCATCGGCCCGATCCTCGCGGTGCCCGGCCTGCGCGAGGCGATCGCCGCCTCGCCCGCCCCCGTCATCGCCGTCAGTCCTTACGTCGCCGGCGCAGTCGTCAAGGGCCCGACCGATCGCTTCATGGAAGGGATCGGTCGGCCGACCACCGCCGCCGGGGTGGCGTCCCTCTACGCGGGGCTGATCGACGCGATGGTCGTCGACGAGGGCGATCCCGACCTGCCGCCGTCGGGCCTGCCCACGCTGAGCGCGCCGACGCTGATGGAGGGGGCGGCGGGACGGGTGCGCCTGGCCCGGATCGTGCTCGACTACGCCGCTACGCTCGCCTCTTGAACGCGATCGCGGTACTCCCGGTGAAGCGCTTCGGCGCCGCCAAGCAGCGGATGGCGGGGGGGATCACCGGTGGCCAGCGCCGCGACCTCGCCGAGGCGATGGTCGCCGACGTCCTCGAAGCGATCGGCCAGGCCCGCGCGATCGAGCGGACGATCGTCGTCACCGGCGACCCGATCGCCCAAGAGCTGGCCGCGGAAGCGGGCGCGGAGGTCGTGCCCGACCCTGAGGACGCCGGTCACGTCGAGGCGGCGCTGGCGGGCATCGCCCGCGCCGAAGCCGAGGGCGCCGAGCGGGTCGTCTTACTGGCCGGCGACTGCCCCCTGCTCGACCCGCGCGAGCTCGACCGCCTGCTGACCGGCGTCCCCGGCAACTACGTCGGCGTCGTACCCGACCGTCACGGCACCGGCACCAACGCGCTGCTGCTGAGCCCGCCGAACGCGATCGTCCCCGCCTTCGGCGAGGGCAGCCGCGACCGCCACGTCGAGGCAGCGCGCCAGGCGGGAGTGCCCTTCGGGGTCGAGGAGCTGCCCTCGATCGAACTCGACCTCGATACCCCAGCTGACGTCATCGCCTTGACCCGCGAGCTGGCGAAGCAGCCGGGCCGGGCGAAGCGGACCGCGAAGGCACTGGGGATATGAGCAGAGAGCTTCGGGTCCTGCCCGTCGAGGGCATGCCCGAGGTGCGCGAGGGAGATCGGGTCGGGGCGCTGATCGCAGAACGGGCGGAGCTGGAAACCGGAGATGTGGTGGTGATCTCCCAGAAGGTCGTCTCCAAGGCCGAGGGGCGGATTGTGCGGCTGGACTCGGTGACCCCGTCGGAGAAGACGCGCTATCTGGCAAAGCAGCTGGGTAAGCAGCCGGAGCTCGTGGAGCTGGTGCTCTCCGAGAGCCGCGAGGTTCTGCGAGAGGAGCGCGTCCTGATCACCGAAACGCACCACGGCTTCGTCTGCGCCAACGCGGGCATCGACGCCTCGAACCTTCCGGAGGACGGAACGGTCTGCCTATTGCCGAAGGACCCGGACGCCTCGGCACGCCAGATCCGCACCGAACTGGCGCCCCTGATCGAGGGGCCGGGGATGGGGGTCGCCGGACCCTCCCCGCTGTTGTCCGCCGACCCCCATCCCCGGCCTCTCCCCGCGGTCGTAATCGCCGATAGCTTCGGCCGCGCATGGCGCCTAGGCCAAGCCGAGGTTGCAATCGGCTGCGCCGGCCTCGAGCCGCTCGACGACTGGCGTGGACGTCACGACGCAAGTGGCCGCGAGCTAAGCGCCACCGTCATCGCTATCGCCGACGAGGTGGCGGCGGCTGCTGATCTCGTCCGCGTCAAGGACAGCCGGGTGCCGGTGGCAATCGTGCGCGGCCTCGGCCGCTTCGTCGGCGCGGAGGACGGTCCCGGTGCTACCGCCCTCCGCCGCCCTCCCGGCGACGACTTGTTCAGATGAGCTCGAAGCCCGCTATGCGGCGTCCTCAGTCGCCCAAATAGCGCTGCTAGTCGGGCTCCCTGCGTCCTTGCCTAGCGACCTCTGATTCTCATCTGTCCTTGCGGACGGAGTCCTTGACCTTGTCCGACACCTTGTCGAGACCGTCCTTGACGGCGCCCGAGGCCTTGTCGACCTTCCCCTCGCGCTTGAGGTCGTCGTCGCCGGTCAGACTCCCGGCGGCCTCCTTGACGCGCCCCTTGGCGTCGTCCTTGTTGCGGATCTCGTCGCTCATCGCATCCCTCCGTTGAATTAAGTGGATGCCACACGGCTACCCGAACCCGCCCCGGAGCGAACTGCATCAAATTTCCGGCCTCCTGGCCCTGGAATTTGATGCAGTTCAGATCTGCAGGACAGCGGCGCCTCGGAAGCGGCCCGCGCGGAGGTCCTCCAGCGCCTGGTTGGCCTGCTCCAGGGGGTAGGCGGAGACCTCGGTGTAGACGGGGATCTTGGGCGCCAGGGTGATGAACTCCTCACCGTCCCGACGGGTGAGGTTGGCGACCGAGCCGAGGGTGCGCTCCTCCCAGAGATCGCTGTAGGGGAAGGAGGGGATGTCGCTCATGTGGATGCCGGCGCTGGTGATCCGGGCGCCCTTGGCGCTCGCCCGCAGCGCCGCCGTCATCAGTGCGCCGACCGCGGCGAAGACGATCGCGCCGTCGAGCTCCTCCGGCGGCGTCTGCTCCGAGCCCCCCGCCCACTCGGCGCCGAGCCCTCGCGCGAAGGCCTGCGTCTCCTCATCGCCCTCGCGGGTGAAGGCGAAGACGCGGCGCCCTTCGTAGACCGCGACCTGGCAGAGGATGTGGGCGGCGGCGCCGAAGCCGTAGAAGCCGATCCGCTCCGCCTCGCCGACCAACCGCAGCGCCCGGTAGCCGATCAGCCCGGCGCAGAGCAGCGGCGCCGCCTGCAGATCCGGGTAGCCGTCGGGGATCGGGAAGCAGAAACGGTCCTCGGCCACCGCCACCTCGGCATAGCCGCCGTCGACGTCGTAGCCGGTGAACCGGGCGTTGTCGCAGAGGTTCTCGCGGCCGCCACGGCAGTAGCGGCACTCGCCGTCGGTCCAGCCGAGCCAGGGCACTCCGACCCGGTCGCCGGGCGCGAAGCGACCGACCCCCTCGCCCACCTCGCGGACGACGCCGACGATCTGGTGCCCCGGCACCAGCGGCAGCTTCGGCTCGGCGAGCTCGCCGTCGAGGATGTGCAGATCGGTGCGGCAGACGCCGCAGGCGCGAACGTCGAGCAGGACCTGGCCTGACCCGGCGCTCGGCTCGGGCAGGTCCGTCGGCTGGAGCGGCTCACCCTGCCTCTCCAGCACCATCGCCCGCATCGGTCAGGCAGCCGCGGGAGCCGGGTCGTAGGTCTCGATGATCTCGTACAGCGTCGTCCGCTGCGCCGGTTCGCGCCCCGCCGCCCGCGCCGCCTCGATCAGCTGCTCGGCCTCCAGCCGCACCCCGTGCTGCGAACCCGCCATGCGGGAGATGTTCTCCTCCATCAGCGTGCCGCCGAGATCGTTGACGCCCCACCTCAGCGCCTCGGTCGCCCCCTCCAACCCCATCTTCACCCAGCTCGCCTGCATGTTCGGGATGCTGCGCCCGAGCGCGAGGCGGAAGGCGGCGGTGTGCTTGAGGTTCTCCTCGATCGAGATCTCCTCGATCCCGTGGGTGCGCCCGAGCATCGTGTTGAACGGGATGAAGGAGAGCGGGACGAACTCGGTGATTCCCCCGGTCCGCTCCTGCAGCGCCCGGATCACGCGCATATGGCGGGCGAGCTCGCGCGGCTCCTCGATGTGGCCGAACATCACCGTCGAGGTCGAGCGCAGCCCGGCGCGGTGGGAGGCTTCGATGATCTCGACCCAGCGGTCGGCGGGCAGCTTGTTCGGCGAGATCCGCTGCCGCACCCCGTCGTCGAGCACCTCAGCCGCGGTCCCGGGCGTCGAGCCGAGCCCGCACTCGAGCAGGTACTCGAAAACCTCCAGCGGCTCCTTGCCGGAGCGCTCGCAGGCCCAGTTGATCTCCATCGGCGAGTAGGCGTGCAGGTGCAGCTGCGGCGCCACCTCCTTGGCCAGCCGCAGCCAGCGCCCGTACTCCTCCAGGGTCAGGTCGGGATGGATGCCGCCCTGCATGCAGAGCTCCGTCGCCCCGAAGGCGACCGCCTCTTCCACCCGCGCCGCAAAGTCCTCCTCACTGACTTCATAGGCGTCTGGAGAGCGCCTGCCCTGCCCGAACCCGCAGAAGGCGCAACCGACGACGCAGACGTTGGTGAAGTTGATGTTGCGGTTGACGACAAAGGTCACCCGATCCCCAGCCAGCTCCGCCCGCAGCTCATCCGCCGCGATCCGCATCTCCTCGATCACCTCGGGGCGGCTCTCAGCGAAGAGAGCAGTCAGCTCGTCCTCGGATAGCTCCTGACCCTCGCGGCCTTTCTCGATAGTGCGGCCCGCCAGATCAGGAGCAATGGTCTCCTCACTTCTGCGACCCGATCCCCGCCGCGGGATGAACGACCAGTACTTCAGCTTGATCACGTCGAGGACCCCCTGCTCCATCCACTCGGGATCCATGTACTGCGGGTAGACACAGAGCCGCTCGGTTAAGGCGTAGCCCCGGGGCGCCAGCTCCTTCCGCACCTGGTGCGGCGAAGGGAACGGCTCCTCCGGGCTGATGTGGTCTCCGTTAGCACTGAGGCCGCCCAGATCGGTGGCACCTGCCTCGACCAACTCGGGCCACCAGTCCGAGAGGTTCGGCGGCACCTGCACGCCTACGTCCGGCATAAGCCGTTTGCACTCCCCGATCAGGCGCTTGATCTCCTCGATCCCTACGGAGTTCGCCCACGGTGGCAGGGAGGACGGGGGTGCCTCCTCCAGACACTCAACCCCGAGCCTTAGCAAGGGGTGTCTGGAGGAGGCACCCCCGTCCTCCCCCCACCGCTCCCGCGAAGCCTCACCAGCAATCTCAGCCACCTCGGCGCCGTAGTACCGCGGATGCGGAACGAAGTTCTGCAGGATCACCTCCTGGAGATGGCCGTGACGAGCATGGCTCTCCGCGAGGGCTTCAAGAGATTCGACCCGCTCCTGCTCGTTCTCCCCGATGCCTACGAGGATCCCGGACGTGAAGGGGATCTTCAGCTCGCCCGCGGCTTCGATCGTGGCCAGCCGGGCGGCTGGATGCTTGGTCGGAGAGCCGGCGTGGACGGTGTCCATCAGGTGCTCGGCAGTCGACTCGAGCATGAGCCCCTGGGACGCAGTGACCTCTCGGAGGCGAGCTAGGTCCTCCTTGCTGAGGACGCCCAGATTCGTGTGCGGAAGCATCCCGCGCTCCAGCGCCCTTTCGCACGTCCAGACCACGTAGCTGGTGAAGTCGTCGTGGCCCCAGGTCTTCAGGCGCTCGGCGACTACCGGGTTGACCTCGGGCCGCTCGCCCGTCAGGACCAGCAGCTCCTTGGCGTTGCGTTTCAGCGCCTCGTCCAGCTGCTTCTCGACGTCAGCCGGGGCGTGGATATGGGCCTGGTGCGTTGCGAAGGCGCAGTACTTGCAGTAGCACTGGCACGTCCGGGATAGGGAGAGGGTGTAGTTGCGGGAGAAGGTGACCCGGCGCACGCCGCCCAAGCTACTGCACCCGCGCAACCGGCACGCCCGGCGGTTGCTTGCGGCCGGAGACGCCTGCCACAGGCAACTCCGCGACCGTGCCGGGTCCCACAAGCAAAAGCGCCACCCGGGTGGGTGGCGCTTTCGAAGGTCTAGGCGAACTGCCTCAGTCGGCGGGTTTGTCGCTGGTCGGGGTCGCCCGTTTGGGGACCGGCGGCCGGACGTGCTCCGGCGGTTCGGTCGGCGGCAGGCCGCCCGGCTCGAGGACGAAGCGGTAGACGGCGGCTGCGAGAAGCGAGCCGACGATCGGGCCGGCGAGGAAGGGCCAGACGCTGCCCCATTCGTTGCCGACGAGCGCCGGGCCGAACCAGCGGGCCGGGTTGAAGCCGGCGCCGGTCAGCGGGCCGCCGACCATGACGATGAAGCCCAGGGTGGTGCCGATCGCCAGCGGCGCCCACTCCTTGAAGCTCTTCTCCGAGTAGACGGCCGTGAGGATGACGAGGACGAGGACGAAGGTGCCGACCCCCTCGACTATCGAGCCGGCGAAGTTACCGGCGAGCAGCCCGGTCACCTTGAGGGCGCCGTAGTGGGTCGCCCGGCCCTCGTCGAGCAGCAGGCCCTTGGTCAGGAACGCGCCAAGGACAGCCCCGATGAGCTGGGCGAGCATGTAGATGACGCCGTCGAGCGGCCGGATGCGCCGGATCACCAGCGCGGCCAGCGTCACCGCGGGGTTGAAGTGCCCGCCGCTGACGACGCCGAACATGACGATCAGGCCGAATAGCAGGAAGGCGTGGACGAGGCCGACGACGGCGAAATCGCTGCCGAACTGGGCGGACCCACCGGTCGAGACGTACAGGACGACGACACTCGTGATGAAGAAGACCAGCAGCAACGTGCCGATCAACTCAGCCAAATATGCGGCCAGACCTCTTTCCTGCACAGTTCCTCCTCGATTCCCGTGATCTAGGTAAGCGGCGGCAGTGTACTCACAAACGGTGGATGAAATAGCTTCCCCGATCTCATGAGACGGGCTGTCGCGCTGCTGGCGGCCGCTCTCGCGCTCGCCGGCGGCGCCGGCTGCGGGGGGAGCGGCGCGGAACCGGGCGCGCCGAAAGGCGCGACCGTCGTGCTCGATTTCGTCCCCAACGCGGTCCACAGCGGCATCTACGCCGCCGAGGCCGAAGGCTTCTACCGCGACGCCGGCGTCGACCTGAAGGTGCAGCCGCCGGGCGAATCCACCGACGCTCCGAAGCTGCTCGGCGCCGGCAAGGTCGAGTTCGCGATCCTCGACATCCACGACCTCGGGATCGCCCGCGAGAAGGGCATCCCGCTGGTCGGCGTGATGCCGATCGTGCAGCGGCCGCTGGCCGCGGTGATCGCCCGCGGCGACGGCCCGGTCCGCAGCCCCCGCGATCTTGAAGGACAGCGCGTCGGCGTCAGCGGCCTGCCCTCCGACGAAGCCGTCGTCGACTCCGAGGTCGAAGCCGACGGCGGCGACCCGGGCAAGGTCGACGAGGTGACGATCGGCTTCACCGCCGTCCCCTCCCTGGCCGCCGGCAAGGTCGAAGCCGCGACCGGCTTCTGGAACGCCGAGGCGGTGGCCCTGCGCGAACAGGGAGTCCCGATCCGGGTCTTCAAGGTCGACCGCTTCGGCGCCCCGCCCTACCCCGAGCTCGTCCTCTGCACCTCCGAAGCGCTGCTGAAGAGCGACCCGGACCTGGTCGACTCCGTCGTCTCCGCGACCCGGCGCGGCTACGAATCAGCTGAGGAACACCCCGAACGAGCCCTCACCGACCTGCTCGAAGCCAACAAGAGCCTCGGCCTCGACCGCGCCGAACAGAAGGCCCAGCTCCAGGTGCTGCTCCCGGCCCTCCACCCACGCCCGTTCGACCCAGCCGTTCTCCTAGTCTGGGCGGCCTGGGACCTACAGCACGGCCTGCTGGAAAAGCCGCTGGACGTCCAAGAAGCGTTTCGGCTGGGGTGAGCGGGAGACCCTCTCCAGACACCACTCGCCAATGGCTCGTGGTTGAGTGTCTGGGGAGGGTCTCCCGCTCACCCGCCCAACAGCTGGTCGGCTAATCGGGGAAGTTCGCGAGCCATGCGGGAGCGTGGAACCACAAGATCGACCCCGGCCGCTTCGGCGGCTTCCTTCGTCGCCACGTCGACGTGCGAGTAGTAGCCGAGGACCGGGATCCCCAGGCCGACCAGCCCTTTGGGGTTCTCGACGTCGAGGTCGGCGACGATCAGGTCTTTTCCGTCCCAGGTGGACTCCTCGATCGAAGGGGAGGTCGACACCTCGTGCCCGGCGGCGCTCAGCTGCGCCTCGACCTTCGAGCCGAGCATCAGATCGGTGGAGATGCTGAGGACGCGGGCCATTGCGTTCGCCTGCCCCCCGAGCTAAAGCGAGCGGCGCTGGCGGAACTCTTCGCGGACGCTCTCCGGCCGGCCCCACATCTGCACGACCTCCGAGCGCCCCTCGCGCACCTCGGCGACCCGCAGCTCGCCCGCGACGCCGCCCTCGTCCAGCTTCTCCAACACGCCCCGAACGGTCTCCGCCGCCGCGGCATGGCCGAAGCTGTGAGCAACGAGGAGCCGCCAGTGCCAACCCTGCTGAGGGTGCTGGTAGACCTGCGCGTTGACCTGGCTTACCGCGACCGCCGTGTCGACGTACTGGGATGCGTCATCAATCCGCAGATCGACCTCGAGATCGGTCCAATCCGGCGGCAGCGTCTCGAGGATCTGCTGGAAGTCGGCAGCGAGTCCCATCGTGCGAAGCGTAATGCACGGGGGTCGGGGGTCCCCTCCCCAGACACTCAACCCCGAGCCATTAGCGAGGGGTGTCTGGGGCGGGGACCCCCGACCCCCTAGCCAACCGCAAGTTGAATCAGCAGGAAGGCGTTCAGGGCAATGATCAGGCCTGCCAGTACTCCTGCGATTGCAGTTAGCCACCTTGGGTTCGCGAGATCTTTCATCACCTCTTTGTTCGCCGCGATCATCAGCAGCGGCACCAGGGCAAAGGGGATGCCGAAGGAGAGGACGACCTGGCTGCCGACCAGGGCGTCGGTGGGATCGAGGCCGACCGCGAGGACCAGGAGGGCCGGCGCCAGGGTGATCGCGCGGCGCAGGAAGAGCGGAATCTGGCGCTCGATGAAGCCCTGCATCACCACCTGCCCGGCCATCGTCCCGACCGAAGACGACGCGAAGCCGGAGGCCAGAAGGGCGACGCCGAAGATCGTCGCGGCCCGGTCGGAGACCAGCCTCTGCAGGCCTTCGTAGGCGCCGTCGATCGTGTCGACGCCGGTCAGGCCGCTGCTGTGAAAGAGGGCGGCGGCGACGATCATCATCGCCAGGTTGACCAGCCCGGCTAGCGAGAGGGCGATCACCACGTCGACCTTCTCGAAGTTGAGGATGCGCTTGCGCTCGGCGCTGTTGCGGCCGACGATCCGCCGCTGGGTCAGCGCCGAGTGCAGGTAGATGACGTGCGGCATCACCGTCGCGCCGATGATCCCGGTCGCCAGCAGCAGGCTCTCGCTGCCGGCGAAGCCCGGGAGCACGAGGTGCTTGGCGACTTCGCCGCCGCTCGGACCGGCGTCGAAGAGCTCGTAGACGAAGGAGGCGACGACGATCCCGACCAGGACCGAGATCCCCGCCTCGAGCCGGCGGAAGCCCGCCTGCTGCAGGCCGAGGATCGTGAAGGCGCCGATCCCGGCGAGGATCCCGGCCGGGAACAGGGGGATGCCGAAGAGGAGGTTGAGGCCGAGCGCGGCGCCGACGATCTCGGCGACGTCGCAGGCCATCGCCACCAGCTCGGCCTGCAGCCAGAGGCCGATCGAGGTGCGGCGGCTGAAGCGTTCGCGGCAGAGCTCGGCGAGGTTCCTGCCGGTCGCGATCCCCAGCTTCGCCGACTGGGTCTGGACCAGCATCGCGATCAGGTTGGCCGCGAGGACGACCCAGAGCAGCAGGTAGCCGAACTTGGCGCCGCCGGCGATGTTGGTGGCGAAGTTGCCGGGGTCGATGTAGGCGACGGCGGCGACGAAAGCCGGACCGAGGAAGGGCCAGAAGCGGCGGACGCCGCGTTGATGACCGTCGAGCGAGCGGTAGGCGGCGACGGCTACGGCGGCCTCACCTGGAAGGACGTCCTCGGGCTGCACCCCCCGCGCCCGCAGCTCCTCGACAACCGCATCGCCCGGCGGCGGGGGCGGCTTCATGCCTTCCCCCAGCTCGGCGGCATCAGGTCGGGACCGGGGATCGGGGTCCCGTGCGGGTCGTGGCGCGGTTCGCCGAGCTTCGCCGCGATCAGCGCCTCCAGCTCCTCGGAGATGTAGTGCTCGAGCACCTCCGCCTCCTCGTGGACGCGGTCCTCCGGCATGCCGAGGGCCTCGGAGAGGTAGGCCTCGATCAGCCGGTGATGGCGGATCACCTCCAGGGCGACCTTCTCCCCGGCCGGGGTAAGGGTCACGCCCTTGTAGGGGAGGTAGTCGACGAGGCCGAGCTCGGCGAGCTTCTTCAGCATCGAGGTGGCGGTCGCCGGGGTCACTTCGAGCCGCTCGGCCACCTCGCCGTTCAGCACGAGGCCGTCGCGCTCCTGGCCGATCGCGTAGATCGTCTTCGCGTAGTCCTCGATGGCCTGAGAGTTAGACACGTCTAAATCTGAGTTTGACACGTCTAAAAGACGGCTGTCCGGGGGCGGGGTGAGTGCCCCCTACCGGACGCCTTCGGCTGAGTGTCCGTATGGGACACTCACGCCGCCCATGTGAGCCGCTTTCTAGACTTCAGGGGAGATGGCTGAGGCACAGATGGTTGAGCTGGACGGGCAGTACCGGCAGTTGCGCGAGGTGTGCGGCCTGCTCGACCGCTCCGAGCGCGGCAAGTTGCTCGTCACCGGCGCCGAGGCAGCCGAGTACCTGCAGGGCCAGCTGACCAACGACGTCGAGGCGATCGGGCCGGGCGAGGGCGCCTACGCCGCCCTGCTCGACCGCAAGGGACACATGCAGGGCGACATGCGGGTCCTGCGTCCCGGCGAGGGGCCCGAGCTGCTGCTCGACACCGAGCCCGAGGCGCTGGAGGCGGTGCGGCGGCACCTCGGCATGTACAAAGTCGGCCGCGACGTGGACGTGGCCGACGTGGCCGCGGAGCGGGCGCTGCTCTCGCTGATCGGGCCGCGTGCGGTCGAGGTCGCCGGGTCGGCGGCGCTGCCGGAGAACGCCTGCGAAGAGGTGGCGATCGCCGGGGCCAAGGTGCTCGCGGTCGGCACCGCCGAAGGGATCGACCTGATCTTCGAGGTCAAGTCGCGCGACCCCGTCACCGAGGCGCTGGTCGGCGCCGGTGCCGCCGAGGTCTCCCCCGAGGCCGTCGAGATCCTGCGGATCGAGGCCGGCCGCCCCCGCTTCGGCGCCGAGATGGGCACCGCGACGATGCCGGCCGAGGCCGGGATCGTCGAGCAGGCGGTCAGCTTCACCAAGGGCTGCTACATCGGCCAGGAGACGGTCGCCCGCCTCCACTACAAGGGCAAGCCGAACCGGCACCTGCGCGGGCTGAAGCTGGGCGGTGCGCAAGGAGCGAAGCCGGGGGACCCGGTTCTGCTCGGCGAGAAGGAGGTCGGGACGCTCGGCAGCAGCGGGGTCTCCCCCGCCTTCGGCGCGATCGGGCTCGCGATCCTGCGACGCGAGGCGGAGCCCGGCGCGACCGTCGCCGTAGGTGAAGATGGCGTTACGGCCGAAGTAACCGCCCTCCCCTTCGGTTAGATTCAGCCCCGATGGGGCCCGGGAGAGCTAGAGCGTTCGTGGTCGTCGCCCTCGTCGGCGCCGCCCTGGTCGCCGGCTGCGGCGAATCCCGCCACGCCAACGAACCGCGGCCGCAGGTCTCGACCCGGATCAGCGTCACGATCAGCCCCAACGAATTGATTGTGCAGCCGACCGAAATCGGGGTCCGAGCGGAACCGAACCAGGAAGTCGAACAGAACGAAGGCAACCCGGCGCCGCCGATCAAGACCAAGGCGCCGCTCGACGTCACCGTCGTCGCCGCCAACCAGACCGCCAAGGACACGAAGCTGAAGATCACCGGCACGAAGAGCGGCGAATCGGAGACGATCTACGCGCACAGTCCCGGCACCTCCGGCTTCACCCTCCCCGCCGGCAAGTACACGATCTCGGCGACCGAGATGCCGGAGGCGCGGCCCGCCCACCTGACGGTGGGCAAATACCGCGCCTCCTCGCAGAACGACCTGCTGCTGCCTTAGGCAGCCCGCCTCAATGGCGTCGGCCTCCGCCTTTCTTGCCCTTGCTGATGGTAATCCTCACTTTGCCTCCCGCCGGGAGCACTTTGCCCGGTTTCGGCCCCTGCTTGATCACCCGGCCTTTTTTGACCTTGCCCGAAAAGGAGCGCTTGACTTTGCCGACTCCGCAATGGGCTTTGGTCAGCGCTTTACGCGCGGCCTTTACTTTCTTGCCCTTCAATCGGGGGACGACACAGGTCGGCGGAGGGGAGGCCGCCGGCGTCGCGAAGGCGACGTCAGCGCCGACGGTGACGAAACCAAGCGCATTAGTGGCGGCCACCCGGTAGTGGTAGGTCGAATTCGGTGCTAGGCCAGCGATGGCCTGAGAAACCGCGTGGTCGCTGCCGTCGGACCCGACCGTGGCCACGGGGGTCTGCGTGCCGTAAGCCGTCGTCGTCCCGTATTCGAAGCGATAGGTCGTCGCATTCGAACTCGGGTTGACCAGCCCATTGAGGGTCGCGGTGGTATTTCCCACCGCGCTGGCCGGCGAGGTCGTGGCGGTCGGGGGGCCTACTTTGGTGACAACCCCGACCGCCCCAGTCGGTTCGGTGCTCGAGTCGCCGCCGCCGGGGAAGCCGGAGATCCCGCCGCTGACATTGGTCGTACCGGCCATGCTGAGGGTCCCGTACTGGAGCGCGATGCGACCGCCACCGCCACCGCCGCCGTCGCCGCAACAGCCCCCTTCGCCGCCGTTGCCGCCGGCCGCGCTGAGCAGCCCGTCCATCACCACGTTCTCGCCGTGGAGGACGATCCCGCCACCAGAACCGCCGCCTGAGGCGCCGGTATCACCGATGGCTCCGCTCCCTCCCTCGGCAAAGACTTCGGCTCCCGAGAAGATCCGAACGGTCGAACCGAAGAGGGCAACGGCACCGCCACCACCGCCGCCGCCGACGTTGGAACCGCCGCCGCCGCCACTTCCACCCTGGATGGCGACGTTGAGGTCTCCGTACGGCGAGCCGCCGAGACCCGGAGGTTCTGGTTCGCTTGAATCGACCCCGCCGCGAGCACCGGCGCCGCCGAAGCCACCGCCGCCACCGCCGTTGCGTTCGAAGGGCGACACACCGCCGCCACCGGGACCCTTGCCGGGATCGGTGCCGTCGACACCGCCGGCTCCGCCTCCCGGGCCCCCCGCAAAGGGGCCGTTTATGAAGCCTTCGGCGTCGAATCCGCTGGCTTCGATCACGCCGCCGACTGCCAGTTCGCCACTGGCGAGGAGCTTGAATGGTCGGCTTCCTTCGACTTCGAGAAACACGCCAGCGGGGATGCTCACGCTGTCGAAGCTGAATACCGCGATCCCTCCCTGGTCGGAGCCCGAGATGGTGGTCCCTGGTCCGGTCAGCGTCAGCGCGCTGGTGTCGACCGTGTAGGTCCCCGGTGAGGGCGCGAAACTCGCTGCACTCGCCGGCGCAGCGGCAACCAGCATCGCGATGGCGACGATCATCCCTCCGCCTAGGGATCTCATTCTCTTCAACATCAGACTGCCTCTCTTCCTACCAGGTGCGAAACGCACGTTCGCTTAAGAAACTTGAAGGGATCCTATGGCCCCGTGCGACCCGAAAGCAAGCCAATGATCGGCTCACTCCTGAGCTGCTGCAAGCAAGGTTTCAGCCGAGCCGTTCCGTCTGCCCGGTCCGTCAGCCTGAATGGCGATGACTATCGCACTCGTAATCGCCGTCCTCGTAATCGCCGTCCTGGCCTACCTGCTGGCTACGCGGGAGGCCGCCGAGCCGCAGGAGCAGCCCGACCTCGCCCCGGCGATCACCGAAGCGGCGCACGAAGCGACCTCGCGGGCGATGGACAGCCTGCTGAAGATGAACGAGGAGCTGCGCAAGCGCGAGGTCGAGACCGCCAGCGAGACGCTCGACAAGCGGCAGGCGGAGATCCGCAGCCTCGCCGAGCGGATCGCCAAGGGGCAGGAGCGGATCGAGGCGCAGGTACGCAGCCGCGGCGAAGCCGACCTGCAGACGAAAACCCTGCTCGAACAGATGGGGCAGACGATCGGCAATCTCAACAGTGAGACCGCCGGGCTGAAGAAGGCGCTGCGCCAGCCGCAGACGCGCGGCCAGTGGGGTGAGCTGCAGCTGCGGCGCTGCGTCGAGATCGCCGGCATGACCGAGCATGTCGACTTCGAGCTGCAGACGACGCTGCAGACCGAAGAGGGGCGCCTGCGGCCGGACGCCCGTTTCCTGCTGCCGGAGGGGCGCAGCTTCGTAGCCGACTCGAAGGTGCCGCTCGACGCCTTCCTCGACGCGCAGGAGTCCGAGGTCGAATCGGAGCGGCGCCTGCACCTCGAGCGCCATGCGCGGCAGGCGCGCGAGCACGTCCGCAGCCTCAGCTCGAAGGACTACCAGGGACAGTTCAACCCAGGCGAGACGCCCGACCTGGTGATCTGCTTCATCCCCAACGAGCCCGCCCTGCACGCCGCCTTCGCCGCCGACCCCGAGCTCTTCGACTATGCCCTCGAGCGCAACGTGCTGCTCGTCTCCCCCACCTCGCTGATCGGGCTGCTGCGGACGATGGAGCTGGGCTGGCGCCAGGAGCGGATGGTCGCCGAGGCAGCCGAGATCGCCAGCGCCGCCGGCACCCTGCACGCCCGCTTCTCGAAGTTCCTCAGCGACTTCGACACGGTCGGCAACCGGCTCTCGTCGGCGACCAAGGCCTACAACTCGGCGGTCGGCTCGATGGAGGGCCGCCTGCTGCCGCAGCTGCGCAAGGTCGAGGGACTCGGCGTCGCCCCGGGCAAAGAGATCGAGGCGCCGCAGCCGATCGAGGCGACGGTGCGCGAGATCAGCGCCCCCGAGCTCCGCGAGGCAAGCGCCGAACCACCCGAGGCCGAAGCCGCCTAGATACGGCTTCCCCGGCGCTTAACTAGGATTCGTCGCCCTTAGACGACGACCCGCGGAGGAGCCGGTTTTGGCCGTTGACACCAGTGCGATTGCGAAGTTGGACGTAGAGCCCGGCACGCTGCCGGAGACGATGGCGGCGTGGGTGATCCGCCAGGAGCGCGAGGGCGAGCCGAAAGACGCCTTCCAGCTCGAGCAGATCGAGGTCCCCGAGCCCGGCGCCTTCGAGGTGATCGTGCGGGTGATGGCGGCCGGCGTCAACTTCAACAACGTATGGGCCTCGCTCGGCGAGCCCGTCTCGATCTTCGGCTACGGCGACCACCCCGAGTACGGCCACCACATCGGCGGCTCCGACGCTTCCGGGATCGTCTGGAAGGTCGGCGAGGGCGTCACCCGCTGGAAGGTCGGCGACGAGGTCGTGATCCACTGCAACCAGGCCTCCTACGAGGACGTCGAGGTGCACGGGCTCGACCCGATGGCGGCGCCGAGCCAGCGGATCTGGGGCTACGAGACGACCTGGGGCTCCTTCGCCCAGTTCACCAAGGTGCAGGCCCAGCAGCTGCTGCCGAAGCCGCGCAACCTCTCCTGGGTCGACTCCTCCTCCTACGGGCTCACCTACTTCACCGCCTACCGGATGCTGATGGACCAGTGCCACCTGCAGGCCGGCCACAACGTCCTCATCTGGGGCGCCGCCGGCGGCCTCGGCGTCTTCGCCGTCCAGCTCTGCAAAGCCGCCGGGGCCAACGCGGTCGGCGTCGTCTCCTCCGACGAGAAGGGCGAGCTGATCAAGAAGCTCGGCGCCGTCGACTACGTCAACCGCAACGAGTTTCGCGAGATGATGCGGACCGACGACAACCTCGCCGACCCCGCCGCCGACAAGGAGCGCTTCAAGGCCTCGCGCGGCTTCGCCAAGCGGGTCAAAGAGATCCTCGGCGACGCCCCCGACATCGTCTTCGAGCACGTCGGGCGGGCGACCTTCCCGACCTCGGTCTTCACCGTCAAGCCGTTCGGCAAGGTCGTGATCTGCGGCGCCACCTCGGGCTACCAGCTCGACTTCGACGTCCGCTACCTGTGGATGAAGCAGAAGCAGATCCTCGGCTCCCACTTCGCCAACGCCTACGAGTGCATGCGCGCCAACCAGCTGATGGCCGAGGGCAAGGTGCGGCCGGTGCTCTCCGAAACCATGGGCTTCGAGGGTGTTCCCCATGCCCACCAGCTGATGCACGAAAACAAGCACCTGGGCAAGATCGCGATCCTCGTCGGCGCCGAGTCCGCCGACGAGGGCCAGCACGAGGAAGGCCCCGGCGCGATCCGCGCGGAGGTCGGCGCATGAGCTCCCGCGACCGGTCCGGAAGGGAGATCTGATGGAGGTCTGCACGCTCGACTGGCACATCACCCCGATGCGGGCCGACCGCTTCCTCGACCTCTGGGAACCGATGGCAGCGAAGGCCCCCGCCTACGGCGCCAGGAGCTGGTCGCTTACCCGCTCGACCGACGACCCGCTGGCGATCCGCCAGACGATGGTCTGGGAGAGCCGCGCCGACTTCGAACGCTATTGGTTCTCGGACGAGATCGCCCACGCCCGCGCGTCTGTCATCGACCTCTACGTCATCCCGCTGCTGCCCGCCTGGCACACCCTGCTCGCCGCCGAATGAGAATGTCGACTTTGTTCGGCAGCGCCGAACAAAGTCGACATCGGCGCAGCGACTAGGCGCGCTCGAGGGGTGCCATCGTCAGCCCTGCCCCCTCGAGCTGCTCCCAGTAGTGCTCGGCCGGCTCACGGGCGCCGGTCCAGACGATCGCCTGGCCTCCGTGGTGGATCTGGTCGGCGATCCGGTGACCCTGCTCGAGGCTGACTCCCGGGAGGACGCGCGAGAGGGTCTGGGCGACGTGGTCGAAGGTGTTGTGGTTGTCGTTGCGGACGATCACCCGCCAGTTGCCGCCGAGGCCCGAATCGGGGCCGGCGGTGCGGGGCCGCTCGATCGTGCTGGTGGACATCGTCTGGAAAGTATGGCCCTGCGGCAACGGGCCGTGCGGGTTCGTTCCGGCGCTGGAGGGACCTAGCTAGAAAGGGCTGGGAACGCGGACGACCACGTCGTCGACGCTGGCAACGATGCCGTTGCCGTTCTTGACCGTGCCGACGACGACGGCCGAGGCGCGGCCGCTGAGTTCACCGGCGGCTTCGTCTTTGGCTTCGCCGACGAGTTTGTTGCTGACGTAGGCGAAGAGACGGGCCTGACCCTTTTCGGGGCCCCTGGTGACGTTGACGGCGCGCAGTCGCAGCTTGTTCGCTTCGTTGACCCCGACGACGGCTTTCTCGTTCTTGGCAATCGCCAGGTACTTCGTGCCTTCGCTCGTCACCTTGATCAGCTGCGCCTTTCTCTGCCGCGGGAAGACCAGCAGCGCGTACTTGGCGCCGCCGCCTGCCCGCAGCATCAGCCCGAGGTAGGCCTTGCGCTGCAGCCCCGCCGGGGTGCCGCTGAGCAGGCGCTCGGTGGCGGCGATCTCGAGGTCGCGCCCGAGCACCGACGTGCGGTAGGAGCAGGAGCTGGTCGCCTTGCCGATCGTGATCCGCATCGCCCCTCCCACCCCGGCGCGGGCGCAGGTCTTGCCGGAGAGCTTGACCAGCTGGCTGCGCTGGGCGAGCGACTCCATGCCGTTGCGGTAGATGCCGATCATCGCCGCGCCGGCCACGGCGCAGGCGAGCAGGCCGGCGGCGAGCGCCGCCAGGAAGGTGGCGGAAATACGGAGCTTCATCGAGTCGCCAGCCTAAACACAGGCAAGGCCGAAAGATGCGGCTCGCGGCAGCTTGGGCGGCGGATTTCGGTCATCACCTGGCCGGCGTTCGTCATTTTTCGCCCATAGGGATAAAAAGGACGAACGCCAAATATCATTGGGCCTATGAGCGACCACCGACTTCCCCAGCCCGACCGCCCGTGGGTGATGCGCACCTACGCCGGCCACTCCGACGCCCGCCGCTCCAACGAGCTTTACCGCAAGAACCTGGCCAAGGGCCAGACGGGGCTCTCGGTGGCCTTCGACCTGCCGACGCAGACCGGCTACGACCCCGACCACGTCCTCGCCCGCGGCGAGGTCGGCAAGGTCGGCGTCTCGGTCGCCCACAAGGGGGACATGCACCAACTGTTTGACGGGATCCCGCTCGACGAGATGAACACCTCGATGACGATCAACGCGACCGCGGCCTGGCTGCTCGGGCTCTACGTCACCGTCGCCGAGGAGAACGGGGTCGATCGCGCCCTGCTCAAGGGCACGACGCAGAACGACATCATCAAGGAGTACCTCTCGCGCGGCACCTACGCCTTCCCGCCGGAGCCTTCGATGCGGCTGATCGCCGACATGGTCGCCTTCAGCGTCAACGACGTGCCGAAATGGAACCCGACCAACATCTGCAGCTACCACCTGCAGGAGGCCGGGGCGACGCCGGTCCAGGAGATCGCCTACGCGCTGTCGACCGGGATTGCGGTGCTCGACGAGGTGAAACGGCGCGGCCAGGTCGCCGAGGAGGACTTCCCCAAGGTCTTCGGCCGCATCTCCTTCTTCGTCAACGCCGGGATCCGCCTGGTCGAGGAGATCGCCAAGCTGCGGACGATGAGCGCGCTCTGGCAGCAGATCGGGCGCGAGCGCTACGGCGTCAGCGACGAGAAGATGCTGCGCTTTCGCTACGGCGTCCAGGTCAACTCGCTGGGGCTGACCGAGGCGCAGCCGGAGAACAACATCCAGCGGATCGTGCTCGAGGCGCTGGCGGTGACGCTCTCCCGCGACGCCCGGGCGCGGGCCATCCAGCTTCCGGCCTGGAACGAGGCGATGGGCCTCCCCCGCCCCTGGGACCAGCAGTGGAGCCTGCGGATCCAGCAGGTGCTGGCAAACGAGACCGACCTGCTCGAGTACCCCGACATCTTCGAGGGCTCCCACGTCATGGACGGGCTGGTCGCCGAGCTGACCGAGGGCGCGCGGGCGGAGATGGCCGTGGTCGAGGAGCACGGCGGCGCTGTCAACGCGGTCCCCTACATGAAGGCGCGCCTGGTCGAGAGCCACCGCGAGCGGGTGGCGCGGATCGAGGCCGGCGAGCTGAAGGTGATCGGCCAGAACAGCTACACCGAGACCGAGGACTCGCCGCTGACCGCGGGCGCCGACGGCGGCATCCTCACTCCCGACGCCGAGGTCGAGCGCGAACGGGTCGAGGCGCTGGCCGAGTGGAAGGCCGAGCGCGACGAGGGCGCGGTGCAGGCGGCGCTGGAGGAGCTGGCGCAGGCCGCGGCCGACGACAGCGTCAACATCATGCCCGCGACGATCGCCGCCGCCAAGGCGGGCGCGACGACGGGCGAGTGGGCCGCGACGATGCGTGATGTCTTCGGCGCCTACCGGGCGCCGACCGGCGTCGACGGCGCCTCCCCCGCCGCCGATCGCGACCAGTTGGAGGAGATCTGCCGCCGGGTCGACGAGACCTCCGAGCGGATCGGCCACCGGATCAAGATCCTGGTCGGCAAGCCCGGCCTCGACGGCCACTCCAACGGCGCCGAGCAGGTGGCGCTGCGGGCGCGCGACGTCGGCATGGAGGTGATCTACCAGGGGATCCGCCTGACCCCCGAGGAGATCGCCGAGTCGGCGCTGCAGGAGGACGTCGACGTGGTCGGCCTCTCGATCCTCTCCGGCTCGCATCTGGAGCTGATCCCCGAGGTCGTCCGGCTGCTGCGGGACGAGGGCGTCGACGTGCCCGTCGTCGTCGGCGGGATCATCCCCGTCGCCGACGCCGAGCGCCTGCGCGCGGCCGGCGTCGCCGGCGTCTACACGCCAAAGGACTTCGACGTCAACAGGATCATGGGCGAGATCGTCGAGCTGGTCGGCAGCCGCGCCGGCGCCGGTGCGGCTGCCTGATCCTCATCTGACGAACCGCTAGGAGACACTTCCTCTGGGCACGATCCATTGCGTCGGCTGGCCGGTGAGCTCGGCGATGCGCTCAAAGTCGGCGTCGTAGTGCAGGACGGCGAGTCCCGCGCGCTCGGCGCATGCGGCAACGAGTAGATCGGGGAGGGGCACCGAGCGGTGCTGTGAGCGCTCGGCGAGCATCCCCTGCACGCTCAACGCACGATCCATAGCCGCTTCGTCCACGGGCGCTCGTGGCATTCCCCGCAACGCCTCGACCAGCGAGCGGTAGGTGGCGCGATCCCGAGCGCTGTAGAGCAGCTCGAGGTCGACGATCCCGCAGGTCGCGATCTCACCGGCGACTAGGAGAGGCTCGAGTACCTCACGAACCTCCGGACGCGTCTCGCGACGAGTCAGCGCGCTCTTGTCAGCAAGGAAGGTCGGCACCGGGGGAGCGGGCGGTTAGCGCCACGCCCCGCCCATCGTCGCGGGATCGTCCAGAGCGAGTGCTCCCGGCCGGAATAGAAGCTCAACCAGCTGCCGCCGCTGCCGCAGTTTCACAACCTCCGAAAGTGCGGCGTCCACCGTGTCGGTCAGCGTCTTCGTCCCGAGGACTTCCTTTGCCGCCGCGACCTTTTCCGTGTCGATCTCGAACGAGGTCTTGTGCTTGCCGGTTGCGGCCATGCAATTAATATAGCAGGAATATGTAATACAGATAGCAAGATATTATTATTTATCTATCATGCGCTGCGCCGCCCCCTGCGCAACAATGAACCGATGAGCGAGCTGAACGGGGAGCGGGGGGCTTGGCTGCGGTGCTACCGCTGCTGGTCACAGAACCTCGAGATTCAGATCCACTACGACGCGATCCGCCGGGTCGATCCGGAGACCGGCTCGCTCGCCGACGGGATCGACGAGGTGCAGGAATCGGTCGTCCAGTGCCTCGACTGCATGCACGACCAGCCACACCTGACCTTTGAAGGCGACCATGTGGTGGCGATCGGGGACCGCTGGGAACGGATGGTCGCCGGCACCCCGTGGGTCGCCTCCTGCACGGTCCAGGTCGACCAGGACCGGGTCGAGAGCTGCTCGGGGCCGGAGGCGATCGAGTTCCTCACCTTCGGCGCCTTCGGCGACGCCGGCGTGCGCGAGTTCTTCACCCACGTCCGCTTCCACAAGCACGACGACGAGCAGATCGTCATCCACCTCCTGGTCGAGCTCTACGCCCGCTCCGCCCAGGAGGCGACCGAGGTGCTCGAAGAGGCCGCCCAGGGCCAGCTGGAGATCACCTCGCTGGCGGAGGAGTCGCGGCCCCCCGCCCATGCCTCCGGCGAGGCCCACTGAACGGCGCGCCGGCAGCGAGTCGCTTGTTCGCCGGCTTCCTGGCGACCCTCCTCGCCGTGCTTGCGGTGTGGGCCTCGGAGCTCGCCGCGGCCGCTCCGGCAGCCGCCCGGACGGTCCAGCTCGGCGCCTACTACTGCCCGACCGACAGCTGCGACGCCACCAGCGCCGGCACCCTCGACGCCTACCGCGAGCGCTTCGGCCGCTACCCGGCGATCGCGCTCAACTTCCGCGACCTCGATCAGCCGCTGGTCTACCCCGGCGAGGGCGAGGGCCTGCGCTCGCGCGGGGTGACGCCGATGCTGACGGTCGAGCCGGTGGTGACGCGAAAGGGGCGCGAAGAAGAAATCCCGAACGCGGCGATCGCCGGCGGCCGCTACGACACGGAGATCGAGGCGGACGCAAGGGCCGCGAAGCGCTTTGGCGCCCCGCTGCTGCTCCGCTACGCGCAGGAGATGAACGCGAGCTGGTTCCCCGGCCGCAGTGCCGACGGCTCCGAGTTCGTCGCCGCCTGGCGCCGCTACGTGACGATCTTCCGCCGCGAAGGCGCCGACAACGCCGCCTTCGTCTGGACCCCGATCGTCGAAGGCACCGCGACGAAGCCCTTCGCGGCCTTCTTCCCAGGCGAAGAATTCGTCGACTACGTCGGGCTCGACGGCTACAACTGGGGAGGCGAGAGCCGCCGGTCCTTCGGCGAAGTTTTCGCCGGCGGTTATGCGCGAGTGACCGCGCTCAGCTCCAAGTCCGTGGTCATCGGTGAGACCGCCTCGGCGCCCGGGCCCGAAAAGGCCGCCTGGATCCGCGACGCCTTCCTGCGGGAAATCCCGCACCGGTTCCCGGCGATCGCCGCCGTCGCCTGGTTCTCCAAGGACCTCTCCCAGGAAGGGCAGCGGGACTGGCGGATCGAAACCTCCCCGGACGCGGTCGCGGCCTGGCGCGAGGTGCTCGGCACGACCCCCTACGGCGGCGACGAGCCGTTGCCGCCGGAACAGGTGGGGACGCCGCCACGGGTGGGGACGCCGCCGGAACGGGTAGCGAAGCCGCCGGAGAGCGGCGGTGGAGACCAGGCCCGACGCCGGCCCCACGGGCCGACGCCGCTGCAGCTTCTCCTACTCGACGTCGCCCTCTGGCTTGGGCGCCTCGCCGGGGTTTCTCTTGGGCACTAGAACCAGGCGCTTGAACTCGGCGACGAGGACGCCGTCCTGGTTGAGGACACGGGTGTGGACCTTGACGATGCCGCGGTCGGGCTTCGATTTCGAGGGCTTGACGTCGAGGACCTCGGTCTCGCAGAAGAGGGTGTCGCCGTGGAACACGGGGTTCGGGTGGCTGAGCTCTTCGGTCGCCAGGTTGGCGATCGCCTTGCCCGAGATGTCGGAGACCGACATGCCGAGGGCAAGCGAGTAGACGAGCGGCCCGACGACGACGTTTTTGCCCTGCTGGGAGCCGGCGGCGTAGACGTCGTTGAGGTGCAACGGGTGGTGGTTCATGGTGATCAGGCAGAAGAGGTGATCGTCGGACTCGGTCACCGTCTTCGCCGGCCAGTGTTTGTAGACGGCGCCGACCTCGAACTCCTCGAGGTAGCGGCCATAGCTGTGCGCGCCGGTCGCCTCGCGCTCGGCCTGGTCGGTGGTCAGCTCGTACGTCTCGGTCATGCTCGTTTTCGTCTCCTTGAAAGTTTCGGGGCGCGGATGCTATCTGGAGGAAACCGGCGCCCGTCTCGCCGGGCAATGCGTCGCGGCACTAAAGGGAGCCGCCCGAAGCTGCCGAATACACTCGCGCGATGCGTATCGGAATCATCGGTCTCGGCTATGTGGGGCTCCCCCTTGCGGTTGCCTTCGCCGAGAACGGCGACGAGGTCGTCGGCCTGGACGTCGACTCGCGCAAGGTCGAGGCGCTGAACGCCGGCACCAGCTACATCGAGGACGTCCCCGACAGCGTTCTGGCACCGCTCGGAGAGCGCCTGCGGGCGACCACCCGCTACGCCGACCTGGCGGCCTGCGAGGCGGTGATCATCTGCGTGCCGACGCCGCTGACCGACTCCCGCGAGCCCGACCTGACCTACCTGGTCGACTCGGCCGAGCAGCTCGCCGCGGTCGTCCAGGCCGGGCAGCTCGTCGTGCTCGAGTCGACGACCTACCCAGGGACCACCCGCGAGCGGCTGCAGCCGATCCTCGAGGAGGCCGGGCTGAAGGTGGGCAACGACCTCTTCCTCGCCTTCTCGCCCGAGCGGATCGACCCGGGCCGCACCGACTACACGGTGAAAACGACGCCGAAGCTGGTCGGCGGCATCACCCCCGACTGCACCGAGCGCGCCCGCGAGCTCTATTCGCGGATCTGCGACACCGTCGTCGTCCTCTCCGCGCCGGAGACCGCGGAGCTGTCGAAGCTCCTGGAGAACATCTTCCGCTCGGTCAACATCGCCCTCGTCAACGAGCTCGCCCAGCTCTGCGACCGGCTCGGCGTCGACGTCTGGGAGGTCGTCGAAGCGGCCTCGACCAAGCCGTTCGGCTTCATGCGCTTCGACCCGGGCCCGGGGATGGGCGGCCACTGCCTGCCCGTCGACCCCTTCTACCTCGCCTTCCGGGCCCGCCAGCTCGACTTCTACCCCGAGTTCATCGAGCTGGCAGGGAAAGTCAACCAGGCGCAGCCTGCCTTCTGCGTGGAACGGATCGAGCGCGCCCTGAACGGGGTGCGCAAGCCGGTCAACGGCTCCCGCGTCCTCGTCCTCGGCGTCAGCTACAAGGGCGGCGTCGGCGATATCCGGGAATCCCCGGCGCTGAAGATCGTCGGCCGCCTGCAGGACCTCGGCGCCGATGTCTCTTACCACGACTCCTTCGTCCCGGAACTGCGCGGCCACGGGCTCTCCTCGGTCGATCTGGACGAGGCGTTGCGGGAGTGCGACCTGGCGGCGATCGTCACCGCCCACCCCGACGTCGACTACGAGGGGGTCGTCGCCACGGCGCCGCTGACCATCGACTTCCGCGGCGTCACCCGGAAGATCGAGGCGGAGAACCTGGTGCGACTTTAGCGTCACCGAACCTCGGGGCCTGTAACCCCCGAATCTCGGAGTCAGTGCACTTTCTTGAGGCGGTTGCGCGCCTCTTGTTTCTCCACGACCTGGGCGATCAGCTTGACCACGTTCGAGTCGCCGCTGGCCTTGATGTGGCCGGTCTCGACGGCGCGACGGTAGCTCTTCAGCGTCCCTTTCTCGGCCAGCTCGTTGAACTGGGGGCGGTCGATCTCGACCAGGACGCGCTCGTCCTGGGCGAGGTCCTTGGTGATCTTCGGCCCGGGCAGCTCGACCCGGTATAGCTGGATGTCGTGTTTGGCTTTCAACTGCAGGCCGAAGACCAGCTTCAGGTTCTGCAGCGCGGGGACTTCAGCCTGAAACCGCTCGACAGCGGTGCGGATCAGCTCGGAGGTTGAGGCCATCAGGTGATGCTACCCACTGTCAGAAGGGGACCGGGGAGGCCCTCTCCGGACACTCAACCACGAGCCATAAGCGAGTGGTGTCTGGAGAGGGCCTCCCCGGTCCCCCCTTACCGCTATTGCGTTAAATCTTGTGCCTCTGCAGCAGCTTCTTGCCGATCACCATGCGCTGGATCTCGGAGGTTCCCTCGCCGATCAGCAGCAGCGGCGCGTCGCGGTAGAGGCGCTCGATCTCGTACTCCTTCGAGTAGCCGTAGCCGCCGTGGATGCGGAAGCTTTCTTCTACGCAGTACTTGCCGCACTCCGAAGCCAGGAGCTTGGCCATGCCGGCCTCGAGGTCGGAGCGCTCGCCGGCGTCCTTCATCCGCGCCGCTTTGCGGGTGACGAGGCGGGCGGCCTCGAGCTGGGTCGCCATGTCGGCGAGCTTGAACTGGATCGCCTGGTGGTTGGAGATCGTCTTGCCGAAGGTCTTCCGTTCCTGGCTGTAGCGGAGGGCGAGCTCGAGGGCGCGCTGGGCGATGCCGACGCCGCGGGCGGCGACGTTGACGCGGCCGACCTCGAGCGCGTCCATCATCTGCACGAAGCCCTGGCCGACCCCGGCCTCCTCGCCGCCGAGGATGCGCTCGGGCGGGCACTTGTAGCCGTCGTAGACGAGCTCGGTGGACTCGACGCCCTTGTAGCCCATCTTCTTGATCTTCGGCGGCACGTTGAGGCCCTTGAAGTCGCCCTCGTTGGTTTCCTTCCAGGCCTCCTTCTCGGTGATGAAGCAGGTCATCCCCTTGTAGGGCGGGTCGGCCTTGGTGTCGTTCTTCATCAGCACGAAGACGACGCTGGAGCCGAGGCCGTTGGTGACCCACATCTTCTGCCCGTTCAGCTCCCAGTTGCCGTCCTCGCCCTTCTTAGCGGTGGCCTTGATGCCCTGGACGTCGGAGCCGACCTCGGGCTCAGACAGTGAGAAGGCGGCGCGGATCTCCCCGGTCGCCATCTTCGGCAGGAAGTACTCCTTCTGCTCGTCGGTGCCGAACTTCATCAGCAGGTAGGAGCCGATGAAGTGGGTGTTGACGACGCCGGAGATCGAGATCCAGCCGCGCGAGAGCTCCTCGACGATCATCGCGTAGGTGGTCAGGTCGAGTCCCATGCCGCCGTACTCCTCGGGGATCGTCACCCCGAAGAGGCCGAGCTCCTTCATCTGCTCGACGATCGGCTCCGGGAAGGAGTCCTCGTGGTCGTAGTGCTCGGCGTTGGGGATGATCTGCTCGTCGGCGAACTGGCGGACCATTTCGATGATCGCTTCCTGCTCGTCGGTCATATCGCGATAAGCGGCGGTGTCTACGGCCATGGCTCCTGCTTGAGTTGTCGGGTATCCGGGTGGTTGGTCTCTGGGACGTCAGGGCGGCGACGCGGCAGCGGCGCCCTGCAGGGCCAAGGATATAGACGCGGGGTCGGCGTCGGGGTCGAAAGCCCGCAGCGCCGCCGCCGCCTTCAGCAGCATCTCCTCCCACTCGCGCTCGGGGTCGGACTGCAGGACGATCGCGCCCCCGGCGCCGATCGTGGCGCGGCCGTCGGCGAGGACGATGGTGCGGATCGCGACCGAGAGGTCGGCGGCCCCGCCGAGCCCGAACCAGCCGATCGCGCCGGAGTAGACGCCGCGGGCGGCGCCCTCGAGCTCGTCGAGGATCTCGGTCGTCCGCTTCTTCGGGGCGCCGGTCATCGAGCCGGGCGGGAAGCAGGAGCGGACCGCGTCGAGGGTGGTGGCGCCGGGGCGCACACGGCCGCGGACCTCGGAGACGAGCTGGTGGACGGTCTCGTAGGTCTCCACCGCCATCATCTGCGGCACCCTGACGCTGCCGACCTCGCAGACCGCGCCGAGGTCGTTGCGCAGCAGATCGACGATCATCAGGTTCTCGGCCCGGTTCTTCTCGTCGGCGGCGAGGGCGGCGGCGAGTGGGGCGTCTTCGGCGGGGGTGGCGCCGCGGCGGCTGGTGCCCTTGATCGGGCGGGCTTCGGCTTCGCCGCTGCGGTCCACGCGCAGGAAGCGCTCTGGGGAGGAGCTGAGGACGGCGAGGTCGCCGAAGCGCAGGTAGGCGGAGAACGGCGCCGGGTTGGCTTGGCGGAGGCGTAGGTAGAGATCGAGCGGGTCGGCGTCCGTCTCCAGCGAGAGCTCGTTTGTGAGGCAGATCTCGTAGCTGTCGCCGGCGAGGAGGTGGTCGAGGGAGGTCTCGACGTCCTCCAGGTACTGCGAGCGGGACCGGGTTAGAGACGCAGCGCTGAGGGGGGAGTCGGGTGAGGGTCGGCGGACAACAGCGGGGAAGGTCCGGCGACCCTCACCCGACTCCCCAGTCGGCAGGTCTTGCAGGGACGAGAGGTGGGCTGCCGCGTCTCGCAGCCAGTCTTCAGCGCCCTTCTCCTCACCCAGCTCGTGGAGGCAGAGCAGGTAGGTGCAGCCCTCCTCGTGGTCGAAGGCGATGACGCGGTCGGCGAGGAGGAATGTGGCGTCGGGGTGCTCGGATTCGTGCGGGGAGGCGTATCCGCACTCGGCCTTGAGCTCGTAGCCGAGATAGCCGACGAAGCCGCAGTCGAATTCGAAGG
>Ga0207702_10000160_pt1 | contig 79708 bp, 76 predicted proteins | sample KBSCornC62_FD_184302 | JGI IMG/M metagenome (GOLD analysis project Ga0207702, IMG submission 184302) | Corn rhizosphere microbial communities from Kellogg Biological Station, Michigan, USA - KBS Corn C6-2 (SPAdes) (version 2) | ecosystem: Host-associated > Plants > Roots > Rhizosphere > Soil ...
TGGTTTTGTGGTGCGCCCCTTCTCGCTCAGCGGCGCCGCTTGGCAGTCGCTGGAGAACGTGACGACCTACGCCTTGATCGCAGCCGTGTCCTACCTGCAGGTGCCGGACCGGGCCCAAGCCGCGCTGCGCCGTGAGCCGACTGGAGATAGCGCGGCTATTGCAGTCGCGGCGCTCCCGGCCAGTGCCGCGGAGGAGGGACTGGCCGCGGTGCCGGGCGCTCCCGCGGCGGAGCCCGAGGCGCGCGCCGAAGGCAGTCTCTCCCGTTATTTCGTCCGAATAGGCGACGAACTCAGGCCGCTCGACATGGATACGGTGGTGAGCATCGGCGGTGCGGACGACTACGCCGAAGTGCGTACGCAGAGCGGCAAGCACCTGGTCCGCGTGACGCTGGCGGAATTCGCCAAGTCGCTCGATCCGGCGAAATATGTCCGCGTCCATCGCTCGTGGATCGTGAACACCCATCGCATCGCCCGTGCCGAGCCGGCCGGCGGCGGGCGTCTGCTGCTGCACATGGAAAACGGCCAGGCCATCTCGACCAGCCGCGACGGGGCGAAGCTGCTGCGCAACCGGGTCATCTGACCATCTCGCCGTTCCCGTTCGCCGTGGCGTAGTGTCCATTCGCCGATTTTCCGGCCTTTCCTTTCCGGATCCCGCAACCATCGCGCCGTCCTGGCCCTCGGTCCGGGACGAACCGACATTGGCTCGAATGATCCGGAGAAAGAACCGCATGAAAGTCTTCGCCCTGTCCATACTGCTTGCCTGGGGTCTCGTCGCCACCGGTGCCCATGCCAGCACGGCCCCGTCCAAGGAGGCCACGTTGCCCGGCATCGCGGCGACGCTGATCGCCAGTCATGCCTCGGCCGCGAAGCCGGCCGAGCTGATCGTGCTCTATCGGCTGCAGCTCGCCGCCGGACGCTATGTCGATGCCGAGGCGACTCTTGATCGCCTCGCCGCGGCCTATCGGTCCAGCGAACACAGACTGGTTCCCTCGGTCGTGCCCTGGCAGACCTACGCGCGTGCGAAAGCCTACGAGGCGAACGGGAGCGAGGCCTCTGCCGCCTTGCGCCGCGCGTTTTCCGAACTCTATGGCTCTCTCCCCGATGACCAGGCCGTGGACATCGGACCCTGGTACGAAGTCGACCTGGACGTCTTGCGCGCCAATGTAGCGGAGCAGGAGAAAGCCTGCGCCCGGATGCGGCTGGCGGATTGTCCTTCCGCCGCGAACCTGATTGCGGCTCGCCAGGGATTGGCCGCATGGGCTTACCTGGTGGCCGCCTTGAAACCGCTGCTCGAGGCCGATGCGCAACGCCGGTTTCTGGTCGACGACCAGATCCTGATCCCGACGCCGGATGGCGCGAAGATCGCCGCGATCCTCGTGCGTCCGCGCTCCGCCCAATCGACCAAGCTGACCGCCCTGCTGAATTTCACGATCTACGCCAACGATGACTGGAGCATGGACGACGCCAAGAAAATGGCCGCCCATGGCTATGCCGGCGTGGTCGCCTATATGCGAGGCAAGGGCCGCAGTCCCGGTGCCGCGGTGCCCTACGTCCATGATGGCGAAGACGCGTCGACGGTGATCGCATGGTTGGCACGCCAACCTTGGAGCGACGGTCGAGTCGGCATGTTCAGCGGCAGCTATAACGGCTTTACCCAATGGGCCGCCGCCAAGCACCATCCGTCGGCGCTGAAGGCGATCGCCACCCACGCCACCAATGCCCCGGGCATCGATACGCCGATGCAAGGCAACGTGTTCCAGAGCTTCATCTACTACTGGCCGTTCTACACCACGGACACCAAGAGTCTCGACGACAAGGCTTTCGACGATCGCGCCCATTGGGCCGGGCTCGAGCGCCAGTGGTATGTCAGCGGCAAGCCCTATCGTGACCTGGACAAGATCGACGGCAGACCCAACCCGATCTTCGATACCTGGCTGAAGCATCCGTCCTACGACGCCTACTGGCAGCACATGATTCCCTACGGCCGTGAGTTCGCCGATATCGACATTCCAGTCTTCATCGAAACCGGCTACTACGACGGCGGCATGGTGGGCGCGTTGTACTACTTCCAGCAGCATCTCAAGTATCGCCCGTCGGCCAACGACCGGATGCTGATCGGCCCTTACCATCACATCGCCATGCAGACCGGGGTGTTGCCCGAGATCGATGGCTATGTCGTCGACAAGGCGGCGCTGCTCGATCTTCAGGACGTGCGGCTGAAGTGGTTCGAACACGTGTTCCGCGGCGCATCGCTGCCCGACCTGCTCAGCGACCGGGTCAACTTCGAAGTGATGGGCGCGAACACCTGGCGGCACGTTTCCACGCTCGCCGACATGGCTACGAGCTACCGGCACTTCTATCTCACCGGCCGTCACGAGGCCGATCGATTGCTGTTCGGCGAGACTCCGGGCAAGCAGTCCCTTCCACCCGAGCTCGTCGTGAACTTCGCCGATCGCAGCGATGCGGATTTCCGTCCGCCAGAGGGCATGCCCGACACGCGCAACGCCCTGGTGTTCGAAACACAGACGCTAACGAAAGCGCTGGAGATCGATGGCTTGTTTCAAGGGCGATTCGAGATCGTCACCAACAAGCGCGACTTCGATCTGGCGGTCAACTTCTACGCGTTGACGCCCGACGGCAAGTATCTCGATCTGGCCTCTTATCTCGGCCGAGCGAGCTACATGCAGGATCGCACCCGCCGGCATTTGCTGCAGCCCGGAGAGCCGATCACCCTCGCATTCCAGAGCCAGATGGTGACCGCGCGTTTGCTCTCGGCGGGAAGCCGCATCGTGGCCGTGGTTGGCGTGCCCAAGACTCCCCAGATCCAGATCAATTACGGCACGGGTCGCGACGTGAGCACCGAATCGATGGCCGATGCGGGCGATCCCTTGCGGATTCGCTGGCTGGCCGGCAGCTATCTCGAACTTGGTATGCGCGGAAGCCTTGAATTCGCGCGTGACCGCTGACTTCTTTTCTTCGCTGCCGCGCTTTGCCGAAGGAACGGATGACAAGAGCTGCCAGGTAACGGGGTCAGGTTCAGTTCTGCCCAGGGCGTACCGTTCCTACAGGTGCCGCGTCTCGGCAGGCCTTTCGCCCCAGTTGTCGTTGAGGCCGTCGTAATACGTCACCGGCGCGAGCATCAGCTCGTCGATATCGACGCCATCAAGGCACATGACGTTGATGTTGTAGTACTTGCTGCCGCTCATGTTCGGTATGTCGACCCATTCGAACGGCCGGATACCGCAGTGCCTGCAGAACTGGTGGTGCGCGACCGAATTCCCGCGCCCCCGGTAGTCCGTGAGCGCGTCTTCGCCCGCCAGCAGGCGGAATGCGTCGGGAAGGACATTGACCGACCACAGGCGCATCTTGGTGCAGATCGTGCAGTTGCACTTGCCGGTGCCGGCGCTGATGTCGAGATCCACCTCGAAGCGGACGGCGCCACAGTGACAGCTTCCGGTGTAGGTCTTGAGCATCGAGCCTTCTCCAAAGAGGACGGAGGAAATCGGGATAACGCGGTCAGGTTCACTTATCAGCCCCAAGCCAACCCACCCCGCACCACGAGTCCGTCACCACCCACGCCGCGGCCGTCAGCACCCAGGTCGCATAGGTCTCGCCCCAATTGAACGCACTGACATGGCCGGCGGCGACCATGGGCAGCCAGATCAGCAGGAGGAACAGGCCCATCATCACGGCCGAGAGGGCGGCGGCCAGCCGGGCAAGCACGTTGGAGAGGATCGCCGCGCCGGCGGCGAGGTAGGCGGCGCCGGTGAAGTAGGCCCAGAACACCGGTGCGTGCAGCCAGTGGGGGATCAGCGGGGCGGTGAGGTTGAGATAGACGAAGTGCGAGAAGCCGAAGCCGATCAGCGCCAGGCCGTAGAGCACGCGCGCCATGCGCAGGCCGCGGTGGCCGACGGCGAAACCGAGCCGGCGCCGGTCGGCGTCGGTGGCGAACCACGCATGCAGCGTCCAGGCGGCGGCCACGATCACCGCCATTTCGCTGCAGTATTGGTACGAGCCCTCCGTGAGCGGCGCCCGGACGATCAGCGGCAGCTTGAACACCAGCATCCACGCCAGCGCGTAGAAAAACAGCACGCGCGCGGCCAGCGCCGTCGAGCGCGACCAGAGCAGGCCCAGGCCGCACGCCAGCGAAACCACGGCGCAGAGACCGGCCAGGGGTGTTGCGGCCGGCACGTGGTCGAACACCGGCTGCCATATCACGGTGAATCCACCCTTGATCAGGCCCAGCAGGCCGAGGGCGATCAGGGTCGCCGCAAACACGGCATGCCCTATGCTGGTGATACGCATGGCTTGATCCTCTCCAAAGAAAAAGATGCAAGGACACCTCGGGTGCATCGAACAGTACGACATCTCGGCCCGGCGCTTCTTGCCATCGGCCTGCTGGCGCTGGCCGGCTGCGCCACTGCGCCGCCGCGCAACACGCAAAACCTCTGCGCGATCTTCCATCAATACCCGAGCTGGTACCGCGATGCCCACGCGGCGCAGGAGCGCTGGGGCACGCCGGCCAATGTGCTGATGGCGTTCGTGCAGCGGGAATCGGACTACCGCGAAAAGGCCCGCCCGGGCCGGCCGCACTTCCTGTTCATCCCGCTGCCGCGTCGCTCCAGCGCCTACGGCTACGCGCAGGCGCAGGACCCGGTGTGGCGCGAGTACCGCAAGGCCAACGGCGGCTGGTTCAAAAGCCGCAAGCACATGGGCAGCGCGCTGGACTTTCTCGGCTGGTACACCGACCGCATCCATCGCGAGCTGGGCATCTCGAAGTGGGATCCGCGGAATCTATACATCGCCTACCACGAAGGCATCGGCGGCTACCGCAGTGGCCAGTGGCGGCACGACCGCCACCTGCTCGAGACGGCCGACTACGTCGACCGCCTCGCCCGCGAGTACGGCGCGCAGCTGCGGCATTGCAGGTAGAAAATGCAGGGAAGCCAGAGTCACTATTGAAAATATGCAGGGCTTCAGATGCCCAAGGTGCGTTGCGAGATGTTGCGGGCTTCGCGCGCCTCACGCCGCCGGCGCCTGTAGACGGGTAGCTGTCTTTTCTCAGCCAAGTGAGTGCATGAGCGGATGGCTCAGCGCTTTGCTTTCGCTCTCAACTCGGCGGCCATCTTTCGTTGCTCTGTCGGCGACATGCCTGCTACCGAAAGAATGATGTCAGCCAGTGCATCGTTGTCTGCCAGCAGGTAGGCCAGCGGGACACCAAGTTCCTTGGCCAGCTTGCTCGCCGTCGTGAAGTCCGGCTCAGAAGTCCCGAGTTCGTACCTTGTAACCCTGCTGGACACGACGTCCTCCGAGAGTCCGATTCTCCTGCCCAACTCCCGCTGAGAGATGCCCAAAGCCAAACGCGCCTCTTTCAGGCGCTTGGTAAACATATTGCGGGGATTGGTAGGTGACATGAGCCTGCGAAGCCATTCCTGTACCTCCTTACAGGATGGCTTCCATAGGCTAGATATGTATGCTACATTATTTGTAGCTATCGCATGTAGCCACTTGGGGAGCAATGCTGCGTTGGCGCACATGCTGAAATCCGGTTTCGAGTAACGCTCTAGCGAGGATAGAGAGGTGAAGTTGCATCTTAATAGCTACAATAGATGTAGCAATTGATGCATTTTCGTGTAGGTGCCCACTAATGAAGGTGGCGCGGCGGGATAGCAGTAGGGGAAGAAAAAGCAGGTGGAGTGGAGGAGGGCGTCTATGCCGGCGATGCCAAGCCGCCTGTGCAGGCCATACGTAACCGATCCTGCCCGACGACCGTGCCAATCACCGGGGCGGCGCGCGAAGAGGGCCAACCCAGGGGAAAGCAAAGGACGCAGCATGAAGACAAACACGCTACGCAATGCCATTTCCATCGCCTTGCTCGTGGCCGCCGGTGGCGCGAGCGATTGGGCCGCAGCCCAGGACGCCACGAAGGACACGACCGCGCAGGGCAGGGCGCCAGTGACCGACGCGCCGGCCGGGAAGCACTCCAAGAAGCTGGCCGGCACATCCACACCGCCAGCGGCTACCGACCTGCAAGCCATCACGGTCACCGGCACACGCATACGCGGCGGCAGCGCGCCGTCACCTGTGATCACCATCAGCAGCGAACAGATCCAGCAGGAAGGCTTCGCCGATCTCGGCGAGCTGACCCGCAGCATTTCCCAGAACTTTTCCGGGGGACAAAATCCGGGAGTGGCAGCAGGCGCTTCTCAGGGAAGCCCCAGCAATCAAGACATCACCGGCGGCTCGGGTATGAATCTACGCGGGCTGGGGCCGGATGCGACCTTGACCCTGCTCAATGGCCATCGCATGTCCTACGGCGGCTTCTCCCAAGCGGTGGATATCAGCGCAATTCCTGTTGAAGCGGTGGAGCGTCTCGAGATCGTTCCCGACGGCGCCTCGGCGGTTTACGGCTCCGATGCGGTGGGCGGCGTGGCCAATGTGGTCCTCAAGCGCGACTTCGATGGGGTGACCGTTGGCACGCGCTACGGCGGAGCCACCGACGGCGGACTGATCACGCGCGGGTATAACGCCACCGCAGGTACCACCTGGGCCACGGGCGGCCTGATCGTGGCAGGCGAGAAAACCTCCAACGATCCGATCTACTCCGATCAGCGCGACTACACCCAATCGATGTACCGGCCTTCGACGCTGTGGCAGGGCAGCGATCTTCGCAGCGGTTTGTTCAGCCTGCATCAGTCGCTGGGAGATGCCGTCGAATTGCATCTGGACGCGCTCGGGAACGACCGGGACAGTGACACGGCGCAGGCGTACGCCGGCGTTTACTACCCCTACAACGTAGAGACGAAGAGCACCCTGCTTGCGCCCAGTCTCGACGTTTGGCTTCCGGGCGACTGGACGCTTACGCTCAGCGGGGCCGCGGGGAAAGAGAAGAACTCAGTTGCGCAACCGACGGTGAACAGGGCAGACGGAGCGGTCACGTCCAACGGCCTCGTCGCGTACAGCAACAAGAGCCTGACTTACGAGATCGGCGCGGAAGGGCCGTTGTTCACGTTGGCCGGCGGCGAAGCCAGACTGGCTACTGGTGCAGGCTATCGATACAACGATTTTCTTTACTCGAGCATCAGCCGCAGCACGATCGATGGCGACGAGAGCAGCCGCTTTGCCTATGCCGAGCTGAGCCTGCCGCTGGTCGGGCCGGAGCAGGGCATCGGTGGGGTTGAGCGGCTTATGCTGACCGGCGCAGTCCGCACCGAGGATGGCGATTACGGAAGGGTGACCACGCCCAAACTCGGGGTGATCTATTCGCCCAGCGCCGACTTTACGCTGAAGACGTCTTGGGGCAGGTCGTTCAAGGAGCCTACGCTCCTGCAGCGCTATTCCAACCAGATCGCCATCTACTACCCGGCGGCGACGCTTGGGGGCACCGGTTATCCCGCGGATGCCACGGCGTTGTGGCTATCGGGTGGAAACGCGGACCTGCGCCCGGAGCGGGCGCGGACATGGAGTGCCTCGCTGGCATTCCACCCGGAGGCGTTGTCCGGCCTCGAGACAGAGCTGACCTGGTTCGATATCGATTATGCCGAGCGCATCCTGCAGCCCATCACGACTTACGATGTGCTTGGCAATCGGACGTACGCCGATTTCGTCGATTACGATCCAACCGAGGCTGTGCAGACGACGGCGCTTGCAAGCATCAGCAACTTCTACAACTACGTTGGCGCACCTTACGACGCCAGCAAGGTCGTGGCGATCGCCGATGGCCGGTATGTCAATGCATCTCGGCAACGGATCGAAGGGGTCGATCTGTCGGGGTCGTACCGGTTCGGCCTGGGAATGGGGCGGTTGACGATCCGCGGCTCGGCCAGCTGGTTGGACAGTACCCAGGCTCTGACCGCGACTCAAAGCCCTTATGACCTGGCCGGAACGTTGTTCTATCCAGCCAGGATCAACAGCCGGATCGGGGCGGTCTGGCAGCAGGGCGGCTTCACCGCCTCGCTGTTTGGAAACTACAAGAGCGGGGTGACCGACACCGCCGATGGTAGGAAGGGCGCCTCGTTTACCACCTTCGACGCCACGCTGCGCTACGACACCGGCGCGCGCGACGACGCATGGTCGGATCTGGCGTTGGAGTTGTCGGCACAGAACCTGCTCAATCGCGCGCCACCGTTGTACGCCGTCACCTCGTTGACCTATGCGCCCTACGACTCGACCAACTATTCGGCGGTGGGACGTTTCCTGAGCCTTTCCGTGTCCAAGCACTGGTGACGCCCTCTGGGTGCCGGCTGCGGCCGGCATTCCCGATGGCGGAGGGGGTAGCTATGTCCATGTTGAAGCGCAGTGTGCGGCACCTGCTCGTTGCAGGTGCCTTGTTGGCGGCTTCCGTGTCCGCTTGCCATGCGGACGTCGTTTCGCCTCGTCGGCTCCTGGAGGTGGCCGATATCTCGGGTCCGGAGGTATCGCCAGATGGCCGCAGCGTGGCGTTCCGTGTCGAGCGGGCATCGGTGGCGCGCAATACCTACGACACTATCTGGTACGTGCAGGGCCTGGGCGACCCATGGCCCAGGCGTGTCGCCGATGGCGGCGTTCCGCTGCGCGACTCGGCGGGCGGGTCGTTGGCCCCCAAGGTGGTGTGGTCGCCTGACAACCGCTGGATCTACTATCGCGCACTGGTCGACGGAAAGATCGATGTGTGGCGCGCGGCGGCGGACGGCACGGGTGCGGAGCCGTTGACGCGTGATGCGGCGGATGTGCGCGATTTCGCCCTGGGCGAGGACGGCCGTGTTCTCAGGTATAGCGTCGGAGCGACCCGCGAGGATGTCCGGTCGGCGGAGCGGGCCGAGTACGATCAAGGCATCCACGTCGATGCCAGCGTGCCGGTCGGCCAGGGGCTCTTCCGCTCCGGCTATGTCAGTGGGCGCATGGCGACGCAGCGCTACGGCAAAGTTTGGTTCGACCGTGTTCCATTGCTGGCCGACGTGCCGGACCGTTGGACGGAGATTGACGTTGCCACGGGGGCGAGACGGGCGCTTGCAGGTTCGGATGTGCCTGCCGTGCCATCGCTGGCCCCAGGCAAGGCCGGCGTCGATGGCGATCCTTGGAAGTCCGTTCGCGACCCGCAGGACGGCAGGATGGCTTGGTTGACACGCATTGGCGACCGCAAGGGGCGGATGTATCGACCCAGCGTGCTGCTGTCGGCGCTTCCGGGTGGACCTGGTCGGCGGGCCGTCAAATGTGAGCCGGAACTGTGCACGGGCAAAGCCATCACTGGTATCCAGTGGCGCCCCGATAGCGATGAGGTGCTGTTTACCGTAACGGATCCGGCGGAGGGGTTGGCGCAATCCATCTACCGCTGGAATGTCAGGTCCGGCAAGGTGATTCTGCTTGCGCGTTCGCCCGGGTTGCTCAGTGGCGGGCGGGACCCTTCCAGCCAATGCGGGGTTTCCTTTGCCGCGATGGTATGTGTGAGCTCGACAGCCAATCAGCCGCCGCGCCTGGAGCGGATCGACCTGGAGACGGGATCCCGCCAGATCTTGTTCGACCCCAACGCCGCGCTCGCACAGGCGATGGCGAGATCCGGTTCGGTGAGGCTGTTGCGCTGGAAGGATGCGAAAGGCCAGCTGTTCACGGGACAGTTCTACGCAGCGAAGAGCCGTTCTGGAGCGGCACCTCCGCTATTCGTGAACTACTATCGCTGTGCGGGTTTCGTACGGGGCGGCCTGGGTGATGAATGGCCCTTCGCGAGCATGGCCGCACACGGCATATCAGCGCTCTGCATCAATGCCGCCACTTATGTTGTCGATCCTGTCAGTCGCTTCAATGAAGGGCTTGCAGCCGTCGAAAGCGCGGTAAAGCTGTTGTCGGCGCGCGGCGAGATCGATTGTGCAAGCGTGGGCATGGGTGGATTGAGCTTCGGAAGCGAAGTCACCATGTGGGTGGCTATGAACTCCCGGCTCCTGACGGCGGCGTCGGTCAGTTCCGTGTCGGTGTCGCCCAATTACTATCTTTTTGGATCGCTCAAAGGAAAGCCGTTTACGAATGGATTGAAGGAGCTCTGGGGACTTGGCTCGCCTGAGGAAACGCCAGCGCAATGGCACGTGCTGTCTCCGGCATACAACCTGGACAGAATATCTGCGCCGTTTCTCTTTCAGATGCCCGAGCAGGAGTACATGCAGGCGACCGATTACGTCATACCCATGATCAGGAAGAATATGGCGGACATCTACGTATTCCCGAACGAACCGCACATGAAGTTCCAGCCGAAGCACAAGCTCGCGGTTTACACGCGCAACATGGACTGGTTTCGATTCTGGTTGCAGGGGTATGAGGATGCCGATCCTTCCAAGGCTGCCCAGTACGCTCACTGGCGTGCCCTGCGGGAACGCACGAGGCGGACACGGTCCGCGGCTCCGGTCTGCAAGGCGCAGACCAGCGGCTAGGCATGATTCCGGATCCAGTTCTCGATCATGCACAGGTTGAATATGCGTATGAATGAACGGTCGCGAGCGGGCAGTTGGCTGTCCAGGAACAGGTTCAGCTTGTGCGGATCCAGCAGGCCGCGGGACTGGAGATGGCCGTCCAGAAGAAATCGGCGGATGGTCTCTTTGTTCCTGCTGTATATCCCGAAGGTGTAGTTCATGAAGGTGCCCTTGCTGCGCCGCTCCAGCACATCTTGCGGAAGCTGCGCGGCGAATGCGGACCGGGCGATGGCCCGGTTCCGGCCTCCCGATATCCACATCCAGGAGGGAATGCGGAGGCAGGCCTCCATCACCGGCTGAGAGAGCAGCGGCATCCGTACCCTTCGGTGACCGGCTCGAAGCGTGGCATCCGCAAACATCTGGTTACCGGCGAGGTCGAAGATTCGTTCCCGATCACCGGGAAGGGCATTGGTTGGCGCGTCGAACCATGGATGCAGTTCCAGGGGAGGAGCCGGATCGGTCTGCGCCAGCAATGAACAGTCCGGTTTGCAGGCCGGTCTGGGACGCCGGTACAGCTTCCTTAGCGTCAGCCATGAAGCTTTCCTCACCGTGCATCCATGCAGCCTGGACAGATCGATGATGGCCCGGAACCCTGCTGCCACGCCGCGTTCCCGAAAAGCGTCGGCGGCTGGAGCAGCCGATGTCAGGTAGCAGAAGACCGTATCGCCGCCGCTGCCGGAGAAATGGCTGCGGACATCTTGGAGGCATGCCTCTTTGTCCATGGCGCGGGTAACAGCTCGGCTCAGCACCCAGACTGCAGGCCTCAGTGAGTGGCTCGGCAGCGGGAAATCGATGTCCGCTTCTTTGAAGTCGAGCGAGTGTTGCAGGAGTTCGACGCCAAGCTGGTCGGCGATCTGACTGGCATACCGGCGTTCGTCGGCGCCGGGCAATGGCGTAACCGCAGTGCAGCAGGTCACCCGTGCTCGCGTTCCCGCCAGGCAGGCGCCGACAATCGAAGAATCCAGACCGCCCGAGAGCTCGAGTAGCAGGGTCCGATCGGTTTCAGCCATGGCCCGGACCACCATGGCTATGGCTTCCCTGATCGTTCTCGCCGCCGCTATAGGATCGCTGTGCCGCTGGGGAGGGGCGACGAAGGCCCATGGAGACCAAGCCAGCGCGGTGCGTGTTGTCTCGCCATCGAGTGTAAGCATGCAGCCGGGGAGCAACTCGCTGATGCCGGCAAGACCGGTGCGGGAGATCTTCATCTGCGGATAGCGCAAGCAGTGACACACAAAGTCCCAGTCGATCCGGTCGTAATGCAAGCCGAGACTCGATGCGATCGCTAGGTCGGAAGTGATGAATCCGTGGCCGTCCTGGAGCGAATAGGCACATGCCATGCCGCCGGACGGATCCCGCGTGAGGGTGGCGCTGCCGGTACCCTCTTCGGCGGACTGGAACAGTAGATACTCACCCCAGTAGTGATCGAGAAGATGTTGTCGAAGTGCCGACTGCGTCGATAGATGCTGAAGGCCCGTCAGATCGTTGACTAGCTTGCCATCCTCGTCATACAGGTCGCCGAGAAGTATGCCGCCACCCGGCAAGTGCAAGGTGGGGGTCTCTTTGGGCGCAAACAGCGCAACGCAACCTACGTGGCCTCGGTGTTCCATGGCGAGGTTACGCAATGGGTTCGCGAGAACCCATCCGGAACCCTCCGGGTTGTCGGCAAGGTTGCCGGACAAGGCGATGTAGCGGTAGCACATCAGATCACCCGGATTGGGACATGGGCTTGGGCCGCTCCCACGGTGTCGTTCAATACCAGCGCGCCGTGTTGCACCCAGGCGTGGGCGGAGAACGGATCGCAGGTGACGCCCATGACGAGGTGGGCATGCAGGCCTCGTTTTGCGAGGAACCTGACCATCGACAATGAGTCGATCAGACAGCAGGTTTCGATGGGTACATAGGGGCGTACACGGTTGAAGGTGGTCGCGGCTTTTGACAAGCGCTGTCGGAATTCGGCTTGGTCGTCGGCAAGCGGCGATGTTCTGTCGTCGCGGTAGTCGCTCAGGGCTTGGAGAATGGGTTTCAAGCGCCGTACTTTCAGTTGCCAGCGCATCATGGCAACCATAAGAAAGACATCGCACGCCACATCGAGAGGGGCGCGCCTGTCGGAGCAGGGCATTTCGATTGCGCTCTCGCCAGGGAGGGCAAGGTATGTTGCAGACGCATCGTACGGTGCCGTCGCGGTCAGTGAGAGCAGGTTGTGTTTAACCAGCTTGCTGGCATCGACGCTCGTATCATCAGGATCTTCCAGGTAGCTGAGAAAGCTATGCTCCAGCGCTCTAGACAGCTGGAAGTAGCGATCGCGCTGTATGTCCAGGAAGAACAGCCGGCCATCGAGTTCGCAGAACGATATGTCCGCATTCAGATGCCAGGTCATCGCCGCCTCCCACGCAGGAGGGGCGCGCTTTTCAGCGCGCCCCTGGGGGTCAGTCTTCGGAAATCCCTGTATTGATCGGACCGCCGCCGTTCGGTTCGCCAAAGCTGGCGGGTCCCTGAGTTTCGATGCTCGCGACGCCGAGCTCGATGACATCGTCCTGCATGTTGCGGATGTTCTCGTTCGTGTCCATCACAGCCTCCTACGTTCGCGTCATGGCAGTCCCATGACGCGGGCAGCGTAGGAGGCGGAAATTTTGATTTTCAAATGATTACTGCGCTGTCATCCGGTGATTGTTCCGGGGCGTGATGATCGTCACGCCGCGCCGGATTCTGCTGCGACGCTTCTTCGACTGACGAGCGCTAGTTTGGGTAATCGCTGCGGTCGTTCAGAAGGGCCACGATGCACGGGACAAGCTGCTTCCGGCGTTCGTGGTAGTCGTGCAGTGCGGACTTGAGGGCTGCGACGTCGCCTGTCTGCCAATGCCGGTTCAGTTCCGAAATCTCTTCGAAGCTGTGCTCGATCAATCCCTGCTTGGCGCGACGTATCGGGGCCAGTCGGTCGTTGGCCTGCTTCACGGCCTGGTACAAGGATTTGTGGGTTGTTGCGCGGACGATCGCGTCGAACAGTTTCCACGTCGACTTGACCAGATCGTCGTCGGCGGACGCGATCTCCAGCGTTCCGGTCTCCGGGGCTGCTGGCGCAACGCCGATATCGCATGCCATCAGCAACAGGCGTTCCATCCAGTCGTAGAGGTCGCGCAGCGCGACTTCGGTGAGCAACGGGACGTGCAGTCCGCCGCGGGCGTGATCGACGATCAGGGCTTCGCCGACCAGGCGGTACAGGGCGAACCGAACTGGCGTTGGGCTGGTGTTGAACTCTACGGCGAGCGTGGCCGGATCGATCCGCTGCCCGGGTGCGTAGCGTCCTGACCGCAGGGCGCGCCTGACCTGCCCGTACACGAATGCACTCTTGGAGTGGGTCGCATCCATAGCTCAACTCCATGTCTGCGGATGGTTGACTCCAGGGTCGGATGGTACAAGACCTTGCGCGAGAAATCGCACTTTTTTGCGTCAAAGGATGTGCGGATTCCGGAAACGGGGTCACGAAAAGCGAGGGCGAGCCACCTGATTTCCACGATGAAATGACTGCGGCCTCTGCTTTCGCCCCAGCTCTTCCCAGTTGATCGTAAGGTCGGAATGGCGCAGCACAGCTGCCCGAATCACGGATTCTGATAACGGCTACCAGTCATCCCGGCAATGCTTGAACATCTCGCCATGAATCATTGATCGGCTTGCTGGTGCTGGTTACCTTCTTTGATGTGAGGCGGTTCGTACTATCGCAATAACCTGCACGTTGACAAATTACGTTCCGCCGCAGTACCACTAAAAAAAGCGCCGTGCGCAACGCACGGGCTCAAGGGGACAACACGATGCGTGCACGTTGGCAAGGGAGCTGCCTGGGGGCAGTGTCGGCGTTGACTGGCGATGATTTCAGAAGATCATCGAGCAAGCCGGCGATGCGAAGCCGGACTTGGGGGCGCATCGGGGCGTTCGTTTGCGCCGTGTGGCTGCTGGGCGTGGGGCTGTCGCATGCCGGCACTCCCGAAGAGGAATACCGCCAATACATCCAGGTACCGCAGACCTTGCAGCCCTTGGGCAAGAATCCCTTCGGCGAGCAGATCAATCTGTACGACGGCAGCCTGTCCTTCGAGGTAACCGACATCAACCTCCGCGGCAACGGTTTACCGGTGCAGCTGGTGCGGTCGTACAAAATCGCGAACTCTTCTGCGGACAGCTACCAGCAAAACACCCTGCTGGCCGGCTGGACGCTCGAGGTTCCACGCATGACGACACTTGTTGCCCGACGGTCGGCCAATCTGCCGGGACCCGGCTGGGTGGTCGACAGCACCGATCAGGAGGCGCGCTGCTCGCAGTTCTTCATACCGCCAGACATGGTGCCGACGGATGGCAGCGACTGGTCGTCGGACGAGTGGTGGACGGGCGTACAGATGCTGGTGCCCGGGCAGGGCAGCCAGGTGGTGCTGAAGCGTTCGCCGCAAAACACACAGACGCCGCAGATGAGCGGCATGAGCTTCCCCTTGACCACCAGCAAAGGCTGGCAGATCAGTTGCCTCGCAGCCACAGACAATGGTGAACCGGGCGAGGCCTTCCTGGCGATTGCTCCCGACGGTACCCGCTATACCTTCAACCATCTCGTCTATCTCGCTGCCGATCAGGTGACGCGGCTTTGGTCTGTTGGCATCAACTCTGCCATGAGTGCACAGACCTCGACGGTCCAGCCCATGGAGCCAGTCAATGGCGGCACGGTGCTACAACGGAATGAAGCGGACATGCTGGTCACGCAGGTTCAGGACCGCTTCGGCAATACGCTGACCTACCACTACAACGGCGCCAACCTGACCTCCATCACCGCCAGCGATGGCCGCCAGATGACGTTGCAGTACAGCGCCGACGGCACTGCGGTGCAGACCGCCACTGCCGTGGCCACCAATGGCACTTCACGTACCTGGACGTACATCAGGGGGGCGTCGAGCACGACCGATCCCTCCAAGGTCATTCTGCCCGATGGCTCTGCGTGGGTTTACGTCACCAACAGCTATGCGCCGGAATACGTGGCCGGCACGACGAGCTGCGACGATATCGGTACGGTGCAAAGCGGTGGCTGGAATGCCACCTTCACCCATCCCTCCGGCCTCACGGCCACCTTCCAGATGGCGGCGGCGATCCGTGGCCGCTCCTATGTGCAGCGCGCATGCCTGGAGAGTCCCACTGATGCGGCCTTGAGCTATGCGGAAATGCCCCGCGTCTACTACCAGTTCGAATTGCAGAACGTGACTTACGCGGGTGCCGGCCTTTCGTCGAACGAGACTTGGCACTACAGCTACTCGGCGCCCAACGCGAGTTGGACTTCCGATAGTTGCGCCAGCACCCAGAGCTGCCCTTCAACGGTGTACACGGACGTGACCGATCCGGGCGGGAATGTGACCCGCTCCACCTTCAGCAATCGCTTCGACGCCAGTGAAGGCAAGCTCCTGCGTACCGACATGTACGCGGGCGCGACGGTCAGTGGCACGCCGCTGCGTTCGGAACTCCTGTCCTACGCCCCGGCGACGGGCGGGCCGTGGCCTGTCAATTACGGTTGGGATTACACGGGGCGCACCAATATCGGCACCACGACAGAAGTGTCGCCGCTGAACGAGCACAAGACCACTCAGGACGGTCAGAACTACATCTGGCAGGCGCTGGCGTTCGACGCCTACGCGCAGCCCACGGACGTGAAGCGCTACAACGACATCGCCGGGCAGTCGCCAATCGAGGAGACGACGGCCTACCTCAACGACCCCAACCTCTGGGTGCTGGGTCTGCCGCAGACCGTGACCAACGTGGGCACGGGCGAGGTGGAGTCCGGCAACACCTACAACAGCCTGGACGAACTGACCGCGCGCACCCGCTTCGGCGAAACGCTGATGAACTACACGTGGAACGGTGCGGGCCAGCTCGCCAGTTTCACCGACGGCAACGGCCACACCACGAATCTGGGCAACTACTACCGCGGCATTCCGACATCGATTCTCTACCCGGCGACCTCCGATTTCCCGAATGGCACCAGCGAGACGCTGGCCGTGGACGACTTGGGCCAGGTCACGGCGATCACCGATCAGGCGGGGCATACCACCAGCTACCAGTACGACCCGGTGGGCCGGCTCGCCCGGATCACCTATCCCTACGACAGCAGCATCGACAGTGCGCAGTGGTATCCCAAGGTATTCACCTACGCCTACGTGACCAGCGCGGAGCGTGGTGTGGGTGCCAACCACTGGCGCATGACGGTGACGCAGGGAGCCTCCACCGATACCACGTACTTCGATGCCGAGTTGCGTCCGGTGCTGGACGACACCTCCAACGGCAGCGCAGACATCAGCACCGCCACCGGCTACGACTGGCGCGGCCTGACCACGTTCGCTTCGTACCCGGCAGCCGGCAGCCTGGATCTGTCGGCTATCACCACGGGCACGCACAGCAACTACGACGTACTGGGCCGATTGCATCAGGCCATGCAGGACTCGGAACTGGGTACGCTGACCACCACCACTAACTACGTGGGCGGTCCCGGCACTCAGGTGATCGACCCGAAAGGCAAGGTCACCACGACCTACTTCCAGGTTTTCGATGAGCCCGTCTACAACGCACCGTGGTCGATCAATGCCCCCGATGGCGTGAGCCAGGGCATCGCGCGGAACATCTACGGCGAGCCGACCGCGATCACCCAGTCGGGCAGCTACGGCACCGAATCGGACAGCGTCACCAAGACGCTGATCTACGACAGCTACCACCGCCTGTGCCGCACGACTGAGCCGGAGACCGGCAGCACGGTGATGGCCTATGACGGAGCGAACAACCTGTTGTGGAGCGCCGAAGGCCAGAACATCACGGAGAGTGGCTGCGGTCAGGACCAGGTAGCTGCGGCCGCACAAACGGTGCGCAGCTACGACGCGATGAACCGCGTGCAGACGATCGCACCGCCGGCCGGCACGCAGAGCACGACCTACACCTACGACGCCTTGGGCCATGTGCATACCGCCGTCTCTGGCGTCGCCACCCAGGGCTTTGCCTACAACAGCCTGGGTATGCTGACGGGCGAGAGCCTGCAGGTGGCCGGCTTCACCTGGGCGCTCGGCTACGGCTACGACGCCTACGGCCACCGGGCCACGGTGAGCTATCCGGCTGGCATGGGCACGAGCGAGGTGGTGAGCTACGCGCCCGATGCCTGGGGCCGGCCCACGCAGGCGGGCAGCTACGCCACCGGCGTCGGCTACTTCCCCAACGGCCAGGTCGAGAGCTTCACCTACGGCAACGGCCGTGTCTACGCCGCCACCCAGAATACCCGCCTGCTCACCAGCGGCTTCAGTGACGGCGCGGGCGGTACGACGGACGTGCAGGAAGCGCTCACCTACGATGCCGACGGCAACATCACCGCGGTAACCGACCCCAGCGGCCTGCGCACCAAGAGCTTCGGCTACGACGACCTGAACCGCCTGACCAGCGCGACGGCCAGCAACCTCTACGGCACCGAAAGTTATACCTACGATCCGATCAACAACCTGCGCACCCGGCTGACGGGCGGCCAGACGCTGACCTACAACTACGACGCCACGAACAAGCTGCAGAGCATCACGCAAGGCGCGACGTCGATCGATAACCTCACCTACAACCCCCAGGGTGACGTGACCAGCGAGAACAGCACCACGCTGGCCTTCGATGCCAAGCATCAGCTGACCGGCCTGCCGAACGTGGAGAGCTACAGCTACGACGCCGCGGGGCGGCGTGTGGTGAAGCAGCCGACCGGCGGCTCGCCCACGTACTACTTCTACGGTCAGGCCGGCCAGCTGATGTACCAGTACGCCCCGGGTACGGCCACGACCACCAATTTCATCTACCTGGGCACCCACCTGGTCGCCCAGCACGACCACGTGCAGCTGTCCCAGCCCGGCGCCATCAGCTTCGGCACCAATCCCACCGCCGGCAGCTCGACGGTGAGCTGGGGCAGCTCACCGGCGGCGACCAGCTACATCCTGCAGCAGAGCGGCGACAATGGCAGCACGTGGAGCACGGTGTACGGCGGCAGCGCGACCAGCACGACCGTGTCGGGCTTGGCCGCCGGCGGTTACGTCTACCGGGTGCAGGCCTGCATCGGCAGCAACTGCAGCGGGTGGACGACCTCGGCCACGCTGGGCGTGTGGCCGGCGATCCCGACGGTCAGCGTGCCGGGCGGCACCATCAATGGCCCCTACACGGTGAGTTGGACGGCCCCGGCGGGAGCGACGGGTTACACGGTGCAGGAAAGCCTCAACGGGGGCGCGTGGAGCACGGTCGCGAACAACACCACGGCGACCTCGCTCAGTCGGCCGGGCACCACGACGGGCAGCTACACCTACCAGGTCGAGGCGAGCGACGCCTACGGCACGGCGGGCTGGAGCGCGACCTCGGCGGCCGTGAGCGTGAACACCAATTACGGCGTGGTGCCATCACCGGTGCCGACCCTGAGCGTGCCGGCGGCCAGCAGCACGGGCAGTGCCACGGTGAGCTGGACGGCGGCCTCGCCGGTGACGGGCTACACGCTGCAACAGAGCAGCAACGGGGGCAGCACCTGGACGACGACCTACAGCGGTACGGCCACCAGCGCAGCAATCACCGGCCTGGGGAACGGCAGCTACACGTACCAGGTGCAAGCGTGCAACGACACGGCGGGGAACTCGGTGTGCACGGCGTGGGTGAGGGGCGGCACGCTGGTGGTGACCCATCCGCCGGCGAGTGCGCCCAGCCTCAGTGCGCCGGCAAGCAGTTATACCGGCAGTTACACCGTGAGCTGGACCGGCGTGGCCACGGCGACGAGCTATACCCTGCAGATCAGCAGCAACGGGGGCAGTACCTGGAGCACGGCGTACAGCGGCGGGGCGACGAGCTGGGGTGCCAGCGGCCAGGGCGACGGCAGCTACACGTACCGGGTGCAGGCCTGCAACGTGGGCGGCTGCGGGCCGTGGAGCGGCAACGGTACGACGACCGTGCTGTTGCCGCCGGCCAGTGCGCCCGGTCTCAGCGTGCCGGGCAGCAGCACCAACGGCAGCTACACGGTGAGCTGGGGCGGCGTGGCCACGGCCACCAGCTACACGCTGCAGATCAGCATCGACAGTGGCGGTTGGAGCACGGTGCAATCGAGCGGGGCGACGAGCTGGGGCGCCAGCGGCCAGGCCACCGCTACCTACGGCTACCGCGTGCAGGCGTGCAACGCGGGCGGCTGCGGGCCGTGGAGCGGAACGGCCACGACCAACGTGCTGCTGCCGCCGGGGAGCGCGCCCAGCCTGAGCGTGCCGGGGAGCAGCACCACCGGCAGCTACACGGTGAGCTGGGGCGCGGTGGCGACGGCGTCGAGCTACACCTTGCAGGAGAGCGTCAACGGCGGTGGTTGGACTACGGTGCAATCGGGCAGTGCGACCAGCTGGAGCACCAGCGGGCGGGCCACCGGCAGCTACGCGTACCACGTGCAGGCATGCAATGCGAGCGGCTGCGGGCCGTGGAGCGGTTCGGCGACGGTCAGTGTGCTGCTGCCGCCTGCCACGCCGACCGGGCTGCAAGCCACGATTACGGTGTGGTCACTGAACGCAACCAGCGCAGCATCCTCACCCTCGAACAAGGTTGGCGCGTTTTCGACCCAAGCCAGCGTAGCGCCCATGACACGCTCTTACGCCTATACGTTGTCGGCCAGCTGGAATGCTTCCGGCACGGCAAGCAGCTACGACCTCCAATACTGCAAGACGGGCGCGACATGTGTCACGACGACCACGAGTGCGACCTCGGTGTCCGGGATCACCATCACCATCGGTACCTATGCGGTGAGCGTGCGTGCCTGCAACAGCGCCGGATGCTCGGCCTGGAGCAGCAGCGTGGCGCCGACGACGGTACAAGATTAAGGCCGTAGATGGACATGCGACGACCTCAACGGAAACACAGGACTGCCATGAAGATGAGCCGGTACGTCATCCGCACCTTGTTCGTATTTGGCCTGTGGCTGGGGGTGGGGCTGCAAGCTCAGGCACAGACAGACAAGGTGACCTACGTCTACACCGATCCGCAGGGAACGCCGCTGGTGGAGGCGGATGCCTCGGGTAATGTCGTCGCGCGCTACGACTACACGCCCTACGGCAACTCGGTGACGACGCTGGGGAGTCCGCCGGACGGCCCTGGCTACACCGGGCACGTGAACGACCCGAAGACAGGGTTGGTGTACATGCAGGCGCGATACTATCAGCCGATCGGGCGGTTCTTGAGTCCGGATCCGGTGGGACCGGTGTCGGGCAATCTCTTCGGCTTCAATCGATATGCCTATGTGGATAATAATCCGATCAATCGCATTGATCCAACGGGCATGTATAATTGCGATACAAAGAACAACAAATCTGGCTGTAGAATGGTTAAAAGGGCTAGAGATCGCATACAAAGAGCAAGAAAAAGTTACGCTTCTCGCTCGCCGCAAGCTAGGGCTCTTCAGAAAATACTGAATTCGCTTGGAACCGAAAATGATGGTAACAACGTTTCAATTATATTCGGAAAAGTTGATGATGCCGGATCAAATGCGGAGGCGTCTTATGATAAGAATGCCGGTGTATTGATTAAGTTCGACCTAAATGCGTTGAAGGCCAATTTTGGTAAAAATGGAATCGAGGTTGCGGCAACCCTTGCTCACGAGGGTCAGCACGTGGTCGATGAGGTGCAATGGGGGAGAAACCCTATGCCAGGAGAAGAGCGATATCAAACTGAATTCAATGCTTACATGAGTCAATCTTATATCAACCAGGCTTATGGCGTCGTTTCAATGTACTCCGTTTGGAATCCTTCTTGGCCCAAGTTTGCAGCAGGCGAATTTAGAATTTGGAATGCGCAGGAGGAGGCTAACTGTGAAGCGTATGGCTGCCATTAACTTGGTTTTTAAGGCATTAGTTGTGGTGACGATGATCGCGATCTCTTTTCAGAGTTTTGCGAGGCAGCCATATCCAGTCGTGGATATGTGTTATTTATTAAAGAATTTGAATAAATATGATGGTAAATTAATTGAGCTTCATTCGGAGGTTAGATTTACCGAGCATGGAAGACAGCTGTTCGATCCGCGCTGCGGGGATTTGGGTGTTATGGGGCTGTCGATCGATGATCAACAGTACAGAAACAAAAAAACTATCTTGTGGATCAGAAGAATATTCGCTCAAGGTGGCCGGGGGGCGGTGGTGATCATCGGTCAACCTGTTCAAAAGCCATTCGATCACTTTATTGGTTATTTTATCTTGCAGGGCGTAGTTCAGGAGGCTGGTTCTAGCGATAACGGGGTCAGGTAACGGGGTCACAATTTCGGACGCCAAAGGGGGCGGAGGGAATTAAGTTGGCATGATTGCCGTGTTTCCCCTTTAGTGTTCCATTCAGTGCGCACCGTTCCTACAGGTGCCGCGTCTCGGCGGGCCTTTCGTCCCAGTTGTCGTTGAGGCCGTCGTAATACGTCACCGGCGCACGCATCAGCTCGTCGATATCGACGCCGTCCAGGCACATGACGTTGATGTTGTAGTACTTGCTGCCGCTCATGTTCGGCATGTCGACCCATTCGAACGGCCGGATGCCGCAGTGCCTGCAGAACTGGTGGTGCGCGACCGAATTGCCGCGTCCCCGGTAGTCCGTGAGCTCGTTTTCGCCCGCCAGCAGACGGAAGGCGTCTGGAAGGGCATTGACCGACCACAGGCGCATCTTGGTGCAGATCGTGCAGTTGCACTTGCCGGTGCCGGTGCTGATGTCGAGATCCGCCTCGAAGCGGACGGCGCCGCAGTGGCAGCTTCCGGTGTAGGTCTTGAGCATCGGGCCTTCTCCAAGAGAAACGGAGGGAATCGGGAAGTGCCAGCAACGGGCTGGGTTCACCTGTCAGGAGTCGGTGTGGGAAGTGCTACTGCGCAAGCTCCGGTTCTGCTGCACTGCATGCAGGCTTTCCACCTTGCCGCGCATCCGGCGTGCCGGCGGCGAAGGTCCGCACGACCAGAAAGGCCAGCAGCGGGATGGCGACCGCGTAGACATATTGCGTACGCGACACGCCGATGCCGAACGGAAACCAGATGCCCGGCACGCCGATCGGATCGAGCAGCTCGCCGCCGAACAGCGCGGCCACGATCGAGGCCAGCGTGACCAGCGCCAGGATGCGCATCGGGCCGCTGCGGAGCATGCGCACGCCGATCACGACGAACAGCGCGACCGATCCGAACCGGCTGGCGCTGGTCCAGGCCGCCGAATGGGTCGCGACGCCGACGATCCCGGCGACCGCCAGCGCCAGCGCCGCCGCATCGATGCTCCGCCACGGACGCGGGCACCAGCGGTTCCATGCCCACGTCCAGGCGGCCACCGTCGGTATCCACATCACCGACGCCAGCCACGTGTAGGTGGCCAGGCTTTGCAGGTCGGTCCATGCGGTGATGGCGTTGTTGAGGCGCCGGGCTGCCATGAGCGCGAGCGCGATGCCGGCGAAGGCCAGGAAACCCTTGCGACTGCTGCGGGATCGGTACGCGAGCGCCAGGCCGATGAGTGCCAGCATGGCGACCGGTTCGACCACCTCGACGATGTAGCCGGCGATAGTCCGCTGCCATTGCGCGCGGTGCAGCGCATCGCTGGTCGGCCGCGGTGCCAGGATGGGCGCGGTGTGCATGCCGCCGCCGTCGGCCGCGCCCGCCGAACTTGGGTCCATATAGGTGCGCACGGCGAGGACGCCACGGGTGCCCGCCGCATCGGCAGGCAGCGCGAACTGCAGCGGCCGCGTGCCCACGACGCGCGGGTTCGGGCCGAGCCGGCCCGAACCGCCCAGCAGCTGGCCGTTCCAGTACAGCTCGTAGCCGTCCTCGACGAGGGTCGGCCCGAGGATGTCCCACGACGCGTGTCCGGCCGGCACCGTCACCACGCGCCGGTACCAGGCGTAGCCGTGGTAGCCGGGATGGCCGCGCGCCATCCAGCCGCCCACGTAGTCGGGCAGGCCCACGTCGCCGTCGTGGCTGCCGGGCGGGGCGGTCAGGTCGACCGTTTCCCAGGCGCTGTCGTCCGCATTGGCGCTCGCCCAGCGCGGGTCGTCGCCGACATGGAAGCGCCAGGAGCCATCGAGCAAGGTGGCGGCGGCGCGTAGCGGCTGCGGATCGGGCCGGCCGCCGCTCGCCAGGTCGGCGATCACGACGACCAGGGCCAGCAGCGTCGCCGCAACGATGCCGGCGAACAGCTTGCGTTGTGTCGTGTCGGTCGATGGTGCAGTGGTGGGAAACGATTCGGACGCCATGCATGATCCCTTCGTCAGGTTTTCGATGTCGGCCTGGGTGCCCTAGCGCGCCAGCGCCTCCTCCACCGCGCTGAACGCCGATTTCCCGCCCAGCCGATCGTCCGGCATGCCGGTGGCGAACCAGACCACGCCGGTGCCGCGCTTGCGGTCCACCCACAGCCCGGCCTGCAAGCCGTAGGCGGAACCGGAATGGCCCACGCGCGCCACGCCATCGCCGAACGGGTCGTCGCGGCAGCCTTTGACCGGCGTGGCCAGCGTCTGCACGGCGAGGCCGTAGCGGCAGAAGAAGCCCTGGTCGACGTTGCCGCCGTCTTCCTCCCAGGTGAGGCCGTCGCCGGGGCGGTATTGCCATTCGGGCGTGATCATCGCCTGGATGGAACTGGGCTTGAGCAGGCGTTTGCCGTCGATGCTGCCGTCGCCGAGCAGCAGTTCGCCGATGCGCGCCAGCCCCTTGGCGGAAATGCGCAGGCCGCCCTGCGGCGAGAACAGCGCACCGTTTTCGCCGGCGCGCCAGCGCGACAGGTCGCAGCTGCCGTCGCTGGCCGGCGTCACCGGGCAGGCGGGCTTGCGGCCGTGGTTGTCGTCCTTCACCGGCTTGCCGTCGGCGTCGTACAGCACCACCGCGCGGGCGGCAGTGGCGTCGCTGCACAGCGCCCAGTTGAAGCAGGCGGCTATGCCCAGTGGACGCAGCACCAGCCGCGCCATCAACTTGTCGAAGCGCTCGCCGGTGGCGCGCTCCATGATCTGCGCCACCAGCGGGAAGTTGAGGTTGGTGTAGTGGAAATAAGTACCCGGCGCGTGCTTCGTGTCCCAGGCGCGCGGGTCCTTGAGGATGTCGCGCAGTTCGCCGCCCAGCGGCGTCTGCCAGTAGCCGGCGTCGTCGGTGAGGCTGGAGCGGTGCGACAGCAGCAGGCGCAGGGTGATCGGCGTATCCGGGAAGGCCGGGTTGCGCAGCCGCCAGCCGAGCAGGGTAGACGCGTCCGCATCCAGGTCGAGCTTGCCCGCCTCCACCAGCCGCATCACGCCCAGCGTGGTGACCAGCTTGGAGATCGAGGCGATGCGCACCGGATCGTCCGCAGTGACCTTGCGGCCGGTGGCCTGGTCGGCATAGCCATGCACGCGGATCGCGGTGATGCCGTTGCGGTCGAAGGCGACGCGCGCCGTGGCGACGGGGCCGCCGGCCCAGGCGTCGGCGCTCAGCAGCAGCAACAGGCAGGCGATCCAGCGCAGGATCATGATCCGCTCGCGGCGACAGGGAACGAGGGGATTAAGGCATACCGGGGCAGCGATGGGAACCTGACGACCGGCACGGTGGGATCGATGGGCACGGGCATCGCCGGGAATGCGATCGGGCACACGCGATCCGGCGGTTGAAGATGGCCTAATGCCGCCAAAGTGCGGAGTCGTCGGCCCCTGCAGCCATCCGGCAGACAGCTGGCTGCGAGTATGCTCACGCACTGCCGTGGGCCGCTGGGGCTCGCGGAACTCCCAAGCCTAGCCATCGGATATCTCCACATGAACATGCATCGTTCCCTGCTTGTCGCCGCACTGGCCACCGCCGCCGGTCTTTCCCTCGCCCCCGTGACGCCGGCACAGGCGCAGGCTGCCGCCGCGCCGGCCGCCAGCAATCCGCTGGGCGGCAACCCGGTGCCCGGTGTGTGCATGCTTTCGCGCGAGGCGGTGTTCGCGGATTCCAAGGTGGGGCAGGCAGCGAGCGAGCGGCTGAAGCAGCTGGCGACGCAGCAGCAGTCGCTGCTGGAAAACCAGCGCAAGCCGCTGGACGCCGAGATCCAGGCGTTCCAGCAGAAGTCGTCCACGCTCACGGAGGCGCAGCGCCAGCAGCAGGGCCAGGCCCTGCAGCAGCGCATGCAGGCCTTCCAGGGCCAGGTGAACGAGCTCGACCAGCGCATCCAGCTGACCCGCGGCAAGGTGATGCAGCAGATCGGCCAGCAGGCGCAGCCCATCGTCGCCAGCTCCTACGCCAGCCACCACTGCGGCCTGCTGCTGAACCGCGACGCCGTGCTGGGCGGCAACACCACCAACGACCTCTCCAGCGACGTGATCCGCGGCCTGGATGCGAAGATCACCACGCTCAACTTCAACCTCGAGCCTGCGCCGGCAAACACGGGCAAGTAAGTCCGGGACATCGCCGCAGGCACGAAATGGCTGCCGCACTGTGCGGCAGCCATTTCTCTTTTCGTCCCGGTCATCGGACACGACGGGGGCGGTCGCCGCCGCACCGGGAGGTGCCCGATGCCCTGTGGCAACACCGGGCTGTCTCAGGCTCGCCATGCATGGGCGCTGAAGGCGTGCTCGAGGGGCGGCTTCGCGACACTGCCGGTGTAATTGGTGATGGTGGATGCGGCCACGATCGCGATCACCTCCAGCAGCAACTCCGTGCTGAAGCCTGCGGCCACGAAGCCCTGGATATCGTCCTCGTCAAGGCGTCCGCGCTTTTCGATCAGGGTGCGCGCCAGCGTGGAAAGCGGGGCCAACTCGGCGTCCTTCGGGCTCTTGCCTGCCCGCATGGCGTCGACATCGGCAGGATCGAGTCCCTGCTCGAGGGCGAGCGCGCTGTGAAAAGCCACCGGCCACTCGGATCGATTGGTCACCGCGTTGGTAAGCAGCACCGTCTGGATCTGTGCCTCGGAAAAACTGCCGCCGTGCACTTTCTGGAACATGCCGACCAGACAGTCGATCAGTACCGGCGAAGTGGCCATGGCTCCGGCGATGTTGGGGATGATTCCGAGCACCTGCTGCAAGGACTTGAGCGAAGCCTTCGACTTCTCGGGGGCGGATTCGGCAGTGAAAACAGGGAATGTTTGCATGGTGGACTCCAGCTTGGACGGATGGTGGTGATGCAACGGTCGCTGTTCGTCTCAAGGCCCAACAGCGGTGGCGGCGGCCTCGATGGCCCGGGCGACCGACCATCGAGAGGTGCGACGTGCCTTTCGCGACGACCGAGCTCCGGGCGTGCGCGCTCGATGGTCAGTAGCCTGGCTTTGCGGAGTCGCCGGCGATTGCCATTCCGGCCTTGATTCACGCCAGATGGGTTGGCCGATCCGGGCCTGGGACGCGAATGCCGAGCGCGGCGGCGATGCGGATGGCCGTCCGTTTGCGCTGTGCCGTGATTTCGGCGCTGGCCCGTCGAGCCGTCGCGAGGATGGCGGCGGGTGCGGTTTCCGGCGTGCCGCAGTCGAACGGAGGCTCGGGCGCGTATGCCATGTAGAGCTGGATGGCCTGCGCGGCGGCTTCGCCTCGCAGCATGGACGCCAGCCGCAGCGCACCGTCCATGCCCGCCGTGACACCGGCTGCGAATACCCAGTTTCCGTCCACGACCACGCGCGCATCGACCGGGATGGCGCCGTAGAAGGGCAGCAGATGCTGGCAGCTCCAATGCGTCGTGGCGTGGCGCCCCCGCAGCAAACCCGCCGCGCCGCACAGCAGCGCGCCGGTGCAAACCGAAAAGACATGGTGCGCGCCCGCGGCTTGCGCGCGTAGCCAGGCCAGGACCGTTTCGTCCGCCATCAGGGCTTCCTGGCCGAATCCGCCGGGCACATGCAGCACGTCCAGTGGCGGCGCTTCGGCCAGCGCGGCGTCGGGTGTCAAGCGCAAGCCGCGCACGTCGCGCACGCTTCTGCTCGTGATGCCGTAGAGGTGGCAGCTGGTGTTCGGGAGCCGGGAAAAGACTTCGAACGGCCCGGTCAGGTCGATCTGATCCATCCTGTCGAAGACCAATGCGCCGATGTTCAGGTGTCGATGCGAGGGAATCATCGTGGCTCCGGATGAGAATCCGTGGACGCATCAATGATGTGGGGCTAGGCTCTCGCTGCCATGCCAAAATCGCCTCGTTTCCCGCCAATCCCGGTGCCGGAGGCGCCACCGCGCGACATCGAGTTCGTGGTGTTCCCCGGTGTGCAGATGCTCGATCTCGTCGGGCCGTTGCAGGTGTTCGCGAGTGCGAACGATGAGCTGGCGAAGCGCAGGCGTCCCGCCGCCTACGCCACGCGCGTGGTCGCGCAAGGTGGAGGGCGCGTGCCGGCGTCCAATGGCTTGGAGTTCGCCGTGCAGGCGTTGCCGGCACGGGACAGTGCGCCGGACACCCTGCTGATCGCGGGTGGCCCGGGCGCTGGCGCGGCTGCTGCCGATGCGACGCTGGTCGAATGGATGGGGCGGCGCGCAAGGGCGGCGCGCCGTGTCGGCGCCGTCTGCACGGGAGCATTCCTGCTTGCGGCAACCGGCGCATTGGACGGTTGCCGCGCCACGACGCACTGGGCCTGGAGCGCCGATCTGGCGCGCCGGTATCCGCGGGTGCGCGTGGAGTCCGACCCCATCTTCGTGCGGGATGGTCCGGTATGGACCTCGGCCGGAGTCACTTCCGGAATCGACCTGGCGTTGGCGCTGGTCGAGGAGGACCTGGGGCGGGACGTGGCCCTGGCAGTGGCCCGCTACCTGGTGGTGTTCCTGAAGCGATCGGGTGGCCAGGCCCAGTACAGCGCCCCGCTGTCGCTGCAGATGGCGGACGACAGGTTCGGCTCGCTGCATGCGTGGATCATGGCGCACCTGGATCGCGACCTCACGCTGCAGGTTCTCGCCGACCAGGCTGCGATGAGCCCGCGCAGCTTTATCCGCCACTATCGCGAAGCCACCGGCCTTACGCCCGCACGTTCAGTGGAACGCCTGCGCGTGGAGGAGGCCCGGCGGCTCTTGACCGACTCCAGCATGCCGATCAAGCGGATTGCCCAGCGCTGCGGTTTCGGCTCCATGGAAACCCTCCGGCGCAGCTTTTACCGCTTGTTGCAGACAACGCCGCAGGATTACCGGGATCGCTGGCGCTGAACAGCCGTGCGGTTGAGTGCGGTACGGGCATCCCCGCATCCGCCAAGGGCCACGCAAAGCGAGTGCTACAGTGTCCGCTCCCCTCAACACTGCGAGCCCGGAGCACTCCATGACCAGCAGCGCCCCCTATCCCATCGGCACCCCCGGCACTCCCTGGGGCCCGACCGAGGTAGCCGCGTGGCGTTCGCGGCAGGGCCGCAAGCGCAGCTATGCGGACGAGGTGCTGGGCCGCATCGAGGCGTTGCGCACGCGCTTCGACGTCAGCGAATACGGCCGGCTGGACTACGCCCCGGAGCATTACCCGCTCTACGCGGTGAAGAGCCGCGACTGGAACGAAGCCTTGCCCGTGATGCTGGTGACCGGCGGCGTGCACGGCTACGAGACCAGCGGCGTGCACGGCGCGCTGCAGTTCCTCGAACGCGACGCGGCGCGCTACGCGGGCCGCATCAACCTGCTGTGCGTGCCCTGCGTCAGCCCGTGGGGCTACGAGCGCGTCCACCGCTGGAACCCCGGTGCGCTCGATCCCAACCGCAATTTCCACGAGCACAGCCCCGCGCAGGAATCGGCCGCGCTGTGGGGCCTGCTGGCGCCGCTGCGCGGCAGGGCGCGCATGCACATCGACCTGCACGAGACCACCGACAGCGACGAGAGCGAATTCCGCCCCGCACTGGCGGCGCGCGACGGCAAGGCCTGCGAGCCAGGCACCATTCCGGATGGCTTCTACCTGTGCGCGGACAGCGCGCGGCCGGAGCCCGCGTTCCAGCAGGCGGTGATCGCGGCGGTGGCGAAGGTCACCCATATCGCGCCGGCGGATCCGGACGGCACCATCATCGGCTCGCCGGTGGTGGCGCATGGCGTGATCGAGTACGACTGCCGCAAGCTGGGCCTGTGCGCGGGCATCACCGATGCGCCTTGCCGCACCACCACCGAGGTCTACCCGGACAGCCCGCGCGCCACGCCCGCGCAATGCAACGACGCGCAGGCCGCGGCAGTGTGCGCAGCGATCGACTACGCGCTGGCGCACGGTTGACGCGGCGGCGCCGGGCCATCGGCGCCGAATCTGTGCGAGCATTCCGGTTCCCCACTGCAGCGACGCGACCCACCATGAAATTCCTGCTGATGGTCTACAGCGACGACGCCCTGCTGGACGCCCTGCCTCCGGGCGAATTCGACACGCGCATGCATGCCTGCATCACCCACGCGGACGAGCTGCGCGCCGAGGGGCGGCTGATCGATGCGCAGCAGCTGGAGGCGCCGGCCACCGCGAAGTCGGTGCGCACCCGCCTGGGCAAGACCGTGGTGCTGGACGGCCCGTTCGCGGAAACCAAGGAATACCTCGCCGGCTTCAACCTGGTCGAGGCGGACAGCGTGGAGGATGCGGTGCGCATGGCCGCCGAGCTGCCGTGGGCGCAGACCGGCTGCATCGAGGTGCGGCCGATACGCGATTTCGACGCGGTGCGCCGGCGCGTGGGCGCCTGATCGCACTATCCGGCTTCTGATTGGTGCCGAATCCCAGCCGCCGATCCACCGTTCGCCCTGAGGCAGGCGCGTAGCGCCGCACGCGGGAAGCAGCCATGGACGGCTGCAGCATTGAGGGGCGAGGAAGTCGAAGGGTATCGTCACCAAGGTGCTTCGACGTCGCTTGCTGACGCAAGCCACGCTTGGCACGAACGGGTTCCATGTGCTGAGGTTCGGCGCCAATCAGGTCCGGTTTTCCGCCGTGGCGTCAGTGCGTGGCGATTTCCGACTCGACCACCATGTCCAGCACATAGGCGCTCGCGGGGGTGTCGGCGGGCGGATTCCTCACCGTGTAGCGCTGCACCCGCAGCACGTTGCGCGTGCCGGGCTGGTGCGTGTAGCCCTCGATCCCCTGCAGAAGCAGATGCCAGTTGCCGGGCGCGCCGGTCTTGAGACCGTTCGCGCCGTAATGGACCTCGCGCACGTCGAGGCACTGCGCGCCCGGCATCAGCGGGTGGTTGCAGGGCACGGCCTGCGGCGCCACTTCCAGGAACTCGGTGACGCCGGGACCGCCGTAGCGGGTCTCGGGCGTGGGCACGCCGGTGAAGACCAGCGTGTCGCCGCCGGTGCGCAATTGCAGTTGCGGGGCGCCGCCGCTGCGCGTGACGGCGATCGTGGGCCGGCTGCTCAGGCGCTCGCCGATCAGGCCGTCCAGCCGGTTCAGCATGAGATTGGCGCAGGCCATCATCGTGTGCATCATCGGGCCGACCACGAGTTGCCCGTTCACGATGCGGTAGTTGCCGCCCATGCCGTTGCAGCTGTTGCGCACGCTGATGCGATCGCTGCCGAAATCCAGCTCAAGCGGCTTGTCCGGCCGCACGAACAGCGCGGCGATGCGCTGGCCGAGGCGGTTGGTGGCCTGCGTCAGTTGCCAGTGGTAGCCGGCGAGCAGCGCGGCATCCGGCGTGGCGGGGCCCGATGCCGTGCCGGATGCCGCGCCGCCCGGCGCCGTCGCCCGGGTGCTGTCGGCGGCCGGCGTGGCGGCGCAGGCGGCGAGGGCCAGCGGCAACAGCAGCAGATGGAAGCGCATGGTGGTTCTCTCCGTGATGGGCGCGACGGCACGAGCATATGCCACGCGCTGCGTTACGGCGATGTCGCGGCCGTGCTCCCGTTGGCGGACAATGCCGCCCTTGTCCGCGATGCGAATGCCGTGAGGTCCCCATGCTGAAGATGGTCGGTTTCGACGGCGACGACACGCTGTGGCGCAGCGAGGACTACTACCGCGACGCCAACGCCGAGTTCGCCGCCATCGTGGGCAACTACGCCGACCTTGCCGACGCCGCGGTACACGAGCGCATGCTGGCCACCGAGCGCGGCAATCTTGCGCTGTTCGGCTACGGGGCGAAGGGCATGACGCTGTCGATGGTGGAGACCGCGATCGCGCTCAGCGAGGGACGCATCGGCGCGCGGGACATCCACCGCATCGTGGCGATCGGCAAGCGCGTGCTGCAGCACCCGGTGGAACTGCTGCCCGGCATCCGCGAGGCGGTGGCGGCGGTGGCGGAGCGGCATGCGGTGGTGCTGATCACCAAGGGCGACCTGTTCCACCAGGAGAAGAAGGTGGCCGAGTCGGGCCTGACCGAACTGTTCCGTCGCATCGAGATCGTCTCGGAGAAGGACGCCGCCACCTACCGACGCCTGCTCGACGAGTTCGGCATCGCGGCGAACGAATTCGCGATGGTGGGCAACTCGCTGCGCTCTGACATCGAGCCGGTGCTGCGCCTGGGCGGCTGGGGCGTGCACATGCCCTACCACGTGACCTGGGCGCACGAGCTGGAGCACGGCGTGGACGCCGCCACCGCGTCGCGCATGCGCGCGGTGGCGGATGCGGCGGAGATCCCCGCCGCGCTGGCGCTGCTGGACGCGCTGTCGACACCCTGATGGCGACGCCGCTGCGACTGGTGCTGGACACCAACGTCTGCCTCGACCTGTTCGTGTTCGGCGATGCGCAATGCGCGGCCTTGCGCGAGGGGCTGCGCAGCGGCGCGGTGGAGGCGGTGACCGACGAAGCCTGTCGCGACGAGTGGCTGGCGGTGCTGGACTATCCGCAGCTGGCGCTGGATGCGGCGCGGCAAGCGGCGGCAGCGGCCGCGTTCGATGTGCAGTTGCAGTTGTTTCCCTCGTCACCCCGGCGCAGGCCGGGGTCCAGTGACTTTGGTGCGTCGATGCAAGAGTCGCTGGACTATTCGCTACGCTCACCCCTTGGGGGCCGCCCTCCGGGCGCTCTGCGCGCTTCGCGCTTGTCCGGCCTGCGCCGGAGTGACGGAAGTGCAAGTGCGCTGAAGCTGCCGCGTTGCCGCGATCCCGACGACCAGAAATTCCTCGAACTGGCGCAGGCCTGCGGCGCGCGGTGGCTGCTCAGCCGCGACCGCGAACTCCTCAAGCTGGCGCGGAGCACCCGGCGGGGACACGGCTTCGACATCCTCACGCCGCAGGCGTGGGCGCAGCTCTATTCGGCCGGTGCCGCGTCGGCGAAGCCGGTGTAGTTCTCGGGGAACACCGGCGTGCCGTCCTCCTCCAGCGCCAGCACCGCGGCCAGCGCGTCGCCGGCGGCGCGTTCGGCCAGGTCCTGCTGGCGGAAGCTGCGGTTCTCGCAGATCGCGTAGTACGCCGGGAAACCGTGGCCGTGCGGCACCACGGCCAGCCACGCGGTGTAGCGCGAGCCTTCGAGGCTGGCGCCGGAGCGCACGGTGTAATCCGGGAATTCGCGTTCGGCCATCGTCGTTGTCCGGAAGGATCGGGCAGGGGGCGGACAGTGTACGCGCTGCGTCGACGGCGGTTGTGCCAAGTTGCGCGTGTCGCGGCTGCCGGAGACCGCCATGCCCGTGCCGTATCGGATCGATTGCCCGTATTGCGGCGAAGTCATCGAGCTGCTGCTGGACGACTCGGTGGTGGACCAGTGCTACATCGAGGACTGCGCCGTGTGCTGCCGGCCCATCGCGCTGGCGGTGGCATTCGACGCGGAAGGCGTGCCGCGGGTGCAGGCGGCGCGCGAGGACGGGAGTTGACGGGCTTCAGTCGTCCAGGTGGACGAGCGCGATGCCCTGCGCCGCCAGCGCGGCACGGGTGGGCTCGTCGCCGGCCGGCGTCACCGGGCGGCTCAGCTCCCACAGCAGGCCGGCGCGGAAACCCGCGGCCACCGCGTCCTGCGCCGTCCACAGCACGCAGACGTCGCGCGCCAGGCCGCACACCAGCACTTCCTCCACGCCGCGCTCGCGCAGCCAGCCGGCGAGGCCGGTGGCGGGGCGCGTGCCCCGCGGGCCGTGGTTCTCGCGGAAGGCGCTGTAGGAATCCACCTGCGGATCGCTGCCCTTGCGCAGGACCAGGTCCGCCGCGGACCAGTCGATGCCCGGATGCAGCGCCGCGCCCGGCGTGCCCTGTACGCAGTGGTCGGGCCACAGCGTCTGCGGCTGGCCGTGCAGCGCGATCTGCTGGAACGGCTGGGTGCCCGGATGCGAACTGGCGAAGGAGGCATGGCCCGCCGGATGCCAGTCCTGCGTCGCCACCACATGGCGAAAACGGCGCGCGCGCAGCAGGCGATCGATGCCGGGCACGACCGCGTCGCCCTCGTGGCAGGCCAGCGTGCCGCCGGGCATGAAATCCGGCTGCGCGTCGACCACGATCAGGGCGGTGCGTTCACTGATGGCGGAAGGCATGGCGGGCCTGCGTACGGGATGAATGCACGAGTCTAGCGCGCAGGCATAATGCAGGTTGATGCAAGTGGAACAGGGCGCGATGAACTACGACCAATCGTGGATGGGTTATGGCTGGACCGGCGGCCTCGAAGCCGGCGCGATCAGCCTCGTGGCCGGCTTCGTGCTGTACCTCGTGCTCCACCGGCTGGGCCGCCGCGGCGGCTGGAGCGACGCGCGGCAGATCGGCTGGGCGTATTTCCTCGCGCTGGTGCTCACCGCGCGCGTCGATGCGTGGAACCTGTTCTATTTCAACTATGCGCGCCTGCAGTCGCTGCAGCTGCTGCGGGCCAAGCTGGCCGAGGTACACGACCCGGACGGCATCGGCACCCGCGTGCTGTGCGAGCTGCTCGGTGCCGCGGCCGGGGTGTTCGTGGCGTGGGTCATCTGCGGCGGCCATTGGCGCCGGCGCTGAGGCATGCGCCTGTAGGAGCGCACCCTGTGCGCGGTGGTTTTTGGCTCCGGTCAAACACCAGAGCCATCGCGCACAGGGTGCGCTCCTACAGCAGCGGATCGAACAGCCGCGCCACGTGCATCGCCACCCGGCGCAGGTAGGGCGCGTCGAGGTATTCGCGGCTGTCCACCTCGCGCGACCTGGTGAAGTCGGCCAGCAGCATGGCTTCCACCTCGGCGGCGAAGCCGCGGTCCAGCACCAGCGCGCTGGCCTCGAAGTTGAGCCGGAACGAGCGGCTGTCGAGGTTGATGCTGCCCGCCGCGGCGCAGTCGTCGTCGACCAGCAGCACCTTCTGGTGCACGAAGCCGGGCCGGTAGCGGAACAGGCGCACGCCGGCGCGCAGCGCATGGTGGGCGTGCAGGGTGGAGGCGAGGAACACGGTGCGGTGGTCGGGTCGCGCCGGGATCAGCACGCGCACGTCCACGCCGCGCAGCACGGCCAGCCGCAACGCGGCACGCACTGCGCTGTCGGGCACGAAGTACGGCGTGGTGAGCCAGATGCGCCGGTGCGCCGCGTTGATCGCGGCCACGAAGAACAGCGAGCCGGTCTCCTGCGCGTCGGCGGGGCTGCTGGCGATGACCAGCACGCGGGCGTCGCCGTCGGCGGCGGGCGCCGGGTGCAGTGGCGGCGGCGTGCCGGTGATCCACTGCCAGTCGTCGGCGAACAGCTGCTGCAGGTCGGCCACCGCGGGGCCGCGGATTTCCAGGTGGGTGTCGCGCCACGGCGCCAGCGGCGGTTTCAGGCCCAGGTATTCGTCGCCCACGTTGAGGCCGCCGATGAAGGCACGCGTGCCATCCACCACCACGATCTTGCGGTGGTTGCGGAAGTTGAGCTGGAAGCGGTTGCGCCAGCGGTGGGTGGCGAAGGGGTGGATCGCCACGCCGCCCGCGCGCAGCGTCTCCACGTAGTGGCGCGGCAGGTCGTGGCTGCCCACGCCGTCGTACAGCACGCACACGCGTACGCCGGCCGCCGCGCGTTCCAGCAGCGCCTGCTGCATGCGCCGGCCCAGGCCGTCGTCGTGGAACACGAAGAACTGCACCAGCACGGTGTGGCGCGCCTCGGCGATGGCGCCGAGGATGGCGCCGAAGGTGGCGTCGCCGTCGATCAGCAGGCGCAGCCGGTGGCCTTCGCGGAATGGCCGGCCCTGCATCGCCACCATCGCGGCGTAGCGTCCCGTGCCGTCGTCCGCCGGCACGGGATGCGCGCGCGGCGCGGCGCTGTGGTGGCTGCGCAGATAGCCGTGGAAGCGGCTCGCGCCCAGGAACAGGTAGGGCACCAGGGTGAGCTCGGGCAGCAGCAGCAGGCCGAGCACCCAGGCGATCGTGCCCTGCGGCGTGCGCGTGTACATCAGCGCGTGCGCGGCGGCGAGGATGCCGAGCGCGTGCAGCAGCAGGACGACGGCGCCGATCAGGCTGAGGGTCATGCGATCCCGGGTGCGTGTCAGGAGCGTGGGCGGTAGAAATCATCCGGGCTGCAAGGCCCGCCATGCGGTGCATGTTTCCGCCGCTGCTTGCCCCATGGAACCACCATGGGGCGGCGAAGCGTCGAAAATCTACCCTCGCGTGGCGGGCCTTTCGCCTCGAATGTTTCCACCGCCCACGCTCCTAATCCGCCAGCAACTGGTCGGCCACGGCGCGCGCCTGCTGGCGGATTTCCGGCATCGCGGTGGACTCCCACAGCGTACCGCGCAACAGGCTGCCGATGGCGAACAGCCGCGACCAGGCGCCGCCCTCGTGCAACAGCCGGCCCTGCGGCGTGGCCTGGCAGCCCAGCCCCAGCGGGTCGGGCAGCACGTGCCGGTTGACCACCAGCTGGCGCACCAGCGGATGCGGGGTGCGCGCCACGTCGAAATCCATGCCCACCGACTGCACCACCAGGTCCGCGTGCAGCAGCTCGTGCGCGCCGCCGCCGTGCGGGTGCAGTGCGACGCGCAGGCCGTCGCCGTCCGGCTCGACCCGATGCACGTGGCCGCGCTGGCGGTGCAGGCGGCCCGCATGCTCCAGCGCGGCGAGACCTTCGGCCACCGGCGGCGGCATGCGGTGGCGCGCACGTTCCCAGGCCCAGCGCGCATGGCGCTGGAAGCGCCGGCGCTGCTCCGGCGGCAGCGTGGCCCACAGCGCGGGCGTGTGCGGGCGCAGGCTGTCGATCACGCTGCGCCAGTCTTCTTCCTGCGCGATCGCCTCGCGCAGCAGGTGCAGCCAGCGACGCACCTCCGGCGCATCCTGCATGGCCTCGATCAGTTCCGCGCTGTCGCCGCTGGGCAAAGCGGTGCTGCGCAGGTGCGGCTCGGGCAACAGGCCGTGGCGCGAGATCGCGGTGAAGCGGGTGGCGGGCCAGTGCGCGGCCAGTTCCAGCAGCACGTCGGCGGCGGTGAGGCCGAGGCCGATCACCGCCACGTGGGCGGGCGCCGCGGCAGGCGGCGCGGCCAGCAACGGCCAGGGGTCCACCACGTAGCGGCCGCTGGCCAATGCGCCGGCGTCGACGCCGGCCAGCGGCTGCGGCGGCAGCGCGCCGATTGCCAGCACCGCGGCGTCCACGCGACGGCCTTCCTCGCCGCGGAACACGGTGACGCCGTCGGCCTCGGGCACCACGGCGTCGGCGGCGAACGGCACGGTCTGCACGTCGTGGCCGTGCACCTTGCCCAGTGCCAGCGCGCGCGCCACCTCGGCCTCGAGGTAGTCGCCGTAGCGCCGGCGCGGCAGGAAGTCGGTGCCGGCGACGGACGGGTCCTCGCGCTGCACGAAGTCGAGGAAACCCTGCGGCTTGCCGGCGAACATGCCCATCGAGGCCGCCCGCACGTTCAGCAGATGGCGGTCGGAGCGGGTGGCGTAGGCCACGCCGCGTGCCGGCGCGCCGCCGCCGGTGTACCAGTCCAGGTGCAGCGCCTGCGGCGGCTGGCGTTCCAGCAGCTCGCCGAGCAGCGCGGCGGCCGCGGCGCCGCCGCCGATGATGGCGACACGTCGATGCATGCGTTGCTCCGGAAGGGTTGGGGCGGATCAGGGTGCCAGCTGGCCGGCGAGCGTGCCGCGTCGCACCTGCGCGATCCATGCGGACACATCCTCGCATGCCTCGTCGGCGCGGTGGTCCGGCAACTCGCCGCCGTAGACGTGCAACGTGTACGCGGTGTCGTGCCGCGACAGGTTGCGGCAGCGGTGCGCGAGGCCGGCGTCGCGCTCGAACCAGCTGGCGTCGCCCGGGCCCAACCAGTTGCGCGCCTGGGCATCCAGTTCGCCGTTGTGCGGGTCGCGCCGGTACGACTGCCATTCCAGCGCGCCGTGCAGGGTGAGCTCCAGCCCCCAGCGGTCGGCGTGGTCGAGCAGCGGCATGCGCTGGCCGGGGGCGCAGGCCATCACCAGCACCCGCAGCGCCGGGTGCCCGCGTTCGGCCAGCAGCCAGCGGCCGCCCTGGCGCCGGCGCCGGCGCAACGAGGCCAGTCGCGCGGACAGCGCGGGCGCGTCCCGATGCACCACACTGCCGAGCTCGCGCGCCATCGAGGCCAGGTCGGGAAGCTCGACGCGGCCGTATTCGAGCGCGATGTCGCGCAAGGTCTTCAAGCTGTGCGTGTACTTGCCCATGGGGAACCCGGCGTTGCCAAGGCGGCCAAGTGGAGCATGCGCGTCGTTAAACGGCCGTAAGACCGCGTGGCGTCGCGGCACCCCCGCATGCGCGCTTCGCGACGCGCGGGCTGCAGGCGTGCCGGGCAACGGGCGATGGCCGCGAAAGGCCCGGTCGACAGCGCGTGCCGCCGGGTCTGCGTCGTGTCACAAATCGTGCAGCACGAAGCTCACCGGCACGCGCGCCCAGGCGCGCACCGCATGGCCGTTCACCATCGCGGGCTGGAAGCGCCAGTGCGCCAGCACCTGCTTGCGCGCGCTGCGGTCGAGCAGGGCATAGCCGCTGCCGTGTTCGACCTCGACCTGCACCGGCGCGCCGTTCTCGTCCACCAGCACGCGCAGCAGCACGGTGCCCTGCAGGTGCCGGCGCAGCGCCTGCGCTGGGAACTGCAGCGGCGCCGAACGGTAGGCCAGGGTGGCCTCGACCGGCGCCGCGGTGTCGACAGCATCGTTGGGTGCCGTGCCGGGTGGTGTCGTCGGCATCGGCTGCGAGCCCTCGATGCTCGGCATTATCGGCGGCGCGACATCGGGATGCGGTTGCATATGCACCGGCATCGGCGGCGGATGCGGCAGGGGCTTCATTTCGATGGGCGGTGGCTGTGGCACCGGTTTGGGTGGATCGATGAATACCACGTGCGTCGCGGTGGCCAGCTTGTGCGCCAGCGCCACTGCCTGCGGCGCCAGCGGGCGGGTGAGGATCAGCAGGGCGGCGAGGTTGAGCGCGATGGCCGCACTGAGCGCGACGACGCGCGCGGTCTCGGGGTGGGGACGAACGGCAACAGCCAGGCTAGCGGACGACATGGGCGACCTCCTGACGGCTTTTCGGGTTGTGGCGCCGGCGACGCTGCACGCGGTGCAGAGGGGAATGTCGCAAGCGCGGCTTGAGCGTATGCCTGTGCCGGAGCCGGTGCAAGTGGACGGCCAAACGCCTGCCCGAGTAGTTGAAGAGTGTGGCCATGGGCGGCCGCCCGTTTGATCCATGCGTCCATGGACGAACGCACAGGTGCGGAACCCAAAAAAAGCCCCGCGGGGAGGCGGGGCGGAACGCGGATGACAGGGGGATGGGGGTGCATCCGCCCGCGCAGCGTGAGCGTACCGGCATGGAGGCGGCGTGCAGGTCCGGTGAAGGCCGGATTCACGCGGCGTGGCGCGTATCAAACGGGTGGACTCCTGGCTGCGGTAGGCAAGCGCGAGCGCTGCCGCTATGGTGCGAGATCGATGTCCCCCGCTGGAATCGCCATGACCGTCGTCATCGCCGCCCTGCCGCGCTACCGACGCGGCGACGAGTTCGCCAGCAGCCTGCTGCACGGCCTGGGCATCGTGCTCAGCATCGGTGGCCTCGCCGTCCTGGTGTCGTTCGCCGCCCTGCGCGGCGATGCGCGCGCGGTGGTCGCCAGCGCGGTGTACGGCGTCACCCTGATCCTGCTGTACACCGCCTCCACGCTGTACCACGCGATCCCGGCGCCCGCGGCCAAGCCGCTGCTGCGCACGCTGGACCACATCGCGATCTACCTCTTGATCGCCGGCACCTACACGCCATTCACCCTGCTCGCCCTGCCGGGCGCCTGGGGCTGGAGCCTGTTCGCCGCGGTGTGGGCGCTGGCGTTCGTGGGCAGTGTGCTGGAGTTCGGCTGGTTCCGCCGCTGGCGCAAGCTCGCCGTGCTGCTCTACGTGGGCATGGGCTGGATCGGCATGCTGGCGTTCAAGCCGCTGGCCGCGCATCTGCAGTTCGGCGGCATGGCGCTGCTGCTTGGCGGCGGCGTGGCCTATACGCTGGGCGTCCCGTTCTACCTCTGGCGCAAGCTGCCGTACCAGCACACGCTGTGGCACGCCTTCGTGCTCGCCGGCAGCGTGCTGCACTACTTCGCGGTGCTGCTGTACGTGCTGCCCGCGGCGGCCTAGCCGAACAGCATCGCCAGGCCGAACAGGCCGACCATCACCAGCGAGATCACCAGCTTCACCAGCGTGCCCAGCAGCAGGCCTATCCAAGTGCCGATGCCGACGTGGGCCGAGCGCAGCACGCTGGTGCCGGAAGACAGTTCGCCGACCAGCGCGCCGATGAACGGGCCGAGCAGGATGCCCGGGATGCCGAAGAACATGCCGACGAGGGTGCCCAGCGAGGCGCCCCACAGCGCGCGCTTGCTGGCGCCGACGCGTTTGGCACCCAGCGTGCTGGAAACGAAGTCCAGGGCCACGGCCACTGCACCCAGCGCACCGATCAGCAGCAGCCACCACAGGCCGAGGTGGCGATAGTCGTCCACGGCGGCGACCAGCCAGATGCCACCGAAGATCATCGGCACGCCGGGCAGCGAGGGCAGGATCGCGCCGACCAGGCCGCCCACGATCAGCACTGCGCCGAGGGTGTAGAACACGATGTCGAACAACATGGTCCTGGCCTCAGCCGCGAAGACGTTGGGTCAGACCGCGCAGGAAATGCCGCAGCAACTGGTCGCCGCATGGGCGGTAATTAGGGTGATCGGGCTTGCGGAACAGCGCGGAGAGTTCCGACTTCGACAGCGGAAAGCCTGCGGCGGCGAGGATCGCGTGCAGGTCGTCGTCGCGCAGCTCGAAGGCCACGCGCAGCTTCTTCAGCACCAGGTTGTTGCTGACGCGCCTGGCTACCGGTTGCGGCGGGCGGCTGTCGTCGCGGCCGCGCAGGTGCACCACCAGGCCGTCGAGGAAATGCGCCATCACCTTGTCGGGGCAGTCGCGATAGCCGGCTTCGTCGTCCTTCTTCAAGTATGCGTCGATGTCGGCGGGCGCCACCTCCAGCCCGGCCAGCGCCACGATGGACGGGAGCTTGCCGTCGGGCAGGTCCAGCATGTAGCGCACGCTGCGCAGGATGTCGTTGTTGATCATGGGGGCATTGTATCGGGGGTGTGGATGGCCTTGTGTCGGCGTGTGCTTTCGCCAGCGACAAGGCGGTTTCGAGCGCCTTCCGGCGCCCGAGTTACTTCTCCTTTGCTTGTCCAAAGGAGAAGTAACCAAGAGGAAACGACACCCCGCGGTGGCGCTCTCCGGGCCTCCTGCCCTGCGAGTCCGTGAGGCGCGGCCGGGCTTTTCGAGCGGACTCCTGTCCGCGCGAAAAGGCGTCGCCCTCCTTGGCGATGCCCGCTGCGCGGCCTGATCGTCCCCGCCTCACCGCCACCGAGGAGGCCCCGGGAAGAGCAGCGCGCTCCGGCGCGCAGAAGCAACAGCAACAGCAGAGCGCCGCGCAAGGCGCGACGCTCTTGCTCCGGCTTTTCTGAAAAGTGCGCGCCGGGAGCGCGCTGCCTTACCCGGGGCCCCTATGGCGCGGCGGGCGGGTGGAGGAAAGTCCGCAGGATGGCCGGCAAGGATGCCGGCCAGTTTTTCGCCGGGACAGGAGTCCCGTCGAAAAACCCCGTAACCCGCCCGCGCACCCGCAGGGCAGGATGCCCGGAGGGCGCGCCATCGGGGTGCCGTTTCTCTTTGGTTCCTTTCTCTATGGGCACGCAAAGAGAAAGGAACTCGGCCACCGGCAGGTGGACGAAACCGCTTTATTGCTTGCGGCAGGCGACATGCGGGAGCGACTGCGCAAAACAAACGGGGCGCCATTGGCGCCCCGTGTTCCGGCCTTGATGCGCAGGTCAGTTCGGCAGCGCCAGATCGTCCAGCAGCGCCTTGAGGAAGCGCGCGGCCTCGCCGCCGGTGGCGGCGCGGTGGTCGAACGTCAGCGAGATCGGCATGCGGCGATGCACCTCGATGCCGCCCATCACCGCCACCACGTCGTGGCACAGCTTGCCGGCGCCGATGATGGCGACGGTCGGCGGCACCACCACCGGGGTGGCGTAGCGGCCGGCGAACATGCCGAAGTTGCTGAGGCTGATGGTGTAGCCCGACAGCTCCGAGGGCGGGATGGAACGATCTTCCACCGAGGTGCGCAGGCGCTTGATCGCGGCGCGGATGCCGGCGCCGTCGAGCACGTCGGCGTTGCGCAGGGCCGGCACGAACAGGCCGTCCTCGGTGTCCACGGCGATGCCGATGTCCACGTGCGGATGCAGGGTGCGGGTGAGGTTCTTGCCGTCGAACCAGGCGTTGAGCGCCGGCACGGCCTTGCAGGCGGCGACGATCGCGCGGATCAGGCGGGCGGTGATGTCCTGCTTGCCGATCCAGGCGTGCAGGTCGGCATCGTCGACGAGCGTGGTGGGCACGACTTGCGCGTGCGCGTCGGCCATCACGCGCGCCATGTTGCGGCGCACGCCCTTGAGCTGCTCGGGCTGGCCGCTGGCCTGCACCGACGGCGGTGCGGTACGCACCGGTTTGCCGGCGAGCGAGACGGGGCCGCGCTGATCGTCCCTTCTCCCCTCGGCGACCCGTGGGGAGTCCCCTTGTGGGTGAGAAGGTGCCCGAAGGGCGGACGAGGGTTCGGGCGAAGCGTAGCGTTGCGCGCTGGCCGTACCCTCTCCCCCGACCCCTCTCCCGGAGGGAGAGGGGAGCAAAGGCGCGCTGCCGTTGGCGGCGGCATCCTTCACGTCCTTCATGGTGACCACGCCGTCGGCGCCGGTGGGGCGCACGCGCGCAAGATCGACCTTGAGCTTCTTCGCCAGCGCGCGCACCGCGGGCACGGCCTTGACGCCGCCGATGCTGGCGGCCTGCTCGACGTGCACGTGGCTGCCGCTGACCATCGCGCCCACCACGGTGCCTTCGTCCTCGCGGTCGGCAGCGGCGGTCTTGGCCGCAGGCGCCGGTGCCGGAGCGGGCGCCTCGGCCTTCTTCGGGCCGTGGTGGTGGCCGGTGGCCTCGGCCTCGGCGCGCTGCTTGGCGTTGGGATCGGGCTCGAAGTCGGCCAGCGCGGCGCCGGTCTCGATGATGTCGCCGGGCGCGCCGTGCAGCTTCTTCACCGTGCCGGTGTAGGGCGAGGGCACGTCGACCACCGCCTTGGCGGTTTCCATCGAGCACAGCGGCGCGTCGAGCTTGATGTAGTCGCCTTCCTTCACGTGCCACTCGACGATGGTGGCGTCGGGCAGGCCTTCGCCGAGGTCGGGCAGGTGGAAAGTCTTGATGTCGGCCATGTTCGGGGTTCCGTGATCAGGCGGAGGATTTCATTGTGCGTCATCCCGGCGAAGGCCGGGATCCAGTGACGGTGTCGTCTGGTTGTCGCGAAGCATTGGGTGTGTTTCGCACGAGTCCTACACTGGATTCCGGCCTTCGCCGGAATGGCGCTTCACAGGTTGTCGTTTGTCTATCAGGATGCGGCGAGCGTGCGCTGCGCGGCCTCGACCACGCGCTCCACGCTGGGCAGGTACTTCATTTCAAGGCGGAACAGCGGGATGTGCGTGTCGGGGCCGGTGACGCGCTCGACCGGGGCGAGCAGGTCGTACAGGCATTCCTCGGCCACGCGCGCGGCGATCTCGGCGCCGAAGCCGGCGGTCTTGGGCGCCTCGTGCACGATCACGCAGCGGCCGGTCTTCTGCACCGATTCGGCGATGGTGTCGAAGTCCAGCGGGGTGAGCGTGGCGACGTCGATGACCTCGGCGCTGACGCCCTGCTTGGCGAGTTCGTCGGCGGCTTCCAGCGTCTCCTTCACCTGCGCGCCCCAGGTCACCAGGGTCACGTCGGTGCCGTCGCGCAGCACGAAGCACACGTCCAGCGGCAGCGCCTCGCCGTCGTCCGGCACCTCTTCCTTGTACTGGCGGTAGATGCGCTTGGGCTCGAAGAACATCACCGGGTCGGGATCGCGGATCGCCGCCAGCAGCAGGCCGTAGGCGCGCGCGGGGGAGGAGGGCAGCACCACGCGCAGGCCGGGGATGTTGGTGAACAGGTGCTCGTTCGCCTCGGAGTGGTGCTCCGGCGCGCGGATGCCGCCGCCCCAGGGCGCGCGCCACACGGCCGGTACGGTGAGGCGACCGCGGGTGCGGTTGCGCATGCGCGCGGCATGGCAGGCGATCTGCTCCATCATCGGGTAGATGAAGCCTTCGAACTGCGCCTCGGCCACCGGCTTCATGCCCTGCACGGCAAGGCCCACGGTGACGCCGGCGATGGTGGTTTCGTCCAGCGGCGTGTCGAGCACGCGCAGCTCGCCGAACTTCTCCTGCAGGCCCTGGGTGGCGCGGAACACGCCGCCGTTGACGCCCACGTCCTCGCCCAGCACGACCACGCTGTCGTCGTGCGCCATCTCGTAGGCGAGCGCCTGGGTGACGGCTTCGATGAGAGTGATTTGTGCCATGACTCAGTGACCCTTGGTTTCAAGCGAAAGGACGTACTCGCGCTGCTTGGCGAGATCGGCGGGGACTTCGGCGAAGGTGTAGTCGAACATCGCCGTCACCGGCTGCGTCTTGGTCTCGAGGTAGGCGTTCACCTCGTTGTCCATCCACTCGTCGCACTCGGCCTTCCAGGCTTCTTCCTTGGCGTCGTCCCACACGCCCTTGTCCACCAGCCAGGCGCGCAGGCGCTTCATCGGCTCCTTCGCCCAGGCGTCCTTCACTTCCTGCTCGCCGCGGTAGCGGCGGGCGTCGTCGGCGGTGGTGTGGTCGCCGAGGCGGTAGGTGACCGCCTCGATCACGCTGCCGCCTTCGCCGTTGCGCGCGCGCTCCAGCGCGTCCTCCATCGCCTTGCGCACGGCGATGATGTCGTTGCCGTCCACCTGGATGCAGTACAGGCCGGCGGCGATGCCTTTCTGCGCCAGCGTGGGCGCGCCGGACTGGATCTTGCGCGGCACCGAGATCGCCCACTGGTTGTTCACGATCACCGCCACCAGCGGCAGGTTCTGCGCGCCGGCGATGTTGATGGCGCCGTAGAAGTCGCCCTTGGACGAGCCGCCATCGCCGATCGTGCACACGGCGACGCGTTTCTCGCCGCGGATCTTGAACGCGAGCGCAGTGCCTGCAGCATGCAGGCACTGCGTGGCGATCGGCACCGACCACGCGAAGTCGTGGCGTGCGGGCTCGTTCTGGTAGTCGTTGCCGCGCTCGTCGCCGCCCCAGTACATGTAGACCTCGCGCGGCTGCACGCCGCGGTACAACTGGGCGCCGTATTCGCGGTAGCTGACGGCCAGCACGTCTTCCGGTTTCATCGCGCTGCCGATGCCCACATGGGCGGCCTCGTGGCCGAGGCAACTGGCGTAGGTGCCCAGCTTGCCGGTACGCTGCAACGCGACCGACTTCGCGTCGAACACGCGGGTCGACAGCATCAGCTTGTACAGCTCGACCATGTGGTCGAGGTCCTTGGCGAAGGCGGGCAGATCCTTGCGAACCTGCTTGCCCTCGGCGTCGAGGTATTGCAGGTATTCGATTTCGAACTTGGCGGCGATGGACACGACTCGCTCCCGTTTGGACGAATTGGGGAAGTGGGGGGCGGCGGCCCATCCAGTGGGGCCTGACGCGCTGAAGCTCCCTTGCCGGACGATCGCCGTGGCGACCAAAACGGCCGGGAAAAGCCGTACATAGATAGCAGGCGGGCATGTTGCGTCGCAAGGTACGCCGCAGCATGCGGGTGGGTACGGCACGTCGCAAATAATGGCGCCATGGCCGCGGCTTCGGTGCATCGCGTGCAGCGGTTACCATGCACGCTTTCGGCAGCCGCGATCGATCATGACGGACAACCAGCGCGAACTCGAGGCGGGTATCGAGCGCGACCTCTCGGGGCGCATGACATACGCCGGCTACCTGCACCTGGATACCTTGCTGTCCGCGCAGCGACCGGTGTCCGACCCGCCCTACCACGACGAGATGCTGTTCATCGTGCAGCACCACGTGGCCGAGTTGTGGCTGAAGCTGGTGATCCACGAGTTGCGCGCGGCGCTGGCATTCCTGCGCGACGACCGCATCGATCCCTGCCTCAAGGTGCTGGCGCGGGTGAAGCAGATCCAGCGGCAGCTGTTCGAGCAGTGGGCGGTGCTGGAGACGATGACGCCGCACGAGTACCTGGCGTTCCGCGATGCGCTGGGGCCGTCGTCCGGTTTCCAGTCGGCGCAATACCGCACGGTGGAATTCCTGCTCGGCAACAAGAACGCCGACATGCTTGCGGTGTTCGCGCACGACCCGGCGATCGAGGCGGGCCTGCGCGCCACGCTGGAGGTGCCGGGCCTGTACGACGAGGCGCTGCATTGGCTGTCGCGACGCGGCCACGCGGTGCCGCAGGACGTGCTGGCGCGCGACGTGACGCAGCCGTGGCAGTTCCGCGAGGCGCTGCTGCCGGTGTTCCGCCGCATCTACGAGGCACCGGAAAGCTACTGGGCCGAGTTCCACCTGTGCGAGACCCTGGTGGATATCGAGGAGAGTTTCCAGCTCTGGCGTTTCCGCCACATGAAGGCGGTGGAGCGCATCATCGGCCACCGCCGCGGCACCGGCGGCTCCTCCGGCGTGGGCTTTCTCAAGAAGGCGCTGGATCTCACCTTCTTCCCCGAACTGCTCGACGTGCGCACGGTGCTGGGCACCTGATCTGCGCGTGCCAACACCAGTGTAGGAGCGCACCCTGTGCGCGATGAGGCTCTTCGCGAAAGGCACCAATCGCGCACAGGGTGCGCTCCTACCCGTGAGGTAGCGGCAGGCGCGAATACGGGGGAGGCGCCCGTCCGCGCTACCATGCGGCGCCTACCTGTTGCCCGGGAAACCGCATGAATCCATCCGCCACCGCCGGCGCCGCGCCGGACTATCCGCAGCTGTTCGGCCATCCGCGCCCGTTGTGGATGCTGTTCATGACCGAGTTCTGGGAGCGCTTCGCGTTCTACAGCGTGAGCTGGGCGCTGGCGCTGTACATCGTGGCGCAGTTCTACCACGGCGACGCCTCGGGCCAGGCCTGGGCCAGCGGCATCTTCGGCGCGTACACGGCGCTGATCTACGGCACCGGCATCTTCGGCGGCTGGGTGGCGGACAAGCTGATCGGCTACCAGCGCACCATCCTGCTGGGGGCCGCGGTGATGGCGGCGGGCCTGTTCACGCTGGCGGTGCCGTCGCGCCTGCTGATGCTGCTGGGCCTTGCACTGGTGATCGTGGGCGACGGCCTGTTCAAGCCGAACATCTCCTCGATGGTGGGCCAGCTCTACGGCCGCGACGATCCGCGCCGCGACCGCGGCTTCACCCTGTTCTACATGGGCATCAACGCGGGCGCGCTGGTGGCGCCGTTGCTCACCGGCTGGATGGCCGCGCATTTCACCGACACGCCGCTTGAGCAGAACTACCGGCTGGTGTTCCTCGCCGCCGGCGTAGGCATGCTGCTGAGCCTGGTGTGGTTCTGGTTCGGCCGCAGGCAGCTCAAGGGCGTGGGCCGGCCGCTGCCCGGTGCGGAAAGCCGGCTGCGCGTGTTGTGGGTGTTCGCGGGCGTGATCGTGGCGGTGCCGGTGGTGTACTGGCTGCTTTCCGGCATCGGCGCGACCGGCCTGCAGTGGGTGTTGGGCCTGCTGTTCGTGGTGGTGGCCGCGATGCTGCTGGTGGAGGCGGCGCGGTACGGCCGCGTGCAGACGCACCGGGTGATCGCGATGCTGATCATCTTCGCGTTCAACGTGCTGTTCTGGATGTTCTATTACCAGCTCGGCACCACGTTCAATTTCCTCGCCGAGAACCTGGTCGACCGCAAGATGTTCGGCGGCTGGGTGTTTCCGGTGGGCTGGTTCCAGTCGGTGAGCCCGCTGTCGATCATCGTGTTCGCGCCGCTGGTGGCGCTGGTGTGGGGCTGGCTGGACAAGCGCCGCATGGAACCGTCGATCCCGCGCAAGTTCGGTTTCGGCCTGGTATTCAACGCGCTGGGTTTCCTGGTGCTGGTGTACGCGTTGGCGAAGCTGCTGGGCACGAACGGGCTGATCCCGTTCTGGCCGCTGGTGATGTGCTACGTGATGCAGACGCTGGGCGAGCTGTGCCTGTCGCCGATCGGCCTGTCGATGGTGACCAAGCTGGCGCCGCCGCGGCTGGTGGGCTTCGCGATGGGCGGCTGGTTCCTGTCGCTGGCGGTGGGCGGCAACCTTTCCGGCCTGTTCGCCAGCCGCGTCGCCGGCGCGCACGGGCTGACCGCGGCCGCGGCGCTGAGCGGGTTCACCTTCAGTTTCTGGTTGCTGCTGGGGGCGGGCGTGCTGCTGCTGGCCATCGCACCCTTGGTGAACCGGCATGCACGGGGTGAAATGACGGGCCATGCATGGCCCGTCGTCGGACGGGCCCGCCCGACGGAGCCTCGCTCAGGCAGCGCCTGAGCGAGGCGAATCCCGGCAGGGCAGGAGCCCTGTCCGGGACATCGATAAAGGCGCTTGTCAGCTTTTCGCTGCGTCCTGTGGCATCAGCTTGTCCAGTATCCGCCGCAGCCAGTCCTGCTCCTCCGGTGCCAGCCGCGCCATCAACTCCCGCTCCCGCTGTCGCGCCATCGGCGCCACGTCGTCGTGGATCTTCCAGCCGGCGGCGGTGAGGCCCAGCACCGAACGCCGCTTGTCGTCGGCGTGGATGTGCCGGCGCACGCGGCCGGCGGCGACCAGCCGCGCCAGCGCGCGGCTCACCGCCACCTTGTCCATCGCGGTGCGCTCGGCCACCTCGCGCGCGGAGAGGCCATCGAAGCGGGCCAGTACCGCCATCACCCGCCACTCGGTGACGCCCAGGTCGTGGCGCGCCTGGTAGTCGTCGGCGATCGCCTGGCTGACCGTGTTCGACACGATCGACAACTGGTAGGGCACGAAGCGCTCCAGTTCCAGCGGTGCGTGATCAGGATGGCGTCCGGCGGGCATGCTGCGGTGTTCCTTGCAAGTGGTTACAACTGAAACTATAAATGTCGCCTGCCTGGTGCAGTCATCCATGGCCGCGCTCGTCACGAAAAGCGCGCACTGGACATGGAGCGCCAGCGGCGTGGCGAGAGCGGCCATCCATGGCTGCACTTTTCACCAAGAGCAAGCACCACGTTAGCGTTTGCTGTGCGAAAAGCATCAGTGGCGCACCATCGTAGCCCGTCGGAGAGATCCCATGAACGCCCAGCCCAACCTCGGCATGCAGGTCACCACCTTCGATAACCCGATGGGGATCAACGGCTTCGAGTTCGTCGAATTCGCCGCCCCGGCCGGCCGCGCAGGCGAGTTGCACGCGCTGTTCAAGAGCATGGGCTTCGCCGCGGTGCTCAGGCACAAGACCCGCCCGATCACCGTGTACCGCCAGGGCGACGTGAACCTGTTGGTCAACGAGGATCCGCACTCCTACGCCGCCGAATTCGCCCAGGCGCACGGCCCCTGCGCCGCCGGCTTCGCCATCCGCTTCCGCAAGCCCGCCGACGAGGTGCGCGCCACCGTGCTCGGCAACGGCGGCGAGGCGGTGAGCGAGCTGGCCGAGCGCTCCAAGGCGATCGACGCGCCGGCGGTGAAGGGCATCGGCGACTGCACGCTGTACCTGGTCGACCGCTACGGCGACAAGGGCAGCATCTACGGCGACGACTACGCGCCGATCCCCGGCGCCGACCAGCACCCCAAGGGTTTCGGGCTGACCTTCATCGACCACCTCACGCACAACCTCTACTTCGGCAACATGCAGAAGTGGTCGGACTACTACGAGCGCCTGTTCAACTTCCGCGAGATCCGCTACTTCGACATCAAGGGCGCCAAGACCGGCCTGGTGTCCAAGGCGATGACCGCGCCGGACGGCGTCGTGCGCATTCCGCTCAACGAGTCGAGCGATCCGAAGTCGCAGATCAACGAATACCTCGACGCCTATCACGGCGAAGGCATCCAGCACATCGCGCTGTTCACCGACGACATCTACGCCACGGTGGAAGCGATGCGCGCGCAGGGCGTGGAGTTCCTCGATACGCCGGACACCTACTTCGACGTGATCGACCTGCGCATCCCCAACCACGGCGAGGACGTGCCGCGCCTGCGCAAGAACAAGATCCTGATCGACGCCGACGCGGAAACCAAGCAGCGTCTGCTGCTGCAGATCTTCACACAGAACAACATCGGCCCGATCTTCTTCGAGATCATCCAGCGCAAGGGCAACGAGGGCTTCGGCGAAGGCAACTTCCAGGCGCTGTTCGAGAGCATCGAGCGCGACCAGATGAAGCGCGGGGTGCTTTGAGCCTTTGAGCCCCTCTCCCGTCGGGAGAGGGGTTGGCGGTGAGGGTACGAGCATGCAAGGAAGCAGAAAACCGCCGTTGCCAAGCAAAACGCGAAGCCATGCGCGCGATCTCAGGCAAACGTCCACGGACGCGGAACAGAAACTCTGGTTCCATCTGCGTGGTGGCCGGCCCAACGGACTGAAGTTTCGCCGGCAGCACCCAATCCCACCCTATGTTGTGGATTTCTACTGCGAAGCATGGAAACTGGTCGTGGAACTGGATGGTTCGCAACATGGCGAGGTTGTCGACCACGCGCGTACGAAGTTCCTCGAATCTTGTGGTCTGATGGTCTTGCGCTGCTGGGACAACGACGTCCTGCAACAAACGGAAGCGGTGCTCGAGGCAATCCTCAGCGTCGCGGAGAACCGAACCCTCACCCCAACCCCTCTCCCGACGGGAGAGGGGCTTGAAGGCACAAAGCGATGAGCGAGAAACACACTCTCGGTTACCAATCCGGCTTCGCCAACGAATTCGCCACCGAGGCCGTGCCCGGCACGTTGCCGGAAGGGCAGAACTCGCCGCAGCAGGTGGCGCACGGCCTGTATGCCGAGCAGTTGTCGGGTACCGCGTTCACCGCGCCGCGCCACAGCAACCGGCGCAGCTGGCTGTACCGCATCCGCCCGGCGGCGATGCACCAGCCGTTCGAGGCGATGGCGCCCGGCCGCTTCCACGGCCGCTTCGACGAGGTGCCGGCCAGCCCCAACCAGCTGCGCTGGAATCCGCTGCCGCTGCCCGCCGCGCCCACCGATTTCGTCGACGGCATCGTCACCATGGCGGGCAACGGCGGTGCGGCGGAGCAGTCCGGCATCGGCATCCATGTGTATGCGGCGAACCGCTCGATGCAGGACCGCTACTTCTACGACGCCGACGGCGAACTGCTGATCGTGCCGCAGCAGGGCCGCCTGCGCCTGGCCACCGAGCTTGGCGTGGTCGAGCTGGAGCCGCAGGAGATCGCGGTGATCCCGCGCGGCGTGCGCTTCCGCGTGGAGCTGCTGGATGAGACCGCGCGCGGCTACATCGCCGAGAACTTCGGTGCGCTGCTGCGCCTGCCGGACCTCGGCCCGATCGGCAGCAACGGCCTGGCCAACCCGCGCGACTTCCTCACCCCGGTGGCGGCGTACGAGGACGTCGAGGGCGACTTCGAGCTGGTGGCCAAGTTCCAGGGCAACCTGTGGCGCGCGAAGATCGACCACTCGCCGCTGGACGTCGTCGGCTGGCACGGCAACTACGCGCCGTACAAGTACGACCTGCGCCGCTTCAACACGATCGGCTCGATCAGCTACGACCACCCGGACCCGAGCATCTTCCTGGTGCTGCATTCGCCCAGCGACACCGCCGGCGTGAGCAACATGGATTTCGTGATCTTCCCGCCGCGCTGGCTGGTGGCGCAGCACACCTTCCGTCCGCCGTGGTTCCACCGCAACGTCGCCAGCGAGTTCATGGGCCTGGTCACCGGCGCCTACGACGCCAAGGCCGAGGGCTTCGTGCCGGGCGGCGCCTCGCTGCACAATTGCATGAGCGGCCACGGCCCGGACGCGGCGACCTACGGGAAGGCCTCGACCCGCGACCTGTCCCAGCCCGACGTGATCACCGGCACGATGGCCTTCATGTTCGAGGCGCGCCGCGTGCTCCATCCGACCCGGCAGGCGCTGGAGTCGAACGAGCTGCAGGGCAACTACCACGAGTGCTGGCAGGGCATCCGCAAGCACTTCACCGGCAAGTAAGCGACGCGCCACCGGATCAACCAAGCATCATGGCTGCCTGTCGAGCGCGGCCTGCGGAGCAAAACATGAAACTGGGTTCCCTGAAGGAAGGCGGCCGCGACGGCACGCTGGTCGTGGTCAGCCGAGACCTCGGCATCGCGGTGAAGGCCGCCGGCATCGCCGCCACCCTGCAGGCGGCACTGGACGACTGGTCGAACACGGCGCCGCGCCTCAATGCCCTGTCCGACGAGTTGAACGCGGGCAAGGCCACCGGCGCGTTCGCGCTGGACATGGCGGCGCTGGCCTCGCCCCTGCCGCGCGCGTATGAGTTCGTCGACGGCAGCGCCTACCTGCCGCACGTGGAGCGCGTGCGCAAGGCGCGCGGCGCCGAAGTGCCGGCCTCGTTCTACACCGATCCGCTGATGTACCAGGCCACCAGTGCCGGCTTCCTCGGCCCGCGCGACGAGGTGGTGGTGCCCAGCGAGGACTACGGCATCGACCTCGAGGCCGAGGTGGTCGTGGTCACCGACGACGTGCCGATGGCGGCCACGCCCGCCGAGGCGGCCGAACACATCCAGCTGGTCGGCCTGGTCAACGACGTCTCGCTGCGCGGGCTGATCCCCGGCGAGCTGGCCAAGGGCTTCGGCTTCCTGCAGTCGAAGCCGCGTTCCGCGCTGTCGCCGGTGCTGGTGACGCCCGACGAGCTGGGCGACGCCTGGCAGGGCGACAAGCTGCACCTGCCGATGCGCACCTGGCTCAACGGCGCGTGGTTCGGCGCGGCCGAGTGCGGCGTGGACATGCAGTTCAGCTTCGCCGAGCTGGTGGCGCACGTGGCGAAGACGCGTCCGCTCACCGCGGGCACCATCGTCGGTTCCGGCACCATCGCCAACGAGGACACCAGCCTGGGCGCCTCCTGCCTCGCCGAGCAGCGCACGGTGGAGACGCTGCGCGACGGCAAGCCCTCGACGCCGTTCCTGAAGTACGGCGACACGCTGCGCATCGAGGTCACCGACAAGGCCGGCGCCTCGATCTTCGGCGCGATCGAGCAGCGCATCGCGCCGTTGGCGCGCTGACCCCGCATGATGGGTGCGCCGGCCCGCATGCCGGCGCACACTGGGCCTCCGTCTGCCGCGAGGTGCCCCATGCATCACAGCCGCCTGTGTACCCTGGTCCTGGACTGCAAGGTCGACGACCTGGGCGACGCCGCCAGGTTCTGGAGCGCGGCGCTGGGCAAGCCCATCGCCACGCTCGACCAGGACGGCGACGGCCGTTACGCCGAGCTGCGCACGGCCGACGACGAGCCGCTGATCCTGCTGCAGAAGGTCGAGCACGAAAGCCGCGTGCACCTGGACATCGAGACCGACGAGCTCGAAGCCGAGGCCGCGCGGCTGGAGCATCTCGGTGCGAAGCGCGTCGCTTTCGTGCGGCAGCGCTGGTGGGTGATGGAGGCGCCCAGCGGGCAGCGCTTCTGCATCGTGCGCAAGCAGCGCGATGCGTTTGGTCCGCACCTCAATCGCTGGGATTGAAGCCGCGTCGCTTGCGGCTCAGCCGCGGTGCCGCCACAGCCGCGCGCGCAGCGGCAGGGCCAGCACCAGTACGCCGGCGAACGCGCCGTAGCCGCACAGCGCGGGCAACACCTGCTGCCAGATCGCGCCGCTGGCGCGCCGTCCGGTGTCGTCGAGCGCGGGCAGTTGCACCGCGTCGTAGCCGAGCAGGCCGGCATAGATCGCGGCGCTGAAGGCCAGCAGCAGCGCCAGCACATCGAACAGCCGCCGCGCCGGCGTGCGCGGCAGCGACTTCGGATAGCTCGCGTAGGCCCAGCCGAGGATCAGCAGCCAGGGCGCGAGCAGCAGCAGGGCGAGATAGCGCATCGGCGGCTCCGGCGCGTGGCGGCTCAGTCCTGTGCGGCCAATTGCGCCAGCGCTTCGCGCAAACGGGCGAGCAGTTCGTCGCCGGCCTGCGGGGTGCGGGCGACGGCCTCGCCATCCAGCTCCAGCACCAGCGCATCGCCGTCCTCGCGCAGCACGGCGGCCTGGCCCAACTGGCGGATGCGCTGCTGCAGCGCGCCGGCAGCCTTGGGGTCGGCGAGCGGCATCGAGAGCAGCAGCTCCTTGCCGTCGGCGGCGAACAGGCGGAAGCGGTAGCCGGCATCGCCGTCGCGGAAGCTGGCGAAGCGCGGCGCCTTGCTGGCCTTCGCGGCGGCCGGCTTGTTTGCATGCGTGGCGGGCGTCGCACCCATCGCGCGCAGCCCGATCGCCTCGCGGATTGCGGCGAGCTTGGGCGTGGCGATGGCGCGGGCCTTGGCCGCGCCCGCGCGCAGGATGTCCTCGATCTCGGCGGGCTTGGCGATCAGCGTGTCGTAGCGCTCGCGTAGCGGTGCCACGTGCGTCTCGACCAGTTCGTACAGCCGCTGCTTGGCCTCGCCCCAGCCGAGTCCGTCGGCCAGCGCCGCGCGGAACGCCGTGCTTTGCGTTTCGTCGGCGAAGGCACGGAAGATCGGATACAGCGCGGAGCTGTCCGGGTCTTTCGGCTCGCCCGGCGCGCGCGAGTCGGTGACGATGCGCAGGATCGCCTCGCGCAGCGCCTTCGCGCCGCCGGCGAACAGCGGGATGGTGTTGTCGTAGCTCTTGGACATCTTGCGGCCGTCCAGGCCGGGCAGCGTGGCCACCTGTTCCTCGATCTGCACCTCGGGCAGCACGAAGAAGTCGCGGCCGTGGATGTGGTTGAAACGTTGCCCGATGTCGCGCGCCATCTCCAGGTGCTGGATCTGGTCGCGGCCCACCGGCACCTTGTGCGCGTCGAACGCGAGGATGTCTGCGGCCATCAGCACCGGGTACATGTACAGGCCCGCGGTGACGCCGGCGTCCGCGTCCTCGCCCATCTCGGTATTGCGGTCCACCGCCGCCTTGTAGGCGTGCGCGCGGTTGAGCAGGCCCTTGGCGGTGACGCAGGTGAGGAACCAGGTCAGCTCGGGGATCTCGGGGATGTCCGATTGCCGGTAGAACGTGACGCGCGCGGGGTCCAGTCCGGCGGCCAGCCAGCTTGCCGCGATCTCCAGCCGCGAGCGCTCGATGCGCGCGGCGTCGTCGCTCTTGATCAGCGCGTGGTAGTCGGCGAGGAAGAAGAACGCGTCGACGTCCGCGCGCCGGCTGGCGGCGATCGCAGGGCGGATCGCGCCCGCGTAATTGCCCAGGTGCGGGGTGCCGGTGGTGGTGATGCCGGTGAGGACTCGGGTCTGCATGTCGTTCGCTTGTGGTGTCGGGGCGTGGCGCGTCAGCGGATCAGAGTGGACTTGCCGAACAGCGATTCGATCAGGTCCACCGCGAGTTTCGCGGTGGCGTTGCGCTTGTCGAACGCGGGGTTCAGCTCGACGATGTCGAGCGAGCCGAGCCGGCCCGAGTCGGCGATCATCTCCATGCACAGCTGCGCCTCGCGGTAGTTCGGGCCGCCGCGCACGGTGGTGCCCACGCCTGGCGCGATGACCGGGTCGAGGAAGTCCACGTCGAAGCTCACGTGCAGGTGGGTGTGTGCGTCCATGCCGGCGAGCGCCTCCTCCATCGTGCGGCGCATGCCCACCTCGTCGATGTGGCGCATGTCGTAGATGTCCACCGCCGCCTCGCGCACCAGCCGCTTCTCGCCTTCGTCCACCGAGCGGATGCCGATCTGGCGGAACACGTCGGGCGTCACCGCCGGCGCGTGGCCGCCGATGCCGGTTAGCGCGTCCGGCCCGTTGCCGCACAGGCAGGCCACCGGCATGCCGTGGATGTTGCCCGACGGCGTGACCTGCGCGGTATTGAAGTCGCTGTGCGCGTCCAGCCACAGCACGCGCAGCTTTTCCCCGCGCTCGCGGCAGTGGCGCGCCACCGCACTGATCGAGCCGATCGCGAGGCAGTGGTCGCCGCCGAGCATGACCGGCAGCCGGTCCTGCGCGAGTTCGTCGTAAATCGCCGCATGCACGGCCTTGTTCCACGCCGTCACCTCGGCCAGGTGGCGGTAGCCGTCCACCGGCGGCAGCCACGGGTTCACCGGCCCGTGCAGGTTGCCGCGGTCGGACACCTCGAGCCCGCGCGCGCGCAGCTTCTCGGCGACCTGTGCCACGCGCAACGCCTCCGGCCCCATCGAGGCGCCGCGATGGCCGGCGCCGATGTCGGTGGGCACGCCCACCAGGGCGATCGTCTGCTTGCTCATGTTGCTGTGTCCACGTCGATGACTTGCAGCCCACGAGTGTAACGGGTCGGCTGTGACGTGGCCGCTTCGGGGAAATGCCGGCAGCAGGAATCGAACCCGCGACCTACTGATTACAAATCAGTTGCTCTACCAACTGAGCTATGCCGGCGTGGTGCGGGATTCTAGCAGGGATGAACCAGCGGACAGGCGCTCAGAAGCAGCTGGTGCTGTGCGAGCCCACGCCGTCGGTGCGGATGCGGCTGCGCCAGTCGAAGCCGCTGCGGCCGGTCACCAGGTCGAGCCAGTATTGCGGCGCGCTCTCGGTGCGCTCGGTGAGGCGGGCGGGGAAGCCGGCGGCGCTCACGTCGGCGCGGCGCTTGCGCGCGTTGTCCTGGTCCTTGAACAGGCCGAGCGAGATCGTGTTGGGCTGGTCGCCGCCGCTGACGACGAAGTAGTCCTTGATGCCGCGCGCGGCGAGCTGGCGGGTCAGCGCCAGCGCCTGCGCGCGGCTGCCCGGCGCGGGCAGGTAGACCCACCAGCTGTGCGACTGCGCGATCTGCTCCTGGCGCGAGCGCATGCGCTGGGTGAGCGGCGCCAGCGCGCTGCGGGCCTGCTGCAGGTCGTGCGGCGTGGCGAACGGCCCCAGTGTGAGGCAGCGCGGTTCGGCAGGCGCATTGGCATTGGCCGCGGCAGGTGCCGGCGCGGGAGCGGCGACGCTGTCTGCCGCCGCCGCGGTGGCAGACGGCGCGGGCAGCTCGGAGAGCAGGTGCAGTTCCGGCACGCCGGGGTCGGTGGGCGGCGGCACGTGCGCGTACGGCTGGCCGAGCAGCAGCCAGGCGGCGGCCACGATGTTGAGCATGATCAGCAGCACGAACAGCAATCGCAGGAACATCGATCCCCCGTCAAGCAAGACTCGGACAAGCCGTATGGATGTCATGCCCGCGCAAGCGGGTATCCATTGACTAGCCATCTGGATTCCCGCTTGCGCGGGAATGACGACCAAGGCGGAACGTCGATCATTGTGCCGCGGCCCACACGGCCAGTCCGTGCAGCACGCTGTCGTGGGCGAGCTGGGCCGGCATGGCGAGCAGGGGCAGCAGCGCCGCCGCGTCGCCGCCGCCGAGGCGCAGCGCGGGCGCGCCACCCAACGCGGGCGCCATGCGCGCCACGAAGCGCTCGATCAGCGCCGCCGCCGCCAGCCAGCAGCCGGACGCCACCGCGTCGGCGGTATTGTCCGCCGCCTCGACGACCGCGCCCGCGTGCGCGGGCCGTACCTGCGCGGTGGCGCCCAGCAGGGATTGCTGCATCAGTCGCGGTCCCGGCGCAATCAGGCCGCCGAGATGGCGACCGTCGGCGGCCAGTGCATCGAGCGTGAGCGCGGTGCCCACGCCCGCCAGCACGCAGGGCGCGAGGCCGTCGGCGCGGGCGGCGACCATGGCGAGGAATCGGTCCACGCCCAGCTTTTGCGGTTCGACATAGGCGTTGCGCACGCCGCAGGCTTCGGCCGGCGTGCGCAGCCAGCGCGGCTCGCGCCCGAACGCGGCGACGATGCTGGCGGCGACTCGTGCTTCGCGCGGAGCGTCGACGACCGAGGCGCCGAATACGGCGTTCGGTGGCGCTTGCCCGGCCCAGGCCGCGGCCAGCGTGTCGGCCACGTTCTCGTTCCACGCCACCGCGCCGTTCGCGCGCCAGTCGTCGCCGTCGCGCAGCGCCCACTTCAGCCGTGTGTTGCCGAGGTCGAGCAAGAGCCGAATCATGCGCGGCGCACCGTGATGTCGGCGCTGTCGATGTGCTGCAGTTCGCCGTCGGGCAGGCGCAGCAGCAGGGCGCCGCGGCTGTCCACGCCGGCGCCGATCCCGTCGCGCTCGCCACCGGCGCCGCTGAGCCGCAGCGGCCGGTCGCGCAGCAGGTCGTGGCGGGCATATTCGTCGGCGAAGGCGGCAAAGCCGTCGCGCTCGAATTGCGCGAGGCCCGCGGCCAGCGCGGCGATCAGCGCGGCCGCCGTGCGGTTGCGGTCCGGTGGCGTGCCGCCGGCCAGGGTGGCGAGGTCGCAGGCGGGCTGGCCGGCCTGTGCGCGCAGCGCGTCGGTGAGGCGCAGGTTGAGGCCGATGCCGATGATGGCGGCGCACGGCCCCTGGTATTCGCCGCTGAGCTCGACCAGGATGCCGGCCAGCTTGCCGGGCGCGTGGCCGGGCACGGCGGCCAGCACGTCGTTCGGCCATTTCAGGCCCGCGCCGGCGATGTCCAGCGCTTCCAGCGTGCGCAGCACGATGACGCCGAGCGCCAGCGACAGCCCGGACAGCGCGGCGAAACCGGTGTCGAAGCGTTTCAGGCAGGACAGGTAGAGGTTCAGGCCCGGCGGCGACAGCCAGGTGCGACCGCGGCGGCCGCGGCCGGCGCTCTGCGTTTCGGCCAGCACCATGCCGAGATCCGGCGCCGCGGCGCCGCGGCGCTGCAGTTCGCTGGAGGTGGAGTCCAGCTCCCAGTGCACCTCCAGCGCGCCCAGCCGCTTGGCGACGGCGGCGGGCAGGGCGGCGCGGATGCGCGCGGCGTCCAGCAGCTGGATCGGCCAGGGCAGGCGGTAGCCGCCCGCGCCGCCGGCCTTGATCGGCACGCCGCGTGCGCGCAGCGCCTCGATCTGTTTCCATATCGCGGCGCGGGTCACGCCGGCGCGGGCGGCCAGTTCGACGCCGGACAGCGCGCTGCCTGCGGCCAGCTCGGCCAGCAGTTCGGCAGGCTGCATCAGCAGGCCGCCCGCAAGCCGGTCGGAGCGGCGATGGCGTGGCGGCGGCAGTAGTAAAGGGGGAAAGTCACATGCATCCGGCGGATTCTAGCCGGGCGCCGCAGCCGGCGGCAGTGGCACTGGCAGCGCTGTCGCATTTCTGCGACCATCGATGGCCTCGCTTGTGGATCAAGGGGTTGCATGCCATGAGTGCCAGACACTGGATGATCGGTTGCCTGATCGGCCTGGCCGGCATGGGCAGCGCCATGGCGACGGACATGGATGCCCGCGACATCACCGCAGGCAGCCACGGTGCGACCGACAGCAGTGCCCGCGACGCCGGCAGCACCAGCGGCGGCGATGCGCTGGGCCTCAGCCGCGACTGCCCCTCGTCCCGGCACAGCAGCGACAACGACACCAGCGACGCGAGCGACACCGACAGCCACAACAGCGGCAGCGCGGCTGGCGGCAGCGAACACGGCGGCCGCATCTCCGCCCCTACGAGTGCACGGCCGGCCACCTTGGGCTGGCAGTCGCTGCTGCCGGGTTCTATCCAGTAGGAGCGCACCCTGTGCGCGAATGCTCTGGCTTCGATCGAGCGCCAAAGCATTCGCGCACAGGGTGCGCTCCTACTCTGGCGGTAATTTCACGCTGAAGCGCGCCCCGCCCAGGTCGGGCGAATGATCCACCGTCAACTCGCCGCGGTAGGCGCGCACGATGTCCTGCACGATGGACAGGCCGATGCCGTGCCCCTGCACGCGCTCGTCGCCGCGCACGCCGCGTTGCAGCACCTTCTCGATCTTGTCCGCGGCGATGCCGGGGCCGTCGTCCTCCACGCTGATCAGCAGGCCCGGGCGGCCGCGGCCGGGCTGCGGCTGCTTCTGCACCACCAGCACCACGTGGTGGCGCGTCCACTTGAACGCGTTCTCCAGCAGGTTGCCCATCAGTTCGAGCAGATCGTTCAGCTCGCCGTGGAAGGAGGCGCCATCCGCGATGTCGAATTCGCACAGCACGTTCTTCGCGGCATAGACCTTCTCCAGGCTCTGCACCAGGTCCTCGGCGTGGCTGGCGATCGGCACCGCGGCGGCGAAGGTCTGCCGGCCCGAGGTGGCCGCGCGCGCCAGCTGGTAGGCGACCAGCTCGTCCATGCGGCGCACCTGGTCGAGCACGCCGCGCCGGGTGGATTCGTCGCTGGCCGATTCCAGCTGCGAGCGGATCACCGCCAGCGGCGTCTTCAGGCTGTGCGCGAGGTCGGCCAAGGTGTGACGGTAGCGCGTGCGCTGTTCGCGCTCGCTGTCGATGAAGGCGTTGATGCGCTCGGTGAGGCCGGTCAGCTCCAGCGGGTACTGGCTGTCCAGGTGGTCGCTGTCGCCGCGCTCGACCTGGCTCATCTCGCTGGCCACCTTGCGCAGCGGGGTGAGGCTCCAGCGCAACAGCAGCAGCTGCAGCACGATCAGCATCACGCCCAGCACCGACAGCCACAGCGCCAGCGTGCGCCGGTACACCGCGTTCTCGCCTTCGAGCTGCTGCTCGGTCTGCGCCACCATGATGGTGGCGGGGGTGGACTTGCGGCCCGGGAAGTCGAACGCCACGCCGATCGCGTAGTAGTAGAGCCGGCCCATGCGCGTGTCGACGGGGCCGGTGAAGACTTGTTCGCCCGTCGGCAGCGGCTTGAGGAAACGGAAGTCGTGGCCGATCGCCGAGGTGGATTCCCAGTGGTAGCCGTCCGGTCCGAGGATCACCGCGTACAGGCCGGAGCCGGGTTGGGAGAACTTCTGCGGTGGCGAATCGGGCGGCAGCAGGCGGCCGTCGCGGTTGGCGTCGGTGTGGGTGATGATGTCGTTGATCGCGGCGTCGCGCAGCTGGCCCTGCAGGTTGTTCAGCGCACTCTGCTGCTTGGTGACGGACATGACCACGCCGACCAGGCCGAGGAAGGCGGCCAGCACGAAGCCGGTGGTGATGGCCGAGCGCGCCGCCAGCGACAGCGGGCGGCGCGCCGCGGGTTCACTCGTCGTCGCCGTCGGTGCGGGGGATGGCAAAGCGGTATCCGCGTCCACGCACGGTCTCGATGGGCTTGAGGGCGCCTTCCGGGTCCAGCTTGCGGCGCAGGCGGCCGATGAAGACTTCCAGCACGTTGGAGTCGCGGTCGAAGTCCTGCTGGTAGATGTGCTCGGTGAGGTCGGCCTTGGAGACCAGTTCGCCGGCGTGCAGCATCAGGTATTCCAGCACCTTGTACTCGTAGCTGGTGAGGTCGACGATCTTGCCTTCCACCGTCACCGTCTGCGCGGTGGTGTCGAGCTTGATCGGGCCGCAGGCCAGCACCGGCTTGGACCAGCCGCTGGCGCGGCGCACCAGCGCGTTGATGCGGGCCAGCAGCTCCTCGACGTGGAACGGCTTGACCAGGTAGTCGTCGGCGCCCTGCTTGAGGCCTTCCACCTTGTCCTGCCAGCCGCCGCGCGCGGTGAGGATCAGCACCGGGTAGCGCTGGCCGTGCTCGCGCAGCGCCTTGATCAGCTCCATGCCGGACATCTTGGGCAGGCCCAGGTCGATGATGGCGAGGTCGAACGGCACCTCGCGGCCGAGGTAGAGCGCTTCTTCGCCATCCTGCGCCGCGTCGACGGCGAAGCCGTCGCGCTTCAGTCGTGCCGCCAGCGTCTCGCGCAGCGGGGCCTCGTCTTCCACCAAGAGGATGCGCATCAGTGTTTCTCCTTGCCGCCGGGACGCCGGGCGGGCGGGTTGCGGGTTGACGGGGAGGTTGGCCGGATACTGTCGCCGCCACTGGCGGGTATCGTCATCACCCGCACGTGGCCCTGGGGCGTGAGCACCTTGACGCGGTACTCGGTGCGGCGGTCCCGGCGCACCGAATCGGCCGACAGCACCTGGCCGTTGGTTTCCTGCTGCGCCCGGCTTACGGCCTCGCCGAGGCTGAGGTCCTTGGGCTTGGCCTGCGCCCATGCCGCCGGGCTCGCGCCCAGCGTCAGCGTCAGCGTCAGCGGCGCCAGCAGCGGGAGGATTCGATTGGCCTTCATCGGCATGCTTCGACCACGATCTGTCTCTGGCCGTTCAGTTTGGGCGAGCAGGGCTGAATAGTGACCGGACGGGCGACCGCTGTCACGCGGTCGCCGCCAGCGGCTCCAGTGCCTGCTCGATCAGCGCCCAGCCCGCGCCCGGCAGGTGCGCGCCCTCGCTGAGCACGCGGCGGAAGCCGCGCGCGCCCGGCTCGCCCTGGTACAGGCCGAGCAGGTGGCGGGTGATGTGCTTGAGCGCGGTGCCGCGCTTGAGCTCTGCCTCGACGTAGGGGCGCAAGCTGCGCAGCACATCCTCGCGGCCGGGCAGCGGCGTGCCGTACAGCGCGTGTTCGAGCCGGGCGAGCAGGTACGGGTCGTGGTAGGCGGCGCGGCCCAGCATCACGCCGTCCAGTTCGGCCAGCTGGGCCTCGACCTGTTCCACCGTGGCGATGCCGCCGTTGATCGCCACCACCAGTTGCGGGAATTCGCGCTTGAGCCGGTGCACGCGCGGATAGTCCAGCGGCGGGATCTCGCGGTTCTCCTTGGGCGACAGGCCCTTCAGCCAGGCCTTGCGCGCATGCACCACCAGCAGCCCGACGCCGGCTTCCAGCATGGTTTCGGTGAAGTGCTGCAGGTCGGCGTAGTCGTCCTGCTCGTCCACGCCGATGCGGCATTTCACCGTCACTGGCACGCTCACCGCGTCGCGCATCGCCTTCACGCAGTCGGCCACCAGCGCCGGTTCGTACATCAGGCAGGCGCCGAAGCGGCCCGACTGCACGCGGTCGGAAGGGCAGCCCACGTTGAGGTTGATCTCGTCGTAGCCCGCCGCCGCGCCCAGCCGCGCCGCCTCGGCCAGCTCGGCCGGCTCGCTGCCGCCCAGCTGCAATGCCACGGGATGTTCCTCGTGGCTGTGTTCGAGCAGGCGCAGCTGCTTGCCGCGCACCAGCGCCGCGCTGGTCACCATTTCGGTGTACAGCCGCGCGTGCGGCGAGAGCAGGCGGTGAAAATAGCGGCAGTGCCGGTCCGTCCAGTCCATCATCGGGGCGACGGACAGGCGCCAGGCGTCGGCGTCGAATTGTGGGGCGGCGGCGGTCATCAGGCCGCCATTGTCCCGTATTGGCGTGACGTGATGGAAATCAGCCTTCGGCAATCGCCGCCGCGCGTCGTGTGCGGCTCTCGACGATGCGCAGAGTCACGACCACCACAAGCAGTGCCGCCGCCAGCCAGAGCATGTGCATAACCCACATGGCGAGCGTGGCCCAGATCAGGGCGAGGAACAGGTCGTGCAGCAGCCATGCCCTGGCGCGTGCAGGCAACAGGTCGGGCGCCAATTTGGCGATGAAAGCTGCATAGCCCCAAGCCACGGTAAGGCAGAGCTGAATCGTCAGCATGATGAGCACGTACGGCATGAGGCCGCTCGTCGAAAACGTGTACGCCGTTGGGAACACGGGAACCGTGCCGCTTGCCGGCAATGTGTTCGGCAGGTCGCTGCCGGTAACCATCGAGTGGATCCCCAATCCCAGCGGCACGTCATGGACCTCATGAAAGATGCCGCCGGTGATCATGTTGCGGATCAGCACCGGCACCAGCGCCACCAGGCTGAGCAATAGCATGGTGAACACGGTAAGCGGCGTGTCGATGCGGCGCAGTTGCGCCATGGCTCGACGATGCTGATGCCACACGCCGGCGATGAGGTAGAAGCTGAGGAAATAGATCAGCAGGGGCGCGCCCCAGATTTCAAGCAGTCCCTGGCCCGGCTTCGCCTCCGGCCGCAGTTCCACTGCGGACAGGGTCAGCGCGATGGCGAAGACGCCGTCGGACAGCATCACCAGGCGGTCGAAATGGCGCTGGTGGACGTGGTGTTCGCGCACGGCGGGTGCGGCGTTCGGTTCCATGTTCGCTTCCCTGATTCGGACTGCCCGCATGATGCCGGAGAACGCGGCGGGCGGCGATGGCCCGGATCGCGTAAAATGGCGCGCTGCCGCGACCCCGCGCGGCCACTCGCCAGGTTCATCGGCCCATGCCCTCCCACGCGAGTCACGCTGCCGCCATGCGCGGCAGCGCGGTGATCACCGACCTGCATTTCGAGATGCCCCCATGGTAGCGATGGCAACCGAGCACGTGATCGACGTGCAGCACTGGAACGACAACCTGTTCTCCTTCCGCACCACGCGCGATCCTTCGTTCCGCTTCGACAGCGGGCAGTTCGTGATGATCGGCATGGAGCTGGACGGCCGTCCGCTGATGCGCGCCTACTCGATCGCCAGCGCCAGTTGGGAGGAGCACCTGGAGTTCTTCTCGATCAAGGTGCCGAACGGCCCGCTCACCTCGCGCCTACAGCACCTGAAACCCGGCGATCCGCTGATGGTGACGCGCAAGCCCACCGGCACCCTGGTGCTCACCGACCTGAAGCCCGGCAAGCACCTGTACCTGCTCGGCACCGGCACCGGGCTGGCACCGTTCATGAGCATCATCCGCGACCCCGACACCTACGAGCGCTACGAGAAGATCGTGCTGGCCCACGGCGTGCGCCACGTCGACGATCTCGCCTACGCGCATTACCTCGAACACGAACTGCCGCAGCACGAATACCTCGGCGAGCTGGCGCGCGAGAAGCTGGTCTACTACCCGACGGTGACGCGCGAACCGTTCCGCAACCGCGGACGCATCACCGACGCGATCGCCGACGGCATGATGAGCGCCGTCACCGGCCTGCCGCCGCTCAATCCGGAAACCGACCGCGTGATGCTGTGCGGCAGCCCCGCGATGCTCGACGATCTCTGTGCGCTGCTCGACGGCCGCGGCTTCCACGCCTCGCCGCGCACCCGCGAGCCGGGCGACTACGTGATCGAGCGGGCGTTCGTGGAGAAATAGCGGGCGGACACGCCCGTGGGCAGTGGCGCGTCGTCGCAGAAACTCGCGACGACGCGGCGGCATGCGTATCATGCACGGGTCCATCACATGCCGACCCACACGGTGCGAGCCACCATGCCACCAAGCCCCCCGACTGGACGATTGCGCCTGGTGCCCCAAGCGATCACCGACGACGGCGATGCCACGCGATTCTGTTCCAGCTGCGCGTTCGCCGAGGCCTGCGTCGCGGTGGGCTACGGCAAGCCGGAGCTGCTCGAACTGCACTGTCTGGTCGAGCACGTGGGGCCGTTCCGCGTGGGCGAGCACGTGTTCCGCACCGGCGACCCGTTCCGCGCGATCTATGCGGTGCGCTTCGGCTCGGTGAAGACGCGGGTGTTCGACCGCGACGGCAACGAGCAGGTGCTGGGCTTCTACCTGCCCGGCGAGGTGGTGGGGCTCAACGCGATCTACCCCGAGCATTTCCCCTGCGACGCGGTGGCGCTGGAAGACACCCAGTTCTGCCGCTTCTCCTTCCCCGCGATGAGCGCGCTGGCGTCGCGCCAGCCGGCGGTGCAGCAGCACCTATTCCGGCTGATCAGCAAGGAGCTGGGCGCGGTGTCGCTGCTGGCCGGCGACCACAGCGCGGACGAGCGCATGGCCGCGTTCCTGATCGACCTCTCGTCGCGCTACGCGGCGCGTGGCCTGCCCGCCACGCGCTTCCACCTCAGCATGTCGCGTGGCGACATCGCGAACTACCTGCGGCTGGCCGCCGAGACGGTGAGCCGGGTGCTGGGACGGTTCCGCAGCCAGGGGCTGATCGCGCTGGAAGGCCGCGAACTGGTGCTGCTGCGCGAGGACAGCTTGCGCGAACTGGGCGCCAGCCTGCTGTCGGAGTAGGTCGGGATTCATCCCGACACGGCGCCGGCTCGGGATATAGCGTTGTCGGGATGAACCCCGACCTGCGGGGCGCTGGCGGTGGCGCCTGCAGGTGGCTGATCCAGGTCAGGGCCGTGCGGTCCACACGCTGCCAACATGGGAGCGACCATCATCGTCAGGCTCCCATGGACGCATCGACTTCCCCGGCCGCGAACGACCCTGCCACTCTGCTGGCGGCGGCGCCGCACCGGCCCTTGTTCCTCGCCGGCACCGTGGCGGTGCTGTTGACGATGATCTGGTGGACGTTGGAACTGGCTGCGCTGCGCTTCGGCTGGGTGCGCTGGCCGCAGCCCACGATCCCGCCGGTATGGGGCCATGCCATGCTGATCCAGTACGGCCTGTTTCCCCTCTTCATGTTCGGCTTCCTGATGACCACCTTCCCGCGCTGGATGGACGGGCCGCCGGTGCCGCCGCGGCGCTACCTGCCGGTGGCGGGCGGCGTGCTGGGTGGTTACGTGCTGGGCACGCTGGGCCTGCTCGGCCTGCCGTTGCTGCTGAAGCTGGGCCTGGTGGTGATGCTGGGCGGCTATCTGGCGGGGGTGGGCACGCTGGCCGGCGTGCTGGCGAAGGCGGCGGACCGCAACCGGCACGGCTGGTCCTGCCTCGCGGCGTTCGGCGTGGGTACGCTGGGGCTGGTGCTGTTCCTCGTCTGGTTGCTGATTCCCGGCGTGTCGCCGGACGTGGGCTGGCTAGCGGTGAAGCTGGGTACGTTCGGTTTCCTGCTGCCGGTGTACTTCACGGTCTGCCATCGCATGCTGCCGTTCTTCAGCAAGAACATGGTGGCCGGGTACGCGATGTGGCGGCCGGCGTGGAGCCTGCCGGTGGTGTGGGCGCTGTTGCTGGCGCACGTCTTGCTGGACTGGGCCGGCCTGCCGCAGTGGCTGTGGCTCTGCGATCTGCCGCTGGCCGCGGTATTCGCCGCGCACTGGCTGATGTGGAAGCCGTGGCGCTGCCTGCGTCCTGGCCTGCTCGGCGTGCTGCATATCGCTTTCACCTGGTTGCCGGTCGCCTTCGTGCTGTTCTGCGTGCAGGATCTGGCGTTGGCGATCGGGGGCAGGGCCGTGCTGGGGCTGGCGCCGCTGCACGCACTGGCGATCGGCTTCTTCGGCTCGATGCTGGTGGCGATGGTGACCCGCGTCACCCACGGCCATTCCGGCCGGCCATTGCAGATGCACCCGGTGCCGTGGCTGTGCTTCGTGCTGCTGCAGGGGGTGGCGTTCGTGCGCATCCGTGCCGAACTGGGCGGCGACCGCTACCTGTGGCTGGTGATCGCCGGTGCGGGCTGGCTGCTGGCGTTCCTGCCGTGGGTGCTGCGATCGGCGTGGATCTACCTCACGCCGCGCACGGACGGCAAGCCGGGTTGAGGGAAATGCCGTGCAGGAGCTGATCGCGCCGTATTACCCGTGGATCGTGCTGGTGCACCTGGTCTGCGCGATCGTGTTCGTGGGCGCGGCGGCGTTCGAGGTGTTCGTGCTGGAGGCGCTGCACAAGCGCTTCGACGTCGGCACCATGCAGCAGATCGAGACGGCGGTGATGGCGCGGGTACGCCGCTACATGCCGTACGTGGTGCTGCTGTTGTTCCTGAGCGGCTTCGCGCTGTTCAACCTGCGTTGCAACGGCCTCCGCTGCATCGGGACGACGCGCTTCGGCTGGTTCCTGCTGCTGAAGGTGGTGCTGGCGTTCGGCGTGCTGGGCGTGTTCGTCAACGCGGTGTGGGCGGGCGGGCGCGGGAAGATGAACGCCTGCCGTTTCCGCCATACGCATCGCATCGTGCTGGCGCTGATGGCGACCATCGTCTTTCTGGCCAAGACCATGTTCTACTTGTAGGCCCTGTCTTCCCCCACTACGAGGTACGTCATGTCCACCGTGCATTTCAAGGGTCAGCCGGTACGTGTCGACGGCAGTTTCCCGGCAGTCGGCAGCCAGGCGCCGGCGTTCCACCTGGTCGGCGGCGACCTGTCCGAAGTCACGCTGGCCAACCATGCCGGCAAGCGCAAGGTGCTGAACATCTTCCCAAGCGTGGACACCGGCGTGTGCGCCGCCTCGGTGCGCCGCTTCAACGAGCTGGCGGCGAAGCTGGCCGACACCGTGGTGCTGTGCATCTCCGCCGACCTGCCGTTCGCGCAGGGTCGCTTCTGCGCCGCCGAGGGCATCCAGAACGTGCAGATGCTGTCGCTGATGCGCGGGCGCGAATTCCTGCGCGACTACGGCGTGGCGATCGCCGACGGCCCGCTGGCCGGCGTGGCTGCCCGCGCGGTGCTGGTGCTGGACGCGCACGACAAGGTGATCCACGCGGAGCTGGTGGACGAGATCACGCATGAGCCGGACTACGACGCGGCGCTGAAGGCGCTGGGCTGAGTTTTTTGCTCTTGCGCTCACGCGAGTAAGAAGGCGGTTTCGTGCGCCTGCCGGCGCCCGAGTCACTTTTCTCTTGCGTGGCCAAGAGAAAAGTAACCCAAAGAGAAGGCCACCCCGGTTGGCGCTCTCCGGGCATCCTGCCCTCCGAGTCCGTGAGGCGGGGCCGGGCTTTTCGGCCGGACTCCTGTCCGGTCGAAAAGGCATCGCCTTCCATGGCGATGCCCGCTGCGCGGCCTGATCGTCCCCGCCTCACCGCCGCCCAGGGGCCCCGGAAAAGCAGCGCGCTCCCAGCGCGCAGAAGCCACGGCCCGAGCGGAGCAGGGCCAAGGCGGAGCGAGGCGTCCGGGATTTTGCTCGTCATCCCGGCGCAGGCCGGGATCCAGTGGCCGTATGGCTTGAACGAACGTGATCGCTACTGGATTTCGGCCTGCGCCGGAACGACGAGCATGTGGGGCCTCGGTTTCAGATACGGCGCGGGGTGGCCATATCGTGTATCGCGTAGGTGGGAGCTGCTCCTAAACCCTCGACACAACTGGCTCGTAGTTCCGGCGGATTGAATCAGGCCATTTCTCTGGGTTACTTCTCTTTGGGCCAGCAATAGAGAGGTAACTCGGGCGCCGGCAGGCGACCGAAACCGCTTCGTTTCTTGCGACGGGGCGATAGATCAGCTCTGATCGTCGAGCCAGTTCAAGGCCGGCCAATACCCACCACCGGTACGCCAAGCGGCCGCGCGTCCAGCCGATCGGGCAGGCCCATGCCCATGCGCAGGCTGCGGCCGATGCGTTCGGCGTAGTCGAACATCTGCACGGCGTCCTCCGCGTCCAGCACTTCCAGCGTGGTCTGGCGCCACAGCTCCAGCCAGCGCACGAAGTGCTCGGTGCGGATCGCCGGCTGGCCACGGTGCACGGCCATCGGATTGCCGCGATAGCTGGCCGCGCGCAGCGCCACCGAACACCAGAAGCGCGTGAGCAGTTCCTTGTGCTCCGCCCAGTCGTGCACGGCGGCGTTGAAGATCGGGCCGATGGCGGGGTCGGCGCGCACCTTGTCGTAGAAGCGGTCGACCAGGGCGGCGATGCGGGTTTCGTCGAGCGTATTCATGGCTTGCTTGTCGGGTTTTCGGCCGGGGCCATCGTTGCGTCCGCAGCGGGCTCGTCCAGCAGCGGCAGGATGGCGGGTGTGTCGAGATCGTCGAACTGCTGGTGGTTCACCGCCCAGAAGAACAGCGCCACGCCCACGATCACCACCAGGGCGGTCACCGGGATCAGCACCAGCAGGATGTTCATGCGCGCAGCTCCTGTCGCGGTCCGTTGCCGTCGCGGCCTGCACGCAGCGCGTTCAGCACCACTGCCAGCGAGCTGAGCGACATGCCGATGCCGGCCAGCCACGGTGGCACGAAACCGAACGCGGCGAACGGTACCGCGCACAGATTGTAGGCCAGCGACCAGCGCCGGCCCTGCGCCACGATGCGTTGCACCTCGCCCGCGATGCTGCGGGCGCGGGCGAGGCCTTCGAGACGATCGTCCATCAGCAGCAGGTCGGCCTGCGCCTGGGCGAGGCCGGTGCCGCCGGCCAGCGCTGCGGAGACGTCGGCGCCGGCGAGGATCGGCGCGTCGTTGCTGCCGTCGCCCACCGCAAGCACCACGTGGCCCTCGGTGCGCAGTTCGCGCAGCCGGGCCAGCTTGTCGTCGGGACTCTGGCGTGCGCGCCAGTCGGCGATACCGAGCGTCTGGGCCAGCGCGGCCACGCGTTCCGGCGTGTCGCCGCTGGCGATGCAGGGTGCGATGCCGTCGGTGCGCAGCGCGTCCAGCGTGGCTTGCGCGTCGTGGCGTGGGCGTTCGGCGAGGCGGAAGGCGGCGATGGCGCCGTCGGTGTCGGCCAGCAGCAGGGCGTCGCGCTGGCGTTCGGGAGCCAGTGCATGGCCTGGGAACCTGGGTGGCAGAAGCCGTCCGGGCTGCAAAGCTCCCTGCGCGGTCCATGTTTCCGCCGTTTCTTGGCCCATGGCGACAGCCATGGGCCGGCGAACCGCCGAAAACCTCTCCTCGCGCAGAGGGCTTTTCGCCTCGAACGTTTCTGCCGCCCAGGCTCCCAGCGCGAAATCGGCACGGCCCAGGCGCAGCGCGCGTCCGGCCACGGTGCCGCGCAGCCCGGCGCCGGCCACGGCCTCGACCCGCTCGGCCTGCCGCGCGGGCTCCAGCCGGCAGGCGGCATCGGCGAGCGCGCGGGCCAGCGGATGCGAGCTTTCGCGAGCCAGCGCGGTGGCCAGCGCCAGCACTTCTTCGCGGGAATCGCCGCGCAACGGTTCGATGCCGGCGAGCTCCAGCTGCGGCACGCCCAGCGTGCCGGTCTTGTCGAACAGCGCGGTGTCGACCTGCGCCAGCCGGCCCAGCGCGGCGCTGTCTGTGACCAGCACGCCGCGGCGCGCCAGCGAGGTCAGCGCGCGGGTGAATGCGGCCGGCGCGGTGAGCGCGAACGCGCAGGGACAGGCCACCACCAGCACGGCGAGCGCCGCGTCGAAGGCGCGGGCTGGATCGACCAGCAGCCAGCCCAGCGCGGTGAGCGCGGTGAGCAGCAGCACGCGCGCCACGAAGCGGGCGATGTCGCGGTCGCCGGCCGTGGCGAAGCTGCGCGCCGCGCGAGCGCGGGCGGCCAGCGCGCCGATGCGTGCCACCGCGGTGGCCGCGCCGCTGTGTTCCACGCGCAGCGGCGCCGGTCCGTCCAGCAGCACGCTGCCGGCCACCAGGCGTTCGCCGCGGCGACGCAGGACGGGGCGCGATTCGCCGGTGAGCAGGGCCTCGTCCAGCCGCGCCGAATCCGCTTCCAGCACGCCGTCGGCGGGCACGGTGGCGCCTTCGGCGACGTGCACGCGGTCGCCGGCGCGCAGGGCCAGCGCGGGCACGGTTTCCAGCGTGCCGTCGGCGGCGATGCGCTGCGCCAGCAGCGGCGCGGCATCGATCGCGGCGTCGCCCTGCGCGTTGCCGTGGTGGCGCGCACGCAGCTCCACGTAGCGCGCGACCAGCAGCAGGAACACGAACATGCTCACCGAGTCGAAGTAGATTTCGCCCGCGCCGCGCAACGTGTTGAACGCGCTGGCGAGGAACACCACCGCCACCGCCAGCGCCACCGGCAGGTGGATGCCGAGCCGGCGTTCGCGCAGCTCGCGCACGGCGCCGGTGAAGAAGGGCCTGGCGGAATAGGCCACCAGCGGGATGGTGGTGAGGAAGCCCAGCCAGCGGAACAGGCCTCGGGTGGTGAAATCCACGAAGTCGACCGCGCCGACGTAGATGACGAGGGCGTAGGCCATCACCTGCATCATGCACATGCCGGCGACCAGCAGGTGCTTCAGCGCGGCGTGCAGCTCGGCGGCGCGCACGTCGTCGGCATCGTCGTGGGGCAGCGGCTGGGCCGGGCAGTGCAGCGCGGCGCAGCGTTCGACCAGGGCATCCAGCGAGAGCCGGTGCGCGTCCCACACCACGCGCAGGCGCCGGGCGGCGGGGAGGATCGCCACGCGCTCGATGCCGGGCAAGGCGCGGATCGCCTGTTCCAGCGCCAGTGCGCGGCGCGGTTCGGCCAGCGCGTCCACGCGCAGCGCCACTTCGCTCCGGCCGTCGCGCCGCGGCCGCAGCACCTGGGCGAGCAGCAGCGGATGGCCCCAGACGGCGTGCGCGTTCATGGCGTGTCCGCGCGGTGGCTGCTGCGCGCGCTGGCGGGCACGCCGAACACGGTGTGCGAGGTTTCCAGCGGGATGTCGGCGCTGCGCGTGCCAGCCACGATGATCCACACGCAGCCTGCCATCGAGGCGATGAACACCACGATGCCCAGCCACAGGATCGGCTGGCGGTACCAGCGGCCTTCCGCTTCAGTCCGCGGCGCCGACATCGGGATGCGACAGGTGATAGACATAGGCCGCCAGCACGTGGATCTGCGCGTCGCTGAGGCGCTTGTCCCAGTTCGGCATGTGGCCCTGGCGACCGTCGTGGATGGTCTTGGTGATGTCCGCCAGCGTGCCGCCGTGCAGCCAGATGTGGTCGCTGAGGTTGGGTGCGCCCAGCGCCGGGTTGCCCTTGCCGTCGGGGCCGTGGCAGGCGGTGCAGGTGGCCTTGAAGATCGGTTCGGCGGTGGCGGCCATCTTCGCGTCGTGCGGCGCGCCGGACAGACCCAGCACGTATTGCGCGAGATTGTCCACGGTCTGCTCGCCGAGGCTGGCCCAGGGCGGCATCACGCCGGCGCGGCCGTCGTGGATCGATGTGGTGATGTCCTTGCCGCTGCCGCCGTACAGCCAGTCCTGGTCGGTGAGGTCGGGTGCGCCGAGCTGCTGGTTGCCCTTGCCGCTGCGCTGGTGGCAGGCCGCGCAGTCGTCCTCGAACAGCACCTGGCCGAGCTGCCGTGCGGCGGGGTCGCCGGCCAGCTGCTCGGGCGTGTACAGCATGAAGCGCTGCATCAGCGGCTCCAGCTTCTCCTCGTTGGCGGCCTGCTCGCGGGCCAGCTGGCCGTGCGAGGTCCAGCCCAGCGTGCCCTTGTGGTTGCCGAAGCCCGGATACAGCACGAGGTAGCCGAACGCACCGGCGAACATCGCGCCGGACAACACGATCCACCAGGTCGGCAGCCGCCGCACGCCCTCGCGCAGCACGCCGTGCGCCCACACGTGGCCACTGGTGCCGTCGGGCTGGGTGGGGATCTTCGCGCGCGGCCCCCACAGGAACAGGAAGAAGGTGATGCCGAGGTTCAGCACCACCAGGAACATCACCCACAACGACCAGCCGGTGCTCATCGCGCCTTCTCCTGTGTCGGGTCGACAGCGGGATCGTCGTCCTGCATCGGCAGTTGCGCCATCCGGTCGAACACCGGCTTGTGGTACTTGCGCCAGGCCCAGATCCAGATGCCGATGAAGCTCACCATCATCAGCACGATCATCACGCCGGCGAGGTGGCCCCAGAACGGACTCATGGCGCACCCCCATCGCTGGCCGGCGCCGCGGCGGTCGGTTCGTTCTTGATGCCCAGGCCCTGCAGGTAGGCGATCAGCGCGTCCATCTCGGTCTTGCCCTTGACGGCCTCGGGGGCGGCGGCGATGTCGGCGTCGCTGTACGGGTCGCCCAGCTTGCGCAGCACGCGCATGCGCGCCTGGATATCGGCGCCGTCGATGCCGGCCTTGGCCAACCACGGGTAGCCCGGCATGTTGGACTGCGGCACTACGCTGCGCGGGTCCATCAGGTGCATGCGCTGCCAGTCGTCGGAATACTTGCCGCCCACGCGGGCGAGGTCGGGCCCGGTGCGCTTGGAGCCCCACTGGAACGGCCGGTCGTAGACCGATTCCTCGGCGGTGGAGTAGTGGCCGTAACGCTGGGTCTCGAAACGCAGCGCGCGGATCATCTGCGAGTGGCAGAGGTAGCAGCCCTCGCGCACGTAGACGTCCTTGCCGGCCAGCCGCAGCGGATCGTACGGATGCACGTTCGGCGGCGCCTTGAGCGAATGCGCCTCGACGAACAGCGGGGTGATCTCGGCGAGCCCGCCCAGCGAGACCATGATCGCGATGCCGATGCCGAGCAGGCCGGCGTGCTTCTCGATCGCTTCGAAATGCCTGTAGGCCATGGCGATCTCCTCAACCCACCACCGGCAATGGCGCCGGGATCTGGTGGGGCTCCGGCTCCGGGATCGGCACCGGGATCGGCTTGATGATGTGGGCGCGGGCGTCGGCGGCGGTGTGCCACAGGTTCCACGCCATCACCCACATGCCCGAGAGGATCAGCACGCCGCCGAACCAGCGGATCAGGTACATCGGCTTGATCGCGATCAGGCTGTCGAGGAAGCCGTACTTCAGCGAGCCGTCGGGCAGGGTGGCGCGCCACATCTCGCCCTCGGTGACGCCGGCGGTCCACATCGCGCCCACGTAGAACAGCGTGCCCAGCATGTGCAGCCAGAAGTGCAGGTTCATGCCGCGCACCGAATGCATCGCGGCGCGGCCCAGCGCGCGCGGCGCCATCGCGTACAGCGAGCCGATGGTGATCATCGCCACCCAGCCCAGCGAGCCGGAGTGCACGTGGGCGATCGTCCAGTCGGTGTAGTGCGACAGCGAGTTCACCGTCTTGATCGCCATCATCGAGCCTTCGAAGGTGGCGGCGGCGTAGAACACCAGCGACATCACCATGAACTTCACCGCCGGGTCGGTCTTCACCTTGTGCCAGGAGCCGTTGAAGGTCAGCAGGCCGTTCGCCGCCGAACCCCAGCTCGGCATCAGCAGCACCAGCGAGAACGCCATGCCCACCGACTGCACCCAGTCGGGCAGCGCGGTGTACATCAGGTGGTGCGAGCCGGCCCACATGTACACCGAGATCAGCGCCCAGAAATTGACGATGGAGAATCGGTAGCTCCACAGCGGCTGCTGCGCCTGGCGCGGCACGAAGTAGTACATCATCCCGAGGAAGCCGGCGGTGAGGAAGAACGCCACCGCGTTGTGGCCGTACCACCACTCCACCATCGCGTCGACCGTGCCCGAGTAGATCGGGTAGGACTTGGTCCACGACACCGGCAGCGACAGGTGGTTGACGATGTGCAGCAGGCCCACCGCGATGATGAAGGCGCCGTAGTACCAGTTCGCCACGTAGATGTGCTTGATGCGCCGGCGCGCCAGCGAGGCGAAGAACACCACGCCGAAGCTCACCCACACCACCGCGGTGAACAGCGCGATCCACCATTCCGGCTCGGCGTATTCCTTGCTGGTGGTGAGGCCCAGCGGCATCGACACCATCGCCAGCACGCAGACGATCTGCCAGCCCCAGAACGTGAAACCGGCCAGCCGATCGAGCGCCAGCCGGGCGTGGCCGGTGCGTTGCACCACGTAGTAGCAGGTGCCCATCAGCGCGGAGCCGCCGAACGCGAAGATCACGCCGAAGGTGTGGTCGGGGCGCAACCGGCTGAAGGTGATCCACGGCAGGTCGAAGTTCAGCGCGGGCCACATCAGTTCGGCGGCGATGTACACGCCCACCGACATGCCGATGATGCCCCAGACCGCCGCGGCCAGCAGGAACTGGCGGACGACCTTGTCGTTGTAGTACTCGGTGTTGGGCATGGGTGTCCCCAGTTTCGGTGCGGTCATTGTCCCGGCTGCGCGTGCGCGCTGCGATGACCGCGGTCAGGCGGCTGCGGCAATCTGTCCGTCAAGTCAGGTGAGATCCCCTCTGGACACGGCAGCCTGATCCAGGTCATGGCCGCGTGAGCCGCGGCGGATGATGCTGGCCGGGACGTGAAGAAGTCGATTAGAGCGATGTCCCCATGGCCCATGTCGTCACCGAGAACTGCATCAACTGCAAGCACACCGACTGCGTCGAGGTGTGCCCGGTGGACTGCTTCCACGAAGGGCCGAATTTCCTGGTGATCGACCCCGACGAGTGCATCGACTGCACGCTGTGCGTGGACGAGTGCCCGGTGGGCGCGATCTTCCCCGAGCTGGACGTGCCGGCGGGGCAGGAGGGCTTCCTTGCGCTCAATGCCGAGCTGGCGAAAGTGTGGCCGGTGCTCGCCGCGAAGAAGCCCGCACCGGCGGACGCGGCGAAGTGGGACGGCGTGCCGGACAAGCTGCCGCTGCTGAAACGCTGAGCCTCGCATCCACGTAGGAGCCCGCTCGCGGGCGATGCTTTTGCTTTTCGTCCGCCCGGGTATTCGCCAGATAAAGCATCGCCCGCGAGCGGGCTCCTACGTGGTGGTTGTGGTGGGCGATCGTATCGCCCACAAAAAACCGGGCGGATGCCCGGCTCTTTTGTCTCGCGCGGGAAGTGGTTTACTTCACCACCACGCGCACCATTTCCAGGCACTTGTTCGAGTAGCCCCACTCGTTGTCGTACCAGCTCACCAGCTTGACGAAGGTGGAGTCCAGCGCGATGCCGGCGTCGGCGTCGAACACCGAGGTGCAGGTCTCGCCGCGGAAGTCGGTGGCCACCACCTTGTCCTCGGTGTAGCCGAGGATGCCCTTCAGCGCGCCCTGGCTCTGCGCCTTCATCTCCGCGCAGATCTCGGCGTAGGTCGCCGGCTTCTCCAGCTCGCAGGTGAGGTCGACCACCGAGACGTCCGAGGTCGGCACGCGGAAGCTCATGCCGGTGAGCTTCTTGTTGAGCTCGGGGATCACCACGCCCACGGCCTTCGCTGCGCCGGTGGAGGAAGGGATGATGTTCTCCAGGATGCCGCGGCCGCCGCGCCAGTCCTTGTTGCTCGGGCCGTCCACGGTCTTCTGGGTGGCGGTGGCGGCGTGCACGGTGGTCATCAGGCCGCGCTTGATGCCCCACTTGTCGTGCATGACCTTGGCGATCGGCGCCAGGCAGTTGGTGGTGCAGCTGGCGTTGGAGATGATCGCCTCGCCCTTGTAGGTCTTGTCGTTCACGCCGTAGACGAACATCGGCGTGTCGTCCTTGGACGGCGCGGACAGGATCACCTTCTTCGCGCCGGCGTCGAGGTGCTTCTGCGCGGTTTCCTTGGTGAGGAACAGGCCGGTGGATTCGATCACCACGTCGGCGCCCACGTCGCCCCACTTCAGGTTGGCGGGGTCGCGCTCCTGGGTGAGGCGGATCCTGCTGCCATTGACCACCAGCTGGCCGTTCTCGATCGACACTTCACCCTTGAAGCGGCCGTGCACCGAGTCGTAGCGCAGCATGTAGGCGAGATAGTCCGGCTCCAGCAGATCGTTGATCGCCACGATCTGGATGTCCTTGCCGAAGTTCTGCACCGCTGCGCGCAGCACGTTGCGACCGATGCGGCCGAAGCCGTTGATGCCGACCTTGATGGTCATGGGACAGCGTCCTCCGATTCCAGGGGAAAGGCAGCCGCGGAGAGCGGCTGGAAGCCGTGATTTTAGCGGGAAACCGGAGCGGCTGCCTGCATGATGGCGGCTATCATGCGACGCAGACACTGCACGGGTGCCCGCCATGGCCGCCGACGTCGCTTCCTTCTTCCATGTCGCCACTTCCACCTGGACGCATGTGGCCAGCGATCCTGCGACCGGCGCGGCGGCGGTGATCGACCCGGTGCTGGACTTCGACCTGGCCGGCGGCAAGCTCGGCACCGAGGCTGCGCGCGCGGTGCTCGGCCACCTGCAGGCGCAAAGGCTGGACCTGCGATGGATCCTGGAAACCCACGCGCATGCCGATCACCTCAGCGCCGCGGCCTGGCTGCGCGCGCAGACCGGCGCGCCGGTGGCGGCCGGCGTGGGCATCGTCGCGGTGCAGGTCGAGTTCAAGCGACGCCTGGCGTTGGGCGAGGATTTTGTCGCCGATGGCACGCCGTTCGACCGCCTGCTGCACGACGGCGAGCTGTTGTCGCTGGGCGGGCTGACGCTGGAAGTGCTGGCCACGCCCGGCCACACCGCCGACAGCATGAGCTATCGCGTGGGCGAGGCGGTGTTCATCGGCGACACGCTGTTCTCGCCGGCTGCGGGTAGTGCGCGCTGCGATTTCCCAGGCGGCAGCGCGGCAGCGTTGTATGCCTCGGTGCGCCGGTTGTACGCGTTGCCGGACGACACGCGGCTGTATCTCTGCCACGACTACCCTGTCGGCGGCGCGGCGCCGCGCAGCATGGTGCCGCTGCCCGAGCAGCGGGAGCGCAACGTGCATCTCGCCGCCGCCGCCAGCGAAGCGGATTTCGTGGCGCTGCGCGAACGCCGCGACGTCACGCTGGCGATGCCGCGACTGTTCTGGCCGGCACTGCAGCTCAACATCCGCGCGGGCGAACTGCCGCCGGCGGATGGCGCGGGGTGGCGCTTCCTGAAACTGCCGCTGGACGCGAGCGCGCTGGAGGCACGGGCATGAGCATGTCGTTCATGCCGTGGAGCGCGCTGGGTGGCGGCATCCTGATCGGCGTGGCCTCGCTGTTGCTGCTGGTCGCGCTGGGATGCATCGCGGGCATCAGCGGCATCGCCGCCGGCTTGCCGCCGCCACGCCGCGGCGGCATAGGCTGGCGGCTCGCTTTCGTGATCGGTCTGCCGATGGGCGCGGCGCTGTGGATGCTGGGCGTGGGCGGCGCGTCTGAGCGCATCGGTGTGCTGTGGCACACTCGCCGATCGTCCACTGCCGTGATGTCCGCATCATGAAGTATCCGCGTCGCCTGCTGGCCGCCTCGCTGGCCCTGTTCGTCGTCATTCCCGCCGCGCAGGCCTGGGGGCCGCTGGGCCACAGCATCGTCGCCGCACTGGCGCAGCGGCACCTGAGTCCCGCCGCCGGGACCGAGGTGGAACGCCTGCTGGCGGCGGACCACACCACGCAGCTGGCCGACGTCGCCAGTTGGCCCGACCAGATCCAGGACGATCCCGCGCAGGCCACGCTGTGGCAGCAGACGCGCAAGCTGCACTACATCAATTTCCGTGGTGGCCCGAGTTGCGACTACGTGCCGCCGCGCGATTGCCGCGACGGTGAGTGCATCGTGGCGGGCCTGCAGCATTACGTGGAAATCCTCGGCGACAAATCGCAGAGCGATGCCGCGCGCCTGGCGGCCTTGAAGTTCGTGGTGCATTTCGCGGGCGACATCCACCAGCCGCTGCATGCCGGCTATCGTGACGACCTCGGCGGCAACAAGTACCAGGTGCAGTTCGACGGCAAGGGCAGCAACCTGCATCGGGTCTGGGACTCGGGCATGCTGAAGACGCGGGGCCTGGACTGGCAGGCCTACACGGCGAAGCTGGACGCCGAAGGCCCGGCGCAACTGCCGCCGCCGATCGCGCCGCTGGACGATCCCTACGCGCAATGGGCGGAGGAATCCTGCCGCCTCACCGCCGCGCCGGGTTTCTATCCGGACGGCCACAAGCTCGGCCAGGCCTACGTCGACGCCGAGTTGCCGCTGGCCGAGAACCAGTTGCGCATCGCCGGCCGCCGGCTGGCCGAGGTGCTCAATCTCGCGCTGGGACAGTAAGAGCCTGTTCAATATCTCCATGTGCCGGGGCCGGGTCTGTTTGCCCGCATGCCGGCGTCATCACTCGGTCGTGGACGGATGTCCATTTCCTGCTTTTTCCTTGGCCTGCGCGCAAACAGCTCCCGGCGCGGGCCACGCGGAGATATTGAACAGGCTCCAATGCAGGAATCGCGTGCAAGGCACGCGGCTTGCGTATAGTCTGACTTTTCAACCCACGTCTTTTCACCCCAAGCCGCCCAGACCGCCCGGATGACTCCAGAAACCCAAACGCGCCGCACCAAGATCGTTGCCACCCTGGGCCCCGCCACCGACGCGCCGGGCATGCTCGAACGCATCATCGCCAACGGCGTCGACGTGGTTCGCCTCAATCTCTCGCACGGCTCGCCGGACGACCACCGCGCCCGCGCCGCCGCGGTGAAGGCCGCCGCCGCCGCCGCCGGCCGCGAGGTGGGCGTGCTGGCCGACCTGCAGGGCCCGAAGATCCGCGTGGAGAAGTTCGCGAACGGGCCGATCCAGCTCGAAGTCGGCCAGCCCTTCGTGCTGGATTGCCGCGCCGACGCCGCGCCCGGCGACATCAACCGCGTGGGCGTGAGCTACCTCGGCCTGCCGCAGGACGTGCGCCCCGGCGACGTGCTGCTGCTGGACGACGGCCTGGTGGCGCTCACCGTCAACGAGGTCGCGGGCACCGAGATCCGCTGCACCGTGCTGGTGGGCGGCAAGCTCTCCGACCGCAAGGGCCTCAACCGCCAGGGCGGCGGGCTGTCCGTCTCCGCGCTGTCGGACAAGGACAAGGCCGACATCAAGCTCGCCGCCGAGATCGGTGCGGATTTCCTCGCGGTCTCCTTCGTGCGCTGCGCCGATGACATGCACCAGGCCCGCCGCCTGCTGCACGAGGCCGGTGGCGACGCCGCGCTGGTGTCCAAGATCGAGCGCGCCGACGCGATCCCCGTGCTGGGCGAGATCATCGACGCCTCCGACGTGGTGATGGTGGCGCGCGGCGACCTGGGCGTGGAGATCGGCGACGCCGAGCTGCCCGGCCTGCAGAAGAAGATCATCCGCGAGACGGTGCAGCGCAACCGCGCGGTGATCACCGCCACCCAGATGCTGCAGTCGATGGTGCGCTCGCCGATCCCGACCCGCGCCGAAGTGCTGGACGTCGCCAACGCGGTGATCGACGGCACCGACGCGGTGATGCTGTCCGAGGAAACCGCTGCTGGCGCCCATCCCGACAAGGCGGTGGCGGCGATGG